>SXGQ01383097.1_pt1 | contig 20713 bp, 22 predicted proteins | sample 3178371 | NCBI WGS metagenome assembly SXGQ01 (sample SAMN11356859, study PRJNA531348) | freshwater metagenome | isolation source: freshwater sample F1-20 | place: China: Fuxian Lake, Yuxi | collected 2017-12-25 | reverse complement strand
GATGAAAAATATGCTTGGTTTAGTAAATAATGAACAACCACCACAACTACGACAGCAACCACGACAACCACAAAAACAACCCCAAAAACAACAACAACAAGAAGAAGAAAAACCACAACAAGAAAAAAAAGAAGAACAAATAAATAATAAAGACGTTCCTGTTACTCCCGAAATAGTGGAAAAAATGAATATTTTCTATAAACTTTTATACGCAGTATGTGTAATGTTAGATGAAGAAAAAATTCCATATTACTTAGACTGTGGTACTCTGCTCGGGTGTATTCGCGAAGGAAGATTATTACTACACGACACAGATGTAGATGTAACAATACATTTATCAAGATGGGAAAAACTCAAAGAGATAGACTTTTCGAAATATGGTGTAACTTTGAAAAGAAAATATGAAGCATTTCCGGAAAAATACGGTGGTAACTTAATATCGGTTTATCTAGAAAATGAAAATCCTGAATATTATTGCGACATCTATGCAAATCCGGCATTTCCTAAATTGGGTGCTGCTTTGATGGACGATATTTTATACCCTGTTCCGAAAGAGCCTGAATTATATTTAAAACAGTTATATGGTGATTGGAAAGTACCGTCTAGTGGACACGCCGATACCGAATACCATAGAAATAATGGGCTTATTTTGAGTGAATATAAAAAAAATTGGGACCTTAGATACAATATATATAAATGTAATTTTTAATGTAAAATGTAACATTATGAATATATTTATGTAATATAAAATATAACATATAACATATAACATATAAGTAGTATAGCGTAGTATAGTGTAGCATGAATCCACCTATAGCAGTTGTCATCATTTTTTCAACTGTAGCGTGTGTTACTTTACTTTTTTGTTTAGGATACTGTATTACGAGATGCTTCAAATATAATATAGAAAATTGATATAAACAAATGGTGATATAACAAATAAGCACACAAACACACAATCGTCTCAAAAAATCGTCTTTAATGGCTGGCAAGAGCAAATCGGGAAATAAAGTAAAATCTGGAGCCAAGGGTGGTTCGGCATTGAAGACAGCAATGTCTGCGCAAAATAACCCGGCGGCACGTATTCGAATTCCACAAACAATTGGATTACCAGGGCAAGTCGCCAACAATGCAGGAGGATATTCTTTCCCTCTGCCTCTGGAACAAGAATGGATGCGATATTTAATTATTGGAAGCAAATCGGATAATGGAAGTTACTATCAATGTGGAGGAGCAATCGCGACTACAATATCGCGTTGTATTATGGCGGCGGTTTCATCGGCGGCTACATGCGCGCATCTGATTCGGGATATCGTGGATGTTTCCGTGAAGGGGCGAGCACCAAAGCAGGAGATGACGATGATGTCACTTGCCGCCGCGATTGTATTTCCTCCCGATAACGCTTGTAAAGCGCAGGCACTGGCGGCAGTTGGTCAAGTATGCCGTATTCCAACTCACTTATTTATGCTTGTACAATATATTCGGGACCTTTCGCAGGACAAGGCGAAACCAGGTAAGGGATTTGGTAAAGGTGTGCGACGGGCTTTGACGGAGTACTACACGTCGCGCGGAGGATTGGAGCTGGCGGTTCTGGTGACAAAATATAAAAATCGCGAAGGGTGGACACACGAGGATTTGATTTCGCTGCTCCATATCAACCCTGCAGAAATGAAAGATGATGGAGGGCGACTCGTATTGGAGTGGATTATGAAGAAGGATAAACCCGAGCGCAAGGTTGCTGCAAACCCTGCGAAGGGAATCGTGGCGACAACATTGCCCGCTAAAATGGAGAGGACTGAATTTCTGAAACGACTGGCAGCGATTCCGACGCCGGACAGGGAGACCGGCGTGGCACAAGAGAGCAAAGGATTTATGAGAACTATTTCGAATGCGATTGGGTCGGTTATGGGTGGTGGGGCTGCTGTTCCCTCCAAAGTTAGTTCTACGACGCCACCATCGCGCAGACTCGACGTGATGTTTGAAGTTATTCATCCAGATAGCCCGATGTCTGGTTCGTTGAAGCTCATGATTCAAGACACAGAGCAACTTCAAAACCTCAGGCAAACATTCATTGACATTGGAATTGGAACGAGTTTCGTGTTTCGCTACAATGGCGCTATCATTTCTTCGACAAAATCTTTGCGAGACATCTCATACGACCCATCTAAGAAAATTTACTTGTGTGCAGGCATTGAACCTGTTGTTGCAGCCCTCCCAGCATCCGAACCCGAGGAAACACCAAAAAAAACCGACGAAGACCCTCTTATCTCGACAGCGCGATTCCTGAAGGCATTGATTGAACTGGCAAAAACAGGCGAAAAGAAGGATGCAGCCACTGCTGTTGCACTTATGGAAAAGAACAAAAAAATCCAGCGCGAACATTTGCCTACCGAGCTTCTAAATACACCGCAAATATGGAATACACTTTTGAGCGGAATGGGAATGACGGCGCTAGTTCGCAATCTTGGAAAACTATCGCAGGTCGGTATTGCATCTACAAGGTCACAGGATATTATTAAAATGCTGACTGACCCCAAGTCCGTCAAAGATTCGAAGGTTCACCCGCTCCAAGTTTTGGTCGGAATGAAGACGTATTCGCAAGGAAAGGGCGACCTGGGCTCGATGATATGGACACCAAATTCATACATCACAACTGCACTATCGACTACATTTCGCCAGGCATTCGGGAATATCACACCGACGGGAAAACGGTACATGCTCGGATTGGATGTGTCGGGGAGTATGTCGTCATTTATGTGCGCGGGGGCAAAAAATATTACACCACGCGAGGGGTCGGTCGCGATGGCACTGATGACACTATATGCAGAGGGCGCGGAAAATGTTCACATCTATGGGTTCAGTAATACGTTTTACAATTTCAATGGGAAAGTTCGCCCCGACATGACGGTACAGGATGCGATTAAAGCGACGGATGTGCCATTTGGGGCTACCGATTGTGCTTTGCCGATGACGGAGGCGTTGAAAATGTATCGTGCAAATGGGACTTTGTTTGATGTATTTTGCGTTTATACAGACAGTGAAACATACGCGCCGACAGTTCACCCACAAGTTGCACTAGAAGTTTATCGCAAAGAAACGGGGATTGATGCGAAACTAATCGTGGTTGGAATGACGTCGAACTGTTTGACAATTGCTGATCCGAAGGATAAGAATACACTGAACTTGGCTGGATTTGATACGTCGACACCGGAGTTGATTAGCATGTTTGTGCGGGGAGAGATTTAAGGGCGGGTACAATATAATGCGATTAGATAAAGTTGTGGAATATATTATTACTTTTTTGTAATAATATATACAATACCATATTTAATAATACCATATTTAATAATACCATATTTAATAATACCATATTTAATAAAATATTATATAAATATAATAGCATGAATTTGCATAAATATGTTAAAAGTTTTATTTTAGGTGGCATAATATTAGTAGGCACCGATTATATATTGGACAACTATCATAATGGACCAGCATTAACAGCTTATTTATATTGTGCTCCTACGATATACTTGATTATTATGTATGTTATATATAAAAGTCGTGGAATTGATGGATACTATACATTTATTGTACATAGTTTTATTAATTATATAGCAAATACAGTATTTATTGTATTTTTAATATTTTTAACAAAGTATTTATGTGATGTATACAAAAGTTTCTTTATAGTATCAATATTATTTATATTTTATTCAATCTACTATTTTTTACATATCTATAAATTAGAATTTACACCATAGCACCAGCAACGAGAGTAATAACATATAAGCTGAATAAAATTTACAAATAAGCGATATAATACCTAGAACCTTTTTTGAAACAATTCTATATAGTCATTAATTTTCAAATTTATTTTTTCTCCTCTTTTTCCAACTATAAATTTTTTCATTAATTTTTTATCAAATATATAAACATCAACTGTTTTTTTATTACTCAATACACTTTTTACATAGCGATGAACACCGTCTATTATAAATAAATTACTATCAACTATTATCGGATACTTTGTATCACTTTCTTTAATTCGCGTTACTTCATCTTTGTATTTTTTACTTTTCAAACATGAAATCACGTCGGATGGTTTTGTATTTTTATCCCAGCATTCTAAATCTAAATTAAAAAGAAGTTTTGAAGTTTCTAATTTTATTTTTTCCGGTTTTTTTAAATTAATATAAGCAAACATTAAAGCTGTCGAATATTCATATTTATCGTCTGAATAACATTCAACGCAAATAGGCATTAACTATATATTATATAGATAGATATAAATATATATAGTTATAAATATAAACTATTTTCTACAACAACTGCGTTTCATTTTACGCGACACGCTTTTTTTGGTTTTTTTACTCCAACACCAATATCCGCGTTTGGGATTTATACAACACGTTTCTTTTCTTCCTTTTACGAGGCGACACCTTTTTGCTGTTTTACGCATGGTCTCTATTGTAGGCTATATATTATAAACTATATTATTCTAAATTATTCTAAATTATGCTAAATTATGCTAAACAGTTATCAATCAATGTAAACAACCTAGGTAAACAACCTAAGTAAACAATATATATAAACAATATAAAAAGACCTTCGACATATTATGTAGCAATCACAATCCGCAAAACAGAATGGAATCCGCACATATCGCTGCAGATGTAGCTAGTGCTAATATAAATTATACCGATGTTAATAAAAAATTCCAAGAACTGACGTCAATATTTTACACTACCAGGGGATGTATGATTTTAACACTGGATGACACATTTTCAAAAAATTTTATTGCATCTCATCCAACCTTACAATGGAATGAGGAGTATAATCGTCATGCAGAAGCAGTAGTATTAACTGCTAAAATTAATATAATTATTTTTGGACAACCGTTTGAGGTTTATCTGCATCGTCCTATAAAACAAATTCATCGCTGGGAGTATGAATATTTTTTTGGATTTGGTGGACATAATGCCGGGTTCTCCCATGACAGAATCATCCTTACATTTTCGGAAACATTTGATAAGGATATTGATGTTGAATATTTGCTAATGACGGGGACATTACATCAAGGCGGTGATGCCGATGAAGACGTCGATGAAGAGAGCGAAGCAGTATGCTGCGTAATCGATGAAAAATATGTTAAAAATGCGCTAAAGTTGTTAGTTATAGGAGGTTATGTAAAACATTGGAATGCTTTTAATTATTTTAAAAAATGGTTTAAGGACCGTGGATTTAATGTAGAAATTGAAGAAAATAACTCTAATAAGTTTGCATCATTTATTTTTGAGGATTATGCAGTTATTGAATCATAAACGACGGGTCGCCTGTAATTTGGCGAAGAACATAATTTGTATACGCCATCGCGACCGCGTCTGCTTCATAGTAGTTCCAATATGTGTCCGGGATTCTTAGATCCGTACGGCTTTGATTAGCGGCGCATATGACATTTGTAAAGTTTGTTAACGTACATTGTAATGGATACCGCGGATAATCATTTTTGACAAACGTACCCTTGAATTTTTGATGTGCATATTCGGGGCGTTTTTCTTGAATCAGGTATGTCTTTCCCGGCACAAGGTTGGCGGGATTTACGAGTTGAAGAGGGCGCATTGTGTGGTGTGGTGTGGCGTGGTCTCAGCTATATCACAATTAAACAATATAAAACATTTCAATTTTATATTGTTACAAAATTGAAACCAAAAATGTGTATACATCTAGGTGTAGTCAAAATCGTAATAAACTATTACATCAACCCCTATTATATTCCAATTTCGAAATGAAACCTGTTGCTAGAAGCTCTAAAGAATCAGCATCAAAAAAAGCCAGCAAAAAAGGCAGCAAGGGCAGCAAGGGCAGCAAGAGCACCAAACCATAAGTTACAGTTTAATGAATTTGAGGTATTAACAAAACATTCTATTGGAAATGCAGGAGAAGACTTCATTTGCAATACGATTCCGTGCGAAACGTGTGGTCATACAACATGGACGAATTTGAACAAAGTGCAAATGAACTATCCTGGCGTTGATTTATGCTGTGACTATTGTGGCACATTTGTGCAAGTGAAAACAATGTGCAGCAAAAATGGGAGTTGTCCTCTGTCGCAGGCTAGCAATGGTGCATGGAAATTCCCGACATCGAAAAATACGGTTCGTGAAACCTTGAAAATGTTGAAGGGAAATATTCGATATATTGCTGTAGTATATGATACGAATTATAATATTATAGAGGTAAGCATCACCGGGTTGTTATCGTCAAAAAATATACACTATACGGAAAATTACATAGTTTCGGATGACATCAAGTATTATCCTCCACGAATTTTGCGGACACTGAAAAGTATATGTGATGTGAAGTGAAGTGAAGGAGGTGATGTGGGAATTGTTGCATTGGTGTTTAATTCGTTTTTTTGTTTGTTTATTTTAAACCCTTGAAGATTTAAAAAGGTCACATCTTGCATTCTTCCCGTGGTGTCAGTACTACTTACAGCACGCTTTTCTGATTCGTCAAAATCAATAATTGACATTCTTATGTTATTTATTTCTAGTATTATTCCAATATCACTCGCGCGGAATAAAGGATAGGTTTTGTTTCTTTTATAACTACTTCCGTGTGTAAGTTATTTGTATTGAATGCTTTTATTATATCCATTTTTGGTGTTGTAATACTATACTTTACACCATCTTTTTAATTTCATTTATACAATAAATATTATTTTTGCTCACCCGATGGGTGAAGCAAGATTATTTTTTGCTTTAATAATCAACAAGCAAAAGTTAATTAACCATGTTCAATACTATGGGTATATATCACTTTCTAAATCTGTAACAATCTTATTTGCAGAAATTAGTTTATCTAGTAATGAAATATTTGACGACTTACTAGAAATCCAGGGTTTTTGGAGTTTAGGATGTTTCTCAACTTTAAAAAATTCTCTCTCTTTTGTATGCTCTTTATTTAACCATTCATGGTAATATACAACATACTTTCTCATCATATCGTGTGTTATTCCATCGGGTAATTTTTTTGCATTGTATTTCCTCTCTCTTTTTGTTCCATCGTCGGCGGTACCTTTACTATTTTTTTGCTGTTCTTCTCTTGTAGCAATTCTTAAATTATCAAAACAATTATTTAAAGGATTTCTATCAATATGGTCGACACTTATAGTATTTGTTCCTTTACCATTCCCCATACATCCTGTTATTACTTGATGCATATGAATATTTAAATGACATGAAATATAACCATTCGACATTTTATACCAAGTAATTTTATTTCCTTTATTATTTGTTTTTTCATAATCTAATATTTTTTGATAACTTGTCGGGCATAATATGCAAAGCGTATCAACTTCACAATACATAATTATAATAATGGGTTTATTTTCATTTTGGATTTTCCACAATGGGTTCTTTTCTTGATTAGATGTTCTACCAATTGTTTTAATATGACCTTGTATAAAGTCTATTTTTGCTGTTTTATATTTATCGCGAATATATGCATTTTGTAATGAAAATGTGTTACCAATATCCATATCTATTTGTGTTTGTATTACTTATACCTGGGTTGTATCCATAGTATGAACACCCTTTGTGTGTCATCAATTTTTCATATTATTAAATACATAATAATATTAAAATAAAATTGTAATTCCAATTGTGAAGCGCACACGCAATTTAATTGCTGTAAGCACTCTTATTCCCCTAAGTTTCCCTAGAGGGAGGACTGTATCTTAAGCCGTTTCAGGTTGCTTAAACCTTCATTAACGACCCACATCCGTTCAGTCTCTGACGCCCTACCATAGACTAGCATATTAATATCGCCTTTAGGTAGTAAGCATGCGGATTGCCCAATCTTTTTCATTATTACCATACCCAAGTTCATTACTCTTGGCCACTTATTCCTTTCGGAGATAAGCTTGGTAGAAAAAGCTCTAAGGGGTTTCCCGAACAACAAGATGTGTTGCAACTCCGACGACAACAAGTCGGAATCACTAGCAGTTAGTCAAATCATTAATAACGATGATGGTGAGGACATAAATGGTTTTCCATAGTAAGAGCTCACTTTACTATGGCATACTGCTTTTTGGCCCTTGTTCACAGCTATTATGATCATCATCATAATTAAGCATGTAGCTTCAAGGCCTCCCATACCGGACATGATACGGAGAACGTTGTAATTGGTAGCATAGACACGAACCTTGGCAGTCTTGGTGCCCTCAACGGTGGCGTTGGAGAGAACAAGCTGAAGGGTAGCATTGTCAATGCGGGAGAAGTTGCACGATCCGCTTGGTTGATGCTCTTCGGGTCTCAGAGCAAAAGAATAAACATTGATACCAGTGTCGGGGGTGCGAGTGTGGTGCTGGTAGGGCTGAACGAGGTCGAAGTAAGTTCCTTCGCGCTCAGAGAAGCGGTCCTGTCCGTTAAGCTGGAGCTTAGCAGTGACAACAGGGTTCATACCCCAGCAGTGAAGGGCGAGAGAAGTCTGGGTAAGAACGAAAGTACCGGCATCAGATACGCCTGAGTTCTCGTAAGGGATTCTGCCGCTAAAGCCGGGAGCAAAGTTGGGCTGATCATATCCAGTGTTAGTTGCACCAGCAGCATCGCCCTGCTGCCACCAGTAAACGTTGGAGACATCGATAGCGCCAGCTTCGTTAAAGAGACCAGAGCCATCGATGAAGGAGCCAGTAGTCTGGGCAACAGCATCGTGTCCACCAAAAGCATGGATAGCATTGGGAAGAGCATCGACCGCATCAGTGTAGTTGAAGGGCTGAGCACCGAGAAGCCTGTACAGAAGCTGGTTGCAGTCGAGAGAAGAGCAGTAGTCAACGTTCTGATCGGGCTGGACAACCCAGATAAGCTCCTTAACGGGGTGGTTAAAGTTGAGCTTGATCTTGTTTGAAGAAGAACCGACGGACTCATCACCAGTGAACTGGAGCTGCTCAATAAGGTACTCGTGGGGATTTTGAGCCATACGTCTGCGCTCATCGGTATCCAAGAAGACGTAGTCAACATAGAGAGAAGCAGCGACAAGAGACTGGTTGTAAGCAGTGTTGACGCGACCACCAGCGGGAGAGGCAGCAGCATTGTTGCTACCGCAGCTGAGAGAACCGACAGCCCACAAGCACTCGTCAATGGGACGAATATCGAGGTTAATCTTGACTTCGTGATACTGAAGAGCGATGAGAGGAAGGGCAAGACCGGGGTTACGGCAGTACCAGAACTGGAAGGGAATGTAGAGAGTAGTCTCGGGCAGAGCATTGCGGGGAGCGCAAACCTGACGAGGGGCATTTGCCTGACAAGGACCATCGATGGCATTGAAAGAGGGATCGGTGATGAAAGTCAACTCGGTGGTGTTGCCAACCATGGCATGGTAGCCGGGGTGCTGGTCAACGGGAAGAGTAAGGTTGTTCCAGATGTGCATCCAGTCACCATACTGGCGATCAATGCGCTGACCACCGATCTCAATCTCAACCTGGGAAATCAACTGCTCACCGGGGAAATCGAGCCAACGAGCATAAACGCCATCCTGGGTGGTTCCCTTCATGGACTGGTTAATCTCAGGGAGAGTAACCTGAAGGTAGGTGCGGTAAGCCAAATCACCATTACGAGAAATGGTGCAGGTTACACGACGACCAAAATCGGCTTGACCGTTAAAAGTCTGCTCGATAGACTCCATCGCAAAGTTAGTGTGACGTTTGTAAGACACCTTCCAAAAGGTAATCTGAGGGTTGCCCGTAAGATAGACATCTTGGGCGCCGTAAGCTACAAGTTGCATAAGACCTCCTGCCATTTTTGTTTATTATAATATTGCTAAAGAAAAAAATTTTACAAAAAAACTTAATTAACATTTATAAATTAATAATTAATAATTAATAATTAATAACTAACAATAACTAACAATAATTAGCAGACAGTAATTATTGTTATAAACTAGTTAATATTTCTCCTAAAGCGATAAGAGGTCGAGCCAATTCACGAAATAATGTTATTCATGTTTGATTTCAAAAAATGTACTAAATATTCATCGGAGTATATCTCGGTTTGTTTTTCGTGCTTTCTCCTAAAAACATACTCGTCGTTCTTTTTTCTTATACTCCACCCATTTTCTAAAGTATTCATCAAAAATATCATCAAATATATATCATTTTTTTGTTCAATATTTATATCTAATTTGCCCTTATCTAATAGGCTCTTTAATGTATGAATACCTTCTCTTAATGGTATTATATCTTCCTTTCTTTTCATTGTTTCTAAATTATATGGAGCCTTAACTTGCGGATGTCCTGTCCCCGTCCCATTCGTAGTATTGCTGTATATTTTATGAATAATGCGTTTGTTTAAATAGTCCTCTGTTATAATCTCCGTTGTTGAATCTTCTAAATTTTTTAAATAAAAAATTGTTTTCCTTTTTTTAATAGCCATATTTTTGTCTAAACAGTTCATAATAAATTTCATTTTATAGTATGTCTCTCTCTTAATATTCGCAATATCCAATGAGTCTATGTTTATATTCGTGGTTAAAACATCTGAACTAGAATTAATATCATGCGTTTTATCATTTTTAGCACATGTGTCTAAATTATTTGATAACATTATTTTATTTTTATAGAGAAAACATTAATGCATTCCTAACATTATTCGTATTTACTATTTACTATTTACTATTTACTATTTACTATTTTGCAAAACCCCTAAACTTCCTAAACCCCCTAAACTTAATACCTCTATATTTTACATCTTTATATCTTTACATCTTTACACCCTATCCCGCGATTTGATGTTCCTTCGATAGTATTGCATCATGAAGCAAAGAAAGTGTCTTGTTTTCACTAGAAAAATAACTGGGGTAAAGAATACTCCAATCTAATGTATCATCAAATAAGCTCAACTTTGTATATACATAACCCAAAAATGCACTACAAAAAAATCTCGACGTCTTCTGAGGATGACGGTCCTTTTTACAGTAAGCTTCTATCCAATCTGTAACAACAATATCATATGGTTTATCATATACAACCTTGTGTATTTCCTTCAACTTTTCATTATTGAATATCTTGTCGTACTCTTCCGTGTCTTTGAATTCGATTTTGCGAACATATATTTTTCCACTATATGTCGAAATAAAGTGCTCGTATGGAATAAATTGAACTCCGAATTTTTTTGTATTATCTTCCGGGTCTGGAATATCTGAAATACCCGATGTCCAGACATATGTGCCTTTTAATGGAACGTCTGTAAATTCGGGGTCTACTACAATCATACCAACGTGCGAAAAGTCACTCTTTGTCATAAATTTTATGAACCAACTAAGTAGTCCCCATGATTTGTATTCAAGATTGTCGCATAAAAGAATATCGCCTGTTTTTAATGCATTGCTATGTTCACTCATTGGTTCACTCATTGGTTCACTCATTCTATTTTACTTTATACTATATCTTAAAATACTAAAATAGCTTAAAATACTAAAATAGCTTAAAATACTAAAATAGATATAATTATTAATTATTATATATTAAAAAAGTTATACTTATAACAATATAGTAAATATATAAATATAGATATATAGATGCCATCTTTTAAACACAAAACAAATAAAAAAATTTTTGTAGACAAGAAACGAATAATGACGCTAGATAGTGTTCATCGCGAACTACAGTGCGAATTTAACATCATTAATAGCGAAGTGTTACCTACATTAATCAGTAGAAAAAACGAAATAGTGAAACAATTGAATGACCCTAAAATTGTATTGGAGGTGAATGATAAAATAGAGTTGCAAGATTCTTTGTACGATATTAAAGAGGAAATCTATAAAAATAAGAAGAAGATTAAAGACTATTACTTGAACAACAGCAGATTTATTTTCGATTATTTTGAAAACAAAAAAGAAATTACGAATGGTACAAATAAAACAACGATTCTTAATTCCTTTTTCAAAGTAAATGATAAGACGTTTGATGAAAATGCATTGACGCGTGCAAATGACAATAATGTTCAGAAGTTTTTTACAAATCTTGACCAGACATTTATCAACATAAACGACTATACGTATGCCACCGATATATGTCAGTCCTGTAACAAGGGCGAAATGATTCCCGTCGAACATGAGGGGATTATGGTATGTAACATATGTGCTAAACAAGTTACCTACCTTATCGAAAATGAGAAGCCGTCTTATAAAGAACCGCCGAAGGAAGCGTGCTTTTATGCGTATAAAAGAATCAACCATTTTAAAGAAATTCTTGCCCAATTTCAGGCAAAAGAAACTACGCAAATCCCGGAAGAAGTTCTCGAAAATATCAAGCAACAACTTCATAAAGAGCGCATTCCTCTTTCAAAATTTACGAACTCTAAAGCGAAAGAAGTGCTTAAAAAATTGGGTTACAATAAGTATTACGAACATATCCCCTTTATTAAAGATAAACTTGGTATTAAACCGCCGATTATGACGCCGGAGTTAGAAGAGACGTTATGCAATCTTTTTATGGAGATACAGGGACCGTATGCGAAATTTTGCCCCGATGACCGTGTGAATTTTTTGAATTATTACTATACGGTTTATAAACTGTGCGAGCTTTTGGAGAAGACCGAATTTCTTTCTTATTTTCCGATGTTGAAAGATAAAGAAAAGAGGATAGAACAGGATGATATATGGAAGAAAATTTGCGAGGAGTTGAATTGGGTATTTATACCTACGCAGTAGGTTGTTGTGGTTTTGGTTGTGGTTGTTATTGTTGTGATGTTTATCGGTGTCTTCTTTTTGCTGTAGTTTTTCTTCGTTTCATCGTATTTCTTCTTCTTCTATTTCGTCGTTTATTTACTTTACACTTTCGGCGAGTTTTGCCGCCGCCCTGTAGTTTTTTAATTTTAAATGTACATCTAAAACAAGGGCGCACTACACCTGTTTCTTGTTCTAATAGTTTTAGCTCTATATTTTTCGGAACAAAATTTGAAATAGACATATATTCTATTGGATTCAAATCATCATAAACCTTTACGTCAAGAAAATCATAATTTTTTTTAAAATTATTATACTCATCGCTATAAACATCAGGGCTTTCTAATTTGTACCAACATGACAAATCAGTATTTTTAAAAATTCTGCCACCTTTCATTAAACTAAGTAAAAGTGTTGCTTGATGTTTTTTTTTACGATTAACAAAATCTTGTGTAAAAAACTGTAATGGTGGTGCTTTTCTTATTATATCAGGACTATATAGATAAGAAATAGTAACATTATTCTTTTTATTGCGAAAATGGTCAAACGTAGGTTTATCATCACAACCTGTTATATTTTTACAATATGTGTTATCACTTACTTCAACATAATAAACAAATAATGTATCTCCCGGTTGTGGCTCTCATCCATCCCATTCATATTCATTTGTGCCATAATTTGAAATAAATATTCGTGCAAGTCTTACTTTTGCATCGTCTTGGTGTGGTGATGGAGTTCTGCTTCTGCTTCTGCTTCTTCTGACCTCACTACCCTCACTACTCTGACTCATAATAATATTTATATTAAATAAAGAATAGTCTTCTATAAAATAAGTAACGATTATTTATTATTTATATACTAAAATATAAATAGTAAATATTATCCATATAGTCTCTAAATAAACGCTTTCCCCTTTTAAATCTTACATCTTCAAGTGTTTAAAGTTTAAGAGGGGTGGGGAAACCAACAAGGTTAGCACCAATACCGAAACCAGCACCAGTTCTAGCAGAAACAGCTAAAGTGGGGACATAAACATCCAAGATGGCAAAGGTGGCGGCTGCTACAAGAGAAATCAACGCAATTTCGTCTAATTTAAGAGAGCGTGATGGTATAGAGTAAGCAACTATCGCGACACAAAGACCTTCGATAATATACTTAATAAAGCGCTTAAAAAGCTCACTAAAATCAAGTGTTCCGTACATTATAAATATAATGTAGAAAAAAATATTATTTTATTGTTTTATTAAATTCAATAAATGTATAAATGTATAAATGTATAAATGTATAAATGTACAAATGTATAAATGTATAAATTAATAAATGGTAAACTTACTTAAAATAATTATTTAAATATATAATATAATGTCCGAATCAAATAGTTTGCCAAAGGGAGTTACTCCTAAATATTTACCCGATGGAAAAGAAAACCCCAAATATGTCGACTTATTAGAAGAAGATAAACCTATCGCCGGTCAAAAATTCGTATGTCTTTCATTCGTTTCTCCAGAGCATATTATCAAACAAAAGGAGCAGTTTTTGTTCGAAGAGTTTGTGAAGCAGTGGGATTACAAAAAGTCAATGGAAAAATTTACCCAGTTTCTCAACTTTGTATCATTCAAGTATTCTCTTTCTTTCGATAAACTTACTGCGGACTTCCAAGAGTTTACAAAGGAAGAAGGCGAGACGATTCGTGCAACATCGGGTACATTAATTAGCGACGACTATAAGACATTTTTGGATAACAATGAAGACGAACTTGAGCAGAAGTTTGGCGAGAAACATGGGTTCCAAACATCTACGAGAGGCATCAAAGTGCGCGGCGTTTTTGCTACACAAGGCGAGGCAGAACTTCGCTGTAAATTGTTGCGCGAGGTCGACCCCAATCATGACATTTATGTAGGGCAAGTTGGTATGTGGGTTCCTTTTCATCCAGAGGCATACAAGACAGGACGCGTCGAGTACATGGAGGAGACTCTCAATCAACTTATGTCCGATAAAAAGAAGAATGAAGAGACGGCAAAACAGGAGTTTGATAAACGTGTACGCGAGGCTAGGCAGAAGGCAATCGAAGAGAATATGAAGAAGGCGGAGGAGTCTGGCAATAAACTTACGCAAACGATTAACGCGGATGGGGAGTTGGTTGGTATTTCAAATGCTGCGAACTTTGATGGGTTGGATGAGGATTCTACTGTTGACGATATTAAGAAGAGCATGTTTGAGGCTGAGAATGTTGTTCTTGACAAGAACACAGACCATGGTTTGTCGAAACTGACACATTTCGAGAATTAAGATGAAACCGTCATTAAATTATCGAACAAACAAAATAATAAACAAAATAAGCGTTTTAACTATTAAATATTATATGTTAAATATTATATGTCACTAATATATAATATTTGCTTTTTAATTGGCATGAATAAAAAGGTAAAACAATATGTAGTAAGTAATTATTTCAAATCATTTAATAGCGATAATGTATTTATTAACATGGTTTGTTTATTATTCATTATAGCTGCTATTATTATATGCATGTATTTCTTATGTAGGGCAATATCTAATGCATTATACATGTATAGGTTAAAAACTGATTTTTATAAACTACAGGATATGGGAATAAATGTTAAAAACTATAATATTTTATATTTTGAAGAGTTTAAAAAGAAGAAACATATAATGAATTTTTCAAAATTAAAAAATACGAAACATACCGAATTTAAAAATAAAAACGCAATTGGTATGATTACTGACAAATATGTAGTTTTGGATTTTGATACAAAGGATAAAGTTAAAAATGCTGACTTTTTAATTGAGAAAATACCAAAAGATACCGTTTGTGAAAAAACACCCAATGGATATCACTATTATTTTGAGAATGATACTGGAAAACCTGTATATACTTGTATACAACTAGTGATTGACAATGTAAAATACTCATTAGATGTATTAGGTGTTGATAACCTGATAATAACATCTCCTACAAATATAAATGGGAAAGACTATTATTGGATAAATAGTATTTTTACGCATACTCCTGCAAAGTTATCAGAAAATACATGGATACTAGATTTATTAAAAAATCAGAAACCATTTCATCGTAAATTTAATAACGCTACTTTATCGATGAATATTAAAAATGCTTTTATAATCATAGATAATCTAAGTATTGAAAATAATATTAGATTTACACTTGGGATGATGAAGGAATATTCTGTAAAAATGAAATTGTTAAATGGTGTTATATACGTATATGATGACAACTACTATTTTTTGACGAGAGGTAGTTTTAGTAAATACAAGAATAAAAAATCTATGATAGAAAAATTAAAAAATGTTATTGATAAAATTAAACCATCGTGTATTATAGATTTATCTATTATAACTAGCAACTATTTTAAACCCGAACATATTTTTCATATAACATCATGTGTTATACATAATGATTTTAAAAATTATAAATACAATTCAGAATTTCCAAATTATATTGAATGCGCTTACATATATAAAAAAACGAAATATTTAATCCAAGATACTATTACCATAAATAGTTCTAATAATTCTGATAATTATAATACAAAATTAAATAACTTAATGTCATGGACTATATCAAATACATCAAATACATCAGAAACAAATAATGCTAGTAAAATATTGACAGGTCCAGAAAGTATTTATATAACATTTTTACTTTCAAATTATTTTAGTATACCATGCGTAACACTGGGTGTCACATATGATGAAACCAATGGTTCAGAAGAATCTACTAAGTCTTTAAGTCAGGCTCTAGATAAAATTATAAATGCTATGTTTTCGTTATTTTAAAATAATGCAAAATAATATAAATACATTTTATAATTTATAGTATAAAATATAAAGTATAAAAATACAAAGTATAAAAAAACAAAATGAATAAAGAAGAACAACAAGTGGTCCGAGTAGAACAAATGAAAAAAATTCAAAGTGAGGCGTTAGAGTTATTTACCAAAAAAAATATTGATTATGGTGATGCATTTGCAAAATATGGAGTTATCGGTGTTTTAATGAGGATAGAAGATAAACTACAGCGTTCTATGTCTATAACAAAAAATGGAGTAAATTTAATAAGTGACGAAGGAATTAGAGATACACTAATTGATTTACATAACTACGCCGCAATGGCGCTAATGTTATTAGACGAATAGAAAATTAACCACCATCCATTACTACCTACTACCATTTATTTTTATTCACCTTTATTTTCGGACCTTGACCTTTACGTTTAATATTCGCGGGGTCATATTGTTCTTCTTCATCATCCGAGTGAATATCTTTCGACATTTCCCAGAATTCTTTTGCGCCTAATTTAAACGGACCATGTGTCTGTGCCTTATACCAAAATATCTGGTCATGTAACTTATTCGATTTTGCATTGTTATTAATTACTAAACATTCGTAGTTTTCTGTACACTGGTCCATCACTTGACAAAAACTTTCAAATGTCGGAAACATACCGGCGTAATTCTCATAGATTCTTTTACGATTCCCAATATATGGTTCGCGTAAAATAAAAACATAGTCAATATTGGTTCGCAAATTGGGCGGAATACCGAGAGGATACTGCATCGTAATTACCAACATGATTTTCCAGTGACGACCGTTCATAAAAAGTAAACGCATCATAACATCTTTGGTCCACTTATTGTCAAAAAGACAGTCATCCAATACCACAAATGTTCGCGGGTCAATTGTACTTCTTTTATACGACTCTATCTCTTTTTTCATCTGTTTTAATACGGCTTTTTGTCGTTTTAAAATATTTTCAATAATCGCCGTATTATAAGCATCATGAATAAATAACTTGGGAACATGCTCTCCGAAAAATCCGTTCCCTGCCTCTGTGCCGGATATAACAGTACCGATGGGGATATCTTGATGATAATACATTAAGTCTTTTACTAAAAAACTTTTACCGGTATCACGACGTCCGATAAGAACAATAACGGGTCCTTTATTTTCATCGGGTCGAAAACTAATTGACCTCATATCAAATTTTGCTAATTCTAAACCTACACTCATTGTTTGTATGTTTTATATATATATATTTACTTATTTATACTATATATTAAAAAATATATAATTTACAAACGCATATAATTAGAAAACGCATATTTAGTATTTAGTCGCATATTTAGTATTTTTATTAGTTTAAAAAGTAATAAAAATATGTATTTAATTAATTAAGTAATCGACGATGGAGATTTGCGATGATGCCCCTGTTTTTGGAGAAAGTACATTTTCTTTAAACTATAGAAAACTCAACAATCGTGATTTTTTTGCTTCTTTAGAAGAATCGGAACTCGGTATAGTAAATAGTAAAAACTATATGCCTATTTACGAGAATTATTTTAATTTAAATGAGACAAATTACAATTCCATCAATTTGAACCAGCGTTTTTATGTATCCGCTTTATCAGGTGTCGTTGATAAAAATAATATACAGGCTGCTGTCGTTGATGCTTTTAAAAGCACTTCCGAATCTTTAACGATTCTTCATAAACCTATTTTTATTAAATTTTCTCCTTTGGTTGATCCTGTTAAATATATGTTGGGAAAATACGAAAGTTTAAATGTAAATGGCGACATTTTAGATATTCCCGTGCTATCAAAACTTGATAGAAAAGGGCTATTAAAAGCAAATGATAAAAATAATGCGGCATATGTTGACTCTTTTTTTTCGTACTTGTCGAGTCAAGTTTTAAACTGTCATGATTTTATCCATGGTCTTAATTTCTACGGTTCGTTCAATGCTATTAAAAAGGATTTTTATTACAACGTAATAGACGATATTGAGTGTTTGGATAAAAATCCTTATTTTAATAAGAATAAGGATATTCTTTTTGAGGTTGAAGATATTGAATTCTCGGATGACGATGATGACGGCGACGACAATCATAACGAATCTACCAATAATGACGACGATAGTACTCATTCTAACTACGCACACAGACAACAGAAAAATACAAGGAACAAAAAAGAAAAAATTACTATTGAAACAAATGAAACGATAGACGAGTCAACTATAGTTGTTCATGACGAATTTGATAAAATCAGCAACGAACTGAATTCTATATTTAATATTTCTTCTGATAGTAAAGAGTCAGAACCATCCGAACCATCCGAACCATCCGAACCATCCGAACCACAATGCGACGAGGATTTATTAATATTGAAGTTAGATGATATAGTAGCCGATAATGCAAACATAATTGAAGAAGTAGATGGTATTGTATTAAACAAGGATTCTCATTTTGGTAACGATAGTGATAGCAACGACTCCTTCACATCCGGCTCATGTTCTTCGCGGTCATCTTATACAAGCGATGATGGCTCCGGAAGTGACTGTGAAATTGATGATATTATTTGTCTTGATGATACTGTAAGTGGTGGCAAGGATGGCAAGGATGGCAAAAACAAGAAACATGATAAAAAAACCTCCAAAGATGCCTCTGCTGTATGTTATAGTGAAGAAGGCAGTGCTGGCGAAAGCGGAGACAATATCAACAGTGATGGCGAAGGAGAAGATGACGGCGGCGACGATGACGGTGATGACGGCGACGATGATGACGGCGAATATGAAGATGATGAAACACTATGGGCAACAATTAAGAATTTTCCGGTCTCAGCAATTATGCTAGAGAAATGCGAAAATACACTCGACTCTCTCATGATGCAAGAAAAAGAAATGACCGAGAATGAGTGGAGGTCTGCACTTATGCAGGTTATTATGACGCTTATTACCTATCAAAAATTATTCGGATTTACTCATAACGACTTACATACCAATAATATCATGTACATCTACACCGAAAAGGAATACATATATTATCATTACAATAAGAAATATTACCGCGTACCTACATATAATCGCACTTTCAAAATTATCGACTTTGGTCGTGCTATTTATAAATATAAATCCAAAACCATATGTAGCGACAGCTTCAGTATGACGGGCGACGCCGCTACACAATATAATTGCGAACCTTATTTTAACGACAAGAAGCCTCGTTTAGAACCGAATTACAGTTTTGATTTATGTCGACTGGGGTGTTCTATTTTTGATTATTTTATTGACGATATAAGTAATGTTGCGGCGATATGTAAAAAGGAGCCTTTGTCAAAGTTGATAGTGGAGTGGGTTACGGATGATCAAAATAGGAATATCTTGTATAAGGCGAATGGCGAGGAGCGTTATCCGGATTTTAAATTGTATAAGATGATTTCGCGAAGTGTACATAACCATACACCACAAGCGCAGTTGTCGAAGCCAATATTTGCCGATTATGAGTTTCCTAAGAAAAAGGTTAAGTCGTCACATAGAATACTAAATATCGATAAAATGCCCTCTTATATGGAGTGATGTAAAAACTATATGTACAAAAATAACTGTATATGTACGATAATATTTTTCATATATTTATAATATTTATATAAATATGAAAATGCGAAAATGTGAAAATGCAAAAAGTTTAAAACCCTGGTGCATCAGTAAACACATCAGGCTTAATGCCTAAAATAACAGGAGACTCATTGAATTGAGTAATGATAAAATGACCTAAAATATAACAAACAAATACAATAGCAGCATCACGTAGTGCAGTCTTCATCGGTTTTGGGTTGTTTGATTCATCTTCGCTTGGTTTTGAAATAAACCTTATTTCTATGAATTTTGCTAAAAGAAAGATACATGCAACAATTCCGGCAGAAACATACAAGTTGTCCATTTATTTTATAAGGGAATAATCTATTACGGGTTTTTACGAATAACGATTTATTAAATCTTTATTAAATCTTTAAAAATCATCAATCATGGGGATTTCTTCTATTTTTAAATCTATATTACTGTCGTTGTCTTCATCGTCGCTAGGGAATGGGTCAACGCTTAACTCAACATTGTCGCCTATACTTAGCTTAACACTGTCACTATCGTCGTCGTCGTCGTCGTCGTCGT
>SXGQ01443461.1_pt1 | contig 20726 bp, 15 predicted proteins | sample 3178371 | NCBI WGS metagenome assembly SXGQ01 (sample SAMN11356859, study PRJNA531348) | freshwater metagenome | isolation source: freshwater sample F1-20 | place: China: Fuxian Lake, Yuxi | collected 2017-12-25 | reverse complement strand
TGGGCGGCGCGCTGACGGGCAACGGCACGTGCGGGCCGCGCGAGGGCGAGCGCGGCCGCATCACCAACGGCATGATGAGCTTCTACCTGCGCCCCGACGTGATCGGCTCGGTCGACGAGATGGCCGCGCGCGCCGAGCGCTACATCGAGTTCTACAAGTCCTCGCGGCCCTCCGAGCCTGGCGGCGGGGTGCTGGTGCCGGGGGAGACGGAGAACCGCTCGCGTGCCGAGCGCGGAGCGAAGGGCATCCCGCTTCCGGATGATGCCTGGGGGAGCATCGTGGCCACCGCCCGCGCGGTGGGCCTGAACGACACGGCGATCCCCCAGGCAGCCTGAGCACCGCCATGACCGGCGCGATCGGCGGCGTCGACCACTGCATCGTGCTGGTGCGCGAGCTTGCCGCCGCGCGCGAGGGGTGGGAGCGGCTGGGCTTCCGCACCTCGCCGCGCGGCGTGCACTCAGCGCACATGGGCACGGCCAACCACACGATCATGCTGGCGGACGACTACATCGAGCTGCTCGGCACCGTGTCGGAAACCGAACAGAACGAGCGTTGGCGCGACAGGCTGGCCGGGACCGGAGAGGGTCTGGTCGCGGTCGCATTGCGCGCCTTCGATGCGCCGAAAGCGGCGGAGGAGGTCGCGGCGCTCGGCTTCGCCCCCCTGCCGGTGGTGCATTTCGGGCGCGCCGTCGCGCTTCCCGGTCCTGGTGCCGTCGAGGCGACGTTCGACGTCTTCCACCTGCGTGACATGGTTGCGGAGGAGACCCGCCTCTTCTTCTGCCGCCACAACGTACCCGGCGCGACCTGGCCTCCGGGCATGATGGATCATCCGAACGGCGCGGTCGCGATAGAGAGCTTCACCATCCTCGCCGACGATCCGGTTGCGGCGGCAGAGAGGACAGCGCGGCTTCTCGGGCGCAGCGCTCACCGGCGTGATGGATCGCATGCCATCGAGACAGGGCGTGCGCGCCTCGTCTTCGTCGAACCCGAGGGCGGGCGCGTTGGCATCGATGCAATTGCCGTGCGCGTTCGCGACCTCGAGGTGGCGCGCGCGGCGCTGGCTGCCGGCGGCATCGAGCCGGTGCGCGAGGAACATGCGCTGCGCGTGCCGCGCGGGGCAGCGAACGGCGTCGCCCTCAGCCTCGTTCGCGCCTGAGGCGCATCACGCCACGACGTTCGGCTGCGGCGCGCTGCCGACGAGCTGACCGCTCGTCGCGTTTCCGATCCAGGCGATCTGCTTCGGTCCCTCGACGCGCACGCTCGGGCTGCGCCCGGTGCTGCGCACGACATTCGCCGAGACGCTGACCAGCGCATCCTCGGATGCGCGGAGCATTACCGTCGCGCCCCCGCCTGGTGTCTCGATCGGCGCCCAGTGCTCGACGACGTTGCCCGAGAACAGCACCTGGCGGAAACGAAGCGGCCTGTCCTGCACGACAGGCGCCTCCCGCACCTCGACGAGGCTGTCCACCGACGGGCCGCGCAAGCTGTTGTCGGTGATCGCGAGGCTGGCGGCCCAGCGGAGATCGTTGACCGGCGACACGCCCTGCGCGACCAGCGGCATGACCAGCAGTGCGCGATGCTGCTTGCCCCGCTCCTCGCCGAGGATCTTCATGCCCTGATCGTTCCGGGCCGGATGGCTCCAGCTCACGTCGTTGCCATGCACCGTCACGCGCGGGCCGGAGACGACGATGGCCTGCGCGCTGCGTGCACGCGCCCCATTCTCCGACCAGCCCGTGTCGTGGACGCCGTTGTGCTCGATCGTCACCTCGGCGCTGTCGACGAGCGCTGAATCGCCCGGTTCGTGGTCGATGGTGGCGAACGCGATGCCGACGGCGGTCTCCTCCTGCTGCACGCCGCAGCGGGTGAGGAGGTTTCCCGCGATGCGCATGCGCCCGGCCGGCATCTTGCCCATGTGCATGGCGAGGATGCCCTGGTTGTGCGCGCCCGAGATGACGTTGCCTTCGATCGCGATGCGCGCGGCATTCACCGCCATGATACCCGCACTGCAGTTGAAGGCGCCGTTCGCCTCGATGCGCAGCGCCTGGCCCTGGGTCGCCAGCGCCCCGATCAGCGCGCCGGTCGCGAGGTTGCCGTGCACGCGCGCGAACTCGCACCCATTGAGCCCGACCGCAACGGCGCGGCCGGCGACCATGTTGCCGGCGATCTCGACGCCATCGGCCGGCTGGCTCTGCTCGATGCCGGAGGCGATGCCGAAGGCGAGCGCGGCAACCCCCTCGCCGCGCGTCGCGACCAGGATGTCGTTGCCGGCGACGAGGCGCGTCCCGCGCGCGGCGAGCACTCCGCCATAGGGCCCGCCAGTCCAGGCAATGACGTTCTCGGACACGGTCCCGTTCTGGGCGGCGGCGATGATCGCGAAGGCAAGGAGCGACTGCGTGGGCGCGAGCGTGCCAGGCGCGCTGGCCGCGGCCCCCGTTGCCGGCGCAGCCGCGGCGGACGGCGCCGCAGCCAGGCTCTCGAGCGCGCCGGTCATCTGGTTGGACACCCGAAACGAGGCGGAGGCTGGGAGGGACGCGAGCTCGAGCCTCTCCAGCGACCTGGTCACGTTCAACGTCTCGCCGGACAGCGAGGCGCGGGTGGCCGCCAGTCCGGCTCCGGTGCCGACAGGCGTAACCGGCTGGTTCGCGGCTGGCGTCGCCGTCACGCGTGTCGCCGGTTGCTCGGCCACCGCCGTGTCGCGCGGGCCGCCACGCAGGATGATGTTGTCGGAGACCAGGGCGAGCGTCGTCGGCAAGCCCTTGCCGCCTGTCTGGTCGGCGCCGAGCAGGATGCCGATGCGATAGCCAATGGCCGTGTTGCCGGTGACGTGGAGCCTGCCGGTGCAGGCGAGCACGCCGATGGCGACGGCACCGTCATCGGCCGAGGGAAGCGAGCCGGCGAGGTTTCCCCTCCCCGTCTCGTCCGATGGGTTGGCGATGAAGGTGCAATCCTGCACGACGAGGTCGGCCGTCGGCCCCTCGGCGCGGATGCCGACGGCGAGACGCTCGACGATCGAGCACTCCACCGTCACGTCGCGACCTTCCGTGAGCACGGCAGCGACCGGCCCGCCGAAATCCTGCACGACGAAGCGGCAATGCGACAGGCGCACCCGTTCGGCACCAGCCGCGATCACGACGAGCCCGGCCTGCTCCGTCCGGTCGCCGAGGCTGCCGAGCTGAAACACGATGCCCTCGACCGTGACGTCGGTCACCGGCACGCGCTGCGCGTCGCCGCCGCTGATCACGAGCAGAGGTACGTCGGAGCCACGCGTCAGCACCGCCGAGCCCGGCGCCTCGGCGTGCAGCGAGACGCGCGAGCGCCGGATGATGATCGGCCCGCGCAACGGGTGCTGCCCGGCCTTCAGGCATACGCAGCCACCCTGCTGCGGCAGGCTGTCGATGGCGGCCTGGATGTCCTCTCCCGGCCGAACGACCACGGTGCAGCAACCGTCACCACCCTGCGGGGCCAGCGGCGGCCAGAGCGTTCGGCAGTCGGAAATGTCGTCATTGCCGGCGATGTTGCCGATCGCGGCAAGCTGCGCGACGTGGTGGACGGGCCCCTTGGGCGGCGCAGCGGTGAGTGTCTCCACCGAGGCATCCGCTGTGCGCGCGGCGAACACCCAGTAGTCGCCGGAGCGATACTGGGCGCCGGCCCCTTCGAGGGTGAAGTCGACCTCGACGCCCTCCTCGAGCTCGATCATGCCGCCGGCCAGCGACATCAGCCCATTGGCATCGAGCGTGTTGCGCGGTGCTGCCTGATCCCAGCGAATGACGCGGGTCCGGCGCTCGGCATGGCCCGCCGCATTCGTAGCGAACGCGCGCCCACCGGCGGGCGGGATGGCGCGGTCGAGCACGACGGCGAAGCCGTCCGCCCCCTGCTCCTCCAGTGGCGGCTCGGCCACCTGCGCCATCACGCCACTTTCGAGGTTGAGGAAGCGATGCTCGTCGGTGATCTCCACCCAGTCTCCCGCGGAGATCCTCAGGCCCGGGTCACGGCCGATCCGCGTGACAGTGAGGATCGTCACCTCCTTGCCGCCGCGGATCTCGTTTCGCATCCCCGTCACCGGAGAACGGACCGACGCGTTGTCGCGCGAGAACTTGAACCGCGCGGCCGCTGTCGCCCCACCGACATGCACCTCGACGCGATAGAGGCGGTTCTCGAGGCCGCGATAGCCGGTTTTCGGCGCTATCAGGCAAGGATCCTCCGGCGCGGGAGGGGCGACGGCGCGCGTCGTCAGCCGGGCCGGCGAAGGCGGGAAGAGAGCGTCGAGGTCGATGCCGCAGGCAGCCTGGCGCACGCCGGCGACGCGCACCTGCCACACGGTCTGCAGCCGCGCGGCCGTGTCTACGCCGCCGAGGGCGACATCGAGCAGCGCCGGGTCCTCGACCCAGGTGACCTCGCGCTGCCAGACATCGAGGAACACGTTGGCGCCGCCAGAGGCAGGCAGAGCCGGCGGGTCCGGCAGGAATGGCTGCTTCAGGTAGCTGATCGGCGTTCCGTCGGACGCGAAGGCCTCGGCGAGCAGCCCCTCGACATACATCCTGCCCGGCGCGATGGAGAGATCACGCGGTGGTCCGGCAATGATGCCGATGCGGAACGCTTCGATCGTGGAGAAGCGGCTGACCGCGGCGCGGCCGAAGGTATCGCGCGCCTGGCGGCGGGCGCGGTCGAGCACGATCGCCGCCTGCTCGTTCCAGTCGGCATCGACCTGCACGCGCCCCTGCTGCATGAGCACCGAGGCGAACCGCTTGCGCGGATCGTGCGTCTTGCGCGAGTAGTCGCCGGCCATGGCCTGTCTCCTCCGGAAAGGTCCGTCCTGCGCCCTCGGGCGCGGCGGCTTCCGTTACGTCACGAACACGATGCCGGGCTCGAGGCCCAGCGGCAGGTACTCCTCGAGCCGCCGCCTGAGATTGGCCAGCCGCTGCGGCTCCTTCAGATGGCAGGTCACGCCCATCGCCGCGCCGTCCTCGGCTCCGGTGGCGATGCCGGCGGGGCAGGTGCGGCCGAGCTGCGCATAGGCAGGCTGGCCATAGCGGAGCGAGGCGAAGACAGGCTGCATGCGCCGTCGTCCGCGCGCCGCGGCGGCAGCACGCTGCGCACTCGTCAGCGGCGATCCCTTCGCGGCTTCCGCATCCTCGATCGCATCCGCCTCGGCCAAGTCGGGCTGGCAGCGCACACGCCGCGGCGTCTGGCTTCCCTCGCCGGTGTAGCTGAAGCGTACGCAGCCTTCCGCGCGGCGCGCGATGCGTGCCGAACCGAGGACGATCGACGTATCGAGCATCGGTAACCGGACGGCGCGGATATTGCCGATGATGGTCGAGCGTTCGATCACCAGGCTCGGCGCGTCGCCGCTCGCGCCGGGCCCCGCGATCGCGTCGGTGTTCACGCCGTCGACGATGCCGTCGAGTACGACAAGCTGCCGCGCATGGGAGGGCATGCGGATCGGCCCGACGATGCTGAAGGCGCATTCGACCGAGAGCCCGGTGTTGCGCGGGTTGGCGGCCGTTCCCGCGGCGACGCTGAGCGACGGCTCGACTGCACTCGCCGGCAGCGGGCTCATCGGCCCGACGCCGGCGATGCTCAGGCCCGGAACGAGCGTGCAGTGCATCAGCCGAAGCCGCCGCAGCGAGCCGGTGACCGACACCGCCCCCTCGATCAGCAGCCCCGATAGCGTCACCATGCTCTCGGGGTGGTCGCCGGTGATCGCCAGCGGCTGGTCGAGGCGGATGTGCGGCCGTGCACGATCCGCCGCCTCGATGGCAAGGAGGCCGCGGCGGCCCGTCACAGGGTCGGGGTCGGCCGGCTCGATCGCCAGCGGGCCGGACGCCGTTTCATGGTAGGACCGGCTGTCGGCGATGCGGATCACCGCATCCGGCTTGCCATCCGCCGCCCAGGCATCCAGCGCATCGCGCAGCGTCGCGTGATCGTCCACGCTCACCGTGTAGCGCCTGAGCGAGAGGTCAGGGCGGAGAAGCCATGACGCGCGTCCATAGGGGCCGCCGCCAAGATCGGCGACGGCGCCCTGCACGAAGCCGATGCGCAACCCCGCCGCCATGAGATCGGCGCCAAGCGCGATCCTGCCGAGACGGACATCGACGCCGACGAGATCTCCCGACGGTCGTGCCCAGGGCTCGAGCGCCATGCAGCGCACGCGATGGGCGGGGACCACGCTCTCGGTCCCGTCACCGGCGATCAGGGTGATCGAGAGGCTCGTCTCTCTCCCGCCGCTGCCGAAGGGGCCGAACAGATCGCTGATCGAGGCGCCCGCATCGCGCGCGGCCACGAGATCGTCATGGAAGAGGCCGGGCCGGACGGGGCCCGGAACGTGCAGCTCGGTCGCCTGGCCGGCCTCGTCATCCTCCCGCCGCGGGCGGATGAACAGCGGCGCATCCTGCCCGAGAGGCGAGGCGCGCCAGCGCCAGTCCGCCGGGCTTGCCTCGGCCCGTGCCGCGACGCCGTCGAGCGGGTGCGGTCTCAGGCGCCAGAGGAAGAAGCCGATCTTCGGAATACCGTGGCGGCCAACGAAGGCATCGAAGGGGCGCACGTCGACCGTGCGGGTCGAGCGGTCGAACGCACCCTGGACCTGCTCGGCGACGCGGGTCGAACGGAGATCGGTCCACCCTCCCGCGCCGGCGCGCACATGGTTGCGGATCGCCTGCGTCCAGCCGAGCGTCTCGAAGAACTCGACGAGCCGCGCGGGCCAGCCGGTGACGTCGCGCGCGAGCTCCTCGAGCATCGGCGCGGTGCCTTTGCGCCGCCGGTAGTAGATCGTCTTGGCGACATCGGGTCGCGCACGGGCCGCGATCGTGGGCATCAGCCGAGCGATGCCGGCAAGTGCGCCGGCGCCGGCGAGATCGGGAAACAGCGTGTGCCACAGCGACGGTTCCGCCTGCGACGACGCATCGAACAGCGGCGTCGTACCGACGAGATCGCCGATATAGGGGATCGCCCAGGGGTCCGCCGTCTCGACGAAGAGCCCGTCATGCAGGCGGAACACGTCGGCCTCGAGCACCGCTGCCTGCGCTTCAATGACGCCGAGCAACGCGCGCAGCTGTCCGCCTGCCTCGGCGTCGCGCTGGCGCCAGAAGGCGGGGAGCTGCCGGTAGAGCCGTCCCTCGTTAGCGACGCCGGTCATGCGATGCCTCCCGTCGCCACGAGAACGATGTCTGACGCCGCTGCGTAGGCCTGCTCGGCCGGCAGGATGCGCGGCCGCCTGGTGCCGTACGCCTCGGCGACGATGGGGTCGGCCGCCGCACCAGACGAAGGGCGCGCGGGGAACAGGCGGATGCGGTCCTGAAGCGGCCCCGCCGTGATGTCCCGCGCCTTGCGCCCTGCGGCAGCGAAGCTCGCCATCCGCCTCAAGCCGAACGTGTCGAGGTCAAGCCCGGCGACGCCGGGCACCGCCATCACCGCGAGGTCGATGTCGCTGCGGTGGGCGGGTTCCGCGAAGCCCATTCGCGCGAAGGAGAAGCGGGACAGCAGCGCGGCATGGACCGCGGCGAGCACCTCCTCCCGCACGAAACCATCCGCGACGAACAGCGTGCCGGAAAGCGCGATCGGGACGCGCAGCACGGCGCCAAGCATCAGCCGCTGCGTGGTGTCGCGCGCGGCATCGAGGATGGATAAAAGCTTCGCAAGCGTCGCGGCAGGCAAGGCCGCGCCATCAGGACCGGCGACGGTGAGAAAGACCGCGCGCTCGATGCCGCTCCATACCCAGTCGGCCCGCGCCTTGGCGGCCAACCCCGTCTCGACCGCCAGCACGGCGAGATCATCGAGCGCGACGGCGCGGCCGAAGGTCCGCACCTTGCCAGGGGCTGCCTGGCGCGCATCGTCCGCGCTCTCGGCGTCCGCCGCGCCTGAGGCGGCTTCGAGGTTCACGCCTTCGCGCAGTCCCGGTGGCCGTGTCAGCAGGATGGAAAGCTGGCCCGCGCGGACATTGCCCGCGAGACCAAGGCCCGTGCGATAGCGCACGCGCACATTGCCCCGCCCCGTCGGCAGGCGCGCGCCATTCACCCCGTCTCCGAAGCGCACGATCGTCTTGCCGTCCTCGCCTTCCTCGAGCACGCAGACACGCTCACCGGCGCCACGGGCATGGAGCGTGTCGACCGCCGGCCAGGCCTCGCCGTCCACGAGCACGGTGATCTCGGCGCGACCTCGGATCGAAGCCGGATCGGCACGGCGCGTGACAGGCGCCTTGCGGAGCTGGAAGCGCTGGAAGCGGCGGGACGCGTCGCCATCACCAAGGATCTCCTCGGGCTGCGTCTCGCCCTGTCCTGCCTGCGCGACATTGCCGAGCATCACCGCGGCGGCAGCGCTCAATGGCTGCGGAAGTGGCGGCGTGAAGTCGATCGCGAGCAGGGCACGGCCGCCGCCTGGGCTTGTCGGGATCGCGGCCGAGCCGGTGACGGTCGCGGCATGCGTGGTCTTGCCGTCGGTCAGCACGATGCGCCGCTTGGCATCGATCCGCTCCAGCACGGGCAGCGGCACGGTGATGCGGCTGCCGGAGATCGTCGCCGGGTAGTCATGACGCCGCGCCGTGATGTAGGGCTGTGCGACCTGCCAGAACTTCACGCGGCGCCTGTCGGCGACCGAGCCGAGCCCGGGTGCGATGACGCTCCAGTCCGCCCAGCTTCCTCCCGAGAAGATCCGCGCACGAAGCGTGCCGTCCGACCACCGCGCGGCCAGCACGCCGCGCCCGCCGCCGAAGCCGATGATCGGATCGCCGGCGAGCGAGCCGCCGAGCGACGTGCGCGCCGCAGCACCCCCGAAGCCGAGGTTCCAGACTTGTGCTACTCCCTCGCCGTCACGCCAGGCGATGGTGAACCCGGCCGCCGAGAGCAGCAGTGCAGGCCTGCCGCGCGCGCCCTCGCTTCCCGGCAGCGGCACCCACTGCGTCCATTGCGTCGGCGAGCCGACGGAGAGAAGCACCGCGCTGTCCTCCGCGCGGCGGCCGAGAACCACGAAGAGCGAGCCGAACGTGCCGATGGCGATATCGGGCGCGACCTCGGCCTCGGCGAGCTTGCGCCAGCCGGAAACGGCGCCGGACGCATCGACGAAGATCGACCAGGCCGAGCGGTCGGCCCCCCGCGCGACGGCGCAGCTCGTGCCGGCGATCGCGGCGGGAATGCCGGGGCCGGCCGGAATGGCAGCCGCCATGACAGGCCCAGTGACGATGCCGCGCAGATCCTGCCACGCCCCCCACACCGGCGTGCCAAGGCCGGTCGCGCTCGCGAGACGCACCGTCGCGGTGTCGCTCTTGGCGAAGGCATGCAGCGTGTCTGCTGCCGGCGAGACGATGGCGGGATCCTCGACGATCCCAGGCGCGGGGATCGCCGACCACGGCTTGACCGTGAAACCGGCCGAATGGCCATGCCAGAGCACGCCCTCGCCGCGCGCGACGACGTCAAGGCGGGATAGCGTGGAGACGAGCTGCGGGTCGCCGATCAGCGCGCCGGACTCAACGCCCTGGATCGCGACGGGGAATGCCTCTGTCCAGCCAGCGCCAGTCGCACTCGCGGCACGGTTCGCCGACGAATAGGGCAGTCCCGTCGTTGCGCGGTACAGCACATCGACATCGCCGTTCGGCAGGACACGCAAGCTGGGCCGCCCAAGCGCGGAAGCAGCGACGCGAAGCGTCGTCACCTTGTCGGTCACGCCGCCGAAGCTCTCCGTCGCCTCGCCGACCGCAGTGGCAACGACGGCATGGATGCGCCCCTCGCCCTCGTCGGCCACCAGCGCGGCGCCCGGCTTCAGCCCATCGATCCTGCCATCGAGCGGATAGGTGGCATCGCCTCCCGCAAGCGACAGGCTCTCGCTGACGGTCGTCCAGCCGGGCGTGCGCGTCCAGACATTCCCTGATTTTGTTCCCGGATCGAACACCATGCGTGACGAGGGCTGGTTGTGGCCAAACAGGCGGAAGGAACGCTCGACCTTTGCGAGGAGCGCGGCCGCCGGCATCGCCCGCTGGATGGCGGGATTCCAGCCGAGGCCGCGCGCGAGCCTTTCGCCTGAGACGCGCTCGGCCGTCTTCTCCTCCAGCGCCTTCGCCCAGAAGCTGATCAGCGCATCGCCCGGGCTCAGCTTGGCCGGCGCGATCGGAATGGCGGCCGAGCGCGAGCCCGCGGCGAACGGGTCGTAGGCGAAGGGCACACCGCGCGCCTCGAGCCTGTTCAGAACGGCCTCGGCCCGTACCTCCTCGATCAGCTCGAAGATCTGCGGCGTCTCGTCCTGCCCCGGAACACTCATCATCTTCAGGCCGGGGCGGAGTGCTACGGCCGCGTCCTTGTCGAGGGTGAAGGCGACGAGCGTCTCGGCGGCGAGGCCGGCGAAAGGCTTGTAGTCGAGCAGTCGCACGAGGCGTCGGACGCTGTCGCGCGACACCGCCGTGCGCAGATAGGCCTCGTTGGCAATCCGCTCCTGGTAGAAGGTCAGCACATCGGCCATCGCCGACCAGAGCTCGACGAGGGTGATCGCGTGGTCGTCCCCCTCCCGCGTGGTGAGTGAGGGCAGCGCCACCGTGAGCTCGCGCAGCGCGGCGGCGCGGAAGCCCGCGAAGGTGCCGCTTCGCCAGGCGATCGCCGGCAGGGAGGGGCGGTTCCAGACCGAAGATGGCGCTTCCGGTGCATCGGTGGCGTTGCAGCCGCAATAGGCCGGGTCGAAGAGACGCGAATCAGCCATCGCTCATCCCTCCCCGTCGATCTCGAGAACCAGCACGCCGTTCTCCGGCCGCGACGCATCCGCATCGAGCCGCGGAAGCTCCCAGAGGCCGAAGCGCATGAAGCCCGCGTCGCGCTCACCCGCTGGCCGACCCCAGTAGCGATGGAACTCCCGCACGACGCAGGACGAGACGCCAGGGATCGCCGCGACCGTCGCGATGATGCGCGAGAGATGGACCGTCGCCCCGAAGCGCGCCGTACGGATGTCGAAAAGCCCGCCACGGCCCACGAGGGCTTCGCGGACGAGCGGCACGACGCTCGAGCGGAAATGTCCCGGCGCGATGCAGAGGCCGATGCGCAGGCGGATCGGCACGTACTGCCCCGCGCGGACCGCGAGATCGCGCCCGGCAAGACGCCAGCGGTTCAGCGCAGCGCGCATCGCGACGGCGAAGACCGGCTCGAGCACCGCGCCTCCGCCCGGCAGGGCGATGAGCTTCGCGGGATCCGCCGGGTGGATCGCCACGAACACCGTGTACCAGCTGCCCGTCCAACGCAGCGCAGCGCGGGCGGCGGCCACGCCAGGAAGGCTCAGCGCGGCCTTCTCCCAATCCACCTCCGTGACCGCACGGAACTGCACGGCGTGCATGGCCGACGGCGCGTTGCCGCGGACGGCGGCGAGCGCCTCCGGCTCCTCGCCGCCGCGAGCCGCGACCGGCTGCCACACGGCCGTCACGACAGGGAAAGCGGGTGGCGGCGCGGACGGGTCGGACGGGTCGGTCATCGCCGCCGCATCGGGGCGGGCGACATGCACGAGCGACCCTGCGCCGACATTCCCGGCAAGACCGTTGCCGATGCGGAACCGCGCGGCGATCGCGGCATCGCCAGGCAGCCTGCGGCCGAACGCATCGTCACCGAAGCGCAGCACGGCGCGCCCCGCATCATCGATCTCGGCGACGAAGTGCGTATCGAACGGATCCGACGCCAGCAGGTCGGGCACGGCGCGCCAGATGGCGGGTTCCTCCGCCGGCGTGTCGACGAGCAGGACCGCGGCGGGCATCGCCTCGGTGGCGGGGCCGGACAGGGCATGGCGCGAGGCCGTCGCGCGCCCATCCGCCGCGAACACGGCATCCGGCTCCATGGCCTGCATCGTCAGCGGCCCGGCGGGAAGCGAGAGGGTGGTGGTTCTGCCGCGCGTCACGGCCGCGGGCAGCGTGCCGTCGTCGCTGCGCGCAACGACGCTTCGGCCATGATCGACCGGGACGATGTTGCCGCGCGCCTGGCCGGCATGCGGGACCGCCGCCCCCGTGTCGTCGCGTCCCGTGATGGTCAGGGAGAAAGCCGGCGCATGCTCATCGCTCCAGGAGACGCGGAGGAGCGGCATCACCGGATCGGCCGCGGCGGTGACGCGCCGCGCGGCGGGACCTGCGACGGTGTCATCAGCAACAGCGCTGAAGGCGGGGTCTTCGGCGTCGATCACGGCGGTCAGCCGCACGGCCACGCGACGAGCCGGATCGGCATCGGGTGCTGCGCCCGTTTCCGGCCCCTTCGCTTCCCACAGAAGCAGCCAGTCGCCGACCTCGAGAGGCGGGCGGATGATCGTGCCGTCCTCCTGCACGGAGTAGACGAATGCCGAGGTCGCGCCACGCGGCAGGCAGCAGGCACGGCCGCCGAAGTCATGCAGCCATACGCGGTTCAGATCAGGGTGGCACGCAGCACGCGCCGTCGCCTCGAACACCGACACGCCGGCAAGCGCAGGATCGCCGTCATGGTCGAGCGTGATCGTGTCGGGGATCAGCGGTCCGGGAGACGTCGCCTCGCCGCGCAAGGGGCTTGCGATGCGCGTCATCGCCTGCGTTCCGGCCGGGACCGTGCCGGCGCCGTGCACGTCGAGCTGCAGGAACGCGTAGCCATTCCTGCCATCATGCATCCTGTAGTCGACGAGACGCGCATGTCGCCGCGCCGAGACGCGCATCCGACAGGTCTCGATCGAGGCCTCCGTGCCCACGGCATCCTGCATCCAGGCGAGCCGGTCCCCTTCCGCCGCGAGCAGTTCGACGAGCACCGCCGCAGGCTCGGCGGGATGGGTCTCGCTCCAGCGTGGGTTCCGGGCGCGGGCGAGATCGAGAAGCATGGTGCGGAAGCTCTCGAAATCCCGCGCCATATGGTCGAGCACCGGCGTCTCGCCCTCTGGCGGCTCACAGCGCATCGCGACACGGCAGTCGAGGTCGGACGGGCAACCTGCCTTGAAGTTGATCGCGGCGGAGGCAAGCACGGCATCGAGACCGTGAGTCGCAGGTTCGCGCACGACCAGGCGATAGGTGGAGAAGTCACCCGCTTCCGTGACGAAGACGCGAAGCCCGTTCGCCCCAAGCGCCTCGATCCCGATGACGCCGATGCCGATGACGCGCGCCCCGCCCTCGATGACGAAATCCGATGCCGCGATGACCGGTGGCGGCTTCAGGAAGACGGTCTCGAGCACGTGGCGTCGTCCGGGAACGGCGAGCGGGAAGAAGCGGTACTCGACGAAGTCGATGCCGTTCAGCGTCGGGTGCGCACGGATGATCGCGCGGCGTTCGTCCTCGCCGCAGGCGGGAATGGCGGCATCGATGCTCATGCGCCACCTGCCGGAAGGCTGAACGTCTCGGCCCGCGTCTCTCCGGATCCGCGCGGGGCGTAGACGACGGTGACGATCAGCGAGGAGTCCTCGACCGCGACGGTCACGCGCTGGACGCTCACCCAATCCTCGAGCCAGCGCATCAGCGCGCCCTGCACCATCTGCTGCGTCGCCGCCGCGAGCGCGTCCGATGCCGGCTGGAACAGGAGCTCGCGCAGGCCGCAGCCGAACTCGGGCCGCATGACCCTCTCGCCTGGCGCGGTGAAGAGCACCTGCTCGATCATCTCGCGCACATGCCTCGCATGCCCCACGGTCGCGGCGCGGCCTCGCGCATCGCTCTGGAAGGGAAAGGAGAGATAGGCGCGCGCTGCCATCGCCCTACTCCGCCGTCAGGTTCGGGTGGCGGTAGACATCGTTCGCGCTCGTATCGACGTCGATCTCGAAGGCCTGCCTCCTGTCCACGAGATGCCTGACAACGCCGCGCCCGATCGCGCAGAAGAGGCGCCTGCGGTCGCGCACCGCCTCCTCGGACCCGGTCGAGAGCTGCGGCAGGCCGTCAGCGAGCAGCAGCGTGTTCAGCTCCTGCTCGATCGCGAGCGCGATCGAATTGGCGAGGTCGTCGGGTCGTCCGCCCTTCAATGCGCCCATCGCCGCTACTCCAGGAAGACCTTGGTGGAGAGCAGGCTCGGCGGCGGCACCGGGAATACCGGCACCGGCGGCGCCGGCGTCACCGGCAGCACGCCGGCCGCCGTCTCTCCAGGGTGGATATGGGCCTGCAGCATCGCGACGAGCTGTCCGAGATAGGCAATCAGCAGGTCGCCCTTCACATGCGGGTGCGGCGCCGCGACCGAGCCGTGCTTCACGAACGGCGCCTCGGACACCACGTTCAGTGCGCCCTTGATCGTGACCGTCGCGGTCGGGACGTTGAGCTCGACCATGTGGAGCTTCAGCCCGTCGGACAGCGTCACCGTCTGCGCCGCGTCGTCCATCATCACGGTCAGGCCCGTCTCGGTGCGCCAGATGCGCGTCGTCATCGGCTGGGCCGGGCCCCCGGCGGGCTGGACGGGGATCATGCCGCTCGGCCACCACCCTCCCGTCCAGATCGGCATCGACGGATCACCCGCCTCGAACTCAATCCACACGCTCGCGCCAATGGGAGGGATGGAGAAGAAGCCCGACAGCGGCCCGGCATACGGGACGCAGGGGCTCGCCCAGCCGGACGGGATCTCGCCGAGCACGGAGGGCACCATGGCCTGGATGCGCCCCTGCTGCAGCGGGTCGGTCGAATTGATCACCGTGCCGCGATACTTGCCATAGAACCGGTCCCGCGCGCCGGAGGAGGATGGCCCGTCGATCGTCGTCTCCAACTCGTCGATGATGATGGGCATGTCGTGCCTCCTTCCTCAGAGCGCCGCGAGCGGATCGATGAAGATCTCCGCTCCGGTCAGTCCCAGCGCGTTCCGCGTGGCGCTGAAGCGCTGCGTCCAGGCACCCGTCGAGATGCTGTGCGTGACGCTGGTGACGTACCAGACGCCGCTGTAGGCACGGCCGGCACCACGCACGAGAACCGGCAGGCCGGGGCGGAGGATGCGCCCGTATTTCACCGCATCCACCGTGCCGGAAGCGCGCAGCGCGCGGGACGAGCGATCGACGATCGCCTGGTTCTGGCGGAGCAGCTCTGCCGGGTTCGCCGCGTCGCGCGCCGTCGGGCGGCTGACGCGCGGCGGGATCACGCGGAACAGCGCCGGCTCGAGACCCTCGGGCGGCATCAGCGGGGCCAGCGCCGGCGCGGGCACCGGCACGCCGCTGCGCGGATCGGCCTCCGCCGAGACGGCCGTGGTGGGTGAAAGCGTGTCGTAGGTGACGTCGAAGTCGAGCACGTTGGTGGCCGAGCCGAAATCGACGCTGAGCACGCCCTGCGGCGGCACGGCGGTCAGCGGCGGGTGGAAATGCCCGGCATCGAGGCCGGTGATCGGGTCGGGCTGGAGATAGCACTCGTAGCTCAGCGCACGCGCCATCTCGCGCAGCATCCGCGCATCCGTGCCGCGCTGGATCGTCGTCGTGTCGGCGATCGTCCGCGTCGGCGGCGTTGGCAGTGGCATCGGCGTGATGGCGTAGCGGCCGAAGATGATGGTGGCGATCGTCGCCGGGTCCATGTTCGGGTGCGGCATCGGCTGCTCGATGAGGTTCATCAGCGTCGCCGTCGCATCCATCGCGACCACCTCGGCCGTCGTGCCGCTCGCCGCCCCCCTCCCCGCCTGGCGCACCTCGCGCACGTAGCCGTTGATCAGCGTCTCCGGCAAAGGCGGGCCGGAGGACACCGCGACGGTGATCGGCACGAGAGGACGGAACACGTCCGCCACGGGCGGGTCCCAGTCGCCGAGGAAGTTGCGCGAGAGGTTGAAGCGGAGGCGCAGAACCGACGCGGCATCGACCGAGGTCTCGACCTCGATGCCGTCGAGCGCCGACATGAACGGCGGCAGCAGCGGCACGAAGGCCGCACGCACCATGAAGAAGGGCTGGCCGAAGCTGGTCATGCCCTAGCTCCCCGGCGCGGGGATGGCGATCACCGCGCCCGGCTCCTCGACCAGCGCGTCAGGATCGAGCGAGACCCCGGCATCGGCGACGCGCCACCAGAGGCGGCCGTCGCGCATCGTCGCGAAGGCGACGCGGTCGAGCCGCTCGTCCTGCCGCACGGTGAAGCCGAGCGCGCCGCCGGGTGCGGGAATGATGCGCAGCGTCTTGTATCGGATCGCGCGACCGTCCGGCCCGGGATGCGTCGCATCCGGCACCGCCTCGTATCGGCTTCCCCTCTCGAACATCAGATCGACACCGAGGCGCCGAGCGCCGCCACGTTGGAGACGAGGTTCATCGCCGCCATCACCTCCTTCTGCGTAAAGGACGCCATGTAGACCCAGTAGGCAGGGCTCGTCGGCTCGAGCTCGCGATAGCTGAGCACGCGCAACGACAGCTCAGCCCGGGCAAGGATCGGGTTGAGCGCGGGGTCGAAGGCCTGCTCGGTGATCGAGACCGATTGCACGCGCACGGGCAGAACGCGCGAGGGACCCCAGACGAACAGCGCCAGCGGCACCGGCTCGCCGCCGATGAAGGCACCGCCGGCCAGCGCCAGCGCCTGGTTGGCGATGACGAGCGGAAACGGCGGGTAGAGCAGCCCCTCGAGCATCGCCAGGGCCGGATGCAGCCCGACAGTCGCGGTGAGACCGTCACCGCGCTCGAGCTGGTCGGCCGCGTCGATCTCGACCGACAGGCTGATCGTCTCCTCCGGCGGCCCGTCGGCGCGCATCGCATCGCCGCGCCCCACCGCACCTTCGGCCGTCCGTGGCGTCAGGCTCCGCGTCAGCGTTTCGGGGTTGTACTGGAAGATCACCACCGAGGGCACGAGGTCAGGGAACGCGTAGGCGACCAGCGCGCCCTTCAGGATCCGCGGCGATGTGGAGAGGCCGGTCATGGCCAGGCCCCGCGCGGCATCGTCGGCTGCCAGACATAGGCGAAGGGCGGGCCGGCATAGGGAACGGCGCAGGTCGTCGGGCAGTTCGGGCGATTGCCGCCGCTCGCCGTGGCCGAGGCACCGCCATCATAGGTCGCGAGCGCCCAGCGCGTCGGCGGCTCCGGATCATCGCGGTCGAGCCGCTTGTAGGCCTGCACGAGCGCGATCGTCGCCGTGCGGGAGAACAGCGAGGCAGGCAGCGAGCAGGCGCCGCCTCCGCTTATCCATCCGTTGCAGAGGCGCATCATCACGCCATACGTGCCATAATTGGCGGTGCCCGACACCCAGCACTCGTTGCCGATCTCTACCGTCGTCGCGCAGGTGCCCGGGCTCTCATGCACGTGGTCATGGACATCGGCGGTCGGATTGGGGCTCGGCGGCTGGCCGCAGGGCGGCGCGTAGGGCGGATCGCGCAGGTAGGACGCCGAGTTGAGGAACAGGCCGAGCGTGTCGAAGGCGTCACGGTTCAGGTCGAGCCCGGCGCCTTGCAGCATGACCTGGCCGCCCTCCACGACGTTGCCGGTCTCAACCAGGTGCCGCATTCCCGCCACGACCCCCTCGACGCTGGGTGCACCCGAGCCTGCGATGATCGGGTTCACGAGGCGTGAGCACGAGGCGCATTTCTGCGCGTCCGACCAGCCGGTGAAATCGGTCTGCACCCGCCCCCAAACGGTGGATGTCTCGGCGGTGACGTCGGGACCGCACACGCTGCCGATCGGCGGGAGCACACCGGCCGCTTCCGCAGCGCGCTCCGACGCCGCCTCGCGGTCAGCGACCGAGCGGCGGCTCTCCGCGGGAGCGGTGCGCATGCCGGCGGCCTCGGCGAAGGCATCGGCCCAACCGCCGGCGCTTGCCGCGCCCGCGTCGGCGAGCCTGCGGGCCTCGCGCGCCAGCGTGGCGATGTCCTCAGGCAAGGCCGCAACGCGCGCGGCGATGGCCTCGGCGGTGCGGATCAGCGCGAAGAGAAGCCCCGCCGCATCGACGACCTCATTGGCCGCCTGCTCGACGACCCATGCGCCGAACGCAAGAACCGCCCGGCTGAGCATGTCGGCGGCGGCGCGGCCAAGGGCACGCAGCGCGTCGGTGACGGCGGCGGCGACGCGCATCGCCATGTCCTCGGCGATCGCCCGGCCGGCAGCGATCAGCGACAGGGCCTCGGCGAGCAGGGCGGCCGCTGTCGCCTCAACCTCCGCGGCGGACGGACCTTCGACGCTGCGCCCTCCGGCCTCGCCCTCGCGGCGCAGCACGGCTCCCGTCCGTTTCCGCGGCACCGGCGCCCGCAGCCCACCGAGGACGCGGGCGGCAACGCGATCCGCCTCGGCCTCGGCCGCATCACTTGTCGAGCCCAACGTCCAGGCTGGTGGCATGGGCGGAGCGGAAAAGGCGGCCGGTGCGAAGGCGGCGGCGCGCATGCTCAGCTCCCCCTGCACAGCTTGGGGTCGCCCGACTGACCGAAGCAGGAGGCTTCGCAGCTCCGCGGCAGGTCCTCGCCGAACTGCCCACGCACGACGTGGATGATCTCGTGCAGGATGGTCGAAGCGAGCGGCCCGCACGTGCCGGCTGCGAGCGCGGCGGTACCGATCGTGAAGATGTTGGCCGGAATGCTGAACCCGGTCGCCTCGGCGCAGACGCCAGGGGTCTGGAGGTTCGCCGAATCGTCGCAGTGAAAGTCGAGTCCGTGCTTCTTCAGGTTCGCCTGGATCGCCCCGCGCGGCTTCGCCGCGATACACTTCGTCTTGAAGATCGCATCCAGCGCGCCGGCCACCGCCGTCTTCATCAGCGCGAACGAGAAGCCTGGCGTCGATTCGCAATCGGCGCGGATCAGCACGGTCACGCCATGGGCCTCGAAGCTCCGGTTGCGCGGCTTGGCCGCAGGCGCCGGAGCCTGCCGCCGCAGTGTCGGCGCAGCGCCCTCTTGCGCGACATGGGCGAGCTCGTGCGCGAGGAGGCGGCGTCCCTCGCCCGCATCGGGCCGGTACTGCCCGTTGGCGAACACGACATGACCGCCGAGGGCGAAGGCACGTGCACCGACGCTTCGCGCCGCATGATCGGCGACAGGACCGGTATGGACGCGCACGCCCGACAGGTCGGCCGACATGCCGTCGCCGAACTCGCGTGCGTCACTCGCGGAAAGGGCTGCGCCAGGCTCGGCGAGGGCGGCACCGACGGCGCCGCGTGCATCGGCCGCCACAGCCCCACCGTCGGCGCGGCGTGACAGCGTCTCCTCGCGCTCGCATTCGGTGCATTTCCGCCTCAGCGTCGGCGCGCCGAGCACCCGCGCCGCCACCGCGTCCGCCTCCGCCTCCGCCGCGTCGTCGATAGCGCCGATGCGGAAGGCCGGCGGCAGCGCGGCCGCGTGGCGCGCCTCGGACGGAGCCTGCGCGAAGCCCCTCACTTCTTCTTCTCCTCCTTCTTGCCGCCGAACACGCCGGGAGCGAGCTTCGCGATGTCGACCGTGACCATGACGCCGACATTGGCCCGCGTATCCTTCGCCCCCTCCGGCTCCGGCAGGGATTGCATCGGCGTGACCCACTCGCCGGTCGGCGTGCGGATGGGGAACGGCGCGGTAAGGAACGGGCCCTTGACCAGCCCGCCGGTGACCGAGAAGCCCGGCGCGAACCCGACGGTTGCCTTCAGGGTCGAGAGCTTCGACTGATCCCCGTCAGGGTCGATCGACCAGCCCGCATCGACGGTGAGCTTGGTGATGAAGAACTGCGAGCCTTCCGGCTTCAGCGCATCGATCAGTCGTGTGCCATCGAACCCGGCTTTGAAGCCGACCGGTCCGGTTCCGGCCTCGGGCAGCGTGTAGGAGAAGCTGGTCAGCGGCCAGCCGGGGATCAGCTCGGTGGGCGCGAGCAGGTTGAAATCGGACAGCGCCTTCCGCCCGGAAGGGTCGCCGAGCATCGCTCCGATGCCCATCAGATACGTTCCGGCCCCGAATCCCGCGACGCCGACCTTCTCCCCGGTCCCGAGCGCCTTCCACTGGCTCTCCGCCTCCTTCTTCACCGGGTCGATGACCTTTTCCTTCACCTTCTCGTTCTTGGCCGCCTCCTTCGCGACCGTCTTCAGGCCCTCGACGATCACCTCGCCTGTCTTGTCCTCGTCCTCCTTCTTCGCCGCCTGTGGTTCCTCTCGGCGCAGCACCCCGCTGTCCTGGGCCACATGGGCGAGCTCGTGGGCGAGGAGCCTCCGCCCTTCTCCCGTCGCCGGCTGGTACGCGCCGCGGGCAAACACCAGATGGTCGCCGAGCGCGAAGGCTCTCGCGCCCACGCTACGCGCTGCCCGTTCCGCTACCGTACCCGTGTGGATGGTGACGTTGCTGAAGTCGGTCGCCATGCCGGCGCCGAAATACGTCGCATCGGATGGAGAAAGCCGCTGGCCGCGTTCGGACAGTGCCAGGCCGACACTCCGTGCGGCATCGGCGGAGACCGCGCCGCCATCGGCGCGACGGGACAGCTTCTCCTCCTCCCGCTCGCACGCCTCGCACTTTCGCCTCAATGTGCCACTCGACAGCACGCGCGCGGCGATCGCGTCCGCCTCCGTCTCGGCCTGGTCGTTCACGGCTCCGATCCGGAACGGAACGGGTGCCGCTGCCTGCGGTGCTGCCACCGCGGTGTGGGCTGCGCGCGCGGAGTTCATCGAGGCTTCCCCCGCACGCTGCGCGCGGCTGCGACCGCGGCGTCGCCAAGCGTTGCGCCGTGCGAAAGCGTGACGGGTCCACGCGGAGCGATCGACGGCGTGCCCGGCTGCGCCGCGAAGGCCCGCGTCAGCGCTGCCTCTATCTCGGGCTTCGACGGCGCGCGGCCCGCGAGCCCCGTGATGCGAAGCCGCTCGATCATGACGCGGCGTGGGGCAGCGTCGGTCATCGCGTCCCTCCCGTCGCCAATCGGCCGAGCTTGGCGAGCTCGCGACGGGCCGCTGCCTGCATGTGCCGCGTGGTGATCCTTCCCCC
>SXGQ01268384.1_pt1 | contig 20728 bp, 39 predicted proteins | sample 3178371 | NCBI WGS metagenome assembly SXGQ01 (sample SAMN11356859, study PRJNA531348) | freshwater metagenome | isolation source: freshwater sample F1-20 | place: China: Fuxian Lake, Yuxi | collected 2017-12-25 | reverse complement strand
GCGGTGGTTGGAGAGTAAGAAGATGACCTACCTGTGGCTTAACAAGTACTCAAGCTTTGTACCTAGCGCTCGAGAACTGACGGCAACAGACACCTATGTTCATGATTGGCAAACCAACCAGATTGGGTCAGGAAGATTCACCTACGACGTAATTGTCTGGATTGATTCTGATATCTCTTGGGACATACCTGCCATATCAGAACTAATCAAGAGCCCTCATCACATAACAGGCGGGTTGTACCAAACAGCACCTGACGGAACTGTTGCAGTGGCAATGGACAATGGCCAAGGCCTACCTCGCAAGTTTAACAAGGTCGAGTGCCTACTTTGGGAAGATCCTTTCGAGGTATGGGGCGTAGGTTTTGGCTTTGTTGCCATGACTGCCGGCGTCTTTGAACAGATCCCAAGGCCGTGGTTCGAGATCGAAAAGATCAGGTGGCCTGAAAACGACTTTGACACAAACGTTGGAGAAGACTACTCGTGGTGTGTTCGTGCTCGCAGGGCTGGATTCAAGGTAATGGTAAATCCACTTATCAAGGTAAAACATCACAAGGACGTCATCTATGTTGTGGAGTGAGGTATATGTCTCGAATACTTAGCTGTGAGAAATGCGGAAAGAGTTGGGAACTTAGAGGTAGCGTTTTTGCCTACCAAAGCCTAAGCAGGCACATGAAGGAATGCAAGAAACTAGCGACAGAGGAGAATAAAAATGATAGATGAAGAGCAGGTAGCCGAGAAGATAACTGAGCTTTTGTTCATGGTAGCTCCTGACAGTCGGTGGCCAGTGACTCGACCACAAATGTGTTCGGCAGTGACTCAGATCTTAAGGCAGTCCAAGTCCGAGTTCATACAGTCAGAGCTCGTGGCCTGGCAAGAGTCAGTACAAGTCAAGTTACGAGAACTTATTAAAGACTGGGAAACCAAGATGCCGGAAGATTCCACCCTGTACTCACTCGGTTTGCGCCATGCCGAAGACGTTGTCTATGGCCGAGAAGTAGAGACATAAAGCAGCAAATTACGAAGCAGTTGCAAAGAACCTGACGCCCCGTCTCAAACAATCTGTTTCTAAGGAGGGTGTGGCCCTGTCCTGTGACCCGACTTCCTCAACATATCTTTCCGAAGACGGCATATAGTGGTCCTTACGGATAAGATGTCCGTAAAGGAGAGTTACCAATGGATAAAGTACTTACAGCCCAGGTTAAGGCAATGCTTGCCTCCTGGGGTCGTTCATTTATTGCAGCAGCGCTTGCATTATACACAGCGGGTGAGACTGACCCAGTATTGCTACTTAATGCAGGACTTGCGGCCGTTGTCCCTGTCGCAATTCGCTATTTCAATAAGAAAGATCCGGCCTTTGGTCGAATCGCAGAAGGCGTCTTGTCGAAGGCAACAGCCGAGCTTGGCAAGAAGGCAGCAGCTAAGAAAAAGAAGTAATCGTCTAGTTGTGCAAGCGGCGCCAACATGCTTTCGAGTGACGTCGCCTTAACGGCTTGACGCGCTCGTCCAAGACGGAGGCGGGCACCGGGTCCAGTCCTCTCCCCAGTGACTCGGTGTCCGTCCTCTTCATTTTTTGAAGATACTATAGTTTTAACATGAGTACAGAACTAGACGTTTTCGGAGAGCCGGATCCCGAGGAAAAACCAGTCATCGAAATTGATGAACCGGTTAACCTGCGGCCGGATCTCGGTGCCATCGGCATCAATGAAGTAGAGCGCGGTATCTGTGAGGATACCTACGAAAACCGCGGAATCCTCCGACGGGCGAAGATGGGCTGGGACACAGTCTACTCGTCTAATGGAGTGCCAACCGGTCTTATCATGGCCCGCTCTGAGGCGATGGCTACTGAGAGACGGATGCTGTCACTGGCTGAGAAGAAGCCGATCATGGTTAACCCGGACTCCTCAAATTCAGATTACCTGACCGGTCTTGATCTTCTTGCCGAGTCAGCCTCGGATTACCTTGTACCACCTTGGGTTGTCGGCGCAACCAAGATGTGGGTCAAGGAGGTCGACAATCCCGTAGCCTCAGAAAAAAGAAGACCGACTTCACTTCCGCATCGCTGTCGCGCCATTAAGGACGACGGCCTGCGTTGCATGCTTTGGAGCAGCGGACGTCCTAAGGATGACGGGCTATGTCGAGTACATCTCCGGTCGATAAAAAAGAGACCGGGTGAAGATATCGAGAGAGCCCGCTCTAAACTCACACAGGCAGCACCTTACGCTGTTGACATGCTTGAAGATCTAATGCAGCATGCAACCTCTGAGCCTGTTAAACTTAAGGCTTCAACGGAAATTCTTGACCGTGCAGGAATTCGTGGTGGCATGGAAGTTGATGCGACCGTTAAGGCAGTGGACGCTCGTCCGGCTGCAGTAATTATCATGGAGCGTTTGAACAGACTTGCAAAATCAGCGACGGTAGTTGCTGGTGAGCTTTCTGAGAGTGGTATTTCAATTGAACTTGATGAGACCGACACCCTAAAGGAAGAAGAGGCTAATGACAGTGAATGACCTTCTGCACCAAGCTAAAGAACACGCGAGTCGACTTAAGAACGATATTGAGTTGTGCTCAACTCGAGAAGAGCACATTCGCATCTCCGCTCGCGCAAATGAAGCTGACCGCCTCGTTGAACAGCTGCTGAACATTGCCCTTTCCGAGGAAGCAACAGACACGATAGGATAGCCCCGTGTTAAAACAGACGAACGACTTACGGGACGAGTTTTTAAGGCTTGCCCGCTCTTATCTTGGTTATCAATGCAGGCCTGGCAATAACTCGACGTTTGGTGGCCTGACGGGTCGTCAGGGTCTCCCTTGGGACGGTTCGTTTATTGACGTGGTAGCTCGCGAGGCTAGCCTGCGCTTACCATCTTGCATTTATTCAACATCAGGCTTGGCGGAGTTTATAAAAACCAGACGGTGGCGTGAGAAACCCCAGCCTGGAGACATCGCGTTCTTTTCCTTTTCGACGGGCGATGACTTTGGCAGCCCGCACGTAGGAATCGTTTCTGATGTGACGGACTGGACTCGACTTGGTCGTGTTCGCGTTATTGAAGCAAACATCAACTCAGGCCTGCCAAAGGGAAACCCAGTGAATGACGGCGTTTATGAGAGAACGCGCTATAACCATGACATTCTTGGTTTTGGTCGTCCAAATTTTAGGCAGCCTGCGATATCCAATAATAAAAACGCAGACGGGCAGCCTGTCATACATCTTTCGAATCTGCAGCCTGGGAAACGCAATAAGGACATCGAAAAGGTACAGCTTGCGCTTGGAAAAGCTGTTAGCCTGCGTAATGCTAAGCAAGGAGCCCTTGACGGGCAGACAATTGCCGCGTATGCTCGATGGCAACGCCTAATTGGGCTTGTTGGTTCAAATGCGAATGGAATCCCCGACCTCGAAAGTCTAGTTCGGCTTGGACGAGAGACCGGCTGCTTCCGGCTGGAATAAGCTTCCACCAAGAAGTCTGCCGGTCACAGCCGGCTGTCAAGCCGATCGACTTCCGTGATCTTACACAGAAGTCAGCTGGGATGCCCCTGTTTGAAGTACGACTCCAAACTTTGAAGTACGACTCCGGTAACGCCAGCTGAGCTAACTTCTTAGTGGAAGTGCAGCTGTCTGCAAGTTGTTCATAAGTTGTTCATTAAGCTTCTAAATACTTCAAAACTTATTTGCGGAAAACGGCAAAAATGACGCAGCGCCATGTTATAATTAGATTTCGAAGCAGTTCGCTTCAGAAAGACGGAAACGACAAATGGCACAGGTACGCAACATAGCGCGCATCACAAAATTAAAAACTAAAACAATACCAATGCAAATTACCGATGAAAGAAAGCAAATGACACCAATGACCAAAACAACGAGACCAGTAAACCAAGGATTTCAAAAGTATCTCCTTGAACGAAGCAATAAAGCTCAGAGCTTGAGAGACATCATCGAAGTGGCACTTGCTGAAATAGAGCAGCCGGTATCTACAAATGAGATGTGCTTCTACCTTAAAAAAGAAGCAAACCTCGATATTAAAGAGATGATAGTTAAGTACGCACTTGACCAGCTCGCAGGCTCAGGCAAGGCAGCCCGCCATCTTGAGACGGATAAGGAACGCAAGCTCCGTGCTAACGGCGTGCCGGTCACGCCTCGACCGGCTCACCTGTTTAACTCCGGAACTAAGGCCCGTGTTCGAACTGAGGCTGTAGCAGTTGACGGGTACGTAATGACTGACCCTCGGAATAATACAGGTCGACCAAAGACCAGTAAAAATAAGAGCAGCCTGCCTAAGGTCCACACCTCAACGCAGACGGGCACCTCAAAAACAGGCAGCCCGCTAAAGGTAGTGTACACGAATCAGACGGGCAAGAGCCCATTCGACACATCAGCCGTTGACTACCTAATCGAGAAGATAGTCGAGGAACGCACTCGCGAGCTTCGTCGTCAACTTGACGAGGCGATTGCTCAGCTTCAGCACGTCAAAAACATCTTGCAGAGCTAGTCAGTCCAGCGTCGACCGATTATGTTATTCCCCGGGAACGGGAGATTAACATGATGAATCTCGAGCTACATGTCGTACGGAACTGGGCCGACTCAAGTTTGGCTGAAAAAGCTGGAATCATTACGTTCGACAACGATGTACCAGAGCGTTGCGCTAATTGCAATACGGTTGTTGGACCTCGAGACGATGACTTCATTCCATGTGTCATTGTTTTCGAGGACGACGATGATGACATGTACTACACCGTCTGTACGAAATGTGCTAAACCAGTTATTGACCCAAACGAGTAAGGCACCTGATATAATAGTAGCAAGCGGCTTGAAAGCCCCGAGGCCATTGCTAGTCCTCTAGCGGTCTCCTCGTGTAAGTCTTTCAAGTCGCCCATACAAAACGACGAAGGGACATCTATGCCTAGATACTCATTTAGGTTTAACCAAGTCGAGATGCAGCAGGTTTGGTTTGACGCTGCAAACCTCGATGAAGCAACTGCACTTTTAAAGAAGTGTGAAGACGACGAGATGGAAATTGTGGACTTGCCCAAGATCGAAGAACGCAATCACGGGATACGGCTCGACTTCAGTGTTTCACTGATCGAATGCGAAACACCTGCCTGATATAATAGTACTAACGAAACGACGGAAGGAATCAAATGAATACTCAACAAGTACGACTCGAAGGAATTGGAAAAGGATTTCGAGTAATCGATCCACACGATGGTTATCGAAAAAATGATCAACTATGGTTTGGCACTTGCAGTATCTGCGCAGAATCAGTCACCAACTCGCACAAGGATGGAGTGTGGCAGCATCACGTGTATACTCAACTCGTGTATTACGGAGACAGCACCACGCCAAACAGCACCACGTCACATCAAGTCGACTACTGTCCAGTAGCTGAAGGTAAGGTCACTGAGCCTGTCATTCTTCGTAAGGAACTCGCATGAGTAACTATCCACCCGGAGTCACAGGCAATGAATACGAAATCGCAGGTCCTGATGCCGAGTTCACTGACGAACGATCTGTCCACTGCCAAAATGAAAAGTGTGTCGAGTACGACATAGAGAAAGAGGAAGAGGTCGACATCCAAGCCTACCGGCACACGTCCTGGTGGACCTGGACCTGTCCAACCTGTAAACAAAAATCAGAGTTTGAAAGAGACGAGTAATCTCCAATCCACCTGATATAATAGATACGTACCACACAAAAGGACACCCAACCAATGACAACGACAATTCATGAAACAAAGCACTACAAGATCAAAGGTGACAACTTCGTCTGTTGCGGAGAAGTTCAGTATCGACACACGTGCAAAGAGCACGATGAGATCATGGGCTGCCAATTCTGCGAGTTTGACCCTTATTCCCCTTGTGAGTGCAACGTGTAACACCCACCTGATATAATAGATACATACCGACGAAAGGACACCCAAATGCAACTATACAATCAAGACGTTCTCGAGTGTGAAGACTCACTTTACGAAGACGCCTCAGTACTCGTTGAGTACGCCAAAGAGCACTTCAAAGAGTTTGTCATCGACAGTGATGCAGAACTAATTGACGTTCGCTATGATGGAAATCTCATCATCGAGTACAAAGCAATTGCTGACTACGACGAGAACGACAAACCAATCTTCAAAACTGAAAAAGAAGAATTTGACGTCACACCTCGAGAGATGATGGTAAACGTACCTACGGTCTTATAGGTAAGTCAACCTGATATAATAGAATATGTAAGACACACCCAATATCCAAAACGACGGAAGGAACGAAAATGAACACAACATCATTAGTTGCGGGCAAAGCTCTTTACTTAGAGTTTCGTCACGGAGCACAAACACAGCAAGTGTTGCTGACACCCGAAGGCACAACTGTCTCAGGCAAAGCAGTACCAATGACTTGCTATCGACGCAAGATCAGCGCAGTCAGTCCTCGAAAAACTTGGAAGCAAGTCTCTGCGTCTATTTCAAGTGAGCGAGACATCACAGGTTCGTTCAGACAAATTGGACACGAGCACGCACTGCTTGCTTCACAAAACATCTTGAGTTTTACTGATTCGCTTTTCAATCAACTAATTGCTCAAGGTTGGAAATTGTACCTGCAGCCAATCGCAGTCGAGGTCACGAAAGAAGACCTTGATGAGGTTCGCATGAGCAAAACACCTTACAAGATTCTAGGTCGAATTACTCGTTGTCGTCGAGCCCTTAAGTTCGGCGAGCAGTACTTCACTTCCTAGACCTGATATAATAGATACGTACCACCCAAACGACGAAAGGACACCCAATGAGTACTACATTAGAATACGATAAGCTCCATCCAGGGCTTGCAGCAGTGTTAAGTGCGACTGCCACACAAGCAGTCAATGCAGAGATGAGTGCATCACTCGATACACTTATGCCTGCACCTGGTAAAGCAACAGCACGAACGACACCCGTTAAGAAAGTTGTCCCTGTGATATCTGCAGATGCCATGCTAGGTACCGAGAAGTACAAGCGCCCAAATGGCGATGACTACTACACTCGCAAGTGGGGCGAACATGATGACGTCATGGTTCTTCGCAAAGCACGTGAAGACATGCAGTTCATTCTCCTCTACGGAGCACCTGGTTGTGGCAAGACTGCATTAGTCGAAGCAGCATTCGGTGATGCATTGCAAACAATCTTAGGTTCAGGTGACACTGAAGTCTCAGACCTTGTAGGTGGTTACATCCAAACTCCGTCAGGTGGTTTCATCTGGGAAGATGGTCCACTGCTCAAGGCTGCCGAACGAGGTGTTCCTCTGTTGATTGATGAGATTGGTCTCATTGACCCAAAGGTTCTATCAATTGTTTACGGTCTTATGGATGGTCGACAAGAGTACAATGTCACTGCCAACCCAGATCGTGGGACAGTCAAAGCAGTCAAAGGGTTCTATGTCATTGCGGCAACAAACCCAAACGCTCCTGGAGTTCGAATTTCAGAAGCGCTTATGTCTCGCTTTGCAATTCACGCAGAGATGACAACTGATTGGTCACTTGCTAAAAAGCTAGGTGCACCAACTTCAATGGTAACTGCAGCACAGAATCTCGCAAAGAAGCAACAGTCAGGAGAAGTCTCCTGGGCACCACAAATGCGAGAACTACTTGCGTTCCGTGATTTATCAAAGACCTTCGGCACAAAGTTCGCGATAGCGAACTTACTCGCTGCATCACCTGAACTCGACCGCCCCGTCGTTGCGGACGTGTTCACCAGGGTGTTCGGCGAAGAGTGCCGTCCTGCGAAGATCTAGGTCTTCGCCCTAGGGATGGGAGGGGGCTACATTGGGTGTCGCCTCCTCCCTGCCTTACCTACCATACCTACACCCACCTGATATAATAGACATATAACCGACGGAAGGACAAACGACATGGTACATATTCAAACTCGCGCAACTCGCGCGGAAGCCACAGCACCAGAGTGGTTGAAAGTTGGAGCACAGATTGGTGGACTTGCTTGCCTGTGGGCAGGACGTAGCGACATGGTTGCATACGTTGGTCCCGGCGCAGGTGGTCCTGCACCTGCTTGTTTCAATCCTGAACTTGCTGAAATCGAAGTCAATGTCAACGTTGCGTTTGGCAAAGCGATTAACCCGCAAGATATTGGTGACATGACTGAGCGTACTGTTCAGTTCGATTGGCCAAAAGCATCAGGCGCAATCTTCCATGAAGCATTGCATGCAAAGTATTCTCGTTGGTCACTGCCTAAAGCAGCAGAGGCACTCACTGACAAAGAGTTTCAAGCAATCAGCGTTCTTGAAGAATCACGTATCGAAGCATTCGGTGTGTTTGAATCTCCACAAAATCGTGGGTTCCTTCGCACGTGTGCACTTGAGATCGTTCTTGAAGACGCCCGTGAGAATCTTAAGGAACTTACTTCTACTCGTGCGGCTGCACAACTTGCGGCACTTACTTTTGCACGAGTCGATGCAGACGTTCTTGAACGTGATGACATTGAAGGCATTGCGGTTCTTGTCGAAGACTTTATTGGTGAAGATCTCTTCATCAAACTTCGTTCAGTGTGGGGTCGATTCCAAATGCATGACCAACACGACAACGCAGAACCTCTATACGAACTTGCTCGCGAGTGGTCAAAGCTCGTCGAGGATGCTGCCACAGAGCGTGGCGAGACAGAACAAACTAGCGGTGATGCGCAGTTCATTGAAGAATTGCTAGACGCTATGGCAGAGGCAGCAGAGGTCGTAGGTATCAGTGCACAACAAGATATTGATGATCAACAGCAATCTGAAGAGTGGCAAGAGGTTGCAAAGTCAAAAGCAAGTTATGCACGTGAGTCCAAAGAGCACAAGGAAACTTCAGATGAGGTATTCGCCAAAGGCACAGGTCCAATGGATTACACCCGCACAGGTTCACGCCTTATTGAAAAGCGTCCTGCCACAAGTTCTGAACGTTCCGCAGCAGTCAAAGTTGCGGTAATGCTTGAAAAAGCAAAGTACCGCGAACGCGACGAAAAGCAGATTAAGTCAATCATCCCTCCAGGTCGTCTTCGCACTCGAGCAATCGTGCAAGGCGCGGCACTCAAGTCTAAGGGAATCATGGCAACTACAGAACCTTGGCGTCAAACAAAGCGCAAACATACTGATGACCCAACCCTCACCGTAGGTGTGATGGTCGACATCTCTGGTTCTATGGGTGACGCAATGCAACCTATGGCAGTTACTGCATGGGTTATGTCTGAGGCCGCCAAGCGCGTCCAGGCACGTTGCGCAATGGTCTACTATGGACAGGACGTGTTCCCTACCTTAAAGCCTGGGCAACACCTCGACCAGGTCAATGTGTATTCTGCTCCTGATGGAACTGAAAAGTTTGACAGAGCATTCAAAGCACTCAATGGTGGACTGAACTTGCTTGCAGGTTCAGGTGCAAGACTGCTTGTAGTTGTGAGTGATGGTTGCTACACATCTCAGGAAACAGATAAAGCAAAACACTGGATGAAGCGTTGTCAAGAGTCTGGTGTTGCAGTTCTGTGGTTGCCTTTCGAACAAAGAGGTTACGCAGAACACATCTGTCGAGATACTGATGCAATCGTTCTACCAGGCACTCTCAATCCTGCGGCTGCCGCCACAGAGATTGGTCGTCGTGCAGCAGAAGCACTAACAAGGATTGGTACGCGCAGCATGGCGTAACCTAAAAGATCCAGTGCGGGGAGGTTAACCTTCCGTCGATAGTCCCTCCTCGTACTGGTCCAATTTGGACAAAACAAAAAAGAAACGGAGAAAGAAGCAATGATGAAAAAGACGATAGCGACATTGGCACTCACAACTCTCGTGTTGATTGGTACACCTGTCACTGCTGGAGCTAACCCCGTGCGGAATGACGCATGGCCAGTGCAGCCACCAGTTGAGTGGAGCGTCCCGTATCACGCGAAGTACTTGAAGTACAAAGGCATGGATTGCTGGAAGTATTGGCGAGTCATGAAGTGCGTAAAGCCGTAGGCTGCCTGATATAATAGAACTACAGGACCCCGGGACAGTGGTTGCTCCGGGGGACTGCCTAAACGACGAAAGGAAACAAATGGAATCCGTATTAGCAATTGTATTTTTGGCAGGGATATTTGGATTGGGCTACTGGATTGGCGCAACACGCACCAAGCTCAAGGCAACGTATCCAACGATGGACATGAAGCAATACCAAAAACTTAAGAAGGCGCTCGATGATTCAGTTCAAAAGGCGCGTGAGTTTCATATAACAAATAAATAATCATGACAAAGGAAAAGGAGATGGCAATGGTTCTTGATTTTGATTACCGAAAGCCAGAGGACATACTGGTATGTCATGCTGGAACAGACACATGGTTCACCTTGCACGACACGGGATACATCATCTCGCTGGTCGACGCAAAGAAGCACGACAGCGATGGCTCGTTGGCTGATGCCAACAGTCTTAAGGAAATCTCTGAAGAGCACGGATACGAAATCACCCCCGAGCTCGCGGTTCAGATCTATGAGCTGGTGATGAACTACCACGAAGCCAAGAAGTAGGGCCTAGAAATGCCGGTCGAAATGCCGGCTTTTTGTACACCTACCTGATATAATAGAACTATGCCCAGTAACCTGGGGGAAACGACGGAAGGAACGACAATGGCAATAAGCATTAGAGATGGAAATGCATTCTCGATAATCGGTGCAGGACGCAAGGAATTGGAGAAGCAAGGTCGACACGACGAGCTTCAAACGTTCACTGCTGAAATGACTGCAGGCGACTATAACGAACTACTTCGAACATTCATGAGGTGGTTTCCAAACGAAGAAGTAAACGTTTGAGCTTTGTAACTGAACTCGACGAGGCGCCGTGTGAGCTCTGCAAAGAGCAGATCAAGTACTGCACCTGCTACAGATGCGAGATGTGCGGAAAGCTTTTCTCGCAAGAATCAAGAGTAAAACTTAACGACGACAATCTCTGCAAACCCTGCAGTAAGGAGAGCTAAATGAAAACAGCATTAAGAGTAAATGTAGACTGTACAACCGAGGTCCTCGATCTCGATGGTGGCGAGTATGAGCAGCTGTCCAATGCGGTTGGTGGACTTATCCAACCTGTCGATCTGCGACCTGGTCTAACCATCTGGGTTAACGAGGAAGGCAAGCTCATTCAGCTTCCAGTGAACATCATCGGTTCACACCTTTGGGAAAAAAGCTTTGGAATGACTGATGTGATTATTGGCAACTGCGTTTTCACCGGCAACGCAAACAGCGATGGTGAGACTGAGCCTCTATCTAGTGTATGGGTCGAGCAAATCTCTAACCTGGCTGCAACAATACGCGCAGCACTCGAAGGTCAGGTGACTGTTAGTTGATCCTTGAGCCAGCGTATAAAAGTTCTTCACGGAGACTTATCAATCACTCGCACGCTAAAAAAGTTACTTCGACTGAGCTTGTAGCTCTTAAGCGTACCCAAAACACAATGCCAGACGAAGTTCATGAGGCATTCCTCAGTTTGGCAAGAGGCTACAGGACTTCGCCCGCACACGTTGGAAAAATGGTACTTGACTGGCGCGGATGCTCTCCAGCTTCAATATGGGAGAGAGATCAGTACATCTGGCAACTTAGAACCGAATGTCGTTGGAGCCTTGATGCTATTGGCAACGCATGCGGTTTAACTAGAGAGCGAGTTCGACAGCTTGTCTATCAGATCAACAAGACTGGTGTGCAACTAGCGTTCACAACACAGTACTTCCCACTACCAATTGCAGAGCCTGACGTAAGAGTAATCGTTAAAAAACAACCAAAGCAGGTTGAGCCTCAAGTGCTTAAAAGGCTTAAAGAGCTACATGCGGTAGCGAGCAAGGTTCGAGGAAAAAGCCCGAAGTACCGAGCCGAGGCGGAAGAGCTCGCCCGTCTACTTAACCAGCAAGTGCTGGAAGGCGTGAGCATCTACTCACTTGCAAAGGCTCTTGGCTTGACGCACGGCGCAGTCAATTTCCGGCTTGTCCGCTATGGGTATCGCAAGACCGCTGGCAAAAGTAGAACCTGGCAGCCGATTATGTATTCGACCAGCAAACCGTATAAACATCGAAGAGGCGCGCCAACTAGACAACGCGTTTGGACGGTATGGGTTCAAGGCGTGGAAGTTAGTGACCGCTTACTTTCAAAGAACGAAGCCGACACGCTAGCCAATGAATGGACGTCATGCGGTTACGGCCAAGTCGAGCTCTACATGTTTGTAAAAGACACGGCAGCCTCGTCAACTACAGGCATGCCTAAGGGTGTGACCGCCAAATGACGGGCGAACAATCAGGACAGCCTGCAGGCGTGCCTATACGAGGTGACGGTGCCCTGACGGGCTCATTGACAGGCAAGCCAAAGGGTAAACAGCCTGCAGGCGTGCCTAAGGGGCGTGACGGACAGGTGACGGGCGTGCCACGACGCCGAAACGAGGCTGCTGGAATCTGGACGATTGTCGACGTAAAAACCGGAGAGGTAATAAGCCGATTTCGAGCTCGTAGACGGGCTGACGTCGACCGATACTTGAAGATGGCTGAGATCGGACTTCGACGCCCTGCTTCCGATTTCGAAGCTGTATTCGTGACGGATTGGGACGGGTCTTGATTTCCGATTTCCGATTTCCGATTTCCGATCGTCGAAAAGCTCGATGCCTGAAACTTCCCAGTGGAAGTTCAATTCGATAGCTTGAGCAGCCTTCGATTTTCGTACCTCTCCAACTTTGTCACAGGCACCTGATATAATAGACTCGTAAGTACAAAACGACGAAAGGAAACGAAATGGCATACACAAATGACCACGTAATCTTCGAATCGAAGATGACTGTTGAAAGTTTGCTGGAACAGGCGAACTATATGGACGAGGATGAATCCGCCTCGTTTACTGATGAGCAGATCGACGAACTTGAGAAAGACTTGAAGGAAGCTGTCGACCAAGCAGTCGAAAACTTCTTTAACGCCTACAACTAGCCAAAAGCTTCCAGGACTCCCAAATGGGTCTGGGGGTCCTGGTCTCAAGTATCCCCCCCCCCCCCTCTTAAAGGCAAATGTTACAAATTGGTAACTTTTCAAAAAAGTTTGAAGAAATACTCTAAAAGAGGCTTTTTTACAAAAGTACCTGATATAATAGAACTATCAAGCAAACCTGCTTGACGTCAAAATGACGAAACGACATAGTGAAAGGAAGTAGCCAAATGGCTAGCACCGTAACTAAGAAAGTTGAGATTAAAGTCTCAACAATTACAAAGACTGTTGACTTAACGTCGACAGATGCAGCAAAGGCACTTGCCAAATTTGTTGCAGCAAAAGAAGCAATCAAAGCTCTCGAAGAGCAAAAAGAAGCAGCAGAAGCTCGTCTTCGTGAACTTCTTGGAGAAGCAGAGGTTGCAGTAATCAGTGGTGTTGAGCGTTTCAAGCTTGCACATCGCACAAACTCAAAAAATGACAGAAAAGTTCTTCAGGAAATGTTTCCTGAGGCTTTTGAAGCGTCATTGGTAACAACTCCGTACACATTCATTCAGACTCTCTAAAGTCTGAGTAGTCGAGGTCTCCGGTGGGAACCCCCTCCCGCCGGGGACCTCTTCAAAAACTTAAATACTGGAGTTCGACTTCGCACCTGATATAATAGATCTTAAGAACACAGCAACAAAAACGACGGAAGGAAACACAATGGAACTACAAAACAGAAGTCTCGCAACAGCGAGTCGTGCTCGAGAAAATTGGACAACTGCAGAGACTGTGGAACTCATCGAGTTCCATGCCGCGGGATTCGAGCTGGTTGAAATAGCAGAGTACTTCAATCGCTCTTACTATTCAATTGCCAACATGCTTTACATCATCAATTCTTCTGATCCAGCTTCAGCAAATGCGCGGTCGAACAAAAAGAAGACTGTGCGGCTGCACTCGCAAATCCAAAGACCTGCCTGCGCGAGCTGCCACATCATTCACCCACCACAAACTGAGTGCTTCTAATCTCGAGTTAATAAACAACCAAACAACGAAAGGACAAACAAAAATGCATACACAAGAAACACTAGAGAGACTCTCGATAGAGCGTCTTTCAAAAGGAGCGTTCGTCGGATACATGGTATTCGGCAAAAACCTCGACCTGTGGTTCTCTTCACCAACTGGTGATTCAAGCGACAGCCAAATACTCACACTGATCTGTCTATCTTCTGAGCAAGCTCATGAGATCGGAAGGATGCACATGCGAGTCTGGGGTCTCACAGAGATCTAACTCTGAAGTCGACCTGATATAATAGACATTAACGACCAAAGGACAAACATGAAAACAAAAAAGAAACTAATGTTGATATACCAAGATTGGAATACCAGGAAGTGGTTCGGTAAGCAAGTCGAAGGTCCAGCTTCGATTGTGGGTCCAACCTTCAAGGGATTCAATACTCGCGCGGAAGCTGTGAGTACGGCAAGAGTACTCGGGTTCACTGTAGTCTCCTCAGACTAGAGTAACCTGATATAATAGTAATAACAACGACGAAAGGACAAGTATGAAAATGAAATTCACACACGACCCAGATATTGGTGGAAGCGGTATGGGTTACGTCTTTGATGTGACTCGTGCAGAGCTCGAAAAAGTATTTGGGAAACCAACATTCGACGAAGCAGTCGAACCATTCTCAGGTGATGGAAAACTCACAGTCGAGTGGTGCCTTCGTTTCGAGGATGGAACTATTGCAACCATCTACGACTGGAAGCGATACGACCTCGGAACTCCAGCGATGGACGAGCGAATTGACTGGAACATCGGCGGAAACAGTTTCCGTGCGGTAGAGCTTGTTGCTGCAGAACTTGGAGTCACTCCAAAAAGTTCGCACGACATCCTGGTTAGAATTGGACTCGCATGAGTGACTGCCAACATTGCTCGCAAGATGCAGATGGGCATTTAGAGTCAGCGAGTGCAAACATCGCCGACTACCTCATCATGCAAAAGCTTACGGAGCAGACTCCAGAAGTAAAGGAGACAGTCGACCGGATTCTTCAAGAATGGAGAACGCACGCTCTTCCGGAGTGTGACCCACTCGCGATTTCGTGACACTGCTAGAGAAGATCCACGGTGACATGATGACCATCACTGGCAAGTGGAGTGATGGCGAGATTGGAGTCGTCCGCTTTGCGGTTGGCTTCTACTCGAGATTTCTACTTGGATTTGCCCTGAGTTGTACTTTTCAACAAAGGGCAGGTATAATAGAACCAAGCCGTAAGCAACCGCTTGCGGTAAAGACAAAAAGATGAAAGGAAGGGTGAAAGTGGAAACTACTACTTCTCCTAAACCAACGAGCAAGAAGAAACTTGTTCGTGTTAAGCCTTACACCCGAATCGAGCAGTTACCGCTGCTTGCTAAAGGCGTGAAGCTTCCAAAGAACTACGAGGCAGCTTACTTCCGTAAGCGTAAGACACTCGCTGTTCTACGTGCGCTCGACAAGACGCACTATCTTGTGTTCGACACCAACACTGGTAAGTCGATTCAAGTTGCCAACACGAAAGAAGCATCTCAAACGATGAGTGCAATTCGTCGCGGCTCAAAAAGCTTCGCCTAAAACCGAAGCATTAGGAAGACCTGGCGCCAGGGGAAGGATGCCAGGTCTTTTCCTATTTACCTGATATAATAGATACATGAACAAGAAACGTATTGACAGTGAACAGCTGAGAATGCTGCTGCGCGGTATCCCAGGTGGATATGCGTTAAATCACCATTCCCACATTTTTGAAGATCGGCGCACAAAACGCCAGCGCTCTCGCTCAGAAAAAAATCGACGAGCTGTTGAGGATCAGAAAGATGAGTAAGCTTCCAAAGAAGTTGTATCATGCGGCTCCGGAATGTGTTCTTCTAAAAATTGACGCTGAAGGGCTGCGGTCCAATTGGGGTGAGATCTATGCGGCAGAACAGCCATCTGATGCTTTAACATTTATGTGGTTCCGGCTGCTGGACCACGTTCACCCAGAGAACTACCATACGGTCGGTGACCAAAAGGTTCCGGCCCTGGTGCGGCATGATGTGATTCACGTCTGGGAGATCAACACGTCCAAAACCAACCAAGCTCTTTGGTCGATCGGAACCGATCACAGCCCGGCCTTCTTTGGAAATGCCACGAGCTGGGCATACCAGTCTAAGTCCATTCCCCGGAAAGCCCTAGGGCTACCTCAGGTCTTCTCCAGGGAACTCATCGAAGCGGCAGCCCAAGGGCAATTGTAACAGAAAGGCAACTTTTAAAGAATTTCTAAGAAATACTCTAAAAAGGGCCAAAAAGCCGAGTCGACCTGATATAATAGATTTATCAAGTAAACGCTTGGTAAAACGACGGAAGGACAAAGTATGCAAAAGAAATGGTGCTTACTAAAAACTTCAGATGGTTCACGCGGATCATCTGGAAAGAAAAAGATATACGAAGTTTCAGTTGATGGAACTATCGTTCGCACAAGTTGGGGAATGGCAGAAAAGCCAAGTCGTCAGACTGAAGTTAAAAATGTTCACGATGAACATTATGCTCGTCAACTTGCATTCATGAAAGTCCAAGAAAAGTTGGACAAAGGATATGAGTTAGCTTACTCAGTCTGAGTAAACTAAAACTGCGAGCTGGGCATCTCGATAAAAACTGCCCAAACCCTCAAAGGACGAAAGGAAACCAAATGATAGATCTAGTCGAACGACTTGTTGGATTCAAGTTCAACAGGCGCGGAAGAATCGTTGTGGGTTGGACCCTATTCGCAATCTTCCTCAGCTTGCTGGCTTTCTTTAACCACATAACAACTCCAGAACAGTGTAGAGTTCCAGTCGAGGAGATGTCTACATTCTGTAAGAATCTTCTCTACCCATAAAGGAGAATAACAATGAGTGACTTAATAAATCTTCAGATTGTCGATGCAGCTACACACCGAAATGGTGTTGCGGGTATTCCGTTCAAGGTTGCCTTGGTCGATGACCCAAGTTGCGGTGACACAAAGCTTGTCATCATGTTCCCGGAACAGTACTGCACTGCGGTATTAAGCTTGGATAAACTTATTCAAAGCGAGGACATTGCTTTTGGTACTAATTCGTACCGCGGTGACAAGTATGATGACGCCTTGCGGCAAGACCTGTACTCCGATTCCGAGGACTAATGGGACTTAAAGACTTAGTCTTTGTTTTCTGCCTTACAGCAACTCTTTGCGCAATTCTTTGGGTAGATAATCGCAAGTGAGCATCTACCTGATATAATAGTACTACCACGACGAAAGGACAATAAATGACACTAAAAGAAATCATCGAGCAAATAAACTCAGGTGCAGTAGACAAGGACCTTGGAGCAATAGGCACCGCGGTTCGTGATAGACTCACCGTAGTTCGTTCGACCATTAAGAACACAGATTTTGGTTTAGGCGATAAGGTTCGATTCAACGATGGTTGCGGAACTCGATACCTCATCGGTCAAACCGCCACTGTTGTAGGTCGAAAGAAGATCAAGTTGGTTGTTAAACTTGACAAACCTGTAGGTCGTTTTACTCGAGTTATGCCAAATGGCACAGTCGAGTCAGCGAGCGTCACAGTTCCTCTTTCGATTGTAGATCCAGCATAAACTCTCTGCTTCTTAACTAGCAAAACAGGTAGATGCGGTTTAGAATGGATCTACCGCTGATTTGCTATGAGTATTGGAGAGACTCGATATGACAACGCTTGCTGCCTTCCAAGGCAAAGGTTGGGCAGTGATTGGCTGTGACTCAAGAGCTAGCGATGAAGGTGGTCGCGCAATGGATCTTGCCACGCCAAAAATTATTCAAAATGGAGACTACCTTATTGCGGTGTCTGGCTCGTCGCGTGGTGGAAACATCTCGCAGTTCGGATGGCAGCCACCGGCTGCTCCCCAAACAACAAGCATTGCAACTCTCGATAAGTTTATGACTAAACGATTCATTCCTTCATTGCGCAAGGCGTACATCGACGCTGGCTACGATGCAAAGGACGATGGTGAAGCTGCTTGGCAAGACTCAAACTTGTTGGTTGCGGTTCGAGGAATCATTTATCCGATATTCAATGACTACTCCTGGGATCGAGAAGTCCGTAACGTTTACTACGCCGGTTCAGGTGGTGATGTTGCGCTTGGCGCAATGGTCGCTCTTGGAATCGAAGGCTTGTCGGAAAAACCGGCTCAAGCTGAGAAGGTTGTCCATGCTGCGGTAACGCTAGCTTGCAACTGGGATGTGTATACTAGTGCACCGGTCGTTACAAAGATCCAGCACGGAAAGAGATAGATATGGAAGGCACGTTTATTCAGCTTTATAAAGATTCCGAGTGGGTAGCTCAGTTCCGCGACATCGTTGCGGCTCAGAAGTACGTTTACGATCTCGGCGAAGACATGAATAGCTTTGAGATCCGGTACGAACCGAGCAAGTACAAAAAGTAGAGACCTACCTGATATAATAGTACTAGCAAGAATCAAACGACGAAAGGACAAAGGCAATGAGCTTAGATGATCTAAAAAATGAAGTGTATGTAATAGAAACTCCTGACTGCTCTTGGTGCGGTAAAAACGGAGTAGTAGAAGTTCCAGCTGTTGGATTTTTTGCTCGCCAGCTTGGCGCGGCAATACAAGATGCTTATCCAGACTTAGATAAATCTCTGCGTGAGCAACTTATGACTGGGTATCACCCAGCTTGTTGGATTGAAATGTTTGGAGAGCACAAATGATACTTCTACTGATTGCTGCTCTCGTTGTGATTCCACTTATTTACGCGGTAATCGAAATCGACCACCGAGTAAACAAAAATGACCCAGAGGTCAACTGGTGAGTAGTCTTTACAGCATGCGGAACGTTTATCTGCCGGATGGCAAGTGGATCGGCCAGTTCATGGACGAGGACACGGCAAAAGCCTGGCTCAAAAAGCTTGGTCACAATCCGGCCAAGTGTGAGATCTCTACCCGTAGGCCAGAAGTAAAACTCCGGGGAGAAACACCCCCGCCCCCTACCAGCCCTTGACTCCAATACCTGATATAATAGATCTATCAACAAAGCCATTGTTGATAGAGAAGAGGAATCATGAAGGATACAACTCCGGAAGCCCCACTAACTACTCAGGAAGAGATGATGTTGTGGTGGAGTGGCTTGTGTTGGCAATACCACCCACGAAATTGTGAGTGTAGAGAAATAGGTGAGTTCCCAGGCCCTGAAGATCAAGAAGGTAGAGTTATTGTTCGAGACCTTCGCAACCTTCCTAGAAAAAATAACCAATGAGTAAAGAAATCAATTGTGGTTGTTGCGGTAAGCCAGTTGAAACTGGCTCCGCATTCCACAAAGACGCTCAGGCTTGTGCAGAGGCATCACAACAAAAGGTTGTTCGTCGACTAAACAGTTCTTCAAACTTCAATTGTATAGCTCACACAAATATCCAATATTCAGGTAAATAGACATTTACCTGATATAATTGGTACTAACAGGCAGACGCCTGGGACGCAAAGACGAAAGGAACAACAATGGAAAATGGTAGCGTATTCGAGATTTATATGTCAGACTGGTGGATTTCTCTTTACATTCAGAACGTGATCGGAATGGACATCCACGCTTTTGCGGTAGCTGCAGTCTTCTTAGTAATTGGATTCCGTAAGCTATGGCGCAACGCACAGGCTGCTGCTAAGCTTAAAGAACCAAAGCCGCTGCTAGGTGTTGTTCGATCCAAAGATCTAAAAGACCCGTGGGACGATGAGGATGGAAAACACTAAAGGTATTTGCCGTAATTGTAAGCACTATATTTACGTTGGGCAAAGCTATAAAAAGCAGGAAGACTCGATTTACCATTCCAGCTCGCTGGAATGTGAGTGGTCGATTCGACTAGGATTGCCTCGGGAAGAATTCGGTCCGGTATTACTTCGGAATGCGGGTTTACATACCGACACAAAGCTAGTATAGTACTACACAGGTAAATGACGAAAGTACGGAGGTAGACAATGACGCGAGGAACAGTACAACGCGAAAACATCTATGTCTATGACACGTGTCAGTTGTGCAACGAACAAAATGCACTTGTATACGAAGCTGGTGAGCAACTGCTGTGCGCTAACTGTAGTCGCAAGTACGCGGCTGCTAATCCTCGAAAACAATTGTGCGACAGGTGCGGTAAAGAAGCCAATGTTCTTCGTGACCCATCACATCGACGTAACGAGTATTTCTGTATGCAATGCCATGCGGAAACTGGATTTGCGCCAAGCAACAGCGTTGTGTATCGCACGCTGATGGAAGTGCTAAAGAAAGACTATAAGCTTGAGTAGCCAAGAGCTATTCCAAGAAGCTCAGGCTCTTCACATGAAGAGTAGAGCTTGGCTAGCAGAAATGCCAGCTGAACAACAACCAATACATAACGAATCAAAGAAAGAGAGAACATCCGAAATGGAAGCCACCCCACAAGCGGCAGCCCAGCTCTATAGCCAGGGCAAGCCGGTAGTAGAAGTAGCCAAGACTCTTGGTGTCACCTACGGTAAGGCTCGACGCCTTATCGCGGATTCAGGAACCACCATTCGAGACGCTTCTAGCCGTCTCAAGGGTCGTACCCGCCCGGTCAAGTAGGAAACCGTGCCCAACTGGATAACGCGCCTACAGGAGCTGGTCTGGCCAGCGGTATTGGCTGTCGTTCTTACGGTGTTAGCCGTTGGAACCGCCATTTTGGCCCCTGAGAGGCTGTCTCAAGCCCTTTCATTGGGTTTGGCAGGCGTAACCATGGCCCTATTGGCCATACGGGAGTAAAAAAGCATCGAAGTGGCTCTCCTTTCCTGGACCTACCTGATATAATAG
>SXGQ01800259.1_pt1 | contig 20733 bp, 21 predicted proteins | sample 3178371 | NCBI WGS metagenome assembly SXGQ01 (sample SAMN11356859, study PRJNA531348) | freshwater metagenome | isolation source: freshwater sample F1-20 | place: China: Fuxian Lake, Yuxi | collected 2017-12-25 | reverse complement strand
TATTACCATATTCAATGAAGATGTTTTAAATTTTAACTTTCATCAATTTGATCAAAAAATTAGAATTGTAGGTAATTTACCTTATAACATTGCTACGCCCATTTTATTTAAATGTATTGATAATATAAAAATTATTAAAGATCTTCATTTGATGCTGCAAAAGGAAGTTGTAGATCGCATGATCGCAAATCCCTCATCTTCAGAATATGGGAGATTATCAGTGATGCTTCAGTACTATTTTTCAATGGAATACTTGATCCATGTCCCTAAAGAGTCGTTTGAACCTGAGCCCAAAGTAGAGTCATCCTTCGTAAGACTTATTCCTTATGAGCATTACCCTTGTATTGCAAACAACTTAGATCAATTTAAAAATATTGTTAAAGAAGCGTTTTCGCAGAGACGAAAGACTATTCGTAACACACTTAAATCATTTATAAATGAAAATGACTTTGAAAAGATTGGTATAAATCCGCAGTTAAGAGCCGAGAATCTATCGGTATCAGATTTCGTAAAAATTTCAAATTATCTAGATTAATTTATACGAGCTAGAAGCCATATGAAATCTGCATCGGCTGATATAATTAAAGCTTGAGGAAAGATTCATGAGAATTATTTTACTATGGGCACCAGGCGCGGGAAAAGGCACACAAGCTCAGATACTGAAGGGAAAATTTAATATCCCCCAAATATCCACTGGTGACATGCTTCGAGCTGCCATTAAATTAAATACGAAATTAGGTAGTGAAGCTAAGCAATTTATGGATAGTGGCGCGCTTGTTCCAGACCAGCTTATTATTGAATTAGTTAAAGAGCGTATACAAGATGAAGATTGTAAACATGGCTTCTTGCTAGATGGCTTTCCTAGAACGATTCCTCAAGCTGAAGCAATGAAACAAGCCTCTATTAAGATAGATATAGTCATTGAAATTGATGTACCAGATCGTGTCATCATAGAGAGGTTAAGTGGGCGAAGAACTCACCTAGCATCAGGTCGAATTTATCATATTCATAACAACCCACCTAAAATTCTAGATAGGGATGATATAACGGGCGAACCCCTTATTCAAAGAGATGACGATAAAAAAGAAACGATTCTAAAACGTCTTGATGTTTATCATAGCCAAACAAAACCGCTCGTTGATTACTACTCAAAATGGGCAGCTTCCGAAAATAAAGGACTTCATTACATCAAAATTAATGGTCTTGGTGATGTTAAAGATATTCAAAAAATAATTTTTGATAAAATTAAATAATCTATGCAACCCACCTATCCTTTTAAAGATATCGAAGAGAAAGTTCAGTCCTATTGGGATAAAGAACATATTTTCTCAGTGAAAGAGGATTCTTCAAAACCAAAATATTATTGCTTATCCATGTTTCCCTATCCAAGTGGCAAGCTTCATATGGGACATGTGAGAAATTACACGATCGGTGATGTATTAAGCCGCTTTCATCGTATGCTGGGTTTTAATGTATTACAACCGATGGGCTGGGATGCTTTCGGCTTGCCTGCAGAAAATGCAGCATTACAAAATAAATCAGCTCCTGCAATATGGACATATAGCAATATTAATTATATGAAGCGTCAGTTAAAACTGCTTGGTCTTGCTATAGACTGGAAAAGAGAAATTGCAACATGCCAGCCAGAGTATTACAAGTGGGAGCAATGGTTATTTACTGAACTGTTTAAAAAAAAATTAATTTATAAAAAAATTTCTACTGTTAATTGGGATCCTATCGATCAAACTGTTCTTGCGAATGAGCAGGTGATTGATGGTAAAGGATGGCGATCTGGCGCAGTTGTTGAAAAGAAAGCAATCCCCCAATACTTCATGAAAATTACTAAATATGCAGATGAACTTTTAAAGGATCTTGACGAACTCGTAGGTTGGCCAGAACAAGTCAAAACTATGCAAAGAAATTGGATCGGTAAAAGTTATGGGTGTGAAATTGAATTTAGTGTTAAAGATCATACTGATTCAGTTAAAATTTATACCACTAGACCAGACACTCTTTTTGGTGTCACTTATCTTGCTATCGCCGCAGAACATCCTCTCGCTTCTTTTATTAAAAAAAATAATCCCACAATTGAACTATTTATAAACGAATGTATAAAAGGAAGTGTTGCAGAAGCTGATCTTGCGACGACTGAAAAGATAGGTATCGATTCTGGCCTTCGCGCGATTCATCCTATCACGCAAAAAGAAGTCCCCATTTGGATTGCTAATTATGTGCTAATGAATTACGGCTCTGGAGCGGTGATGGCAGTCCCTGCGCACGATGAAAGAGATTTTTATTTTGCTAAGAAATACAATCTCAATATTGAACAGGTCATTGAGCCAATAGATTCAAAAATAATCAATCTTGCTGAGGCAGCTTATACTGAATATGGCAGGTTAATTAATTCTGGTGAATTTGATGGCCTAGAATTTCAAGATGCATTTGATGCCATTGTTAAGAAATTAATATCCATACTCAAAGGTAAAAAAACTACACAATTTAGGCTTCGCGATTGGGGAATTTCAAGACAACGCTATTGGGGATGCCCAATACCTATTATTAAATGTCCTTCATGTGGCGAAGTGCCCGTGCCTGCAAAAGACTTACCTGTTATATTACCGGAAACTATCCTTATGAATGGAGTTGGATCTCCGATTAAGCAAGATGAATCTTTTTATAAAACCATCTGTCCTTCCTGTGGCAAAGATGCCGAAAGAGAAACAGATACCATGGATACTTTTGTAGAGTCCTCCTGGTATTTTGCTCGCTATCCAAGTTACGACAATCAAAATGCTATGGTAGACGAGAGAAGTAATTATTGGATGCCTGTTGATCAATATATCGGTGGCATTGAACATGCTATTTTACATTTATTATATGCACGCTTTTTCAATAAGCTTTTAAGAGACCTTGGCCTTATTAAACATACTGAGCCATTTAAACAGCTTTTAACACAAGGTATGGTGTTAAAAAACGGTACCAAAATGTCCAAATCAAAAGGTAATACTGTAGACCCTCAATCACTCATTGATCAATTTGGTGCTGATACCGCAAGACTTTTTATTATGTTTGCAGCTCCACCTGAGCAAAGCCTAGAGTGGTCTGATAGTGGTGTTGAAGGGTCTAATCGCTTTCTAAAACGGCTTTGGAAAACTGTTTATGATCATCATGCTAAAGGCAAAATTGAGCCTTATAAAAAAGGTGTACTCACGGCTCAAACAAAAAATTTAAGATTTGAATTGCATCAAACCATACAAAAAATTACTGATGATATTCAAAGAAGACACAGCTTTAATACTGCCATATCTTCTGTGATGGAGCTTATGAATACCTTTGCAAAAGTCGAAGCCGAAGATGCTTTGACACTCTCGGTGAAGCAAGAAGTCATACAGAATGTAATTTTATTGCTTAATCCTTTTGTGCCTCACATATGTCATGCCATGTGGAATCATCTTTTCAATTCCATGATTGATCAGGAGACATGGCCAAAAGCTGATCCTAGAGCATTAATTAAAAATGAATATACCATGGTGATTCAAGTGAACGGAAAACTTAGAGGAAATATGCTAGTATCAGCTGATCTTGAGCAAAAAGATATAGAGCGTATGGCTCTTGAAAATGAAGATGTTAAGCGATTTATTAATCATGAAAATAAAGTTAGAAAATTGATATTTGTACCCAAAAAACTTATTAATATCGTTATAGAATAAATGATGAACTCTATACATAGACAATTCATAGCTATATTTATGCTCCTAATTGTCGTAAGCTGCGGATTTCATTTGAGGGGTATGACAAATTTATCATTCAAAACAATTAGTATTGAGGGTAAAGAATTAAGCTTTTCAAATAACTTCAAGAAAATATTAAAAACTAATAATATAGGTATTATCCCCCCAACAGAAAATCCCGACTTAAGCTTAGAGCTTCTTAGTGAAGAAAGTGAAAAAAGAATTCTCTCTTTAAGTGGTCAAGGGCTAGTTCGTGAATTTGAAATATTTTATAGAATTCGCTACCGCTCTAAAACTTCTGGTAGTGAAATCTGGAGCCAAGAAAATGTATTAGAAATAAGAAGAGACTTTACTTATAGCGATTCAAATATTATTGGTAAAGAGGAAGAAGAAAGACAGCTCAGTGAAAATATGCGTAGTGAAGTTATTACAAATCTATTTAATCAAATTCAGCTTACAAAGAATAATTAATGGCGGCATTTGATTCAGAGGCTTTTAATTTAGAGCTTCAGAAAAATAAGCAATTAAAATTTCTTCTTTTAGGTGATGAAGCCCTCTCGACAAAAGAAGCTTTTGATATCATCCGACAATTTGCCAAAGAACATGCTTTTACAGAAAAATTAAGTTTTACCATTGACCGCTATTTTAAATGGGATCAATGCACTTCAATTCTTTCTTCCCGTGGCTTGTTTTCTAAAAAGCGTATGATTGAAATCATTATTCCCTCTGGAAAAATGAATGCAGAAAATAGTGAATCTTTTAACGAAGTTTTAAAAAAAATTCCTCAAGAAGATCTTCTTGTTGTTTATTTACCTCAGATCGATAAAGAAACTAAGTTACAGAAATGGTTTAAAGAGATTGAAAAAATTGCTCGTACAATTAGACTTGACGAAATTAAGCAAACTGAACTCCTTTTTTGGTTAAAAAAAAGAGCTTCTTCTCTATCAATAGATCTTAATGAAGACAGTATTGATCTCATCAGTCAATTTGTTCATGGAAATATGCTTGCTGCAGACCAGGAATTAAATAAATTAGCATTACTTTTTCCGAATCAATCTATTTCATATGAAAAAGTTTTTCAATCTATCTCTAATGTATCTCGTTTTGATACTTTTGAACTTACAGAATATATATTAAATGGTGACCAGATGAAAACTTTATCCACGCTTAATTTTTTAAAAGAAGAAGGTCAAAATCCAATTAATATTACAAACTCTCTTTCTTGGGTAATAAAACCTATGCTTGAAATAAAAGAACTTGATTTTAAGAGCCAATTTGTAGAAAGCCATCTCACAAGATCGAGAATATTTGGAGATAGACTTATTTATATTAAAAAAGCCTTATCTTTTCTATCAATCAAACATTTAAGAGCGGCTATTCAAAAATTATCTGAAATTGATAAAATTTCCAAAGGTGTTTTATCAGGGGATGCTTGGCTTGAGACAATGAGGCTTTGTCTTGGACTTGCAAAAATAGTATCACGAGGTCGGAAAATTTGATTCTATGCAAGGTAATTTCTTATTGCGTATAATTCACCTATGACAAATACTACCCAATACCTCAAAAAAATTGGTATAGAGGCAAAAAAAGCCTCACACCTTATGGCCAAAGCATCAACGCAACAAAAAAATGATGCATTGAGTATCCTCATTCAGCTTTTAAATTCAAAGGCCAAAGCTCTTTTGAAAGCTAATGAAAAAGACGTCCAAGAAGCAAAAAAAAATAAAATGGATCATGCTTTCATCGATCGCCTGATTATTACTAGCAAATCGATTGATTCGATGATTAAAGGTATACAAGATATTATCGATCTTAAGGATCCTGTTGGTGAAATTATGCATTTGAATATGCGCCCATCTGGCATTCAAGTCGGTCAAATGCGAGTTGCACTTGGTGTGATAGGTATGATTTATGAATCACGTCCCAACGTAACTATTGATGCAGCAAGTTTAGCTATTAAATCTGGAAATGCCATTATATTAAGAGGGGGTAGTGAATCTATTTCTTCGAACATTGCATTAAGGAATCTTATTCACGAAGCGCTTAAGAAGGCTGGCCTTTCTATTCAGGCTGTTCAAGTGATTGATTCTGCTGACAGATCCATAGTTAACGGCATGATTAAGCTTAATGATTATATTGATGTCATCATCCCTAGGGGAGGTAAAAGTTTAAATAAGATGATTAGTGATCAGGCAACTGTGCCTGTCATTAAACACTTAGACGGGAATTGTCATGTCTTTATTGATAAAGATGCAGACTTAAATAAATCGCTCAAAATCATTGAGAACTCTAAAACACAAAGATTAGGCACCTGCAATACGGCTGAATCTCTTTTAATATCTAGAGATATTGCGGCGAATTTTCTACCAAAAATTATAAAAATGCTACATCAACATAAAGTTGAAATTCGTGGCTGCAAAAAAACTTTGCAACTAATTAAAGGTATTAATGCAGCAAGTGAGGATGATTTTTATACTGAATATCTAGATGCAATTATTTCATGCAAGATTGTAGATAATACTGACGATGCAATTCGTCATATCAATCAATATTCTTCTCATCATACAGACACTATCGTCACTGAAAACTATGATTGTGCGATGAGATTTTTAAAAGAAGTAGATTCAAGCAGTGTTATGGTTAACGCATCAACTCGATTTGCAGATGGCTTTGAATATGGTTTAGGTGCTGAAATAGGTATTTCAACAAATAAATTACATGCAAGAGGCCCTGTGGGACTTGAAGGGCTAACTTCACTCAAATATATTGTTTTAGGCAATGGGCATATACGTAAATAAGGAATATCTTTGAGGCTTATTGGTGTATTTGGCGGCGCATTTGACCCAATACACTATGGTCATATTAAATTAGCTCAAGCATGGAAGGACTTTGCTTCCTTATCAAAGGTACTTTTTATCCCGGCTGGTTTAGCCCCCCACAAAAATATCGTCTTAGAGAATAAGCATCGTATAGAGATGCTTAATCTTGTTATAAAGTCATATTCTGACTTTTTTATTGATGATCGGGAAATTAAAAAAAACCAAATTGATCTTAAACCCTCTTACACAATTGAAACATTACAAAGTCTTATTCAAGAAAAACAAGAAGAACAAGCCTTTTGTTTTTTAATGGGAAGCGATGCTTTCCTTAAACTTGAGTCATGGTATTTATGGAATGAACTTTTTAATTATTGCCATATATTAATTGTAGAAAGGCGAGAATCGCCGATTCTCAGGGGCCAATTGTCCTCAGCTTTAAAAAAAGAATGGGATAAAAGACTTATTAAAATTACAGACGGTCTTCGAGAATACAGTCACGGTTTAATTATGGTAAAACAATTTGAGTATGTTGATATTTCTTCATCTCAAATTCGAGATGCTATTTATTTAGATAAAAATTATACGAAACTTATACCTGAGGTTATTACTGACTATATTAATCTTCATCAGCTTTATCGTTAAGTTTATCTATATCAATAAATTTTGATGCCTTGTAAGGATCAAAATCTCTAAAATAAGGTACTGCACCCAAACAAGGCGCTTTAATTTTTTCTTTTAAAAAATAAAAATTCTCCTCATAAGCTTGCATATGCTCATCAATTTGATTGGCAATCCAACCAGAGAGTTTTTGTTTTTTATTTAAGATAGATTCGACTGTCAATAAAGCGTGATTGATACAGCCTAGTTTCATGCCTACTACTAAAATAACTGGTATATTAAGCTTCTCAAGCAAGTCAGCTGTGGTAAAAGTCTCTGTTAAAGGTACAGCATAGCCCCCCACCCCTTCAATAAATAAATAATCTGTTTGATTTTCAAAAGATCGTAAACACTTTTTAATTAAATGAATATCGATTTCTTCTTTATTTTTTTTAAAGCTAATATGAGGTGCGATAGGTTGCTCAAATGAATAAGGATTAATTTCATTGATATTTAAATCAACATTACTCACTTCAATAATCCTCTTAACATCTTCAGATATCATATAACCATTTTCTAAAAGGCACCCTGCTGCAACTGGCTTCATTCCCCCTACACGAAATCCTTCTTTAATATATTTAGCAATTAAGGTACAAGTAATTGCTGTCTTTCCAATATTGGTATCAGTTCCAGTAATAAAAAATTTATGCATTATTATTTTGAATAAAATTTAATCACTGAAGATTCATTAAGTGGCTTATTCATTTTCCATGCATGTCCATAAACAACTTCATAACTCACAGGCAATTTTTCATCAGCTCTGTAGATTTCATATAATTTTTCCAGCTGATATAAAAAACCTTTTCCTGTCATACCCTTAGCTCTTCCCTGAAGTGCATTGCGGGCCCCAATATGCTTTAGGTCATAGATAATTTCTTTAAAAGTACCATAGGTAAGTTTATAAATATCAACATCTAAAACTGGATCTGAAAGGCCACATCGTATAAGTGCATCCCCAATGTCATGCATATCAATAAATTGATTTATATGTGAGTTTTGAGAAAATGACGCTAGGGAAGCTCTTAATTCATGAAGAGTGCTTGGTCCAAACGTACTAAATATAAAAAGTCCATTATGCGTTAATATTTCTGCTATCTGGGTAAATACCCGATCAAGATCATTACACCATTGAAGAGATAAATTTGACCAAACCATATCGACACTATTTTCTATTAATGGAATTGCTTCCATATCTGCACAAATAAATTGCTGTGTCGTCCCACTAGAAAATACTTTAAAGTAATGATCCTTATTTTTTACTTCTGCTTTTTTAATCATGTTAAATGCAAAATCTAAATAAATAAGATCATGGGGCTTATAGAAAGCCTTGAAATCAGAGCCAGCATTGCCAGGTCCACAACCCAGGTCAAGGATTCTTTTTGGATTAATTTTGAGTAATTTAAGTCTTAAAAACATTTCCCCTAGCACATGCTTCTGAAGAACCGCTGCTTCTTCATAGGAATCTGAAGCTTTATTGAATGAAGCTTGAGCTCTTTTCTTGTCGATAAGATGTTGGATCATGATTATGCTGCCAATAAAAACTGGTCAAGATACTCAAAAAACTCACTTGAATGCGACAGAAAAGGGATATGTGATGCACCTTTAATAATCTTTAACTGCCCTTCTTTTAAGTGGCTTTCAAGCCATATAGAGGCAGACTTTGGTGTCAAGTAATCCATATCACCTACTATTAAAAGTGTTTGATTTTTAATTTTACCAATATCATCTCGTAAATCACTATTCAATAAAATATCAAGACCAAGTTTTAATGACTTGACTTCAGGGGGATCTTCTTTCTCATACATCTCTTTAAGTTTTTTAATGAGCAATTTACTATTTTTCGAGTGCATGAGTTGTAGCGTATAAAAATTCATCATGGTACTTTTATAATTTTTAAAAAGCTTATTTGCAAAATCATTAAAGAGACTTAAATCCACACCGCAACTCCAATCTTCTTGATTAATAAAGCAAGGTGTCCCCCCCACTAAAACTAGTCGATGAATTTTCTTTGGATATATTAAGCTCATCTTTAAAGCAATAAGACTACCGAGAGACCAACCTAGAATATCAAATGAAGATGGTAGCTTCTGACATAACACTTCCGCTAGGTGATTTAAATCGTAAGGATCGATGATTTTACTTTTACCCATACCAGGAATATCAACAAGATGAAGTGTATATTGATTTGAAAATTTCTCGATGATAGGTTCCCATATGCAGCTCGGCATACCCCATCCATGAATAAGTACAAGGTCCTTACCTTGTCCAATTTTTTTAATGTGCATCAAAATGACTATCAAAATCTTCTATATTTTTTATTAATGTCGTTACATCTTCGTCTTGATGTAATGCTGAGAATGAAATTCTTAGCCGAGAAGTTCCTGGAGGCACTGTAGGGGGTCTAATAGCAGGGACATATATTCCCTTATCCATTAACAATTGATTTAATCTTAATACACTAATTTCACTTCCCACAATTACAGGCTGAATGGGCGTAAAAGAATTCCCTAGAGACATCTTTTGAAATTTAATTCCACCTCTAAACATTGTAATAAGTTTATTTAAGTGCCTTCTTGCTTGATCTGCTTTTAAAATTTGGTTTAGAGATTCTTTTAATCCATATGCCATAAAAGCTGGTAAAGCAGTTGTATAAATATATTGTTTAGATTTTTGAATTAGGTATTCAACAAGATCATTTGAAGATGCCATAACAGCACCGTGCATACCTGCTGCTTTTCCTAAGGTTGCCATATAAATAATTCTGGGTGAATAAGGTATTTTAATTTTTTCTTGATCATAAAAATATTGCAATATACCTTTACCATTTTTACCCAATACACCAAAGCCATGTGCATCGTCTATATAAAGATAAGCATCATATGTTTCACATAACTGAAGTAAGTCTGGAATATTAGCTAGGTCACCATCCATACTAAAAACACCATCAGTAACAATAAGCTTTACTTTTGATTTTGATACCCGAAGTAACTCTTCTAAATATTTTAAATCATGATGTCGATATCTTTTATGATTAGCTCGAGAAAGAATGGATGCATCATTTAATGATGCATGATTTAACTGATCAGAAAAAATAGTATCATCTTTTCCGACAAGAGCTGAGATAATACCCATATTAGCCATGTACCCTGATGAGAATAAGAGTGCTCTTTCAAAATGAAGTGCTTCACTAAATGCATTTTCAAATACTTCATGGAATTTATGGTGTCCTGAAATAAGATGAGAAGCTCCCATACCGTTACCTGACAAATGAATACCCTCGATTAACGCATCCTGAATATGTTGATTTTGTGAAAGACCTAAATAATCATTCGAAGAGAAGCTTAAAAAATTTTGACGATTAAATGTAAGATTAGATCCTAATCTTCCACTTAATAATTTTCTTGTTCTAAAAAGATGATTGTCTTTTAAGGATTGGAGTTCATGATGAATTTGCTCTAGCATTACAAACTCATATAGGGTCAATACCTAGCTTGTTAAATAAAGCTCGATCAACTTTTACATCTGGATTATCTGTCGTTAATAACTTTTCACCATAAAAAATTGAATTAGCACCTGCTAAGAAAGCTAATGATTGAATACCTTCGTGCATCGATTGTCTTCCTGCAGATAATCGAACGTAACTTTTTGGCATCGTTATTCTTGCAACAGCGATTGTCCTTACAAATTCAATGAGATCAAGTGGGTTAGTTCCGTAAAGAGGAGTACCTTCAACTTGCGTTAATAAATTAATCGGCACACTCTCAGGTTGCTTTTCCATATTTGCAAGTTGCGCAATTAATCCTGCACGCTCACTTCTACTCTCCCCCATGCCTACGATACCGCCACAACATACATGAAGATCTGCTTCTCTCACGCGATCTAACGTATCAAGTCTATCTTGATACACACGTGTTGATATCACGTCGCCATAAAATTCAGGTGAAGTATCTAAATTATGATTGTAATAATCAAGTCCCGCTTCTTTTAGCATATTAGCTTGACCATCCTTTAACATACCAAGGGTTGCGCAAGTTTCAAGTCCCATTTTTTTAACTTCATGAATCATTTCTAACACGGGTTTTAAATCTTTATCCTTAGGGCTTCTCCAAGCAGCACCCATACAAAAGCGACTAGCGCCTGCATCCTTGGCAACTTTCGCAGCTTTCAGCACCTCATCAATAGGCATCATGGCTTCATTCTCTACATTGGTGGCATAGCGGGCAGATTGAGGGCAATAGCCACAGTCTTCTGAACACCCCCCAGTCTTAATAGACATCAACGTGCTTACTTGAACTTTATTGGGATCAAAATTTTCTCGATGAATAGTTTGAGCTTTAAACATAAGGTCGCTGAAAGGCATAGCATATAAAGCCTCAATTTCAGGAACTGAACAACGGTCTTTGAGGAGGGTTTTTATTTTTTTTGAGTATTTTCTTTCAAACTGAATGGGTTGCTGACTTAGATTAGGCTGCGATTCAATCATGAAAAATCCCTATCTATATGATTTAATTATTAAAATTGTCTTTAAAAGCAATTGTCAATCTATTTTACTATAATTTGTTACAATTGTATAAAAATTAATCAGTTGTTATATCTTATGTTTTCTATAGCCCTTTTTGAGCCTGAAATCCCCCCTAATACTGGAAATATTATTAGGCTTTGCGCCAATACAGGTAACCAACTTCATTTAATAGAGCCTTTAGGTTTTAACTTGGATGATAAGCAGCTTGTTCGTGCAGGACTTGATTATCATGAATTCGCCTCAGTCAAAACATATTCAAATTTTTTAGCATTTAAATCACTTCATAGCAAAAGTTGCATATTTGCTGTTACAACTAAGGGGGGTATGCCCTACCATCAGCCTTCGTATCAAGAGGGAGATATCTTTTTATTTGGGCCTGAAACCCGAGGATTACCTGAATCAATTCTGAATCAATTTGATGAAACAAAAAAAATAAGAATCCCTATGACAGAGAATAGTAGGAGCTTAAATTTATCGAATGCAGCCGCGATTCTTTTATATGAAGCTTGGCGGCAAAATAGATTTGTAGGCGGGGTTTAAACATCCTGAGTTTCTGACTTTTGCTCGCGACCTAATAAATCGATCACAGCTTCTTTAGGTGACTTACTAAAACTTATTACTTGATTCACTTCATGCATAATTGGCATAGAAACATGAAGTGCTTTTGCACGATTCACAACTTCCTTTGCAGAATAAACACCCTCAGCGACATGACCCAACCCTTTTAAAACCTCATCAATCGTCTGGCCTTTGGCGAGCCTTAAACCCACCTCACGATTTCTTGAGAAGTCTCCAGTGCAGGTCAAAATTAAATCGCCTGCGCCTGTTAGACCCATAAAAGTATCTTTTTGGCCACCTAAACTCATGCCGAAACGAGTGATCTCAGCTAAACCTCTTGCAATTAAAGCAGCTCTTGCGTTATTTCCAAAACCCATACCATCCGAAATACCCGCAGAAATTGCAATCACATTTTTAAGAGCGCCACCCACAGACACACCAATTACATCCTGACTTGTATAAACGCGTAAGTTATTCCCATGAATCATAGAAGCTAAGCTTTTTGTGAATGTTTCATCAGTTGCAGCTAAGGTTAATGCGGTAGGTAAAGATCTCACTAGTTCAGCCGCAAAACTCGGGCCAGATAAGGCACCCCAATGTTGTCCTGTTTTTTTAGGGTCGCCCAATTCTTCAAAAGCAACTTCATAAGGTAATTTTGCAGTCCCTGGTTCTAGACCCTTATTGGCCCAAATGACAGGTGCTTTATGATTTAAGGATTTGATCTCTTTTAAAATAGCCCTAAAGCCAGAGGTAGGCACGACCGATAAAATAAGTTCAGCATCATGAATTGCTTCACCTAAGTTATCTTCAAGAAGTAATTGATCATTAAAAGGAAAGTCCCCTAGATAAAGAGGGTTTGATCTTGCTTTACGCATCCCAGAGATATGACCTGCATTTCTAGCCCACAAGGTGACGCGATGTTTTTGACTGATTTGCATTGCCAAAGCCGTACCCCATGCCCCCGCGCCTAAGACTACAATTTTCAATTAATTAAATTCCCCATACTTGAGAGGTTTGAATATATCCATCAAGATCTATTTGGTAACGGACCTTGATCCAGCCATTGGTAATGAGGGGATCTAAAAGCTCAATGACAACATCTTTTTCAATCGTGGCTAAAAGGGCTGATTTAGATTCAGGCTCTTTGTATATGTTTGCTTTATCTACTTTCACAATCACTGTTCTTTTAGATTGTAAATTTTTTGATTCTGCCCAACTTAGAATTCCATATGGGTCTCTGATTTTAACCCAATCGCCAAGATTCACAATAATTTCTAAGGGATAGCCTTCGCCTACCAAATAAACTCTTTTAGTGGTTGTTGAGGGGGCTTCGTAAAGAATAGTTTTAGCTAACGCAACTGAGCGAAATTCAGCATAGACGGATTGAGATGTCGCACACACAATCCATACAAAAAAATAACAGAAAAAAAACTTAGTTTCTAGTGCCGACCGCATTATCCGCAGCTTGCTGCTTTTGTTGCATATAGAGCGTTTCAAAATTAATTGGATTTAAAAGAACGGGTGCAAAACCCGCTTTAATAACTAAATCTGAAATAGCTTCGCGTGCATATGGAAATAAAATATTAGGGCAAGTAATCGCAATAATCATTTCAAGATTTTCTTCTGGAATATTGCGTAATGCGAAGATGCCTGCTTGTGTCACTTCTATAAGAAAGGCTGTTTTATCAGCAATTTTTGATGTCACAGTAATTTTTAATGCAACTTCAAAGTACCCGTCAGCAAGAGGCTTACCCGTATTACCTAATTCGATCCCGATCTGCGGAGCTTCACGTTGTGTGAAAACTTCTGGAGAATTTGGCACTTCAACTGAAACGTCTTTAAGAAAAAGTTTTTCGATAGCAAAGCCAGGTTGAGCACTTCCATTTGCTTGTGGATCAATTTTGATGCTTTTTTCTGTTTTAGTTGATTTGGGGGCTGCTTTCTTTTTTTCTGCCATGTTATTTTCCAGTCAGGCGGATGTGAAACCGCTATTATTTGATTTAACCAATACCGTATTCTATCTTTTTATCGAGGATATTTAAATAAAATAGGGTAATCTTTCTAGGAAATCCCAAGAAGTGAGTCGAGTTTACCTTCTAAATCTAGCGCTCTTAAATCTTCGAATCCACCTATATGATAATCGCCAATGTAAATTTGAGGTACTGTTCGACGCCCAGTTCTTTCAATCATCTCTTCTAAAATAACTGAATCTTCATCTACACGTATTTTTTCAATATACTTAATTCCTTTTTTTGATAGAAGCTTTTCAGCATTTGAGCAATAGGGACAATATGCACTGGTGTACATCTTAATTGAATTCATAACAATAAGAATCAAAGTGTGAAATTTGTTGACAAGCATTATAATTCATTAATCTTTAAGTCACATATAAATACCCTCTATTATGTTAAAAAAACCTGTGTTACTCATTATTTTAGATGGCTTCGGTCACCGAGATGATGAAGATCATAATGCAATTAAAAATGCAAAGATGCCACATTGGAATAGTTTATGGAATAAATATGCTCATAGCTTTATTAATGCCTCTGAGGAATTTGTAGGTTTACCTCGAGGTCAGATGGGTAATTCAGAAGTCGGTCATTTAAGTATGGGTTCTGGTCGTATTATTCAGCAAGATCTCGAAAGAATTAACACGAGCATTGTGTCAGGTGATTTTTTTAAGAACATAAATCTCTTAAACGCATTTAAATCATTAAAAGAAAACAACGCAGCCTTACATCTTTTAGGACTTTTTTCTGATGGTGGCGTCCATAGTCATTTAAATCACTTCTATGCCATGCTAAAACTCGCAAAGCAATGTAATTTAAAAAATGTTTACATTCATCCCTTCTTGGATGGTCGAGATACTCCACCTAAAAGTGCTTTATATTTCATTGATCAACTCGAATCTCATTTAAAAAAAATAGGCATTGGAAAAATTGCCTCCATATCAGGTCGCTACTATGCAATGGATCGAGATAAACGTTGGCCTCGCGTTGAATTGGCTTATAACGCATTAACAATCGGATCTCCTATTCATGTTGAAAATGCAATTGATGCAATTCATCACGGATATCAAAGAGAAGAAACGGATGAATTTATTAAGCCCACATCCGTTTATGATAAGAATCAGAAAGTCATCACTATTAAAGATGGTGATGCAGTCGTCTTTCTAAATTTCCGATCGGATCGTGCACGACAAATTACAGATGCTTTTCTGCAAGAGGGCTTTAATGATTTCAAACGCCGAGAGAAAATTAATATTAGTCACTATTTTACTTTGACTCAATATGATCAGAATAACAAAAAAACATTACCTATTTTTAAACCAATATCGGTGAATAATTCATTTGGTGAATATATTTCAAAATTGGGCTTAAAACAGCTACGAATTGCAGAAACTGAAAAATATCCTCATGTCACATTTTTTTTCAATGGTGGTAATGAAACTCTCTATGTAGGTGAAGATCGTATTTTAGTTCCCTCTCCTAACGTTACCACTTATGATTTAAAACCTGAAATGAGCGCATTTGAAGTAACACAAAAATTAGTTGATGCCATCCAAAGTAAAAAATATCATGCCATCATATGTAATTTTGCGAACGCCGATATGGTAGGTCATACGGGAAATCTTAATGCAGCGATTCAAGCTATGGAAGCACTTGATATATGTATTAGTAAAGTAGTAAATGCGATGGAATCGATTGGTGGTGAAATAATTATTACCGCAGACCATGGTAATGCAGAACTTATGAAAGATTATAAAAATAAACAAGCTCATACACAACATACTACAAATTTGGTACCTTTCCTATATATAGGGCGAAAATCGATGATTAAACCCAATGGAAAACTATCTGATATCGCCCCTACTTTGCTTCACCTCATGGGAGAGAAACAACCATCCGAGATGACAGGACAAAATTTAATTCAATGGGATGAATAAAGTAAAAAATATTTTATTAAATTTTTTAATTCAATGCATCTTCATATCTCTTTTATTTTTATCTAATGGAGCTTTGTCTGCAACTAAAGTTGATCTGGCTAAAGAAAAATTAAATACTGTTCAAGAAAAAATTGATAAACTAAAAAAAGAATTAAGTGGGACACAAAAAGCTCAAGAAGATGCTACGGACCAATTAAGAAAAAGTGAAAAACAGATTAGTGATACTAATCGAGCACTCTACGAGATGTCTATTCAGCAAAAGAAAAATTACGCGAAGCTTCAAGAACTTAACGCTCAATCCGACTCAGTCGAATCTCAAGTTGACTTACAGAAAAAAATATTGAGTGAACAAGTCTACCGACAATATCTTCACGGAGATCCTAGCTATCTACAAATGATTATTCAGTCTGAAAATCCGAGTGTTGTTGTAAGGAATATTCAATACTATTCTTATGTCGCTAAAGCTCGAGCTAAAAGTATTTATGACATGCAAGGCAATTTAAAAAAACTTGAAGCATATAGTTTCGAAACTAGTTTGAAACTAAAAGAAATTTCGAGCTTGAAACAAAAGGAGGAATTCAAACAAACAGAGCTCCAATTACAAAAGAAAAACCGGGCGAAGCTTATCGCAAGTTTATCATCAAAGATAAAGGAGCAAAGCAATGAAATTCAAAAATTAATTCGAGACGAGAAAAGTCTCACCGAACTTGTCGACCGTTTAGCAAGATTACCTTCAGCTCCCATTCCTTCAAAACAAGAAGGTAAAACATCTTCAAAAACACCTATTATGCGCAATGAGAGTATCCCTACAGAAACATTTTCAGGTCAAAAATTTGAAACATTACGTGGTAAATTAAGCTTGCCCGTCAAAGGAGATGTCATTAATCGATTTGGTTCACCGCGTGAAGATACTGGCTTATCTTGGAAAGGTTTATTTATTAAATCGAATGAAGGTAATGAAGTTAAATCTATTGCGACAGGTCGCGTGATCTTTGCAGATTGGCTTCGGGGCTTTGGTAATCTTATTATTGTGGATCATGGCGAAGGCTATATGAGCCTATATGGTAATAATCAATCGACGATTAAAAAAACAGGTGAAATTGTTGGTGGTGGCGATGTGATTGCTTTAGTTGGCAATACAGGTGGCAATGAATCAAATGGTCTTTACTTTGAATTAAGAAAACTCAGTAGACCTTTTGACCCCCTTGCCTGGACTGCAATAAAATAACTTATTCACCAATTACATGCATTAAGATGCGACGCTCGTGTGATTGATAACGATGTTCGAACAAAAAAATACCCTGCCATTGGCCTAAGGCAACTTTACCTTGCTTAATTGGTATCGAAAGACTTGTTTGCGTTAGAGCAGTTCTAATGTGCGCTGGCATATCATCTGGTCCTTCTGCTGTGTGGATAAATAATGGATCCCCATCAGGCACCAAACGCTCAAAGAAGCTTTCCAGATCAACTAAAACATCGGGATCATAATTTTCGTTAATAAGCAGGCTCGCTGAAGTATGTTGAACATAGAGAGTTAGTAAGCCTTCTTTAAAATCTGATTGATCTACCCAATCCAAAACTTTTTGGGTGACATCATAAAAATGGCGACCAGAAGTTTGGATCGCCAATGTTTGACTAGCCTGTTTCATGAGCAAGACTTTATTTAAACTTTATTAAATTTAAGTTTACCTTAAACGCTATCAATTTTAATTTTATCTTTTGCCATAAAATGGACCACTAAAATTTATCTTAGCAAGAGGATTATCAGTTCAGATTGAATTGATTTCTTTTGATATGGCGATCAATTGACAAATTTCGATCATCTTATAAAATTATTTTTTAAGCCATACATCAAGAAATGAGTTAGAGATTTTCCCACTTAAAGGAGTGACTTGGTGTGCCGCATCATAAAAGTATGTTCTAGGGAGCTCACCGTACCAGGCTGGATCAATGCTATATCTAAGTCTATCTTCATCAACTTCTGCATATTGGTATTGTTCGTGCTTTGGCAGATTAGCCTGACTTAAAATTCTTTCAGCTTTTTTAGCGGACTCTTTTCCATCTACACATACTGTGATTAATTTAACATTTGTATTTTTACTAAGAGCTTTGCCAAGCTTTTTAAGATCGTCTATACAATAAGGGCAATCAATCGACCAAAAAGAAATAATTAAAGGTTGATCAATATATCTTTTTTCAATAACTTTACGCGTGTTCATATCAAATGGCATAAAGTCATACGCAAAGCAAAGGTTAGAGAAAAACAAAAAGAATAAAAAGATCTTTAATTTCATAAAAATTTATTCAAGAGCTATTAATTGATAGCCATCTTTAATGGTATTCCAAGAAAGAAACGCTTTGTTATTAAATTGAATGAGCTCAGGATAGTCTGAGGCCCCTTCAGTCTTTTTGATTTTTTTAGCTTCTAGCCAATTTTTTCCGCCATCTTCTGAAATAGCTAAAACAATATAATTGCCCGATTCATTGATCTCTTTCCAGGCTAGATAAACTTTTTCATTGATACTCAGAAGTGATGGATGGCCTGCCTGAAAGTTAGCATTTCCAAACCTTTTAGCGGGTGAGCTTACCCAAGCATCGCCATCGATTCGCCCATAAAATAAACCTGCTTTCTCCCCCCCATCAAACCAAGCCATATGATATCCCCAGTCACCTCCTCTAGATATTGCAGGGCCGTGATGAGGACATACGTCAATTTTCCAACCACCGAAAGTGGCTCTATTGACAAGGATATTATCGCTCATATCAATCTTAGCTACTGCATGATCTCTAATACCTCCATCATAAAGCTGCCGCCACATAGCAATAATGTTTCCTCTACTATCATTAGTTAAACCAATTCTGCAGCATTCACAACTGCTATCAACAATTTTTTTCTCAATTTTAAATGATTCGCCAAAATTTTCTGAAACAGCATAATACACGGCAGCACCTTTATATTCCTTTTCTTTATTTTGAAGTTTGGCTTTTTCTAAATCGCGTTTGTCTACCCATACTACAAAAATTCGCCCGTCTTTATTTACATTAATAGCATCAAAACGATGTGTAATTTCTGACTTATCTTGATGAACAATCTGAGGCAATTCAAAAGTTTTGCCATGATCTTTTGATCTTGAAAACCATATATAGCCAGTGTATGGCTTGGAAAGCGTTTGAGTCCAAATGACATAAATATTCCCCTCAGGGCCAATAGCAATTTTAGGTTTTGCGTCTCCTGATGTTCCTATTTTATGAAGTTCAGTATTTACATTTATAGATTTCGAGAAATTAAGTCCTTGATCATTTGATGAGTCAACAATAACAAATCCCTGCTGCTCTCTCACTCGCCATAAAGCTCCTAACTTATCAAATGAGGCCGAAGCGACAACCGAAGGGCCATGACTATGACCCTCATGAGAAAAACTCGTCTCACAGAATAAAATTAATAGTAAAAATATTATTTTTTTAAAAAACTTAATAATCAAATTTAATTTGCGCATAGCCTGTTCTTTGAGAAAGTGGATGATGAACATAAGCCTGATCATTAAAAATATTATCTACTCCCAGCGAAGCTGTCCATCGGTCTTTAAATTTATAATTTGCCTTAGCATCTACAAATAGTAATCGGCTAGCGCCTGCATATGTCTCTAGATTTGTATCTGAATTATCCAATTGTATAAATTGACGTCCACTATATCTTGTAGCTAAACTCATTGTGAAATCTTCACTTACTCTATAAGTTGCTAAAGCTTTATAAAGCTGTCTTGGGATACGGGGCACTTTTTTATTAATATACGAAGGTGCTGCATCATTTTTCAAAATCTCTGAATCAGTTAAAGTTGCGTTAGCCATCAAATCAAGTTTAGGGACAATTACATTTTGCCATTCAGTTGCCAATTCAATACCATGTATTCTGACATGGTCTACATTCTGAACATATGAAGTTGAACCCCCAACTGGTGAAAGGTTTGTTTGAGAGATTAATGCGTCATACCTATCCTCTCTAAAAAGACTAGCCCTCGCAAGGCCATTCACAAAACGACGTTCTGCAGTGATTTCGCTAGAATAAATCTCTTCAGGCTTTAAATTAGGATTATTCTCAACAATGCTGCAGCCTGATCGACACATATCTGGGATTAGCTGTTGGAATAGCTCTGTGACAGTTGGAAATCGGTATGCCTTGCCAAAGGCAGTTCGAAAACCCCAAGCTGGTATAGGTTCAAAACTTAATGATACCTTGGGGGAAAACGTATTTATTGATCTATCCTCATATCTCGCAATAGTTGAAGTATTTTGGTTTACTCCATCATAAGCTTCATAATGCTCTTGTCGACCTCCTAATGTGAGAGCCCACTCTGGTGATATTTGCCATTTATCTTGAACATAAACTGCATGAGTTTTTGTATTGCCGGAAGATAAGGAAGTAAAAGCTCCTTTTTGTGAGCCCATCCAATCATTAGATACATTTACTGTCTGCCTTAAATGGTAATAATCTAAGTGATA
>SXGQ01564664.1_pt1 | contig 20735 bp, 16 predicted proteins | sample 3178371 | NCBI WGS metagenome assembly SXGQ01 (sample SAMN11356859, study PRJNA531348) | freshwater metagenome | isolation source: freshwater sample F1-20 | place: China: Fuxian Lake, Yuxi | collected 2017-12-25 | reverse complement strand
GTCTTGTAAATATTTTTCGTCCATCTTTTATTATTTATCTTGGTGCACCTCCATCGCTTCCACTACCTGAAACTTTACTTCCAAATATTGCTTCAGCTTTTTTATCGTCACGGTTGTCTCTGATAAAGTTAGCTATTTCTGCATTGTTAGCGGTATTATCAATAGCAAACTCTTTAGACTTTCCGTTAGGAGCAGTAATTGTAATAAAGTCATTTTGATTAAACGCTCCACGACTTCTACCGCTTACACTAAATCCAAGAGATTTAAGTGAAGCCCCAAGTTTACTTGCAGTTTGAGTAGGATTGTTTGGAACCACACCGCTACCCACTTCTTTTGAAGCGTATTGACCAACCTCAGTAGCAAAATCTACTGCAACTCCTCCTATTTTTCCTACGGCATCTTTGGTAATCCTGCTCCCTTTAAGATTTTTCTTCATTGCATTGATGATTATATCCTCACTTAAGCCTTCTTTGTTAAGCTTCTTAACAATAGCACGACCTAATTCTTCAGGAGTAGATTCTTTCCCTCCAACAGTAAAGTCATAAGGAAGAGCTTTAGATCCTTCGTATACATTGATTCCCGTTGCAGTTGGCTCAATACCACTGATACCCTGAACTGAAGCAAAGTATCTTGCGGCTTGTGCTTTCTGTGCTGCATTACCTGTTGTAAGTAGTGCAAGATTTCTACCAAAGTTTTGTGCCTCCTGCTCCATATCTTCACGAGCCATTTCACCTTCTGTCTTTGCTCTACGTTCTTGAAGTTGCGCTTGAGGTAATCCTTTAATCTCCTGCTTCTTATCGTATTGCATACGAGCTTCAAGACGCAAACGCTCAAGAGCTACCTTCTTTTGCTCCTCGGTAAGCTTTGGTACAGGGTTTCCTGTCTCAGAGTTAACGAGTAGAATCAGATTTGAATTTGCTTTAGCCTCCGTTTCATTCGTAGTATAGTCATAATCCTTACCATTAGGCGCAGTGCCTACGGTATCATCCAATACAGATGCAGCAGAGTATGGGTTCTCGAGCTGAGCTTGCAACATCTTGGTTTCAGCTTGCTCAAACTGCATGACAATACCTTGCGCATCTGCCGGTAAATTTTTTCTTTTTGTTATATCAAGGGTTTCGGTTATACTACCTGTCTGATATAATGTACCCAATCTTTCTAATGAGTTGATTTCAATGCCAAGGTTATCAACAATACCCTTGATATTGCTTGAAACGTCATACCTATTAAAGTCAGACTTAATCCTGTTCCTTAATGCGTTGACAGTAACATAAGTATTAGGGTCATCGTTCATCACGTAAACCTCCTTGCCGTCAACTATTTGTTTTTTCTTCATAGCTACACTCACACGGAAATCAGTAGGGTTAATATAGAGCTTAGATGTCTCGAAGTTCCCAAATCCTTCAGCTTGCTTCATGGTCCATAACTCAAGGCCTGAGCTTTCCTTGTCCTTGTACCTTACCATCTTACGCTTGTACTCCTCTTGATATTCTTTTACAAGATTGAAAGCTTGAGCCGTTCCATCATTAATGTTTTGACGCATTACAGTATAATCTTTTACCCTAAGTCTTCCTGATTTAAGCAACCTATCTTGCATTAAACGAGCCTCTTGCGCATCAGCAGCATACTCCAATGCCCACTGATTAAGCGTTTTGTTTTCTCCTTGAGGAGCATTGGCAAGTGTTTCACCAAATTTCCGAGACGATTCATCAAGAGCAAGTCTTTTATCTTCACGAATTTTTTCTTGTTCAACAAGCATATTGGAAATATCACTTCCAATCTTGCCCCAATTTATATAACTATCGGCTTCTCTTTCAGCGTACTTGTAAAATGTCTTTGCCATTTCTTAGTTGGTTTATCTTCCTCCAATTCCCGGTATAGCAAATGGATTATAGAAATTTGGTTGTGTTGTTGGTTGTGTTGTTGGTAATGCGTATTCAGCAGGTCTAAAAGATTGAAGAGTAGTAGGTAGCATTTCTCTTATAGTCTTCAAGGTTCCTACATCAACCTTTCCCATAAAATCTTGGTATTGCATAGGTGTCATTGAAGCCACTTTACTAAAGTCAATATTATTAACCTTTCCTAAAGATGCAATGCTTTTCTGCATATCCATTTGACTCAAATTCATCTTATCCATTCCTATATCATCAATCTTTGCAGCTTGAGAAGAGCTTGCGCTTTGCCCATACAGAGGAGCAGCTTGCATAACCTGCTGCCCTATTGATTGGATTGCCTGAAGACCTTGTGTAGTTGCTGCTGCTGCTGCCCTTTGAGCGTCTCGTTCAGCAAGTTGAGCACCTTGTACTTCTGCAAGATCAAGCTGTACTCCCATATCACGAAGTCTTGTTGCTTCGCCTACTGTAGCTCTTTCAAGACCTGCCATCTCCTGTCCCATTGCTGCAGCAACCTGACGCTGACCAACTTGTTGTCCCATAAGAACCCTACCTGCTGTTGCTGCTGCACCACGCTCACTCTCTACACCTGCTTCAATAAGCTGCGCTCCTGTAGAAAGAAGTGCTTCACGCTCAAGTTCATAAGGTTCCTTTTGAATACCCAATTGCTTATAAAAATTCACATCAAGTTTTTGACGTGCTTCTTGCATAGCCTTAGTTGCTTCAGCCTGAGCTTCTCTTTGAAGCTTTCTTTGCTTTCCTGCTTGGGCAAAAGACATACCTGCGCCACCTGCGCTTACCGCCAATCCGGCTAATGCTATTGCTGTTGTAGTTGCGACTGCCATATTATAATACTTTAATCATTTCACTTGAATAACTGTCACCCTTTTCATATCCCAAATCTTCATATACACCAATAAGGGATCTGTTTTTTATCAGAGCGTAACTGTATTTGTGTCCTGTATTTCTACAAATATTAGTCAACGTCTCTATTAATAATTTTATCGCATCTCTTCTTTGTGGCTTTTTTCTATACGATTCACTTGATATAATCCAATCCACCCACGCCACTTTTGAGTTAGTTGTATATATATATCCTGCACAAACCGGCTCTTCACCATCAAATACTATAAGACCACCTTTACCGTCATCCGGTAAGAAATCTCGTTCTACCGGCTCCCACCCCCAACTACGCCACCATTCTGAAAGTATGGTATCGTAATCATTCTCGTTCAATGGTCGTATAATAAATGCCATCTTTCACAAATTTAAGGATAACTTTTCATAACTTCTGACTCTGCTGCGAATAGCTCTACCTTAGTTGTCTTATTATTCTCAAGAGTAAAAACGCAGTAATGTCCAAGCACACCATGAGACTCTGCTACAGAGTTCTTAATAAACATGATGTATGGGTTCTGAATACCCGGAATTGTAGCTCCCGGGATAGTTGTATTTACAGTTATCCTATTTAAGTTTGATGGGTAATTTATCTGAATGTTGGTAACTTGTCCAAAAAGAATAGGTGTATTATAATTTGGAGGCAAGCTATAATATAAATAATCTCCTATGCTAATGATACTTCCTATAGATATTGGGCTTGCTCCGATCGCAAAGTTAACCTGAACGGCAGCTCCGGTACCCGTAATGGTAGTGCTTCTTCCAATACCATTAACCGATCTAAGCGCATATTCTGATGGTTGAGCCGGTACAGTTCCTTCATTTCTCACAAAAGCATAGAAAGAAGATTCCTTTTTTTCAAACCAATCGGCATCAATAAATCCACTATCTTGAATGTCGGTATCCATTGTGGCATCCCAACTATCATCACCTTCCAAGTTTAATGTCTTGAATAGTTTGTTCTCAAGTGGAGATACATTGAATACACTTTGCAGAATAGAGTTATACTGAGCACCGTAAAAGTTATTGCGAAGCTCATTTACATTGTGCCTGTACAGATTCCCACCTTTAAATGAGTAGAAATAGTTGTTCATACCAATCATGTAATCGGGATTGAACGAGTAGAATGATGGCCATCCTTGCGCTGATTCGCTATATGTAAGTGTGTAATTAGACATCTATTAACATTGAATTGATGAGTATGCTACTATTATACCATTTCCATCCATGTCCCAATTTGCATCTGCAAATACAAACAACTCTGTGACAGGAGATTGTAATGCTGCATCCCAATATAATCCGCAACCTGCCGCAAGAGATAATATAGGGCAGTCCGAATAAAGTGTTTTTGGATTTGATGCTGCATCAGAGCAGGAAGCTGAAACACTACTACCAACACCACATCCACCAATAGAATAAGATGGTGTACAGGTAACACATATACCCGTAACTGTAGCTATTGGATTACCTAATGTAACACTCACCTGAAGACTATATCCACCAAAAGATACGTAGTAAGTTCCTGTTGCTGCTGCAGAAAATATAGCTCCGGTAAATGTCGTACAGTTACAGAAAGTAGGATCATCACCTGTAACTGTTCCTGAAGCTAAGAAGTTACAAGCATCTTCAGCAGCACCGCCAAAGCCTACTAAAAACTCGTTGTTACAGGATGGGCACCCCACCTGTGGAAGCAGCACTCCTAAAGCCTGCTCACGGACAATTGTACCGTCTGAGTAAAACCCATCGGCAGCTACCGTGGTTAAGTTAGCATCATCATAAATAACAGAGGCTGAGCTCAGTGATGGTGCGTCTAAATAGAATGTTCCTTGTGTTGCCATTTCATTTTATTTTATAGTGGTACGCATCCGCAACAAGCGTCAAACGTGTCCACATCTGAGTAACAAAGTGATACCTCGGTCCCACACCCCGGGCAAGATTGCTGAGCTTGTAGAACTCCTGAAATCTGTTGACGAACAAGTCCTCCTTGAGAGTAGTATCCGTTAGGAGCTTGTGTCGTAAGGGCTGCATCAATATAAATGCTTACTGCAGAAGCAAATGTACTGCCACCGCCTAAGTAATATCCTCCTTCAGTCGGACAGTCACAGCAAGAATCACTTGCATTTGTGGCTGCATAGCAAAGTATTTCAAATACAGGAAGGCATCCGCAGCAAGCATCGTTTCCATCAATATCTGAATAACACAATTCAAGAGGCAATGAGCTTCTGTAATCCCATATTAAATATAGATATTGTCCGCTACTTGGAACAGTAAAAGTTCCTGTATAATACCCTGCTGCACCGGCAGGCGCAAAAACTGTAGCCGCAGCAAGCAAGTTATTCATACCTGCTTGTGTATTCGGATACAGCGTATTGCTTCTTAAGTATCTAAATTTATTGTAAGCCGGATTAAAATTAAATGTATCAAACCCTTCTTTATTTGAAATCAATTCCATTGCAGCTCCTGATGGAGGGAATCCACCTGTACCTTGAGGACCAATGATAATATTATACTGAGATACCACAGGGTTTTGAGGAGATGAGTCAAATGTTACAAGCGTAGACTGAAGTGGTGAAACGAATCCTGCATCTGTATACCTGTATTCATTATGAATAAACTTACCGGCATCAGCATTGCTTGTTAAGCAGACGTTGACAATGCCTATCTCGTTTGCATCTACGCAGTTTACAAGCACACTTACATTGACGTTGTCAGTAGCAATAACATTAACACTAAGTTCATTAATGGCGTTACTGTTTTTATCTATTGTTAATGTCCCTGACGTAGTTACAATTCCTGATGTTTCAGTTATTAATCCGTATGTCACGACAACTTCAAATTCTGCTGTTGATAAGGGGTCTACGGTATACGTAATAACGCAATCTCCAACAGATGTATCTTCAAATAACACCGTGTATTCTGTGTTTGATCCTGCTTCGATAGTAAGGTCTTGCTCAATACCACAGCTATAACTAATAGGAGGTATAGGTACAGATCGGTCGTTGGTAGTAAGCACATACTCATTCATATATGGGTCAAACCCACCAAGCTTTTGCGTACTAAACGATTCAATAAAATTATCTCTAAACCAAGTACGCATCCCGTTTTCAGATACCACTTTTAATTGGTCCGAACTATAAGAGTTTCCAATTAGTTGAAGGACTGCTCCACGCTTTACATCTGTAAAGTATCTATAGTACCCCCATTGTACATAGCTCTCGGGATGAAAACTAATACCGTACTTTTCTACCCGGGCAATCTGAGTACCCAACACTTCAGGCACGGAGGTGATAGCACCACCGGCTGCAGCATCTGAGAGTAAGTTCTTACCTGCAAGTACGTATGAAATCTTATCTTCTTGTAAAACAAGAACATCAGTCTCTCGTCCATCCATTTTATAGATAGGACCAAAGGATACTTCTAAATACTTATAGTTAAGGAGTCCTAAATTGAACTCATTTAATTTATTAACATTTGACTCAAAATTATACACACCGCTATAAGTAATGTCGGCAAATCGCCTTGTTTTCTTGTATTGCTGTGCCGATATAGACGTTACACGGTTGCCAAGATTAAAAGTTCTACCAATAATTGAGTCACGAATCTTATAGCTTTCAGCACCATTACCAAAGCAGAAACAGTTAAAGAACTCTGTATCCACTATGGCAGGTACGGAAGCAGTTTGATTCTGTACATTGCCCAAATGTCTACCATTGGCATCAATACCAAAAGATAAATGGTTTTCAAAGAATACATCAGGTAAAGAATCAGCAGGCTCTGTCTCAAATATAATAGTGGTCTCTGCTCTAAACACCTCAATATTGGCGGTAATTGATGACCTGCGCTTTTCTCTTGACAGAACACCGCCACAACGAAGCGTACCACTCATAATCAGAGTTAATTGATTATTAGCAAGATTACGATAGAACCTGTAATAGTTTGTACATAAAGCAGTTGAGATGTCTGTATTGTTTGATGCAAGAGTTGGTATAAATACGTTGTCAGCCTCACAATTGTTGCCTCCAATATCTTGAATACCATCATTAAGTATCTGCGCTACATTGTCTCCATTAAACCAATCCTGCATATTATCGTAATTCGCAGAAGCAACCAATGTTTTTTGTAGTGTATATATACGCTTTTCACAAGCAGCACTACCTGATCCCACGCCAAGACGTTGAAACTTTAAGTCAAGCTTAATACGACTTCCGGCAGGAACAGTATAGTCAACCCAAGCATTTGTTGCTGTATCAAACCTATTCATTGGATAATTCAAAATAGGATACTCTCCTGCTTCATCCTGATCAACTTGCTCAGTACCCGGTGCAATAACAGAAAGCTCATCTTGAACAACGGCAAAGCTGTTAGGGTTAATCTTCATATACACTCCTGAAGGGACAGGGATATTTACATCAGGGTCAAGTTCACTTGGTATTTCAATGAATCCTGCTTGCTTTACTTCTTTTTCAAGTACTGTTGCATATACGCAATTATTTGTAGGTCCACTTGTGTCAGCCTTTACTATAAACCTATCACCCTGCTCTACCTTACGTGCATTTTCTCCCTCAAGAAGAAAGAATGCGTTATTGCTTAAAGGATCATTAAAGAATATACTACTATAAATAGTATCATAATTTTCCTCATCAGGCTTAATAACAAACTTATACCTCTTTGCCCAAGCCGGAGCTCTCTGAGTAGTAGGAATAGTTACTCTAATAGAGTTCTTGGTATCAGATGCAGAGCAAGGAATGTGCACCGTATTTCTTGGGCTAACCAATGCTGTAGTTGAACGACCAAAGTCGTCCATATAAACAATACCAATCTCATATCCACGATTGCTATGCAAGCTACGTGGTGAATTAATTTTTTGATAGAACGCTTCTGCAAAGTTTACTGAGTAGTACTCATAAACATTAAAGGTTGGCGTAGTTGTATTATCAACATACCTCATAGCCGGAAACTGAAGTCCAATTATCTGACTTGAAGGACTCGTAATAACACTAATAGGTTGACCTGCAGACGTAATACCACTTTGAAACTTTATTAAAGCATCCAAGTTATTAGGCAATGCGCAGTTAAACTGATCCGTAAATGTCGTTCCATCGCAAGCATTTGCTATGGGTTGAATGTTTGCAATTGTTCCAATAACATCTTGAAACGCTACACTTGTAGCCATCTGATAAACAGAAGTAAAGTTAGTCGGAAGAGTAAAAGTAAGCGTAAGATTAATATTCTCGCTTGTCTCTGTGGGAAATGGAGTACTACCGGCAAATGTATTATGTGTCAGTCTTACATCTAATGTAATTGAAGAACCTGCAATAAGTTGTATTCCGGTAAGATTAATATTTACAGTTGCATTTGGAATAGTTTGACTACTGCCGAAACTGTATATCCCTGAAGATGTAGTATCCGGCAAACTTTCTGTACCAACCAATTCAGAAACTGAAGAAGCAACATATTCAAGCTTTGTAAAATTACCATTCAAATCAACTAAATCATATCCCTCAACATAGTTGCCATACATCAAACGATTGCCCATAATGGTTTGTGCTCTCGCAAGAAGTGGTACGTTGTCATACAACCTGAGTAGCTCTGACTCAGGAAGTACGGTAAATATTTTGCTGTTAGTAAATGTAAATGTATAGTTGGTATTGTTTGCAAAACCGAGCTCAGCCTTATCAAGCTTCTCAATAATTTTTACAATATTTGTTCCGGCTTCTTTAAACAGCAAGTCAATACCAACAACAAGCGGACCGCCTGTATTATAGGTAATAATTGCTGTATTATTTATATTCACCATGCCCTCGTTGAGGTAGCTATTAATACTAAACTCAAACGGATTAGGTGAAAAGGCAGGAGCAGACCACTGAGATGTCGCAGAGTATTCGCCATCTTGATACCTATAGCGATACGCAAAGCAAATAAATCTCTCTTCCAAAAAATTATCTTGTTGCCCTGTTCTTATCTCACGAATTGCAGGAGCTGCAATTGGCGGCTTCTTAATTACAAGCAAAGACTCTGCACTAAATTGGTCTATGTTTCCAACAGGGTTGGCATAATTTCTTGTTATATTAAATACCCTTGGAGGATTATAATTATCGGTAAAAAATATTAATTTATCAATTAAGTCGATACCGGTAATTAAATACTCAGGATTAAAATTAAGTGTGGTATTCACACCACCCCCATCATTAATGCTAATAACATGATAGGTAAGAGCGTTTTGTATTATGTTATATGACACAATCAAATCAAGCTTACCTGTTGCCCCTACAGGGAATGTGGGATCGTGAACAAACCAAAATATTCTTTCGTTTGCACTATCATCAATAGCCCCAATACATTTTGCGTTTGCGCTAAGCGGTGTGTTATTAATATATCTAAGCTGAGTGAGAGATACATTTCCCATTGTGTTCTCTATAACACCAATCTCAGATTGCTCTGTTGAGCCCATGCGAACATTAAGAGCATCTATGTACTCGCCATCAGGAATAAGTCGTTCATCAACGACTTTATTCATTTTACCTGCTGTAAAGTTCCTTGTTATATTCGCCATATTATTTTAACCACTTGTCCATACCACGCAGGTTCATAAGAAGTCTGCCGGGATGAATGTTACTCATTCTTATTTTAGCATTACGAAGCAGTGCTGCTTTTTCTTTACGAGCACGAGCCACAATGTATTCTTGTACACCAAGCTTTGAATTAAGTATCTCGTATTGAACGTATGCGTAAATATATTTCTCAAATAATTTGTTGATACTAACCAATGAATCATTCCCATTCTCCATACCATCAGATATGTATTCGAGAATAACTGATTGGCCATACATATCAGCGTTAAAGTTTATAACACCTGACCTTTTATCAATTGCAAATGTTGGATTAAAGTTTGCAGTCTCTGTATTAAGACCATAACGCTCGCCAAGACCATATTCAAAATACCAAACTCCATCAATGTTCCAACCAAGCTGCCCATCATAAGTGCTTTGTGGATTGAGATAAATACTCTTCTTTGTTCCTGCTAATCTTTGCAAGTCAATCTCAGAAAACTGAGGAGATAGTGCATTACCATTTAGGTCAAATAATATCGTACCCGTTTGATCCTGAAGATATGCTAACGATGATAGGATCTGAATATTTTCTGTAAGTGGTCTTAGGTATCCGTCTTTATAAAGATTTACTCTTACCCAATTGACATAGTCTGAAGGTAAAATATACCTAAGTGTATCATCAACTGTAAGTTGCAATACTTTTAATTCCTTAAAAGCATCGTAGTTAAGTTCTTGCACAGCACGTTTAGCATGAAACAAAATCTTAAAACGCTCTTCATTATTTACAAGAGAATGATTGCCGGCATACATCAACATAAAATTGTTGACAATGTCAAATAAACTTACATATTGATATGATCCCCAATTAGCATCTTCAGGCTGATTACCGCCATTCTCATAGTATTGATATTGACTAATATACGACATGATTATACAGATTGTTTTTGTTCTTCTGCAGCACCAAATTGAACGGCAGCTATCTCACGAATAGACATTCCTGCGTATTGAAGAATTTTTGTTACAAGTTTAAATTCATCTTCATAAGGGACTTCAAAGTCTTGATAGTCCGGCTGTGACTGATCAAATACAGGCTCGCCATTTGCAATCGTAATGTATGTCCACTTAGGATCTTTAGGATACCTGAAGTAGTTTGCTTCAACTTCATTAGGAAGGTTAATGGTAGATGGGTATACAGTGAGTATGCTACCCTCCTGTGTATATGCAGGATACTGTTCTGTTGGAGCAGTAAGATTAGATGTGTTAAGCATCGTAATCTTGGTGTGTGTAATCTTTTCTGCTTCCCCCTTAAATACCCTTGGGTTTACCGATGCGTCATAGCAAAGGACCTTATTGATCATATAATAATCAAACCCTGTAGTAGTAATAGACGGAAGGAAAAATCTATTCGTTGCAGGGGCCACCTGTGTGAGCGTTGATGTAATTGCAAAAATCTCCATTGCTTCCTCAATTGCCTTACGAGCATCAGCATAAGAGGTTCCTGATGTACGAAGATTCTCCATATTTAAGGTCTTATTATACTCAGAAAAAAACTCTTCAAAGGTCTCAAGCTGAGCCTGTTTAGCATACAAATTGAAATCGGACGGGGATATGTATCCGTAGTTGTTCTTGTTCAGAACAGACAATACTGTATTTCTTACGGAATTTATCATTATGCGCTTTTTACAAAGATAAACAAAAAAAAGAGGGAGAATTAAATCCCCCTCTAAGCTACAATTTATATCACTTAAAACCTACTATAAATTGTTTTCAAGCATTTTTAAAGCGTCAATTCCATCGTCAGTCTTTAAAAACTCAGCAATTGTAAAGTATGGATCCTGACCATAAGGGACAGTTAACATCTTCTTCTTGTTGGTAACAGTGTTAAACCATACCTCTTTCTGACCATTTCTAAAGGTCAAAAGCTTGTTATCAAAGAACACATGCACGTTCGACTGAAGCTTAAGCATTGGGTCGTTTAGCATGTTGATAAAACCTTTGGGGTCTTTCTTGGCATATACCAATATATCTCTTTTCAATTCTGCTGTGGTAAACCTCGATGGGTCTTTCCCAAACAGAACTCTCGCTACTGTTTCAAGCTGCTCTACAGATAGTTGACGAGCCTGAACCAAAGCATCTACTTCGGCACTCAGATACTCAACCTCTTTTACTGCATCTTTCTCAGTATCAACCTCTACGAACGTACGCCCATTAAGGGGGTGATAATAAAGGAATTGTTGAAGAACCGGATTGTTTTTAGGAACCTGAAGAAACCCATTCTCAAATACAATAGGCTCAACAATAGCATTTCCGTCTTGCTCATCCTCAAAAGGAGTCTTTTGGTTGACGGCATACCTGAGTGGCCTATTGACATTATTCTCCTCGTCAAACCATAACAGAGGGAATCTTCTTGTGTTTCGGGAAGGGATAGTGTAAGATAGAGGAGCAGCGTCCCCTTTAAGTTTGTAGATCTTATCAGCAGAAACTGTATTCTTTTTCATTAGATTTTAATTTGATTAGATTTTTAAATAAGGGGGAGTGCCATTTGACACCCCACCCTTTATTGATTGCTTGCTTATGAACCGTAACGGAACAACACGAAGTTGTTAGCACCCAAAGTACAAACGCAACGCTCAGAGAGGAAGTTAACCTCCATTGCATCGAGATCGCTTGTTTGAGCACCACCGGCAGAACCTGTGATCCAAGTCTTGTATCTGCGGTCTTCTGTTTCAGAAGCACGGTAGCGTACGTGGAGGAAAGGACGCTTAGCGTTCTTACCCATGATTTGATCGTACACGGTAGTAGAACCGGCAGGAACCAAAAGCCCTGTTACAGTACCTGCAGCTTGAGCACCTGTAGGAAGACCACCACGCATGGTAGGATCGTTCAGATACTTCCAATCAGACTTGTAGAAGTCATAACCTCTGCGGAATCCTGTAAAGCCAAGGTTTAATGCCATGTCTTTATCGTTGTCGAACAAACCGTAAGATGTACCGTTTGCTCCGTAGCTGTTCTGAGAAGCCAACATATCGTCAATGTCAAAACTGAAGGCACGGTTTACGAAGATTACGTTCTCTTCGATAGAACCTTGCTTGTCAAGACGAGAGATGATGCTGTCGAAATCAGCAAGTGTGGTTGGGTTTCCACCGCCCCATACGTTACCACGATCGTTAACAACGTAGAAGATACCTTCAGAACCTTTGTTACCGTAAATTGGGTTAAGTGAAGCGTTAGCAGCACCTGAACCTGACTCAGCAGGAACAGCCTCGATCATTGCAGTCTCAAGGTAGTCCTCAAAACGCAAGCGAGTTTCGTGCTCACTCTTCAAATACCAAAGATAACCGGTAGCACCGTTCTCGGTAGTTACCTCTACCCATCCAATCTGAGCCATGTCAGAACCGCTTACAGCGTATTTGTCCTTAATGATGATTGGAGAGTTGTCGAAGATTTCATCTTCTGCTTCCAAAGAACCGATCATTCCAACAGTTCCTTTCTTAAACTCAGAACCATAAATCCATACGGAAAGAACAGCAGTACCTGAGAAAGTCTGACCACCTGCTTCGTAGTAAGCAACATCGAAAGTTCCGTTAGTAGTGTTTACTGCGGTAACGATGCCCTTGTTAGAAAGACCGGTAGCGTTGTCAGAGATAAATACAGTCTGTCCTGCACGGATAGCAATACCACTTACGTTAGCATCGCTTACAGTGATGGTTGCAGAATCTGCAGCAGCAGCCGCAGAAGAATCGCAGTTCACATATTTAGTGTGAAGACGACCTTGTTCAGCCCACTTAATCATATCTGAGTTAGAAGGCATTTCAGCTCCTACCATACGAAGGAAAGAAGCTACAGTGCGATTACCATAACGCTCAAACTCCTTCTCATAAGTATCAGGAAGATACTGATTCAAGAAGTTGAAGTTGGTAATATAGTTAGTCGAAAGTGGTACCTGCTCCGCACTTGGCTGAAGCTGATAACCGGGTGTACTTAAAACAGCCATTGTTGTAAATTTTAAATTTTAGATTTTTTTAATACTGCGGATTTTGAGACTCTTGCCGGAGTCCGGTGCGACCGCTTTCACCTGCATTCCACCCTTATTTACAACTTCAGGTGCTCTACGCTCTGACATATTTATATTTTTAGTCTTACGCATTACATCATCTGTTGCATCTGCTTGCCCTTGTTCATAAAAGAACTTAGCAAACCGATCGGGATTCATTGCGATTGACAAAGCCCTGTGGTATCCTGCTGCGTCTTTAATTAAACCCTGATCATCCAAAAACTTATTAATAAAGTTTATTGGTGTTGATTGAGCTTTTTTTAATTCTGCCGCAGAACCGGGAGAAAACAAAATCTTCTTGTCGTCAATGCCGAACTCAAAACCTTTGAAATCTTTACTAAAGACCTCATCAGACTTTTGGTCAAACCACTTACGCTTTCGGCTGTTTTCCTCCTGTAAGGTTTTTGCCTGCTGTGTATACTGACGGTATGCCTCATACTCCTCACTTTCTTCGGGAGACAAACTATTTGCTCTTGACTCAAGAGGCAGTTTGTACTTCTCCTTCTCTTCGTTGAAGTAATTTTTGGCTTCCGCAATAGCCTTTTTACGTGCAATCTTTACCTTCTTAATTTTAGAATCATCATCAATGTCTTCATCGAATGAGTAGTCCTCCATTAATACATCTATGTCTTCTTTATCAAGACCTTTCTGTGTGGTAGAAAGATATTCACGAAGAATTTGATCAGGCTCCATTTCATCGTAGTTCTTATTGACTTTAATAAAGTCATCAAACCCACGCCCTGTCTCCTTCTTAAATTTCATATAAGCAGCTACGTCTTCGGGAAGTGGATCAGATTCTTGTCGCTCTGAAACCAACTCATCAAAAGAGTTAATCTGCTTATTATAGCGTTTCCCTATATATGAAAGAACTTGCTCTTCAGTTAGTTCGGGCTCATCTACCTTGGTTTCATCTGCAGGAGTTTCGAGATTTGATGTGTCAATTTTGACATCATTCTCTAATTCTCCATTGAGTTGTTTTTCGTGTTTTTCAAGAAGTTCTTTTTCAACTTCCTGTACACTTTTACCTTCTGATGAGTCAAGAGCTCTTACTTTGATTTCCATTTAATTAGATTTAATTTGATACAAATTTATACAAAAAAACTATATTTTCTATCGAGGTTCAAATTGTGCCAAATCAAACCCGTCAAGTGTGTCTTCATTAGATTCAAAATTCATAGGAGGCAGGTTGTTTTTTCTTTGGTTAATCAGCTTGGATTGCTCCGTATTTTGCTGACTAATCCGTCTTGCCTTCTCCTTCTCCTTCATATCTTCCCTACTCAATATAGCAGTCTCCTTGAGACCACCTAATTGCATTTGGTATTGGAACTCCTCGTTCATCAGCATCCGTTTCATCTCAGCCTCAGCCCTTAGCTTCTCAATATCGAAAGCCACCTCGGCTTGCTTGAGCTGCATCTTGGCCTGAGATTCAAGTTGAATCTTTTGCATAGCTGTTTGAGCCGCCATCTGTTGACTTTGAATCTGTTGCTGAGCCATCATAGCCTGCTTCTGCATTTCCATTTTTTCTTGACGCTCTTGCTTTTTTACACGCTTAACCTTAAGTAATTGATTAGCAAGCTTAATATTCTTAATTTCTCGAATGTCAATGGCATCCTCAAGGTTAATATCGCCTTTAGATAAAGCCATCTGTATATTAGCTTCAAGCTGAGCTTTCTGCTCTTCATCCGGAGAGACTTCAATAAATATACCAAAGTCATATATGTATAAATCCTTAATCTCATTAAGTAAGGATACATTGTATTTGCCGATCTTATTTGCAAAGTCGTCTTTAAAGTCTGCATATTCCAAAATGTCAGCAACACGGTAGGTAAGGGCCTCAGCAAGCGACCTATAGATAAATAAGCCTCCTTCAAGAATGTGGCGTGTAGCCGTATTAGAGTTAAGTGCAGCAAGCTTTTGAACCCCTACCAATGCGTTTGGATCAGGCGTAGAGCCATCTCTTACTTCATTCAGACCGGTTACCGATCTGATCATATCAAGGTAGTGGTTATAGTTTGCTATCAGCATCTGCGTCTTAGAAGCCCCCGAGTTGGAGGTAAGTTGCTGAATAGGGATTCTTGCATTGTTAAAGTCTCCCTCTTGGGTATAGCTACGTCCAATGACGCTACCCGTTTGGAAGTATAATCTTAAGGCATCTTCAGGATTGTATGCCTGACCGGTACCTAAGTCTACTTCATTAAGACCATCGGCATCAATGAATACGCCATCAGGGACAGTGCGAGCAATAACTTGCTGAAGCTTTAAGTGAGTAAGTTGAATTAAGTCTGCGAATGGAACCATTCTACGAACAAGAGATTCAATAACCCCTTTGTACATTCTTGGTGCAACTGCTACATAATTTGGTAGAGCATGTTGAGATGTTGACTTTGGTCTTACCATGTTCTCCGACATCTTCCACTTAAGCAAGATATTGGTTCCCATAACCATTACTCCATCATACCATACATCTATAGTCTTTTCAATCTTTTCAAATTTACCTTCCTCCATCATTTCATAAGGAGGGTTAAATTGATCATCTTTCTCGATCATTCTTGTTCCACCACCATCAAGAATTTTTTTCTTGTAAACAATTTTTTTGGTGCTCTTATAATTAAAATAAAGAACTGTTGCTGTATCACGATAGAACAAACTATTCTCGTAGAATCTTGCTACGTTGTAGTAGTCATACCAACTCTGAGAGTACATAGATATTTCTTGCATCTGCTCACGAGTAAGTGTTGGATCAATCTTCAATAGCTCTGTGATTGGAAGTGTTTTAATTTCTCCCCAATAAAAACAGTCTTGAAAAAAAGGATCTTCTGTATAGCTATATACAATATTTGCAGGATCTACATACGAAATTTGAACACCTGCTCCGGGAAGAAATTCATGCTTGGCACAACCAATACCAATAACAGCAACATCATAATCAATACGCTTTCGTGTATCTTGATAATGATTCTCATCGAATAGTGTATTAATAGCCTCTTCTTCAGCAATCTCAATTGCAGGCTTATAGTTAAGCTGCATATATAACGACAACTCTTCGTCTGTTTCGGGAAGTTCATCAGGATCCATCATAAATGGATTTGCTCCTGTTTCTTCTTGAATGGTACTAAGTACATCTTTTGCAGCCATTTGTCCTTCAATCATATCCTGATACTTGCTACGCTTCGATTGTGACATTGCATCTTGTGCGTATGCCTTTACTTTAAAAAGTCTGTCAGACATTCCATTAACAACGATGTCAACAAACTTTGGAAGAATAGGAACAGGAGTCCAATCTAAATTTAGATATGACAAATCTCCGTCTATTGCAAGTTCATTTTTGTACTTCTGTACAGATTGCTCACCACGAGCATATAAGCGCAAACGATTAAAATCTCTCCATTGACTGTAATACCTGCATTGATTACCGTCTTTGCGGAACCACTCGTATTGGATCGCTTGACCTACCTGTAGACCAAACGCATCAGAGGCTTTCTCTGCGTCAGTTACAAACTGACCCGGAAAACCTGTTGCGGATATATTAACTACTACATCTTTCATTTAATAAGTTCACTTAGCGTTCCACTATTAGTGTACCTTGCAAAATTAATACTAATTTTCGACTCTTTTTTCTCAGGTAAATATACGTGCTTTTGGTTTGCCATAATAGCTAAACCTGAACTAATTGATGCGTCATGCTTAGTTCTGTCGTTAATATCAAATTTTGCCCAATCTTCAAGAGTCCTTATGAACGGCATTGTACCCATTTCATCCGGATCTCGATAGGTTCCGGTAAGGTCAATTCCAACATATTTTTCTATGTATGTTTCAATAGCTGAAGCATGAGCTTGCTTTACTTCCTCCGAAGAGTTGGGTATACCACCAAGTTCCCTTTCTGTTTTACTTAGCTTATTGAGTATCCTGTCAGGCCGGTTCATTGAAAATGCTCGGTATCCTCTATTCTTAAAATGGTATAATAATCTTGGCTTATTATTCTCGGCAAGTACCGGCATTCCATAAAATACACATGCCATCAAAACGTCTTCAAAAAATATCTCAGCCGTCTGAGGTCTCGCTATATACTCCAAAAAGAACTGACTTACCGGGGCATCGTCCATGTGATACTTGGTCATCCCGTGAAGTGATCCGTTAGATCCTCTACCTCCAACCACTGCCGATATATCGTAAGGGTCACAGCCAAAGGAGCCAAGGTGCTCATTCCCGGGATACTTTACCCCATTCCTTGTAGCCATATTATTTTGAAGATTAGGAGGTGGAAACCAACTTACAAGGAATCTACCCCTTTGGTCCGGTGTCCATATCACTTTGGTATCTTTCTCCCCATCTTTCCAATGAAAAGACCCTCGTGTATAGGTATGCTCAGGGATCTGAGAGTCGTCATAGTCTATCTGTTGATATATTTTGGTCAGGTTAAATATTGCCTGTTTGCTCTCATCACGGAAGGCATGGCTTTCTGTTCGAGGGAACTGCCGATAAAACTCATTAAGTGCATCAGCATCACCCTTCAAGGAATCAACCTCAGCCTCCCAATAGTCAATAGCTCCATTTGTAATCATTGCCCCATCTACACCAAGCGTAGAATCTGTAGGCTTCCTGAATACAGGCATCCCGTATACGTCAATGAACCCTTCCATGTTCCACTCCATAGGAATAAATAGGGAATAGAGTCCACTTTTAGTCTGCCCGTTAGCGTTCCGATTATTTACGGACGAATCCTCGTATAATTTCTTATAGTTATCACCTCCTTTGCTTAGAGCATTTGAGGTAGATCCCATCATACACTTACCCACAATCTTGCTACCCACCCTAAGACAGGTCTTAGTTACCCTCCAATTGTTCAGGATATTGTTTGGCTTTACCCACTTGGCACTCTCATCGTGCGCAAGAAACAGGAGCTTTTCACCGTCATAAGAGTTCTCTTCAGTATTCTTCCAATCTATTGTGGTGTCGAGGCCATCGACAACGCTACCTTCGGTAGTGTTAGTCATGTTCTTCTTGGTGATCTTTGAAGCCGGTACCCGGTAGGCAAGCTCAGTCTTTGGCTTGTCCATACCATCCATTACCGGACGGAAGAAGAAAGGAAGTCTACTATTGATGGGTACAACCTTGTCCGTAAACATCTTCTTGGCATCAGCACCCGTCTTAGACAAGATACCTATCCTTGAGTCCCGGGCAAGAGTGGCTAAGTTGACGCACTCTGAGGATGACATAAAGGAAAACCCTGAACGTCTGATCTTTAGGTATATCATACCAAAGCATCTTGGATCTGCCCGGCAGGCTTCCCAAAATATAAAGAATATTCTATTAGCTTCCCGAAAGTCGGGATAGCCTACGTCAATACTTGACCATTGTAAGTACATATAGTGAGACCCTGTGATATAACACGGCTTGCCGTTGTTCATAAACCAAAAGCCACTTTCACGATGGTCAAACTCCTGCTCAATGTAATCTACCCACCGGTTCTTAAACTCGGCAGGCATCTCGTTCCATTGAAAGATTGATTGAATCTTAGATAGTTCCTTTGGCAAATCCCTGCGCTCCCAATACTGCTCAGCAGAAGTCTCACTCCTACTATGACATTCCTTTGATGTTGCCGGTAGGGCAATAATTAGCCCTTCGATATTTATGATCTCTCCAATCTGTCCTGTCTTGGAAATAACCACCATATCGTACTGCTCATTGTAACCATACTTCCAAGACCGAACTCCGTTCTTTTTTGATATGGCGTTCTGAGGCACATAGTCCTTAACGACTCGATATAGACCTTCGTTCTGCAAATCCTTGTTTTGTATCTGTTCTATTTACTCCACTCTCAAGCATCTCGAGACCTTCTCGCTCTGCCTCTATTCTATTTAAAATCTCAAAGGCATCGAATATGGCAAGCTTTTTAGTAGCTGCTGCATTCTTTAACCTGTCAGCCGCAAGCTCATCATCCGGATCCGGCTTAATAATATCTTCCTTAGCCACCTTGATAAGCTGCTCTACTGCACGGTATCCGGCATCAATTATATCAGCCTTTAACTCCTTTACATCTTTCATAGCACAATCGTTATTTGATGGTCATACATTCGGTATAGCTTCTCTCCGTCTACTTCAAACTCATATTCACTGTCAGGCTTAAAGCAGACCTTGTCACCCGGACGTATACCTTGTGAAACAAGGTAAGCGTTGGGGAAACGCATCTCACCCATAAGGGGCTCGTTGGTAAACGGCTTTTTGATATAGGACTCAGTAGCCGGGATGGGCTTGACAAAGCAATACCTATCATAGGTATGCCACTTGCCGTCTTGCTTGTATAGGAAGAATTGGTCAGGGTCAATCAAAAACACATCATCTCTAAAAAATGAACGACCGCTTTTCTGCCGTCCTCTCATATCATTATAGAACTTGAAGACGTTGTGGTGCACAAGTAAGGTATCACCTTTTTTAATAGGTCCATCGTATTTATACGGGAGCTCTTCCACTATAGCATAGCGGTTAGAGAACTTATGATCTTCCTCAGAGGTGTTGACGATAAGGTCAATGCCACCTACTTGCTTGGTGTTGGAATACCTTGTTCCTGCCTGTGGCTTTACAATAAAGTTGAATAGAGACTGCATCAGTAGTTTATATTATATTCGATGGCTAAAGGGATAGTGTGGTTAAACTCCTTCCACAATAGCACCTCCTGCTTTTCGTTGATAATATAAATCCTAATTCCTCCTGTTTCAGGAGCGAACTTTATGAGATGTATCTCGTATGTATCATTAAGAACCTTCTGACCCACAAGGTAGTGCATTGCACCCCCCTTGTAATCGGGTCCTACCGATATTTTTCTTATGTCCATATTTAATTAAATTTAATTTCATTAGAAGAATTATTTTAACATTGAGTTGATGAATAAGCTGTAATAACACCGTTTCCGTCCATATCCCAATTCGCATCAGCAAATGTATACGCCTCTGTTACAGGATTGGTTAAGTTTGAATTGTTAAATAAAGAACAGCCTGCAGACAATACAGAACACTCAGAATAGAATGTTCTATTATTAGCAGTGGCATCACTACAAGCAGCAGAAATAGAGCTACCTTTTCCGCAATTGCCAAACGAGTAAGCTGTCTGACCTGCACAAAGCGTGTAATTCTGTATCTGCCAAGGGTCTTCATCACCCGGAGAGTAATATCTAAATGAATAGGTATCCACCTTGAAGTATCCTGCCGTTACTTCACAAACAGTGTCACTATACCAAGGGCTATTTAGGGCACTATCATAATAAAGGATAGACCCATTGCCAAGCGCAAAGTCAGTACTATAAAGTGTTATTGAATACGCATTTGACGTACAGGCTGTATCAGC
>SXGQ01043075.1_pt1 | contig 20735 bp, 29 predicted proteins | sample 3178371 | NCBI WGS metagenome assembly SXGQ01 (sample SAMN11356859, study PRJNA531348) | freshwater metagenome | isolation source: freshwater sample F1-20 | place: China: Fuxian Lake, Yuxi | collected 2017-12-25 | reverse complement strand
TGGAACACCATACTCATCCTGCATTTTAATACAGACAACCGGGTCTCCTTTTTCTAATGGTGCGTTTTTTACGTATTTTTCCATAATAATAAATATATCGTAATATTTATTATTCAGAGTGCCCGAAACAGACCGAAGGTTTCCTGTGAGCCATAAGCATTGACAGGTGCTTATACCCGCATGAGTCAGAGCCAGATCGCCAAAGCCCTCGGCATCAGTCAGCCCGCGGTGGCCCAGCTGGCCAAGAAAGGGATGCCGACCGATTCGGTTGAGGCGGCCCAGGCGTGGCGCTCGGCCAACATTGGGTGCAAGCGAGCCAAGGCCATGCCGGCCGCGCCGCGGCAGTCCGCGCCGCCGGCCTCCGAGCTCGCGGAGCTATCGGACGAACTGGCCGTGACCGACCGCCTGCGCCGGCTGGCCGTGCAGGACTTTGAGAATGCTGGGTCCATTCAAGAACGAGCCGCAGCCAGCCGCACTGTCCGAGACGCCGAAGAGGCCCACGAGACGCGCAAGCGGGACATGATAAAGAGCGAGCTCGAGTCGCAAACCCTCATGCACCGCGATCAGGTGCAGGGCATTGTCTCCGAAGAGGCCGGCAAGCTGCGCGCCTTGCTCGAGGCGATGCCGTCTTCCGTTGCCCAAGCGGCCAACCCTGCCGACCCCGAGTTGGCCCGCGACACCGTGGCCGACTACCTCGAGCAAGTCTTCTCCACCCTGAGCAACACCGGCAATGCCCTGCGATTGGATACCTGATTCGTCTGCGGCGACCCGCGCAACTTGGCGCGCCCAATGGGTGCCGCACCCGCGCCAATCGGTGACCGAGTGGGCCGAGGCCAACATCTCCTTCTCGTCCCGCTTCACCTCATCGCCCGGGCCGTTCCGCGTGCGGAGCTATCCTTACATGCGCGAATGGCTCGACGCCTTCCATCCGGCCAGTGGCGTCCGCTCCATGGCCCTGCTTTGCGGCGCCCAGGTGGCCAAGAGCACCGCGATCCAAGTCGGCATGGCCTACCGCCTTTGCCGCGCTCCGGCGCCGGCCCTCTGGGTGTTGGACACCCAGACCAACGCACAGTCGTTTTCCGAGTCCCGCTGGCAAGTGATGATCGACGACAACGAAGTTCTCCGCGCCGAGATGCCCGGCAACAAGGACAAGTTCAAAAACCTCGACCAAGCCTTCCGCCGAATGCACCTCTGGTTCGTCGGGTCGAACAGCCCCGGCAACCTGGCCGGCCGCTCCATCTCCCTGCTTTGTCTCGACGAAGTGGACAAATATAAAACCAAGACCAAGCAAGAGGCCGCCGCTGTGCAGTTGGCCGTGCAGCGCACCGCGAGCTTTCCCATGGCCCTGATCGTGCAGACGAGCACGCCGACCACGCAAGAAGGCTCGATCTGGAAAGCCTGGCTCGAAGGCGACCAGCGCCGCTTCTGGGTGCCGTGCCCGCACTGCGCCGAGATGACGCTTCTTAACTGGCCCATGATGAAATGGGACGAGGACGCCAAAATCGACGACAACCGTTGGGACTTGAAGCGCGTCCGCGAAACCGCTCGCCTTGAGTGCCCGCACTGCGCCGGCCACCTGACCGACGCGCTCAAAACCAAAATGCTCCGCGAGGGCGAATGGCGCGCGGAAAACCTCGGCGCTCTCCCCGGGCATCGCAGCTATCACCTGTCTGCCCTTTATTCCGTCCGTCGCAGCTTTGGCGCTTTGGCCGTCAAATTCCTCCAAGACAAGCAATCCCTCATGGGCTTGCAGGATTTCGTCAACAGCATCCTCGCCGAGCCCTGGGAAGAGGCTATGACCACCGAGTCGCGCCCGCTCACCGTCGGCGAATACAGCCTGCGCGCCCCGGTGGAGGAGGGGACCGCCCGCATCATGGCCGTCGACGTGCAACAGGATTGCTTCTATTTTGTTTGTCGCTCGTTTGCCAAAGACGGCAGCAGCAAGCTGATCGACGAAGGCCGCCTGACCACCTGGGCAGACTTGGAGTTCAAGGTTGCGGAGCTTGGGTTGGACAATCTCCGCAACATTGGCGGCATGATGGCCAAGCTGGTCGTGGTCGACAGCGGCTTCCGCACCGATGAAGTCTTGGACGTCTGCATCCGCAACCGCTACATTCCGGCCAAGGGCGAAGATCGCCTCGAAGGCTACGGGGTTAAATTCGGCAAGTCCCTCCGCAAAGCTATTTCCGTCATCAAGCCCTACCGCCGCGGATGGTTCCTCATGCTTTTCAGTTCACCCACCGCGCAGGACGTCCTCGAGTGGCTCCGCGGCGGCCAAGGCCCGGCGTGGACCGTGGCCTCTGACGCGAGCGAAGAATACAAAGCCCACCTCGACGCCCACCGCAAAGTCATGCGCCGCTCACCCCTGACCGGCCGCGAGACCTACCTTTGGAAGCAGATCGGCCGCCGGCCGAACCATATGCTGGACGCCGAACTGATGATCCTCGCCCTGGCCGAATACGGCAACATAATCAAGCCGACCGTCACTACGCCCGCCGATTGACAACTCAGCGCGTGAGCAATGTCTCCGCGATCCTTTGTCTTTTCCGTTTGGGTGGCCAACAGTAAAGACGCCACCAAGACTGTCGCGGCCCTCGAGACCATCGCGGCTAACAACTTCACCGTCCAGAAAGAAGGCGGCCGAGTCTTGGTCAGCGCCTCCATGGGCGGGAAGTCCTACAGCTACAGCCTGCCTCCGGACCAGACCGCCGGCACCGTGGCCGAGCTCGCCTTTTATGCCTGGAAAGAGGTCAAGGATCTGGCCGACGCCGACCTCGAGCTCTGGCTGACACGCAAGACCTCGAAGACCGCCATCATGGCTTTCAATTACCCGCTCGTATGAAATTAGCCGACCGCTGGAAACTTTTGACCCGTGCCTTTAACCCGAAGGCCCAGAGCTACGACGCCGCCCGTCCGTCCATCCAGCGCCGCTTTCCCTACAACGCCAGCGCCGTCGATTCGCACATCGACGTGAGTGGTGCCGACCGCGAGCGATTGATGAAACTAAGCCGCTGGCTTTACAACAACGCTCCCTTTCTCCGCGGCCTCGTCAACGAGAAAGCCCGCTACTCGGTCGGCAGCGGCATCAGACCGCAAGCCCGCTCGGGCGACGAAGCGTGGGACTTGGCCGCTGAGACTTTCTTCGAGCAATGGTCCCGGGTGGCCGACTTGCAAGGCCGCTACACCTGGCGAGAAATGCAGCGCATCGCTTCCATCGCCATCGACCGCGACGGCGAGGTCTTCTTCCGCGCCACCGCCCAGACCACCGGCTATCCCGCCCTACAACTTATCTTAGCCCACCGCATCGGCGACGCCCGATCCTCGATCTACGAGCCGTCCAACCCTGCCGCCCGGGAAGGCGGCCAGAACGTCATCGACGGCGTGGTGGTCAATCCGCAGCTGCGCCCCATCTTCTACCGTTACCTGATGGGCGACGGCATCGACCCGTCAGCCCGCTTCGAGGACATCCCTGCCCAGCAGTTGATCCACGTCGGCGAGGCGAGCCAGGGCGACGAGCTCCGCTACGTCACGCCGCTCGCCCCGTCAATCAATCACCTCAGAGACGTTGGCGATGCGGTTGGCTTCGAGAAGATGGCCATCAAGATTTCGTCCTACATCGCCCTCGCCATCAAAAGCAGCAACCCGCAAGGCGCCGACTTCTTCGGCGAGGCCACACACTCGGTCAACAGCCAGGACAACAGCGAAGTTACCGTGGAAAGTCTCGGCAACGCCGGCGGCGCCATCCCGCGCCTCGGCATGGGCGAAGACCTGATTTCGTGGACAAGCAACCGCCCGAGCCAAAATTTCCGCGAGTTCTGCGACGTCCTCCTCCGCGAAGTTTGCTTAAACCTCGGCGTGCCCTGGGAGTTTGCCGCTCGGCCGGCCGAGGCCGGTGGTGCCGCCCTGCGCGCCGTCTTGGTCCGCGCCCAACGCACCTTCGAGCAACGCCAAGCTCTTTTGATCGACCGCCTCTGTTCCCGCGTTTGGGCGCACGTCATCACGATCGGGATGCAGCGCGGCCTCATCCCGCAGAACGACAACTGGTTCAAGGTCGAATGGCAGCGCCCGGCCGCCGCCTCCGTTGACTACGGACGCGAGGCCGCCGCAAATCTCAACGACGTCCGCTCCGGCCTCCGAACCTATTCGGAAGACTACAGCGAGCGCGGCCTTGAGTGGAAAGACCAACTGCGCCAGCGAGCAACGGAAGCCAAGTATCTGGCCGAACTGGCCGCGGAGTTCGGCATCAGCGCCGACAGCATCGCCACGTTTAATCCAAACCCCGCGCCGGTCATTGCCGCGGAGCAGTCTCCCGATGGCCGTTGATCTTCAGCCGACCGAAGCGATGGCCGCCGAGGCCGAGCGAGGACTTGAGTGGCGTCAGGAATTTAACCGCGGCGGCACCGAAGTCGGAGTAGCCCGCGCCCGCGACATCAAGAACCGCAAGAACCTTTCCCCCGACACCGTGCGTCGGATGAAGTCCTACTTTGCCCGCCACGAAGTCGACAAACAGGGCGAGGGCTTCAGCCCCGGCGAGGATGGCTACCCTAGCGCCGGCCGCATCGCGTGGGCGCTGTGGGGCGGCGACCCGGGGCAGTCATGGGCCAAACGCAAATCGGACGAACTTGACAAAGAGGCCAACAACATGGCCGCCAAACATTCTTGGTATGCAATTCAAACCTCTGACAACTCGAGCGCCCTCGAAGACGTGGAGATCTCTATTTACGATGAGATCGGCTTCGGAGGAGTCACCGCGAAAGACTTCATGGGCGAAGTCAAAAAGTTCAAAGGCCAACACATTCACCTCCGCATCAATTCGGTCGGAGGCTCGGTCATCGAAGGCGCCGCCATTTACAACGCCCTGCGACGTCATAAAGGTGGCTTAACCGTTCACGTTGATGGACTTGCAGCGTCGATGGCCTCGGTCATCGCTATGGCCGGCGAGGAAGTTTACATCGCCGACAACGCAATGCTGATGATCCACAACCCCTGGTCGATGACCATGGGCGACGCGGACGATCTTCGCAAAGAAGCCGACGTCCTCGACAAGCTCAAGAACACCTTGGTCAACGCCTATGCTCGCAAGACCGGCATGGAGACTGAGGACATCGCCGCGATGATGGACGAAGAGACCTGGCTCAACGCTACCCAAAGCGTGGCCATGGGCTTTGCCGATGAAATCGAGGACGGCATCGAGGCCGCAGCCTCGATCAGCCCAGCCGCCGCGCGCCAACGGTTTGACAACTTTTCCAACTCTATGCGTAAGACCAAAACCATCAAAGCCGAAGAGGCCGCCCCCGAAGTGGTCGCGCCCGTCGAAGCACCCGTCATTGACGAGGCCGCCGTTGACAACTCCTCGGAAGCAATGACCGCAGAACTCCAAGCGAAAGTTGACGCCCTCCAGGCCGATCTTGACGCCAAGAACGCCGCCGAAGCCGCGCAGGTCCAAGCCAGCGAAGACATCGCCAAGGAAATCGAAGCCCTCAAGGCTGAAGTCGATCGCCTCACCGCCGAGTCAGCCGGAAAGGATGACGAGATCGCCGCCCTGCTCGCCGCTTCCAAAAGCGCCGGCGAACAAGCCGCCGCCATTGTCGCCTCTGTTGGAATCGACGCCGCGACTGTCGTGCCCTCCGAGCCCGAACTGAGCCCAGCGCAAATCTTTAACAGCCTCACCGGCGCCGAAGCCGTTGAGTTCTACCGCAACAACAAGCGCGAAATCCTCGCCTCCGTTTTCTAATTTTATGGCAACCATCAACTCCAGCCTCAACGACAAGCTCATCGCGCAAGCCGCGCTTGAAGCCTTCACCGCGGACCTCGAGCCGCTCTCCGTTTTCACGACCTCGTACTCTAACGAAGTCGTGCGCCGGGGCGCTTCGGTCGAAGTTCCGCTCATCGCCAACCTGACCGCGACCACCTTCGCTGACTCCTACGAGGCAGACGGCGGCACGATGAACAAAGTCACGATCAGCGTGGACACCCACAAGATCGTCACCGTCTCCATCTCGGACACCGAATACAGCAAGTCCTCGGTTGCCGAAGTGACCAAGTTCGCCACCCAGCAGGGCCGCGCCCTGGCTCAGTCGGTGCTGACTTCGTTTTACAACCTCTTCGTCACCACGGCCGGCAGCGCCGCGCAGTTCACCGCGACCTTGACCAACCTGTCCGCGTTCACCATCACGAACGCCCGCAGTCTCCGCAAGGCGCTCTCCGACGAGAAGGCTCCGATCAACGATCGCGCGCTCATCCTCAACACGACCCTCTACGACAGCCTTCTGTCGCAGTCCGGCCTGTTGGATGCCGCCGCCTTCGGCGCCCGCGACGTCATCAGTGAAGGCCGCGTTCCCCGCGTCCTTGGCATGAACGTCTACGAGAGCATGATCCTCCCGACCAACAGCATCACGCTGTCGGCCCTGGCGGTTCATCCCTCGGCCGCAGCCATCGCCGTCCGCGCCCTCGAGCCCCAAGCCCCCAGCGAATACCTGGCGGCCACGGTGGTCACCGAGCCCATGAGCGGCCTGACCCTCGGCTATCGCCGGCACTACAATCCTTCGAGCGGCAAGCACTTCGTTTCTTTTGAGTGCGTGTTCGGAGCCGCCCGCGCCATCACCGGCGCCGCGAAGCTCGGCCTCGGAGCGTAAGTCTAGTCTCCAAATCAAACACGAAGCCCCCGGCCAGCGCCGGGGGTTTTCGTTTTGTTGACAAAGCTCCACCGCCCAGAGATGGAGAACCCAAGCCCGCGCGAGCAGATCGCGCTTTGCGTCATTGTCGGCAACGAACCCAAGCGGCTCGACCGTTGCCTCACCGAATTCGGACCCGCGGTCAGCGAGATTTGCGTAGTCCATGCCACCGGCGCCGAGGCCAAGAGCATCAAGATTGCCGAGGTCTGCCAGAAGCACGGCGCCACCTACGACGTCTACGCCAACGCCGAAGGCAACCAATGGCCGCACGTCGATGACTTCGGCGCCGCTCGGCAAAAGTCCTTTGACCTGGCGACCAAGCCCTGGGCGCTGTGGGTCGACGCCGACGATACCGCCGGCCCCAACTTCACCACCGCCCTGCACGAGCTCGTCGCCAAGCACGGCGAGAACTTCGACGCCTTCGCCCTCTACCATGATGTGGCCGGCCGCGGCATCGCCCACAACATCCGCGAGCGCCTCGTGCGCCGCGACAGGGGCAAGTGGGTCAACCGCATTCACGAGAACTTCCAGCTGGTCCCAGAGGCCCGCATTGCCCGCTGTGACGCCCCAGTGGTGGTGCATCTGCCCGACGATGAGCCGAAGCAGGGGAGCAACCGCAACCTGACCATCCTCGAGAGCATTCCCGAAGCCGACCGCACGATCAGCGAACTCTACCACCTCCATGGCGAATACATGGGCGCCGGCCGCAAGACCGAAGCCATGGCCCTGGCCAAGCAAGCCCTGGCCAGCCCGAGTCTGCAACCGACCGAACGCTACGAGCTTTGCCTCAACATCTGCGAATTGGCCCGCCCGCCGATCCTTGAGACCGGCTCGCCGGAATACAAAGCTATGCTCACGGCCCTCCATTCGGCCTACCGCACGCAGCCCAACCGCCGCGAAGCCCTGGCCCTGCTCGGCGCCATGCACCTCGACCTCGGGGACATGGTCACGGCCGAAGCCTACCTCCGCAGCATGATGGCCCTGCCGCGGCCGGTGGACAAACCGTGGACCCACCGCGACGGCCTTTATGGCTGGGCAGGGGAGACCCTCTGGACCCAATGGCTCCGTATGGCCGGGCAGAAGGACAAGGCCGACCAGATCGAAACCGCGCGCATCGCCGCGCACAAATATCCCATCTCCATTTGCCATCCGACCCGCGGCCGTGCCCAACAGGCCGCCGCCACCCGCAAACGCTGGCTCGATTCCGCCGCCGATCCCGAGCGCCTGGAATACATTTTTGGCTTTTCGGCCGACGATGAAGAGTCCGTTGATTTGCTCTCCCGCTTCCGCCACGCCGTCAGCCCCGCGGGCCACCTCGAGCGACCAGGCGGAACCGCCGTGCAGAATTACAATGCCGCGACCAATGCGGCCACCGGCAAGATCATCATCACGGCCCAGGATGACGTCTTCCCGCCGTTACACTGGGACAAGCAAGTCACCGACGCGCTGGCCCCCTACATCGACGCCGACCAGCCGGCCATCTTGCAAATCAAAGACGGCTACCGCAACGACGCGCTGATGGTCACCTTTTGCGTCACCAAGCCGACTTTCGCTCGGCTTGGCTACGGCGAGCAAAACATCTTGGCCCCCGACTACCCGGGGATCTTCTCGGATACCGAGTTCAGTATGCGGGCCGAGAAAAGCGGCCTGCTCGTGGCCTCTGACCTCGTCTTTAAGCACGAGCACCCTTTCTGGAATCCGGCCGTGCCGTCCGACGATACCTACGCCATGGAGAACTCGAGCGAAGCCTACAAGGTTGGGGAGGCCATCTTCCGCCGCCGCAACCCCGACCTCTTGCCGCAGGGTGACAACGCCCCCAACGCATGAGTCAATTCGCCCAGGCTTACACCGCCGGCTGCACCGAGGGCATCGCCACGATCAATGATCAGATCGAATACCGCGAGCGCACCTATTCCGCCGTAGTCGGCGAGGAGACCTATGCCAACCAGCTGGGCGACGGCGGCTTTGAACCAAGTCGCGGCTTGACCGCCACGGTGCTCAAGGAGGGCGCCCCCGACTTTCGCATGGGCGGCATCGTCAAGTTTGCCGGCCGCCGCTACCGCATCGTCGGCATCGACACCGACACAGCCTCCATCGACCTGACCCTCCAATCCCCCGAGCAACGATGAGCACCCTTTATTCGATCGAAGAGTCCCTCGAGCGGGCCACCGTCACCGTCCTCGAAAACGCCGCGGCCCTTGATGACGTCCGCATCGTCAGCGCCGACGAGAGCGACGAAGACACTCTGCCGCAGATTACCGTCCGCGCCGAGAAGCTCGAGGAGGTGGTCCGCGGGATGCAGACTTGGAACTGCCGCCTCACCATTACCCTGGTCACGGCCGCCGACCTCACGCCGGAGGCCGAGCGGGACGAACGCTTTGTCCCAGACCCTGACGATGACGATGACGGCGCCGCCGGCTTTAAGTCCCTCTGGAAGACCCTGTCGGATCTGGCCGACGCCGACCAGTTCGTCACTGACCTCAACGCCGAAGACATCGTCAAGGTGTGGGCCGTGGAGTTCGACCCCGTATCTTATGAAAACGAAACCCGCAGCTTCCGCCGAAGTCTCAACATCCGCTGTTGGGCCAACGAAGCCTACCCGCCCGCTTGACGGCCGCCTGCGCCTGACCGGCTGGCCCGCGTGCCTGTCCGACAAAGACACCGCCGCCCTGGCCACCGGTGCCGTCTTTGAGGGCTACGAGCAGAAAGCGGGGCAGCGTGTCGGCCTCTACCGACTGCCCTGATCGCTCGGCAAGTTGACAAACGGCCATTGTTACTATGGCAGCTACTATTGTCGGACTCACCTCGATCACCTTTGGCGGCTCGGCCGAGACCGTTGCCGTGTTCACTTCCTTTTCCCAGACCTCTGATTCGGACAAGACCATCGTGGTCGACGAGGACGGCGACCATGTGGCCGTTGCCTACCACGGCAAAAAGTCCGTCGCCAACATGAGCGGCTACCTCAAATCGACCACGCCCCTCATCGGCGCCAGCATTACCCTGGCCAACGCCACCGCCGGCCTTGGCGGAGTGACGGGCACCTTCTTCGTTGATTCCGTGGCCATCAATCGCGCTCCGAACGACTTTCATCAAGTCACGATTGGCGCGAGCAACCACGGCTTCTAAAGCCAGCGCGCCCAGCGGGCGCTTAGAGAGTAGAGATTTATGCAAGCCGGATACTACGCCACGACAGATACCAAAGTTGCCGCCACCCTTTGCACGGTGGGGGCCAAGCCAAGACAGCAAGACCCCATCTCCCGAGTCGTTCAGAAGGGCCGCGAGACTTGGCACTACTGGTTTGAACTCGACGGCGCCAACGGCGTGCCGACTGCGCGCATCGTCCAGGCTATTCTTGATGGCCAGGAAGCCTGCGAAGAACTCCGCGGCGAACTACCCGACCTCCCGGGCGCCCGCGCGGGCCTCTACAACCGCGAGATACTCCTCGACCTGGGGCACAACAAATGCCGCCGCCTAGTCATGGTCAACTTGCCCAACGGCGGCATCATGCTGGCCGACGAAAAACTTTCCCCCGAGACCAAGCGCCATGTGGCTCAAATGGTCATGTGACTTTGTGTGGGTGTGTGTGTAGTTGCAGGGCGGGGCTCCGGCTCCGCCCTGTTTTTTGACAGGTCACAAAAGTCATGGCCACGGTGAGAAATCTAGGTTTGTTTCCGAGTGTTGTTTTCTGCCCGAGACAAGAGGACTCTTACACAAACGACGAGATCGACCGCATTAATGCCGACATCTGGATTGTAAGCACACCGCCATTTTTGTATGCGTGTGCTCATTATTGGAGGGTAAAAACTTGGCGCATAAGCGCATCGACTACGTGGGCAGAATTTGATGCATCTACCGCTCTCTGGACTGACTCCTTTTCAGAAACAATATCTCAAGGAATCAATCGTGAGATTTATACGCAAGACGATCCTCCAGATTTTGTAGATACATCAACCGGAGAAACGCCGTCATCAGAGGCTCAATTAGTATGCAATAACCCAAGCGTGGGCCATGACTTTTCGCGACAAAGGTCCGCTATAGCTTCGGGAGGATCAGAATCCGGAGTTGCGGGAACAGGTATTTTTGCAGAGTATACCTGTTTTACCGGAGGAGGCACTCCAGCCTTTTACCGTCTTGATGGAGAGGGCAATGTTTCACAAGTTTCTACTCCATTTACTTTCCAAGTAAACACTAACCAATGGCAAATTAGGGCCGTTCCATTTGTTGGAAACACTGGGTCTTACGGAACCCTTACATACAGCTTGTTGGGACAAAGCTTTACTGCGCCCCTCTATGCCCGCAATTCGCTTGTAGGCAATGATAACACGCTTAGTATTTCCGCCTCTCTTACTGCCGCCGAATACTGGCCCTACGACCCCGGCGATGGCGACGGCCCAATCTACGACATAGCCACCGGCGAGCAGCTGCGCGGCTTTCCAAGCTGATTGACACCTTCGGCGGGTCGATATGGATATTGACCCAGAAAAGAGAGAGTCGCTCCTCGAGGCTTCGGCCCTTGGCGGCGAAGAACAAATCAACGGCATCACCCTGCGGCCCGTCACGGCCGCCACCTGGAGCTTGCTATCACGGCTGAAGAACAGCTTCGTCACCGGCGAGCAGGATGGCGATTACGCCTTCGCGGTGCATTCCTTCATCTACCTCCACAGTATGCCGATTGCCAACATCCGCCGCCGCATCGCCACCATCGACGACCTCCGTGGCGACATCTACGAGTGGATGGACAACCGGGCGCCGGCCGACCTCTTCAGCTTCACGCCTTGGATCACTGGGCAGATCGAGCGGGTTGCCGCCACCATCACGCAAAGCGTGGGCGCTGGAGGCGAGGGCGACGGCCCAAAAGCCTGAGGGCTCGCCCGGCTTGGCAGCTTTGCCTGGCCGCGCGGGTCAGCAAATACGGCATCACCCTTGAGCAAGCCATGTGGCATCTGCCACTGGCCGCGCTGAACCAACTCATCGTCTGGGACGAACTGACCAGCGGCCGCACGCCGCGGTGGATCGACAGCGGCGAGCAGGGCGGCAGGGACATCGACGCCTTGCTGGCTGATGCGCTGACAGCGCCTAGTTAGGTATGCAGGCCAAGGTCGCCCCCGATGAAAAAGCCGCCCGCCGTTTTCAGTCGGCCATGCGCGACGTCATGCGGATTAGCGGCAAGGACTTTGAGACCGTGATTAAGCACGAGCTTGGCGCGGCCTTGACCAGCGCGGTTAGAATGACCAAGAAGGCCACGGCCAAAACCATACAGAACAACCACGAGAAGCGCCCAGGCGCGCAATACAGCTTTGACTACTCCGGCCCAGAGTCGCGCGTCGGCAAGCAATACACGCCAGGAGAAATTGCCCAACTGCGCCAGCGCGCCGCCCAGCGCCGATCCGCGGGCAAGGGTGGCAAGTTGGTTTATTACTTTAGCCGAAGCAATGAACCGAAAGCCTATCCGGCTTGGCTCTGGCGGCAGATCCAAGAGCAACGAGCCAAGTCTTTGCAAAACAAACAAAAGGCCCGCGGGTTGGCCGCCTCCATGTTCGTCAAAATTGGCGAGCAGCTGGGCATCCCGGTCAAGGCGCCAGCCTATCTACGCAACGCGGCCCATCACAAAAAGGGAGAAATGAGGGAACTCATTGAGGTCACGAGTCGCGGCGAGGGCAACAAATACGAGATCGGATTCGTCAATAATTTGACCAAGATCAATCGATGGGCCCAAGCTGGTGCGGCTTTTCGCAAAGCCCTTAACGCTCGAGCCAACTTCTTTGGCCGAGCGGTCAAGCTCGAGGCCAGCGGCAAAATTAAGAAAACGTTGGACCGATACCCTGGACTAGCCTCGGTTTCTTGACACTACCCCGCCAAGCAAATGGCCGGAGAGTCGATCAAATTTAACGCCTCGCTCAATACCGTTGGATTTTCCAGCGGAGCCAAGGCGATGCAAGACATCGCCAGCAAGGCCAGCGCCAGCGTGGCTGGCCACTTTGCCAAGATGGCAGGCGCGGTCTTGGCAGTCGGCGCCGCCTTTGTTGGAGTGCGGGCTGCGGCTCAATCCTTCAGCGCGGCCATTGCCCTGGGAGGACAACTCAACGATCTGTCGGCCCGCACCGGGGAGTCTGCGGGCAATTTGCTTATCCTGCGGCGAGCCTTTGAAAATGCCGGCGCTGGAGCCGATTCGGTTGGCACGACGATCAACCGACTGCAACGTGCCATCGTGGAGGCTGGGCAAGGGGGCAAAGAGCAAGCCGAAGCCTTTGCCAAGCTGGGTCTTAATATTGAAGAGTTAAAAAACCAGACCCCGACTGAACAGCTTCAGTCAGTGGCGCAAGCCCTGTCTCGAGTAAGCACCGATAGCGACCGCACGGCACTGGCCATGCAGTTGCTCGGTCGCAGCGGAGGTGAGCTTATTCCATTGCTTCGCGCCATGGGCGTGGAACTAGATGTGGCAAAAGCGCAACTAGGCAGCACGCCGGATGTGATGAACAAGGTGAACCAAGCGTTCGACACGATTGGCGACAACTTAGGGGCGATCGGCGAAAAATCAACCGAGTTTGCTGCTGGTCTTTTGGAAAAACTGGCCCCCGCTTTAGCCGAGATTACAACCAATATTGCCAATATCGACGCTGCTGGATTTGGCCGCGCCCTGTCAGGATATATTGAAGAAACCATGCGCTGGCTCAATGCCAGCTTAGGACTCAGCACCGCATTGCAAAACGTGCGAACTGCCATTGATGGCATCACGTCAGGCAAAATAGGCGACGGCTTGAGCCTCATGTTTTTGACCGCTAGAGACACGGCTTTTAACGCGATTAATCAAATAGCTGCGGCCGGCATGGCGACCATCGCTACTGTGGCCGATGCGCTGCGTCAGCTGTTTGATCCTGGCTCGACAACCATGGCGTTTATCTTTGGCGCCTTTGATATGCTGGGCGCCAAAATCGCCTCTAGCATCTCGGGGTTTCTAATACCAATATTGGAAGAAATTCCTTTTATGGGGGCAGCCACCGAGGCGGTTCGCGCGGCAAAAGCGGAAGCTGATCAGGCTGCCAAGGATATCGCCAATATCATGTATTATGAGGCGGACAACTTAAAGTCAGAGTGGGCGGGAATTCTGGCTGGAGCTCCGCAGAGCTTTAAAGAGTCCTACGAAGCCAACATGAGAGACCCCTTGCTAGACATGAAGGACCGCACCCTAGAGACCGCCGCGGCCGCAGAAAAACTAGCTGCCGCCGTTCGCGCCGCGGGCTTCGACGCCAAAACCTTTGGCGACAACATGGCGTCGGCCCGCGAAGAAATGCTGGCCGGTGGTGGGTTTAATCCCTTTGGCGGGCCGCCAGAAACAGGAGAGATGGGCGTCAACCCTGACGGACGGAGGTTTCCGTTCCAAGGTGCTGGGCCTAGCGGTGCTCCCATAGTTGTCCCGCCAGCACAACCAAAAACTTCAGCTAAAGGAGGTCGTTCTGATAAAGGGCCACAAACCGCCCTTGAGCGCCTAGAGGAACTATCCAAAGGCGGCAACATCGATGCCCGCACTGCCCTGATGAGGATGGATGCGGAGCAGTCCCGCGCCGCCGGCCGCATCGCACAACTTTCCGAAAGAGGCGCGCACCGATCGGCTGCATCTGCCCAGATCCGCAACGAAAACCGAATGCAAGACCGCGCCATGCGCGAACTAACCAAGGAGACCATGCAGGGATTTTTTGGTGCCCGTAACGCCGGCGACGCCGCGCGCAACTTTGAGCGGGACGCACGCACCATTGGCATGACCAGCAAGGAGTATATGGGCATGATGGGCATTGACCGCAAGTTGGGCGAAAGCACGCGCGACGCCCTGGACCGCTTTGCCAAGGAGCAAGCCAAGACCGAGACCGAGCGAGCCAAAGAGCAAGCTGACATTGAGCAAGGCGGTGGAGGAGGGGGCGGCCGAGCAGCCAGCACCGAGCCAGCCACCGAAGCCACCCTCAAGCAGATTTTTGAGAAGATCCAAGAACGACCGATCCTCGTCGCCTAAACCGTCATGCCCGCAACCGTCATCTTCAAACAGGGGTTTCCCAACCTCGAGCGGCCCGTGGAGACCAGCGCGTCCATCGGCGCCGACGGCTTGGTCACCGGCTCGGCCGTCTTCTTGGTGGCGCCGGCCGCTCCGGCCACGACCCTACTGAGCACGGCCAGCCTAAGTGTCGGCACTCCGATCAGCGCGTCTTTCTTTAGTGGTCTGCGCGACGTGGTCCTTCAGGGGCTCTTCATCGAGACCCGCAATCTAGAAAAGCGCAGCGGCCTGACCTACCTCCGCCTCGGCGTGGTCGGCGCCCTCAACCCGCCGATCGTCGAGCTCAAGCGGGACGTCTCCCCCCGGGGCTTTAGCAAGTCGGCCTCCGTTGGCTCCCTCAACGTCATCTTCTCTTTCGACTACCAGGCGGAATCCTACTCAGCCAGCACCGTGCTGACCAAAGGGCAGACCTTTTCCCTGACCGTGCCGGTTCCCAAAGCGGTCAACACTTGGAACATTAGCGGCACGGGCTTTATCTCCCGCCGCGGAGAGAGTGGCCGCTACGACTCCCCGCCGCTCACCTCCAGCGGGATTGCCGCGCGGCCTCGGGTGCTGACCACGGAAAGCTCCGAGGAACGGGCAGGCATCATCCGCCTGACCAAGACCTCCCAATTTGTTTACGAGTAATGCTCAAGAAATTCCGCGATATGCTGGGCGGGGGCTCGGGCGACGATGCCGTCAAGCGGCCGCCCTACGCGATCAAGGCCAGCGACCTGGACCACAACTTCGGCCTGTGCTACCCGCTGCCGACCGACGGCAACAATGCTCCCTACACCATCGAACGCCTCTCGGACGGCGGATTCCGATTCCGCGGGCAGCGCATCTTTGACGTCTGCGAAAACGGACTGCCGGTGCAATACCGCTTTTTTGCCGAGCGCCTCGAGGATCTGAGCGCCTAGGCTTTGACATGCGCTGGCGACTGTAATGCAGGCCCGCAAGTTCTACCTCGACACTCAGAGCCGCACCCTGGTCAGTTCGGCCGAGAGCACTCTGGCCGCCGCGGACCCGATCTTCTTTGACGAAGACGTGGAATCCTTGGAGCTCTACTTCCTCGAGCCAACCGGCGACGGCAACCCGCCCTACCGCTACCTCGACTACTCGTCGAACACAGTGAAATTTGCCGTCGGCACGACCACGCCGGCCGCCTTGCAGTTGACCTGGTCGACCATTGCCAGCGCAGTCACCGCAACCATCACTTCCCTGGTCACCGGCGGCAGCGGGTCCAACGAGCAGCAACAGATCACCCTGTCGCCCAAACCCGTCTCCGGCGGCTTCGCCCTGCAACTGCCGAGCCGCAACGTCACCGTCTCCAGCGTCTCGGCCAACGTCTTCACCGCGGCCGACCACGGGCTCTACAGCGGGCAAAGCGTCAGCCTGAGCGCCTTTTCCTTTACCGCCTCCGCAGTCGACAACGGGTCGAGCTATTTTGTCATTCGCAACAGCAAGGACACTTTCTCTCTGGCGAGCGTGGCCAGCGCCACCACCGGCCTGGCGGCCGCAGTAACCTCGGGCGGCGGCACGGTCACCTTGTCGGCCACCACAACCGGCCAGCTGGCCTACAACGCCTCGGCCGACGAGGTGCAGTCCGCGCTAATCGCAGCCGGCCTAACCATCGACAGCGCCGCGCAGATCCTCGTCACCGGCACGGCCGGCCAAGAATACATTCTGACCTACGCCAACGGCTCGGCCAACCGCGACTACGCCAACGTGACGATCGTCGGCTCAACTTTGCTCGGACCCTACGGGCTGTCGGCCAACGTCAGTTTTTCCACCGCCGAAGTGGCGGCCCTGGTCGCCGCGGGCACTACCGGCGTCAAAATGGAAATCGAGGTTTCGGCCAGCGGCCGCCGGCAGACCTACCAGAAAGCAGTGACCTTGAGCGCCGACGTCATCTCCTCGGCCTCACCGGCGCCTGTGCCCGTCGGTTCCTCGAGCTTCGCCCTTTTAGACTCAAGCTCCAACCAGTGGATCATTTCCATCGACCCAGACGGAATCCTCTCGGCAACCAAGACCCCTTGACACTCCCGCAAACTGAAAGCCCAATGAAACTCCGCCTCTCAATCCTTCTCCTAGCCGCCGCCCTGGCTGCTTCTCCCGCCGCAGGGCAGACGATCAAGTCCCTGGGCTATAACACTACAAACGGCAACATCGTGGCGGCGACCAACGTGACCTTCACGAACTCGGTTGGTTTCGCCACCAACGCCCGTGCAGCCACCCGCACCAACCTCGGCGGGACCACGGTGGGCAACTCGGTTTTCACCGCGACCAACGCTGCGGCGGCGGCTACGGCTGTTGGCCTTGGCACTAACAATGAGGTGGCCTTTAGCCGCATTGGAGTTGGCGGCACCGTCATTTCAACAAACTCGTTCAGCGGGGGCAATTTTGAAGTCACGGCAGGCTACGCCGTTACTTTTATTAGCGGCGGTGTTGCTGCAACCACCAGGACAAACCTCGGACTCGGAGCGACATGGCTGACCAATACCGATGTGACCAACTTCCGCACCGCCATCGGCCTCGGCGCAACCAATGATGTCACCTTCAGCAACATCACGGCCAGCGGAACCCTGACCGCCACCGGTAACGTCACTCTGAGCGGCGTCAACAACACGATGCCGAACGCGACCAATGCTGCGAGTGGGGCGAGTTTGATGACGCGCAGTCTGTCGGATGTTCGGTATCTGGGCGAGATGTGGAACGCTGCCCAAATGGTTCCCTACAACACAACCAACATTCCCCTAACTGTTTTTCGTTTAGCACCAATGGTCACCTACACCAACGGCCAAGCTTCAGGTCCAATCATGGAGGAATTTATATCTGCCGAAAAATACGCAGGGAAAACTGTGAGATTGTTGGCCTACTGCCGCGTCGATTCCACAAATGGCGGCAACGTGCAAGGCGTCGGAAGGGTCATCTATCTGACCAACACGGCAGGCGGTCCAGATGGCACATTTGCTTTGGCCGTCGGCGGACAATCTCACGGCACGGTTGGCGTCTTTACCAACGCAAACACAGACGTTTTCCCCGTGGCCACTTCAACCAACCAGTATTTAATTTTCACCAGCAACGTCGGCACAATCCCAACCAACGCCCGAATGATCGTGGCCAGCTTTGGCTTCAACCGCGCTTCAACCAACACGACTTACACGAACAACCTGTATATGCACGCCGTCCAGCTTGTTGTCGAAAACCCATGAAACTCCTCCTTCAGTCCAACAACCTAACCCGCTACGCGCAGTCCGGCGCATACGCCACAACCACCACCATCCCCTTGGACGGCGAACTGGACGTGACCGCGCAGACCCTGCTGGCATGGCTGCAATCTCAACTCACCGAAGGCGAAACAGTCGGCCAAGTGTTCCTTGAGCCAGACGGATTCGCTGGCGAGATGGACGAGGACGGCAACGCCACCAGCACCCGTGCAAAACTTTCTGCCGCCGTGACCGCTCACGCCGCCGCCGGGTCGCGCTCCGTTGTCTTCAGCAGCGAGTCTTTGCCCACTGAATTGCGGGACGGCCTCCTCGCTGCATGGACCGCCATCGAGGGGATGCCGTGAATGCCGTCGACCAGCATCTCTCCACCGTTGAGCGCGGAGTAATCGGCACACTCGCCACCGGGGGCAGCGTGGCCGTGTCTTTTCTCTCACAGTTTGAGCTTTATCTGCGCATCGGCGGTTTAATTCTCGGCCTGGCCATCGGCATCGTGACCTTGATGAGCGTGTGGCGGGACTACCAACGGAAGAACTAACATGGCCGCGACAACATACGATTTGCTGATCGAGCAGGGCGCGACCTTCAGCCAGGTCGTGACCTACAAGGAGTCGGGCGTTGCGGTCAATCTCACGGGATATACGGCGCGGATGCAGGTCCGCTCCACGCTGGAGTCGGCCAGCACGGTTGTTGAACTAACCACAGCCAATGGACGCATTGCCCTCGGCGGCGCGGCAGGCACCATCAGCTTGACCATTAGCGCGACCGACACGGCCGCCCTGACCGCCGGGCGCGGCGTCTACGATCTTGAGCTGGTGAGCGGCTCGGGCATCGTGACGCGATTGCTGCAAGGGGTCTGCACGATCAGCCGCAACGTGACGAGGTAACGTCATGGCCGCTGAACTCGTCATTGAGGCGTCCACGGCCACCCTCGTCCTTGAGGTCAGCCAAGCGAGCATCCTTGAGATCGGCGCAACTGGCCCGCAGGGCGAGTCTGCTGTCCTGGCCAACGGCGTGACCAGCGTGACCCTGCGCACGGCCTCGGGCGCGGAGTTTGCTTTGTCGGTGGATGATGACGGGATGCTGACCACGACTAGGCTCTAGCGCATTTGCGGTTTCAGAATAGCGAACACGGCAGGCTTTGACACCCGCTCCGAAGTCTATGGAAAAAGTCATTGAGCAGCTTGGGCAATCTTCAACGTGGCGCGGCCTTATTCTTTTGGCGGGTGCGCTTGGATGGCAGCTTTCGGAAAGCCACAACGAAGCGATTATCGCCGCTGCGCTGGGCTTGGTCGGACTCATTAACGTATTTCGCAAGGGCTAATCGTGCGCCAATTTCTTTTGGCGTTTGCCTTGCTGACCCTCACCGGCTGTGCGGGCATGAAAGTCGGCATGGGCTACAACGTGCAAGCCAAGCAGTTTTTCCTGCAACTGGAGAAGCCGCTTGAGTCTGGCCTCAAGAAGTGAAGCTCTGGCAATGGTTCCAAAAACTTTGGCTGCGGCCATTAAACGCTGGCCGACTGCCGACCTCGCAGAACTCCTCCTCCTCGTCAAAGTCCAACTCGACAAGCGAGCCGCCCACCACGCCGAAGGCGGCGGCGTCCAAGCCGAAGTCGCCAAACGCGGCAAGGTTCAAAGAAAAGCAGCTTAACACGCCTAACGTATCGGCAGGCAGGCGCATCAAGCCGCAGGCCGTAGTGCTGCACCACACAAGCGGGGCTTACGCCGGCAGCGTGGCATGGTGCATGGACCCGATCAGCAAGGTCAGCTACCACGCAATCGTGGCCAAGGATGGGCGCAGGACGGTGCTGGCAGATCCTGATGAGCGCACTTGGCACGCTGGAGCTTCATCGTGGCGCGAACGAAAAGACCTTAATTCTTGGAGCGTTGGTGCAGCCTTTGAAGGCGACACGAACAAGCGCGAGTTAAATGAAGTCGAAATGGCAAGCATGGCCGACTACTTGCTGCCGATCATGAAACGCTACGGCCTTGGTTTGAGAGACGTTACTGATCACCGGACTGTATCGCCCGAAAGGAAAGACGATCTTGCGATGGCCGAGTTTGCGAGGTTCAAAGATTACCTTGCCAAGCGACTTTCTTGAACGTGTCTAATTATTTGCGTTTCTTCGACACGCTTGCAGGACGTGTATAAGACATCGACACATCAAAGCCGCTTCGCCAGATACAAAGCAGACTTCCCGCCCCACTTTGTTGCGGGGCGATAAAATCGATACCCGCAATGGATCAGCGAGTTAATCGACGGGCTATTCCACAGGACGCAATACGTCACAAGCTCCCGCAGACCCGCCGACCTCGCCCATGCCTCCCGCGCACGAATCAAACGCTTCTGCAAGCCACGGCCACGGTGGCGCGCAACGACGCCTACACGGCAGAGGAAACCCAACCCCGCATTGTGACCCTCTTGGCAGACGCGAAGCCCTGCGTAGGCCACAGGCTCTTTGCTCCGATAGGCCAACCACCATACCGACCCGTCGAGGGAGACTCGCGCATCGTGGGGGAAGCATTCCTCATCCAAGGCCAGCACGGCCAGCGGGGCAGGCTCGCGCTGGATTCGGTAGGTCATTTAAGCAAGCGAAAGTGGGGGACGGGGCGGGTGTTTCTAGCCAAGCGAATCCGAAACATTTTGCGCTCGGCTTGGCCCGAGGACACAAGCCGCTTGAGCTTTTGCTGCAAGGTCGGCACGGGAACCTTGATCTTGTCCGAAATTTGCTGAACGGTCTGCCAGCCGGGAGGCACGATGTCTACTGGGGTGGGGATGGCAGCCAGGGCCGCGCACCATTGGGCCAAGTC
>SXGQ01371154.1_pt1 | contig 20739 bp, 20 predicted proteins | sample 3178371 | NCBI WGS metagenome assembly SXGQ01 (sample SAMN11356859, study PRJNA531348) | freshwater metagenome | isolation source: freshwater sample F1-20 | place: China: Fuxian Lake, Yuxi | collected 2017-12-25 | reverse complement strand
GTTGCCCACGGAACACACGGAAAACACGGAAACCGATCAAGTCCTGGTCCGCTTGGCGGGCCGCGCCCCTGCGGACCGATTCCGCAGGTAGGGCGAGTCGTCCCCGACGAGCCGTTTATGCTTGGCTGTAGCCGGCCTCGCGGAGGCCGGTCCGGGGTCACCGACCCCGGCTACAGGCCATAGTATAAGCTTAAAGATAGGATGCTCCGCATCGCGTCTGCCCGACTCTTCAATTTCAACTTAAACTTCAACTCGCGTCCTACGCGATTCTTCAACTTAAACTTTTAGACTTCAACTGGCAGCGCTTCGCGCTGGCAAATACGGCTGATACTCCGGCACCACCTTCTGGATCGCCAGCTTGATCTCATCCCGATCACCCGACGCGCCGACCAGGAGCACAGCGTCCAGTCCCTCATGTGTTATCTCGAACACACAAAGTTAAAAAACTGGATTCGAGATGAAGAATCACATTTCATCGAATAAAAATCATGGCACGATCACGTATACTTGTTACTGGCGCTGCAGGTTTCATCGGAAGCCACACAATTGATCAGCTACTTAAAGCAGGACATAGTGTTTATGGGGTTGATAATTTACGTACAGGTAGGCTGGGGAACATTTCTGACGCGATCCAAGCCGGACTCGAGTTCCATCAGTTCGATATCTTGGATTCGGAGCGGCTAAATCGTTTGGTGAAGAAAGCACGAATCGAAGCCATAATCCACTGCGCGGCCTTGGTTAGTGTGACAGAAAGTATCAACAACCCTGACGTTAACTTTCGGCTGAATATCGAGGGCACATACCGAGTGGCAGAGGCTGCCCGTCTGAATAGCGTGCGGCGTTTAGTTTTTGCATCCTCTGCGGCAGTGTATGGCGACACTCAGCGGATGCCGGTGAAAGAAAAGTCTGAACTTAAACCCATAAGTCCATACGGCGCCGCGAAATTAGCCTCGGAGTACATTCTTCTCTCTTATGCCACTGCCTATGGTATGACGGTCCGCATCCAGAGATACTTTAATGTTTACGGTGTTCGACAGGATGCCTCTTCCCCATACTCGGGGGTTATTTCAATATTTGCTCGGAGGTTAAGCCGTGGGCAGCCCATTACTATTTATGGTGACGGTAAGCAGACACGGGATTTCATACATGTATCAGATGTCGCTAAGGCGAATATGGCAGCAGCGACGAAACCAAGGATCAAAACAGGCATAGCAAACATTTGTACTGGGAAGCCCACCTCGCTGCTTCGACTGGTCAAGGAACTAAACCGTTCAGGGTCGACGGTCTGTCAACCGATCTTTGCGCCACCGCGAATTGGTGATATCAACCGCTCGGTTGGCTGCTCAAATATCGCTGCCAAAGATCTTGGTTTCGTCGCCAAGCGACTTGTTACACAAGGCCTCGCCGAGTTAATGGTAGCAGAGTTCGCCTCTGCCGTAGATCCACTTCCGGGAATCAAAGTTTGTAGCCGGCAGCAGCAGCGTCTTTCGCAAACATCTTGACGGTATCCAAGGATAGAGCGGTGAGGTCGGTGCCAAGCATCTTTGCGGCTTTGCCGAGAATGTCATGGGGCACGGTGACGATCTTGGTGCCACTCTCCTCGGCCTGAAGGATGTTGAGAACCTCACGCACGCTGGCCCAGAGCAATTCAGCCTTGGGTTGACCTTCCAGCAAGGCCCCAGCGGCCCGCATAATCGGCATGGGGTCGACACCCGTATCGGCGATACGGCCGGCGAACACAGAAACCACTGAAGGCACGTTGGGATTTAGCACGGCGGCGACATCGCGAACCTGCGCGAGGGTTAGGAGTGCGGTGATATTTAATTTCACGCCCTGATGAGCCAGTTCCTTGACCAGCGGGATGCAGGAGACACCGACAGAATTGGTTATCGGGATCTTGACATAAACATTCGAACCCCACGAAGCGATCTTGAGCGCCTGGCGCTTCATGTCGACGAGATCATCGGTGAACACTTCCAGCGAGATGGGCTTGGCGGTGACGGTCTGGAGGATATCCTTGGAAAATGCTTCGTAATCCTTGATGCCTGCCTTGTTCATCAAGGTCGGATTGGTGGTCAAACCCTTGATGTAGGGCTTGGCATATAGCTCAAGAATGCCGGCCTTGTCAGCGCCGTCAGCATAGATGTGGATTTTGAGGTCGTTGAGGGAGTTCATGGTTAGTGTAGGGGGCAATGAATGGGTCAGGTCCGAGTGCGGGCAAGGATAATTCCAACGGCTTGAGTGAGGTTTTTTACGGTATAATGGGGGGGGCGTTGTGGGCTGCGTTCGGCGTAGCCATGATCGATTAGCACGGTCTGGCATCCGGCGGCATGACCGGCGTCGATGTCGCCCCAGCGGTCGCCTACCATCCAACTCCGAGTGAGGTCAATTCCTAGGATACTTGCCGACTCGAGGAGCATGCCCGGTGCCGGTTTACGACGGGTTGATTTTTCCCCCCTGCCTGCATCATAAGAGACCTCAATCCGGTCCAGGGTGGGGATGAGTTGAAGCAACCGAGCATGCATCGCCTCAACGACCGACTTGGCCTGTGTGCCGCGGCCGACGTCGGGTTGGTTGGTGGCTACGATCAACAAAAAGCCGGCCTGCTTGAGGCGGGCGCAGTCATTTGCGGCATCAGGATAAAGACGGAAGTCCTCTAGGTTAGCCGGGGGGAATGGCTTTCCTTCGCGGACCATCTGGATGTTCAGCGTGCCGTCGCGATCCAGAAAAACGGCCGGGCGGCCGTTTTTCTGGAGGCGGGAGAGTGTAGACGAGAGACCGAAAGAGGTGGGAGTCAAGGGACGGGTTTGATTCTGGCGGTCAGGAGCGGCTGATTCGTCAGTATTTACTGTCTCCGGTCTCCACGGTCACACCTTCGGAGTGACCGACTCCCACTTAGTCTGATTGATCTTCACATCAGGGTGGGAGACCCAAAGGTGCCAGACGACGGCCTGAAAAGCTTCTGAGTGAGGAGTAACGTTGTTCGGGTTGACAGTGGGCACGATCACGCAGGCGTCGGCCTGGGTGGCGGTGTAGCCGCCGTCTTTGCCAATGATGCCGATGACGCGGGCGCCGACCTGCTTGGCGAGTTGTATGGCGGAGATGAAGCCAGGAGAGACGTTCTTCTCCAAGTTGCCTCCGCCGACGGAGAGGATAAGGAGGGCGTCTTTGCTGTTGAGCCTGGAACCGCGCAGCCACTCGACGAACACGCTGGCCCAGCCGTCATCGTTGGTGCGGGCGGTGAGTTCGGAGACGTTGTCCGTAGGGGCATAGCACTCCAGGCCGGCGATCTTCCGAAAATCGTTCACTGCGTGAGAGGCATTCGCGGCGCTGCCACCCACGCCGAGGATGAAGAGGCGGCCGCTGCGGGTCCGCACCCCGACGAGTTCAGCGACGCATTTTTCACAATCGACCGGATTGAGCTTGGCCACAATTTCAGCGGTTTCCTTGAGGTGTTGGATTGAATAGGACATGAATAACGGGTGTTAGGATTTGGTATTTAAGGAAGATGATGGGGACGCCCTGAGGAATTGGTCCAGCCCTTTTAAGCCAGCATGGGAGCCAATTTCATAGAAGCGCTGGTGCATTTCGTATCCGGCGAGCTGGTGGTTGCTCAAGAGCTTCTGATAGACGGCGGCCAAATCAACGACCTCGTCCCCGGGCCAGTCCTTGAAGGCGTCGGCGCGCATCAGGCCTAGGCCATAGTCAATATGGTGCATCTGCGGCACCTTGGCTTTCTTATCGTAGATGCGAATTTCTCCGTCCTCAAACCAGACATTGCTGGCATCGTACAGTTCGCGATTTTCGTAGACCGTCATGAGGCCGAGTCGGCCGGAGCGGAGGAAGCTATCGCCGATGCCCAGATAGTCGACTAGCAGGTAAGAATCGCCGTAGAGAATGTAGAAAGCGTCGCCCAGTTTTGGCAGTGCGCGAATAAGGGCGCCGCCGGTACCGAGCAGTTTCGGCCCATCAAAAGAATACTCTATCTTTAGACCCCACTTTGCCCCGTCCCCGTATTGATCGACGATCATCTCACCGAGATAACCGGCGCACAGCACAATCCTAGTCAGCCCTTGCTGCTTTAATAGTCTTAATTGGTGGGAAAAAAACGGCTCGCCCGCAACCTCAACCAATAGTTTCGGTATTTTTTCCGTGATCGGGCGCAAGCGTGTGGCCATACCACCAGCCAGTATAGCGACGGGAAGATCGGAAGCCGTCATGGGTTCTCCGCGGAAAATACAGAACAAGAATGCAAACGAGTGGGGGCAGACTTTCGATGGTATCCCATCCACCTAATTCTGGGCGACCACCTTGGTTCCTTCAAAGTCGAAACGAAAGCGCACCTCCTGCAGGCCTTTCTCGCGCATGGCATGCCGGAGCTTTCGTTTGTCGGCGGCATAGAACATCAAAAAGCCGCCGCCGCCGGCGCCGATCAGCTTGCCCCCGATGGCCCCATTGGCCATGGCGTGGTCATACCATTCGTTTATGTGGGCGTTGCTCATGCCGGAACTACGCGCCTTCTTGCGCTGCCAGTGGACATCCATCAGGCGGGCGAACTGCTCCAAATTATCAGTTTCTAAGCACTCTAGAGATTTGTAGCCGAGTTCCTTAGTGAAATGCAGATTGTCAAGCATGGTGGGATCGTTCGCCTTGGACTTGTCGTTCTGGTCCTTAAGGATTCCAGATGCGCTTCGTGAATAGCCAGTGAAAAACAATAGCAAATTGTCCTCAAGGTTGAACAAGGTTTCCTCGGAAATTTTACAAGGGCGAAATTCGACGCGGCCGTCCTTGTAGAAAGTGAACGCGGTGATGCCGCCGATTGCGGCGATATACTGGTCCTGTTTCCCGATGGGTTCACCGAGACGGTCGATCTCGATGTGGCAGGCCTGCTCGGCGAGTTCGGCGGGAGAGATGAGATTCTTATTGGCCGCATGCAGCAGCTTGAGCAGTGCGGTCGTGAAACTCCCGGAGGAGCCGAGACCAGTGCCGCCGGGAATATCCGCCATGGAGGTGAGTTCCAGGGAATGGCCGTTCATGCCCAGTAGCGTGAAGGCCTCACGAATAATGGGGTGATCCAGTTGCGCGGCGTCGGCCACACGCTCGAGCTTGGAATATTTTACGATCAGATCCGGCACGAAGGTGCGGTGCAGCGTGAGGTAGACGTACTTGTCGAGCGCCCCCGCCAGCAAAAAGCCGCCGTGCTCGCGGTAGGAGGAGGGCAGGTCGGTGCCGCCACCGCCGAGGGAGATGCGCAGGGGGGAACGGGTGATTATCATTTTCGATTTTGGATTGCGGATTTTCGATTGACCAAGCCTGGGTTGCCGAGGGCGACTTATGGCCCGGCCTTGAAAACGGGATAACCACTGCTGCGATATATTTCCTCCACGATGTCGAGGGTGCGGATGCCTTCGCGCAAGCCGGGACTGGATGCGCGGCCTGTGCGGATGTCCTCCTCGAAGGCGGCCAGCTCAAACTTCCAGGAATTGTCCCCGGCGGGAAAATCCCAGACGGTGGTCTCGGGCGGGCCCATCTGGGGCAGCATTTTATAGTAGGTGCATTTCTCCGGACCGTAGCTGCCGCCCAAGCCGTCGATGGCAATTTTTCCGTCGCGTCCATAGAGTTCGAGGGAGAAGAGGTTCTTCCATTCGGTACAGCTGACATGCAGCCAGGCGGTCTGGCCGCCGGCAGTGCGGAGCGAGAGGAAGGCGTTGTCATCGACCGGCATATCCCAGAAGTACGTTGCCGCGTGTCCCTCCACCTTCGCGAAATCGCCCATGAACCATCCGGCGAGGTCGATAAGATGTACGCCCTGATCGATGAGCTCACCGCCGCCGGAAAGCTTCGGATCGGCGCGCCACTCGCGGTCGTAGCCCTTGCGGCCGCCGTGGCCGTAGCGCCCGCGCAGGAACATCATCGGGCCGAGCACCCCGGAGTCGGCAATTTCCCGGGCCTTCTGCAGGGCTGGATGAAAACGGTGGTTGTAACCAACACGAACTCGGACGCCCGCCGACTCGGCGGCGGAATGCACGGTGCGCAACTGGGCGGCATTGAGTGCCCCGGGCTTTTCGACCAGCACATGCTTGCCGGCACGGACAGTCGCCTGGGCGAGGGGTGCGAGCGAGCCGTTTAGAGTGGAGACGATGACTGCATCCACCGACGCATCACGGAGGATCCCGTTAAAATCGGTCAACGCCCGGCAGCCGGGGTGGGCTTGCGCCAGCTCGGCGGCGCGATTGCCGTCTAGGTCGCAGGCGTAACGCAGTTGACCAGGCGCCAATGCGGCGGCTCGCTTACGGCCGATGAGACCGCAGCCGACGAGGGCATACTGGAGCGGCGAGGCCGTCATTTCTTCGTGCGATCCTCCGGCACAATGCGGCGCAGCGTGTAGACATCACCGGTGGCGAGGGCCCGGAATCTGGCTGGGTCCTGCCACGGATCCCATTGCGCGCTGATAAGCTTGCCGGTGATGCCGTCGCTTTCCGAACTGGCCAGCCAGACGCAGAGGGTTGCCGCGAGCTTGGGGTCGACGGCCCCTTCATCGGACCATTTCTTGTTTTTGGCGTAAAATTCGGCCCCGGCTTTTTCTGGGCCGGCGGCGAGCACCTGCGCGGTCAGGCGGGTCCGCAGGGCGCCGGGGGCGACAGCGTTGATGTCGATGCGGTCGGCGCGATACTCCTCGGCCAGGGTCTCGGTCAGTCGCACCACCGCCGCCTTGGTCGCGGCATAGGCCACCAGTCGGGGCATCGGGTTGGTGGCCCCGCCGCCGGAGATGGTGATGATCTTGCCGCCGTGCTGCGGCTTCATGGCGCGAACGGCGTGCTGGCATACCAAGAGTGTCCCCGTGACATTGACCTGCCAGGCCTGCGTCCAATCGGCTAGTGCGATATTATCAGTCGGACCAATGGGGCCGTAAATGCCGGCATTGTTTACCACGGCGTGAAGCGGCCCTAGCTGGGCGACGCGCGTAAAAAGGGCGGCCACGCTGGCGGGATCGGAGATGTCGCAGGTGAGCCCGACCAGCTGCTGACCGGATTTCAATTGCGGGGTGAGGGCGCCTTGGGTCGCGGCGACGTCGGCGGCCGTGCGGGCGCAGAAGACCACGTTGGCCCCGGCGGCGAGAAAGGCCTCGACGATGACACGGCCCAGGCCCTGGCTGCCGCCGGTGATGAGGGTGTTTTTTCCGGAAAGTTTCATGGGCGTCCGACCGTGATATAGACAGCGCCGGCGGCGGGAGCCACCGCTTTTTCGACGAGGCGGTTGGCGTCGATGACCACGGGCCGGGCCATGCCGGCCAGCAGGGCCGGCCAGGGGTAGTCGCGGAACTCGGGCCATTCCGTGCAGATGACGGCGGCATGCGCGCCGCGCAGGACGTCGGTCGCTGAGCAGGAAAACGGCAGATCCCGATGTTCGGCGTCAGCGGCGCGGATGAGTGGATCGAAGGCTTGCACCTGGATCTTTGCTGCCAGCAACTGACGGCAGAGCTCGACGGCTGCACTACGGCGGAGCGTGCTAGTGTTGGGCGTGTAGGCGAGTCCGAGCACGGCGACGACGGGTTGCGGGATGCCGGCGATAGCGGCTGACACCTTGCGGAAAGCCCAGCCGCGGTGACGGTCATTGCTCTCCTTGATGGCGGGTATCAGGGCGAGCGGGATTTTCTGGTCGGCACCCAGTTGCGACAGGGTGACGACATCGCGGGCGAGGGTGCCGCCGGCAAAGGGTCCGCCGGGACCGAGGTAGGCGCGGGGGCCGATGCGTGGATCGCTCTTGAGGCCGGCGGCGACTTCCTGGGCGTCGGCGCCAACGGTCTCGGCGAGGGCGGCGATCTCGTTGATGTAGGCGACGGAGAGGGCGAGGAAGGAGTTGAGGGCGTGCTTTACCATCTCGGCGGACTCCGGGCGCATCCACAACAATGGTGCACCAAGGGGTGTCAGCATTATTTCCAAGATGGACTGGGCATGGGTAGTGGTGGCACCAACGATGATGCGGGCAGGTTTCTCGAAGGCTTCGATAGCTTTGCCGAGACGCAAATTCTCCGGTGAACAAGCAAAGTGCAGGAGTGGGTACTGTTTGGCCAGTTGCACGCAGGTGCCGACGGGCAGTTGGGAGGAAATGAGCACGACGGTTCCGGGCCGCAGTCCTGGTAGCACTCGGGCGAGGCGTGCATGCACCCAGGCAAGATCGGAGACATCATCGGCGTTGACTGGAGTGTCGTAACAGACCCAAAGCACATCTGCGGCGGCGGCCACTGCGGGTTCGGCGGAGAAGGAGAGATTGCCGCTCCCGATTCCGGCCGAGAGTAGGGCGTCCAGACCGGGCTCATGCAGGGGTGCTCTCCCTGTGCCCAGGCCCCCAATCACAGCCGCATCGAAGTCGATTCCAGTAACGTGGTGGTGACGAGCAATACAGGCGGCGGTAACGCTGCCCAGATGCCAAAGCCCGAGGACGACGACATGCATTGGTCAATGGCGGGACTCAAAAACCCAGCGGTTGGCCTCTAGCCATCGCAGGGTGCGAATGATGCCCTGTTCAATCGTGAGCTTGGGCTTCCAGCCGGTGGCCTGGATTTTGGCGGTGTCGAGAAAGATGAAGGGATTGTCGCCAATCCAACCTCGGTCGCCACCAGTGAATTCGAGTTGGGGCTTTAGGCCGAGGGAGGCGCAGATGTACCCGATGCTGTCGGTGACCTGGACATATTCCGCCGTGCCTAGGTTGTAGATCTGGGTGTGGTGCTTGGCATCCTTCGCCCTGTGTGTCCGAGTAACGTGCAACATGGCATCAACGCAGTCCTGCACGTAGAGGTAACTCTTGCGCTGTTTGCCGTCGCCGAGGACCTTCAGCCGCTCAGGGTGCTCGATCAACTGCCGGTAGAAATCGAAGACGTGACCGTGGGTGTAGCGTTCGCCGAGGATGGAGACGAAGCGGAAGATGTAGGCCTCGTCGAGCTGGCCGCCCTCGGCATAGGACGAGAGGAGGGTCTCGCCCGCGACTTTGCTGGCGGCATAGAGGGAGGTCTGGACCGGGAAAGGGGCGTCCTCCGGCGTGGGGATCAGGGTGGCTTCTCCGTAGGTGGAGCCGGTCGAGGAGAAGCCGATGCGACGGATGCCATTGGCCCGCATGGCCTCGAGGACATTGAAGGTAGCGAGGGTGTTTTGCTCGAGGTCCTTTCTCGGGTGGGACCAGCCGTCCTTGATGTCGGCGTTGGCAGCAAGGTGGAAGACGAAGTCACAGCCTTTCATGGCGGCAGTGAGCGCGGGCAAGTCAAGGTTGTCGCCGCAGATAAAACTGAACGCCGCATGCTGGAAAGCCCCAGCAAGAAAGCGTTTCTGGCCGGTGGAAAAATTATCCCAGCCTGTGACCTTGTGTCCGTCCGCCAGTAGCCGGTCTACCAGATTGGAGCCGATAAAACCGGAGGCTCCGGTCACGAAAATGTGGTGCATATTAGTCAATATGGATTGTGAGAGAAAGTCATTAGGTGATTAGGAGCAAGTCACAACTAGGCCGCATTGCCCGATGTCGTTTTGACTAGACTGCAACTCGCACGCATGAAATGAGTGTTGCACATTTCTTATGACAAAGGCTCATGATCATTTACATTCTATCTACCGAAATAAAAGGGTACTAATTACCGGGGGGTTAGGTTTCATTGGATCGAATCTTGCGCACCGACTGGTGGGTCTGGGTGCGAACGTATCGGTGGTGGACAGTCTAATCCCGGAATACGGGGGGAATTTGCGCAATGTAGCCGGCCTCGAGCGTCGGCTTAAAATCAACATTTCGGATGTCCGGGACCGGCATTCCCTGCCGTTTTTCCTCAAGACTCAGGATTACCTATTCAATCTGGCGGGACAGACCAGCCACATGGATTCCATGACCGATCCTGAGACTGACATGGAAATCAACTGCCGGGCCCAGTTGTCGATTCTGGAAACCTGCCGGCGCCACAATCCTTCCATCCGGATTGTTTTTGCCAGCACTCGGCAGATTTACGGGCGGCCGGACTATCTGCCGGTCGACGAAAAACATTCCTTGCGGCCGGTCGACGTCAACGGGATCAACAAACTAGCGGGCGAACAGTATCATTTACTTTATAGCCAGGTGCATGGCATCCGCAGCACCGTGCTCCGTCTTACAAACACCATTGGCCCGCGCATGCGCGTGAAGGATGCGCGGCAGACGTTTGTCGGTGTTTGGATCAAGGCGGTGCTGAGCGGCGAGCCCATCGAGGTATGGGGTGGGAGCCAGCTGCGCGATTTCACTTATGTGGATGACGCAGTTGAGGCATTCCTACTGGCAGCCGCCCACCCGCGATCCGTTGGCGCAGTTTATAATCTGGGCGGAACGGCGCCGATTTCACTGCAAGACTTGGCGCGTGTCGTGGTTCAGGCCGCGCGCAAGGGCGAATTCCGCTTGCGGGAATTTCCAGCCGACCGCAAAAAGATCGACATCGGGGATTTTTATGCGGACGGGCGGTTGATCGCTGCGGAAATCGGTTGGCGCCCGCGTGTGGGCATCGAGCAGGCAATTACCAAAACGCTCCGCTATTTCCGCAAGGAACTCGATTGGTATATGTAGCATCATGGAAACCATCCCTTTTCTCGATCTCAAGGCGATCAATGCGAGCCAGCGGGCCGCCCTGCTTGCGGCGCTGACGAAGACGCTGGACTCCGGCTGGTATATTTTGGGGACTGAGGTGCTGGCATTCGAAGCGGAGTATGCCGCCCACGTAGGGGTCAGGCACTGCATCAGCGTTGCGAATGGATTGGATGCCCTGACCCTGGTTCTGCGGGCCTTGCGGGAGATGGGCCGGCTGCAGGATGGGGACGAAGTGATCGTTCCAGCCAATACCTATATTGCCTCGATCCTAGCAGTGATGGAAAACCGCCTGAAGCCTATCCTAGTGGAACCTGATCCTGCGACCTTCAATCTGGATCCCGTACAGGTGGCTAGCGCGGTCACGCCACGGACCAAGGCGATCTTGCCTGTTCACTTGTACGGCCGGATTGTCCCGATGGGTCCGCTGATGGATTTTGCCCGTCAACGGGGCCTGTTTGTGCTGGAGGATGCGGCGCAAGCGCACGGTGCGGTGTGGGCCGGCCGGCAGGCCGGAGCCTGGGGCGATGCAGCAGGCCATAGTTTCTACCCCGGGAAAAACCTTGGCGCCTTGGGCGATGCCGGAGCCATCACGACCGACGACGACCGCCTAGCGGTGACCTTGCGGGCTCTGCGCAACTATGGGTCGCATGTGAAGTATCAAAATATGTATCGGGGCGTGAACAGCCGCCTTGATGAGATACAGGCGGCAATACTGCGAGCCAAGCTGCCGCTGCTGGCGGAGCAGAACCAACATCGGCGCCTGCTTGCCGGGGTTTACGGCCAGTTGCTCAACCACCCCGGCATGCGCCTGCCGCATAGCCCGGCCCGGGACGAGGAGCATGTCTGGCATGTGTATGTCATCCGCAGTGCCCGGCGTGACGAATTGCAGCGATACCTGGCCGCGGCCGGGGTGCAGACGGTGATTCACTATCCGATTCCGCCGCACAAACAGGAAGCCTGCCTTGAATGGTCCGGGCTGGCCCTGCCCATCACCGAATCCATCCACCGCGAGGTGCTCAGCCTCCCAATGGGCAGCCACCTGACGGTTCAGCAGGTCGAACGGGTCGCGAAGATCATCAACCGTTTCTGAGGTTGCCTGCCGCCGCAGCCTGCGGGTTAGCGAAAATCCCCGGGGTTTGCGTAGTCACCTCAACTCCCCGTGCCGCGAACCACCACCCACGCAGTCCGGAAGAGGATTTTGATATCCAGCCAGAGGGACCAATTGTCGATATACTCGAGATCCATCCGCACCCATTCATCGAAGTTGCTGATCTTGTTCCGTCCGCGCACCTGCCACAGGCAGGTGATGCCGGGCCGGATGCTGAGCTTGCGCTTGTGCCACAACTCATAACGCGCCAGCTCATGGCGAAAGGCCGGCCGCGGGCCCACCAAGCTCATATCACCGATGAGCACCGACCAGAGTTGCGGCAGTTCGTTCAGGCTGAACTTGCGCAGGAAGGCGCCCAGCGGAGTGACGCGCGGGTCCTTGTTGATCTTGAACACCGGCCCGCTCATTTCGTTCTGCGCGGCTAGCAACTCCTTCCTCTCGTCGGCGTCGGCCACCATGGTGGTGAACTTGTAGCCCACAAATTCGACGCCGTTTTTGCCGACAACCCGCCAGGGATAAAACACCTTCAACCGGGGCGTCGTCACCTTGATGGCGAGGGCAAGGACGAGGAAGAGGGGGGTCAGCAGCAGCAACAACACACCGGAAACAAGGAAATCAATGAGCCGCTTGACGAACAGTATGTCCGTATCCGCCACATGGGGCTGCAGAACAATCGCGGGCATATGCAAGGGATCGTCGCTGTCTGGCGATTTCAGGTCCTTGGGCGCATTCGACAAAAGTGTCTCGGGAATGATGCGCAATGACAGCCGGAAATAATCACAGGTTTCGACAATCTTTTTCAGCCATACCTCGTCGTGGGTCCCCGCCACCAGCATGACCTCATGAATGGGCTGGTGGACGGCCAGTTCTTCCAATTGGGCGGCGTTGCCGAGGTAGGGAACCTCGAAGGCGGGCAAGGGCAGCTCGTCGGTGTGGAAGTTCATGTAGCCGAAAAGGCGATATTCCATGAGGACCAAGCGCTGCTGGAACAGGCCCGCCAGGTGAGCGAGGCCGGATTTGTTGCCGATGATGACCACATTGCGCGCGTAGGCGCCCGCGGCATGCCGACGGTGCCACCAGGACAGTAATATGAGCCGGCTGGTGACCATTAGCAGCGCCGCGTATCCGCCATAGAGGAAGAAAAACAAGCGGCTCCAAGAGATTTCCTTGATCGCGACCAGGCCGAGCGCAACCAAACCGAGACTGAGCAGCGGGGCGGCCGCACCTGTAACCACGGTGCGGATCAGGGTGAGATTCCGCCGGCGATAGCCGCCCATCAACTCCGAAAAGAGCACCGTGCTGGGCGCGGTGGCCAGGAGGATCCACACGAATTCAGTAATGGTCGGGAACGCCATAAGCTGCGCGGGCGGGTTCAGATAGCGGGCGACCCAGGCGCCGGCGGGGCCGCCGCTGGCAACAATCACCGTGCGGATCTGCGGAGCCAGCGCGTAGGCGAGGAGAAAGGCCGCGGCTAGCACCAGGACGTCGAGTAGCCAGAAGAATCGGCGTGGGATCATGGATACTGAACACTAAGTAATTGGCTTGGGTTGAGCAAGATCGTCGACAAACTCATCCAGCTGTTCCATAATCCTTTGTTGGTCAAAATTATCAACAGCGAAGGCCCGATTGGCCCGTCCCATGTCGAGCCTGCGGGCGGGTTCGGATTCGAGGGTCCTGACCGCAGCGGCGAGGGCGGCGGGGTTTTCCGGAGGTATCAGCACGCCTCCTCCGGCCGATCTCAATAACTCCGCACCTTCACTGGCGGCGTTAACCGCCGCGATCACTGGCTGGCCGGCTGCCATGTAAGTCAAAAGTTTGGAAGGAATCACAGTGTCCTTGACCGCTATGAGTTGATTGAGCAGCAGCACGTCAGCCGAGGCAAACATCGCGCTCATGCAGGCATCGGGCTGGAAAGGAAGCATCCGAACGGAATTTCCGACATTCAGCGCCTGGATCTGCCGTTCTACGTTCGCACGGGTTTCGCCGTCTCCTACCAAGATCCATTTGCATCGCGGGAGTTCTTCACACAGCAAGTGGGCGGCTTTGACCACATTATCCAGACCCTGTTTTAGTCCCATGCTGCCGGCGAAAAGCACCACAAAGTCTTCCCGGGCGAGACCAAACCGGCTGCGAAATTCCATGCCCTCCGCGGCAAGTGGCCGGATCAGTTGTGTATCCACGGGGCTGCGCACGATCCGAATCCGCTCCCCCGGGTAACCCTCGGCGATCAACGCACGCTTAAACCCATCACAGAGGACCACGGCGCCCGCCGCAGTCCGATAGGCACTGTATTCAAACCGGTGGAGGCAGCGACTGATCAACCCCGGTTTGATGATCCCGACGTCCCGGGCGGCGCCGGTCGCCAGATCGTTGATCATCACCCCATAGCGGGCTCCCGTCAGGGCCGCCACGATGCGACAGAGCATCGCGAGGCTCGGTTGCGCACCGACATAAATCAGGATCCTGGCCCGCAGGCGATGACGGACGAGTGTCAGCAATACGCTCAGACAGAAGGTCCCCTCCATCAGTATCCGTTGGATCAGGGAGCAGGGGGAACGCGGGATATAGTGGGTGTTTCGCAAAACCCGCACACCGGCTCGTTGCTCTTCCAGGGAAAAGCGGCCTCGATATTCCGGCCATCGTTTCCACCGGGGAGCAAAGGGGAACCCTGTGACCGCAACCACTTGCCGTCCAGTGGCGGCCAAGTGGTCGCAAAATGCCGTTACGTGGGGGGCGAATCCAGTGGGCTCAGGTAAATAGTTGATCGAAACGACCAAGATGTCCGGCCGGCGGTCCATAACACGATCAAGTACCGCTTGCCTGTGGCTGAAAGGCATAGCTCCGGTCATCGTGAAATTGGGGTTCGGTTTCACCGGGCACGGGTTCGATGGGGGTGGCGGCTTCGTAGCCCAGCACAGCCAGGAGGGAAAGCACGGTCGCCCGATCCACGCCGCGATGCAGTTCGACCACCAGTTTGGGCCGGTGCGTCCGCAATACCTCCTGCATGCCGCGTAGCACGTGCAGCTCCATTCCCTGCACGTCGATCTTGATCCCATGTATGTCTGGGAGCTCGGAGCAGATTCGCGGCCAAAGCCAGTCGAGCTGGCTCACAAGGAATTTTTCGCGCCACTGTTGTTCCGGCGTGCCGGCGGCCTGCAGAGTACTGTCAACCATCCCACGCACAGTAGTTAGCTCAACCACACCAAGACCCGGTTCGGCACCCAGCGCCATCGGGATCACTGTGATACATTCGAGGTTATTGATGGCACGAGTGCGGGCCAGGCAACCGGCGGTAGCCGCCATCGGTTCGAAGGCAAATACGCGGCCGGTGGCCCCCACCCGTTGCGCCAAAGCAAGGCTAGTATAACCATAGTGCGCCCCGATATCGAGCCAAGTCTGCCCGGCCCCGACCTGCTTGCTGAACCAGTCCAGCAGCTGCGGTTCGGTGATTCCTGCGATGGCCGCTGGGTAGTCACGCCACGAAGTCACAATCCGCGATCCGCGCAACGGTCCGGAAAGAATTCGGTGGGATCCTATGCCCGTGGGCAGGTGCCACCGCATCCAGCGAAACAATGCGCGGATCGGATTACTTTTCTGGCGGATTTTCTCCGTGTCGACTGTGGAAAGCTGGAGCATACGATTGAAAAAATGGAACGGGCACTATCCCTTACTCCGGGACGCGGACGCAATCTCAGAATGTCTGCGCCGCGGTCAGCGGGGCTGGTTCGAGAGCGTAAGGAGAAATCCTGTTAGATCTCCCACGAGAACTTCGCCTACGATCCGATAGTGAGGCCTCCAAAGATCTGTGAAGGCGGCTTTGGTCCTGACATAACCGGCGAAGGTCAGTTGCCGGCCCAAGACCCGGCTCAGCACGTGTAGCTTGAGTTCTGAAGCCAGGACGCGGGGTGTGAGAAAGGCGGACGCCACCACCAGCACGTGTCGTACATCTTCCGCTGCCAGATTGGCAAAAACTCGGGGCCACTGTTCATTGGCCAGCTCGGCGTCGACGCGATTAAGGAGATACAAGGTGCGGTCGCTGGGGGGCGGCCAGCCAGCGCTTGTGAAATCATGGCATTCGATCCGGTCGCACTCGGTGAAGACCCGCCGCAAGCGTGCGACCACCTGAGGGCTGTATTCCGTGCAGGTCAGGGTCAGTTCCGGCAGCAGCTGCTTCAGGTGGTATTCCAGAAAGGCCCGGCCCACGCCTCCGGACACGATGGAAGAAAATCCCTCCCCGGTGATGAGGCTGGCCAGAGAGCGCGCCTGCGCATCAATTTCCGCGGCTTGCCGGGCGCGTTGCACCCATTCATCCCGACTGTCCGGCATATAGAAGGCAGCGGATTGCTCGAGTCCTTGGTCGGAGCGCAATTCGTCCCAGGCCTGCGCGGACTGCAGGCTACTGCCGCCCAAGGACCGGCTCCCTTTGAAGTCATAGTAGTGTCGGAGCGTGAATTTCATCGGCTTCGAACCGAATGAACCTCGGCAAAAAACTTCTCGTGATAGGTAGCGATGACCTCTGTCGTGAAATCAGTCCGCGCCATGGCCCGCGCGTTTCGACCCCATTCGGCCGAGGTGTTGCCTTCCAAGCCCGCGAGGAGGGCTCGCGCCACCGCAGCGGCCTCATAGGCGACGATTTGGCCGGCGCCCGCCGCCTCCAGGCCGGGGATCTCACACTGCCGGGTGAGGACGCAGCCGGTGCCGCAAGCGCAGGCCTCCAGCGCGGCGAGCGAGGTCTCCTCGTAGGTGCCGGGGGTGAGGGTGAAGATGTCCGCATCCACGTAGGCATTGAACCGTTCATTTTCGTAGAGAGCGAGCGCAAAATGGACGCGCGCGGTGAGCCCTAGTTTCGCCACCATTCTCTTCGCTTCTTCCAGAAAGCCATGATCCCAGCCGACGATGGCGAGCCGGACTTGAGAGTGCCGCCGGGCGACCTCGGCAAAGGCCTGAATCAAGATCTGCAGTCCTTTCGTTGCATGTATCCGGCCTAAAAACAGGATCAGTTTCTGGTCCGCTTTGACGCCAATCTTCTCCCGAAAACGGCCGCGAACCGGTAGAATGGCGAAGTCCTCCCAGCGTACGCACAATGGAATCAGCCGAATTCTGGCCGGATCGGCGCCGAAGGATCGATATATTTCAACCTCGTGGTCCGTTTGGGCAATTAGCCCGTGGGCCCGCCGCACGATCCGGGCGGTATCGAAGACCATGTCATGGGCCACCCGGTAAAACTGGCGGACTCCCGTGCCGCGGGCCAGGCCGCCATAGGCGGACCACACGACCGGGACTCCGTGAGCGGCGACCTGCTGGTCAACCCAGCGATTGTGCGGCCCGCGGGACTCGGCGACATGGACAACGTCGTAAGCCCGACCATGCGCACCGAGTGCTGCGGCCAGGCCGGCCGGCCGGAAAAACAGAAAGGGATATTTTGCAGCGAGCCGGCCGCGCGGGACGTGAAACCGCCGGATGCGGATCCCGTCCACACGGTCTTCCAGATTGGTAAAGCGCTCATCATCGGTTAGCTGGTCCGACGTAAAGACCGTGACTTCGTGTCCGTGGGCGACCCAAGTGCGCGCGAGCTCATAGGTCATGCGCACACCTCCGCCAAAGGCCCACGCCGGGGCATACCTAGGAACCACTTGGAGAATGCGCATAGGATGTAGCTTCCAAGCGTGATTGTCTTTTCTCAACCACTGAAATCAGTTGCACCATTACGTAGACTAGGAAACCGCTGAGCAGGCCAAAACTCAGCAGACTGGCGGAAAGCGCCACTTCGGAGAGTCGGGTCGACGCCATCAACAAACCAACCTGGGTGCCCATCACCATGGCGGTCTTTCGCGCATGACGGAACCACCACGCATAAAAATAAAGCAGGCTTCCAACCAGCAAGGACTCGAAAACTACACCGTAATAGCCGAAGTCTGCCCAAGCCACGCCGATGAAGGCACCATTCCAAGTATTGAGGTATTCCGGGCCGAGATAGTAGACCGGGATGAAACGCTCGGGGTTGCTGTCCGGTGGCATTTCGATGCCGAGGACGGCGTTGATCAATCCTGAGCTCTTCCCGTAGAGAAACGGCTGTACGTCAGGATAAATTTCATAGTAGAGTTGTAGGCTGCGGTCGGCCTCACTGGTCAGGCGGTAGGTAGTCGCCCGCCAAGCCCAGCTGAAGCTCTGCTGCGGGTATTGCAGGCGATAGAGGACGACGATGGCCAGAAGGGCTGTCGCGCCCATCGCCCAAAGCCGCCAGTTCACTAGGCGCAGCCTCACCCGACCTGTGCGATAATAATAGGCGAGGGCCAGCGTGACCAAAAGAAAAATGGTCGCGCCTTTTTGGCCGGAGCGCAGGCCGACCATGAGGTTCAATCCCAGCAAGATCAGAAAAAGAAGCCGCCAGCGGCCGCCACGCGGGGAGAGAAAATACATGGTTGAGACGAGTGCGGGCATGAGCCCGAACCGCGCAATATTCGCCAAGCGCTGTCCGATACCGACCGAATAATGGGTGTCCGACCCAAAACTGTCGCGCATCTCACGGTAATCTACGCTGCTTAGTTTCCCCGTGAGCAGCGCCATCAGGTTCGCGTCGAAGCGCAACTGGTAGAAGGCCACGAGCCCGGCGCTCACGAGGACAATGACTAGGAAGGCCCAGTTCACGCCGCCAGGGAGAGGCTGCGCCCCGACCGTCTGCCGGAAAGCGAAAGGATCCAGGCGGATGCTTCCCAGCACTAGGCGTGTGTATGCGACACTCGCCAGCAGGCTCAACCACATAAGGACCAGCGAGCTGTAGAATCGCACGTAGGCCTGAGGAGTGATATCGATGCCCGCATACCACTGATTCACGGTATGATCGAAGGGCACGGTGACGCCATGGCGCAGAACCATGAAGCCGATCGCCATGGTGAAGATGTTCAATTGCGTCAACCAATGGGTCAGCCGTTGCATGCCCCAGAGCACCGCCAGCAGAAAGCCATACCACGCGAAGGTGTAGGTCAGGCTTAACATGGGTCAGCTTCCGAGCGCTTCCCAGCGCAGTCGCGCGCGAGCCCACAACTCCCTGAGGTGCTCGCGGTCGTCGGCCCTGAGGACCACGCTCAGGCCGAGGAGCCCGGCGACGGCCAGCAACGCAACCGCGGCGATCAAAGAGGGGATGTCCAGCCGCCACGCGATGGCGAGCCCGACCGCCAGCGCCACGGCAAAGGTCTCCATGCGCACCACTTCGTCCCGGTCCAGTTTCCCTGCCCGCAGCAGGAGTGCAACCTGACCGGCGTGCATCGCCACGCCCGTGACCACCAGGGCCAAGGCAGCTCCCTCCACGCCAATTCGCGGCAATAGCCATAAGTTTAAGAGCACTTGCCCAATGCTGCCAGTTGCGATGATCATAGTATAGGTTTTTTCCAAGCCGCTGGAGAGCAGGTCATAGAGAAAGTATTGGTTCTGCATGAAGATGGCTGTGGCCAGCGTCAACAAGGCGAGCGGGGTGCGCGCCTCGGCATACTTGGAGCCGAAGAACAGTTCGATCAATAGCGGGCTTCCGAAGAATAAGACGATGGCGCACAAGCCGGCGCTTATGAGGAAGAGTCGCCGGAGAAAGCCGAGCTGCCGCTGAACGGCGGGACTTTGGGCGTCACTTCGGGACAGCCAAGGGAAGCTGGTGCGGGCCCAAATACCCGCCATCAGCATCGCCAGCTCAATGACCTTGTTGGCGATCGAGTAATTCGCCAGGGCGATGTGGGAAACCAGGGCGGAGACTAGAATCCAGTCGAGCCGGGCCTGCAGGACGTTGAGGCCATACATGATGGCCAGTCCTGGGCCCCGTTGGCGGAAATGCGACAGGAGCTGGCGCACGCTGCCGTCCTCCGCAGGCGCGGGCAGGATCGCCTGGATCCGTCGTGCGGCAAAGACTAGGATGAAAGTACCGGCCACCTGCGTGAGCAGCGAAATCCAGGCAACCTGCGCCAACGTCATTTCACGGTAGGCAAGCAGCAGGGTGAGGATGCAGGCCAGGCGCGCCAGCGGGACGATGAGTGACAGTAAGTTGGCGGCGTTCTGCCGGTGGGCAGCTTGGAACCACGGCACCACCGCTCCGTCCACCATCTGCACCACGTAGGTGAGCGTAACCAGGCTGAGGGTCCAGAGTTCCAGGCTGGAGTGTTCGCCCACCGCTGCCCAGACCGCTAGCAAGAAGCCCCCGAGCAGTAGGACGGGCCCCCGCAGCAACAGCACCGCGTGGAGTAACGTGCGTAACCAGTAGCCACGATGGGAAAGCTCTCCCACGAGGAAGGCCGACAGCCCCAAATCCATCACGTAGGTGTAAATGGTCGCAACAGCGATGGCCCAGCTGTAGATACCCACGCTTTCAACGGGCAGATAGCGCAGCAGAATGAAAAAAAAGACCTGGTTCGCGAGTTGGGAAACCCCGGTGCTCGCATAGGCTAGCAACAGGGTGGACGCCATCCGTTCGCGCGGCTTGCTCATGGCTGGAGGGCATGGTGCACCCGCGGAAAACATAAGCCCTGGTCGGTCATGGCGTCGGGTGATAGTCGACGAGTTGATGGAGACGCACGATCGGAACGCGCAAGCCTGTCAGATCCGTCGGAGAAACGACGCCGGGTCGGGAAATCGCGATCAATTGCGCCTCGGCCTGTAGCGTGGGCCAGGAACAAAAGCACTGACGGTATTCTGGCAAGCGGGTTTCCAAGTGGTGCAGGTTGGCGCCGACCAACCGATCGAGCTGGATTTCCGGCTCATAAATGAGAACGCGCCGGCCGGCGTCCAGCAAGGCGCGCGCCAGGGAAATCGACGGGCTTTCGCGCAGGTCGTCGGTGTCGGACTTGAAGACCGCCCCGACTAGTCCGATCAAAAATACTTAGCTTGGCGCTCAGTAGCGCTCTCCTTTCTTGCCTCTAAGGCCATAGATCTTAACTCTTGAAATGTTGCCATTTTCTTCCTTATACATATATGTTCAGTTTTCTTTAAACCAGTTTTGGCGGGGTCCGGTTCGGAATTATTCGGAACTGTCTCCTAATCTTTCATTTTATGTCTGT
>SXGQ01219521.1_pt1 | contig 20739 bp, 22 predicted proteins | sample 3178371 | NCBI WGS metagenome assembly SXGQ01 (sample SAMN11356859, study PRJNA531348) | freshwater metagenome | isolation source: freshwater sample F1-20 | place: China: Fuxian Lake, Yuxi | collected 2017-12-25 | reverse complement strand
CATCGATGCTGTCACAGGCCAACCAGATTCCCCAGGGTGTCGTGTCCCGGCTGGGCCGGTAATGGGATCAGGCTTAGTCTGATCAGCCGTAACCGGATCGAACAAAGCCTCAAGCGGGAGCGCTGGCAACGGCGCTCCCCAAATGGGTGGAGAGGTCTGGGTAAAGTTAAGTTGACCTGTTGCCGTATACAGGATCATGGGGAGCAAAATGATGTCACCGCAATTCGATGTCCGTTGGTTAAGCCTGTCAGTCGACAGCAACGATGGCCTGAACGAAGCCGTAGCCGCTGAAAAGCGCCCGGCTGAAACCGTAACGGACGACGGACGCTTTGAAGCGCTGTTGAGTTCGCATCTGCGCTGGGCCACCCGTGCGACGAACGTAACAGCAGCCGGCAACAACGGTGCAGCTAGCGCCGCTTCAACGGGCAGCACAGCCGATAGCGGGCGTGTGACAGATGTTCCAGGTGATTTTGTCCGGTCAACACGGATTGCAAAAGAGGTCAGTGAGCAGCTGGGCCGAATTGCACAGGTGGGAGTGGCTGCCTGAGCGCACGCATGGCAGCGCGAGATATCCCTTGTTTTTCCCTGATAACGCCCCCCATTGAAGAGGTGACAGAGCGTAAACTGAAGTGGCTAGAATGCAAGCCAGAAAGTAGCGGAGGCGACAATGACGACCTTCAATTCAATTCCCAATGCGCCAGACCCGATCGGGTCGCAGATGCGCAGTGCGTCGGCGGGTGCGTCCGCTGGTGGTGGCGTGCGGCCTGGTGTTTCGCAAGCAACCCGTTTTGACAGCAGCAATGCCGGCACACCCGACGTCGATGTTGCGCAGCGTCTGGCGCGCAAATCCGCCGAATCCCTCCCTGAGACAGGTCGCCTGCTCGAGTCCATCGCCAGCGACGTTTCCATGGTCGAATCCATACAGCAGGCAGCCGGTACGTTGTCAGAGGCTGTGAAGACAGCGCCTGCATTTGATGCATCTGGTGTTTCAGCGGCTTTGCAAACCATACAGTTTGCGCTGGAGCAGGGTCGCGAGTTTGCTGAAAAGCTGAAATCCAATCTGCCTTCCCTTGAAAAGCTGGAAAAGCTGACGCCAGAGGCATTTGCCAATGCACCTGCTGCCTACGCGCAGCCCTTGGTTCAAGTGCAGACGGAGGCAGCCGATACGCGCAAACGACTTGCCACACTGGCTGAAGAGCTGGGAGGACGCAATCAGCGAATTGCTGCACGTGTGGAGAGTGCCGCCAGTGTCAATGCATTGACTGCCGCGCTGCAGGCGCAGTCGCGCAAAGGGTTGGCCAGTGTTTCGCTGCCACCGGGTGGTCAGTCGCAGGTCAGCAGTTTGCTGGCAGATTTGGGGCTTGACAGGACAGCGGCAGCGCGTGGTGCATCAAGTGTGGTGCCGGTAAGCGCATCAGCAGCTAACGCAGCCTCAGCAAACACGACAAGCACCGTGGCTTCCGTCAATACACTGTTGGCCAGGTTGCAAAAACAGTTTCCGGATGCCGGTTGATGAAACAGTCTGCATCACGCTTGATTGGAGTTGATTGGTTTGCCGGACGTGCAGTTTGCTTCCGGCCAAACTACATGGATGCGCGTTGCGCTGAAGGTGAAACACCATGGCAGGTTTGAGTGTTCAAGGTATCGGCTCCGGTTTGAATATCACGGGTATCGTGGATTCGCTGGTATCGGCCGAGCAGACGCGTTTTGCGCCCAAGGAGCAGCAGGCTGCCGAAATCAAGACCCGTATCAGTGCCTACGGTCGTGTCAAGACCAGTCTGACCAGTCTGCAGGACATTGCCCGCAAACTGCAAACGCTCGCCAACAAAACCACACGCGCTGAAACGTCTGATGCCGCACTGCTGCAGGTCAATGCCAGTGCGGGTGCTGCAGCAGCCAATTATGAAATCTCCGTGAACCGTTCTGCGCAAAGCAGCCGCTGGGAAAGCAGCAGCATGAGTGGTGGAACCTTCTCTGGCGGCGATGGTTTTCTCAAAGTCACCCGTCCGTCTGACGGTAAAACATACAGCCTGCGCGTGACAGCCGGCATGAGCCTGTCATCGTTGGCTACAGCGCTGAACACAACGAAGGACGATCAGGGTGCAACTGCAGAATTGCAGTCCACCGGTACCAAAGCATCTGTCATCACCGTCAATGGCGCACAGCGTCTGGTGATGGAGGGCAGTACCGGCGCCATGTCCGATTTCAATGTTGAATTCACGCCAGACGCGCCAGCAACAAGCAGTTTGTTTACCAAAGTACAGACCTCGCGCGATGCGGAAGTGTCGGTCAAGCGAAACGGGGTTCAACTCACCGACGATACGCAGACACCGGCAGCCACGACGTTCCGCAGTGCTACCAACACGTTCAATGCCGTGCCTGGCATGACCAACGTATCGTTTGCCATTCGCAGGGCGGTTGATGCTGCACCGGATAAACCGGCAACGTTAACGGTGTTTACATCGGCGGACCAGGAAGGTATCAAGACTAGCCTGCGAGATTTGGTGCGCGAAGTTAACTCGTCCATCGCAACCCTGAAAAACAACCAGAAGAAGGGTGGTCAGCTGGAGTCTGAAACCACGCCGATCCGTCTGGTGTCTGCCATTCGTACGGCGCTCAGTGGTGTCAAGGATGGTAATACCTTGAGTTCCATCGGACTGTCCTTCAGCAAGGAAGGTACGATGAGCTTTGATGAAACCCGCTTCAACACGGCGACGCAGGACGACCCGTCCATCACCGCGCGCATGCTGGGTGACTCGGGCATGACGGGCAGTGGCGTTGCCAAGGATCTGATGAATGCGATAAGCGATGCGTTGGGAACGTCGGGAATGCTGGGCACCCGAACGGACAGTTTGTCGCGGCAAGGTGAGCAGATCGACCGTGACCGCGTTCGATTCCAGGATGGCATCACCAAACTTCGCAAGCGCTTGCTGGCACAATTCACTGCGTTGGACTCGACAGTGGCCAATTTGCAGCAGAGCTCGGGTGCAATCGCGCAGCGTTTGTCCACACTGCAAAATACGACGCAGACTCGATAATCTGACTGTTCTTTTGTGGCGTCCGGAAACGCTGCGGCGCTTCCGCAAACTGACAATCTGGTCGGTGCTGCTACCCGGCAATGCCGCTGTGCGGGGCGACACCTCGCTATTTCCGGTCTCAACTCTTGCAAGCTCGTCCAAGTCGTCGTCAAGCGACAACTTGGCTCCTTGCACTCGCGGTCGTATACGACCGCAGGAGTGCGGCGGTGTCGCTTGCTACGAGGTCGTCCGGGCTCGGCGTCTGACTGCCCCGACAGTCGCCATCGCCGGGCAGCATCCCCGAATGTCGCAATGGCTGGATCGCAGCGGGGCCGACACTGTGCCCAAGTTCGCAAAATCGATTGAGCGTTCCATCAGGACTGCTTGAACATTGGCCTTCGCGTCAGACGGCGTTCGGAGATCGACTCCGCCGGATCGCATCCGAAAAATTGCGCCCGACCGTGCAGCAGACGTCCCGAGCAAATCATTGATTTGCGAGGGTTGAAGCGCCGCGAAGACGGCGTTCAAAGTATGCCAACGTTGAGGAGCGCAATTTTTGCGGGAGAACCGCCGGAGCGAATCCGGACGCCAAGGACGAAACGAGCTCGCCTCAAGCTTACTTCTTGGCGGGTTTGGTTTCCGGCGCCGTCTTCACACCCAGTTCGGATTTGACGATATCCTGCTCCGCACGCTTGTTCAGCACCAGGATTTCGATGCGGCGATTCGCCGGATCATACGGATCATTCATCACCGGCACAGACGATCCCATGCCGATCACACGCAGAATTTTTTCGCGCGGCACATTGTTGCGGACCAACTCGCGTCGCAGTGCATTGGCCCGGTCGCTGGAGAGTTCCCAATTGCTGTATGTGCTCTCATCCAGCCCATAAGGCACCGCATCCGTGTGTCCCGTCAGCGCAATGCGGCTGTCCACATCCGACAGTACTTTGGTCAGATCACGGATGATTTGTACCGTGTACGGTTTCAAAACGGTACGACCCGAATCAAACATCGGTCGATGCTTGTCATCGAACAGCTGGATTTTCAAACCCTCGTCCGTCACCATCAACGATATCTGGTCCTTGCTCTCCTTGAGCATTTCATCTTTTTCGATGACAGCAGTGATCTTCTGTTTCAGATCCTCCATCTTCTGCTGCTCTTTTTTCATCATCTCTTCGGTGATTTTCTGCTCCACCAATTCACGCATTTCCGCAGCGCCCGGCCCCTGCGGATTGTCCTTGAATTGCGGGCCAACTGCTTCCCTGTCGGCCTTTTCATTCTTGCTGTTGCGTTGATCCTGCTCCGCGCGTTCCTTGGGCGTTTTCAGAAAATAGTCTGAAATGCCCTGCACGTCTGACGGTTTGGGAGAAGAGAGCAGCCACATCAAAATGAAGAAGGCCATCATGGCCGTGACGAAGTCAGCGTATGCTAACTTCCACGCACCACCATGGTGTCCGCCCTCATCATCACCGCCGCCGCCTGACATGGTCTACCCCTTATTTTTTCATTGCGACAACATTGTTGCCGCCACCGCCGCCAGCATCTTTCATCAGCGACTCCAGTTCGTCGAATTTCGGACGTACCGCATTGAACAGCACCTTGCGTCCAAACTCCACAGCAACCATGGCTGAGTATCCATGCAAGCTCGCGAGCAGAATGGTTTTGACGCATTCCTGCTTCTTGATGCCTTCTGCGAATTTTGCTTCCACAATACTGCTTAGCGGCGCCGCAAAACCATATGCCAACAAGATGCCCACAAAGGTACCTACCAGCGCACGGCCGATCATCAGACCCAGTTCTGCATTCGAAACCTGACCCACCGATGACATCACCTGCACCACGCCGGTCACAGCGGCCACAATACCGAAGGCCGGCAGACCGTCACCAAGCTTGGCCAGCGCGGTGGCTGCCGCGTTGTTTTCTTTCGAATTGGCGCGCATTTCCGTATCGATCAGGTGCTCCAGTTCATGCGAATCGAGCTTGCCTGTTGTCAGCATGCGGAAATAGTCCACAATGAACGTCACAGTAGCCGTGTCTTTCATCAACTTCGGGTACTTCGTGAAAACTTTGCCATTGGCCGGGTCTTCGATTTCAGCCTCAATGCCCTTGATGCCTTCTTTTTTCATCTTGATCAGCAGTTCATACATGCAGCTGATCAGTTCCAGATAGTCGGCTTTTTTGGTGCTTTTGAACATGCCGGCAACCAGCGTCTTGCCCAGCAGTTTCATCGTGGCCAGGTTGGTGCCCACGACGAATGCGCAGACACCGCATCCCAGAATCACCAGCACTTCGAAGGGTTGCCACAGAATGGCGGGGTCTGCACCGCCGTGTGCATAACCGTAGACGATCAGCACCAGCGTCATGACCATTCCAATGATTGCTTTCATGGCAAAACCCGCTTCCGGAATTGTTAAATCTCACAGGATGATCTCCCGGATCCGCCCCAAGGAATGCCCCTCATCTAGGTAGACGGTTCATTTATCTGCAAGTTATTGAATTCGATTCATTCTTCGGTCTGTGTCGCGCGGTTGACCTACCTGCAGGAGGGGGGATGGGATTTTTCGACTGTTAAATCATGGGTTTGCAAAAAATCGTGAAATATCACCCGCCATCGGCTACCCGAAGGGGGGGTGGGGTGGGTTTTGGGGCGGGTGATGTAATCCGTTCACAGCCGAGGCACACGGGACAAAACGCCGCGGTAACCGACAAGAGGAAACATCATGAACGCACACATGACCGGCATGGAAAACGACCTGAGCAGCGAAGTTCGCGAACTGAACCTCGCTTACCTGCTGCTCGCGCAAAAGATGATTCGCAACAACCCCTTGATGGCCCAAGTGCAATTGGGTCTGCCCGAGTCGGCCATGGACAAACTGCAGAACATGTCGTTCACCCAGGCCGTGCGTGTGGCTTCGACCCCGATGGTGATGTGCTCCATGCGGTTTGACGACGAAAAATTGTGGAATGTGGCTACCGACAGCAAGCGTGATCCGAAGCTGGTGGGGCTGCATACAGCCATCCTGAGCGTTTGCCAGCCGGTAGTGAACGAATAAGCGCGAACCGACTGAAACTGAAACTGGAGAGCAACATGGAAGACGTACTGGGCAAACCGAAAAAGAGCGTGATTGATGACGCAATGGCCATTCAAAAGGCTGTTTCGCTGGTCAAGCTGGGCGCTCGGCTGCAGGTGCTTCAGTCCGAACTTCCCGGGCTCTCACGCGACCGCCTGTTGTCGGTCTACAAGGAAATCCGCGGCAGTTCGCCCCCCAAAGGTCAGTTGCCGTTCTCAACGGACTGGTTCCTGAACTGGGCACCCAACACGCACTCCAGCCTGTTCATGGGCATCATGAACCAATTGTCAGAGCGTAATCCCGGGATGGAGGCAGTAGACCTGCTGGTGGCGGGCTATACCCTGTACCTGCAGACGGTCAAGGCCATCGACAACCCCGCCATCCTGTCCATGACCCGTGCATGGCGCCTCTATCGCTTCTGTGCGGCGGGTGTGTTGACCACACACCAGTGCGAGTCGTGCAAAGCGAAATTCATCGTCGATCCGTATGATCTGAACACCGGATACCAATGCGTGTTTTGCGACATGGATACCCGTGTCGGACCGAAAGTGGATTTCGAAAAGAAAATGTACCAGGAACTGGATTGGGCAGAAGATCAGGCTGCCTGATTTTCAAGGCCGGGTGTAGAGGGCAACTACCGTTTCATCCTGGCTGATTTGACTGGGCTTGTCGGATGTCAATCGAATCTGCGATTTTTTGCGACCAATGACAGCCCATGCCATGGGCAGTTCGTCCGACACTGCGCTGCGTCCGTCTCTCCAGCCGTCTTCATAACCTTGCGTATAGTCTGCACCTGCGCCCAGCAACTGGTTTGTGGTGCGCAACCGGCGAATTTCTTCAATCAAGATCAGCGCGATGCTGGGATCCAATCCGGTCTGGGCACTCTTGGTGTTCGTGGGTTCACAGTCAGACATGCGCATCAGGCAGCGCTTGGCGTTTTTCTCGACGGTACACAGAAAATCGTCGTTGCGCAGATATTTTTTGTCGTTCATCGGGCTGCCTCCAGATTCGAGCACCAAGGTCCATGCGCTGCAGATGCGGCGCCGCGATGGCACTGATGGACTACCTGTCCAGTGTATGGTCTCCACCACCTCCCCAAATGCGGGATAACACGGGCTTTCGCCAAGCATATCCGCATCGATTGATGACAACGGTAATGAAAAAAGCACCCGCATAGGGTGCTCTTGCAAGGATTTCTGACAAACGAAGGTCAATTAACGCAAATTGGTCACCGTCTGAAGCAGGGCGTCCTGTGTCTTGATGCTCTGTGAGTTGGCCTGATAGATGCGCTGTGCGGTGATCATGGCCACCAGTTCGCTGGTCAGGTCCACGTTGGCCTCTTCAATTGCGCCGGCGCGGATGGTGCCGAATGCCGCATCTCCGACACTGGAAATGACTTCGGAACCTGCTTCCAGGGTGGCCAGAAAACCGCTGCCACCAATGGGTTGCAATCCATCGGGGTTGTTGAACTTGAACAGCGGAATGCGGGCGAGCACCTGGTTTTGACCGTTGGCATAGTTCAGTGTCAGTTGGCCATCGCCATCGACGATGAAGTTCTTGAACGCAGCTGAATCGTAGCCGTTTTGACCAAGGTTAAAAATATTGAAGTTGGATGCAAACTGCGTTACGCCGCTGAAATCAAACTCCAGTGCTTTGCTGAAGCCGACGCCAAGGCCCGCCATCTGCTGCGCAGTCACTTCAAACTGCAGGTCCTGCGTTGTGGGCAAACCCGAGGTCGGGTCGAAGTTGATCTGCCCCAGGCTGATGCTCTGGTTGGCCGCCTGCCCTGAAATGTTCGCATGCACATTCCATTGCGACTCACCGGTCTTTGCAAAATAGACCTGAGCCAGACGCTGTTCACCCAGGTCTGTGAAAATGGTCTGTGTCAGCGATGAGGTGTAGCTGTTGGGGTTGTCCTGACTGAATGGTGTGGTGGCCGAATTGATGGTCACAGCGCGTTTGTCCAGATTCACCTTGGTATTGAAGTCGGTGGTGGGCTTGGGGCTGATGGCATCTTTCACGATGCGCAGATCCGTTACTTTTTCACTGAACTTGCCGGTGTCCTTGTTCAGTTCGAGAACCTGCAGCCGTTCATTCAGTGAGTTAACTACGAATCCGTCCTTGTCCAAACCGAACTGACCATTGCGCGTGTAGATCACATTGCCTTTGTCGCTCTGCACCTTGAAGAAGCCTTCACCGTTGATCGCAAAGTCCAGCGGGTTGTTGGTCGACAGCACATTGCCCTGCGTAAACTGACGGTTGATGTCAGCTACCTGCGTGCCCGAACCGGTCGATACCTGTGCTGCAGAGTTGTAAATCTCCGAGAACCGTGCAAAGGATGCCTTGAAGCCTGCCGCATTGGCATTTGAGATATTGTTGGAAATGACTTCGAGGTTGCGCTGGCTGGCATTCAGGCCGGTCAGGCCTTGTTGAAACACACTCATGAAAAGCTCTCTGAAGGGAGTGATAACGACTGCATTACACCGCAGACCGATGTCAACAACCTCGCACAATATTCGCCAAATTTGCCTTGAATTGCGGACGAACTCGCGCGGGTCTTGCCCGTACGATGTGACATATTCAAACACCGCCCATACATGGATTGCACCGTGCAGATCGACTTGCTTCCCCATCTCGATGAAATCTACATTCGCCGCTACGACCCCGACAATGAAGGCCGTGCCTGGCCGGCCAGCGTTGTCGATGTACCCATGACCTTGCGCGTGGGTGAGTGCAATTTTTATCTTACCTGCCGGCGCGATATCGACGGTCAGTGGCTGGCATTTTGCAACCCGCGTGAACGCGCACGACTGCTTGCATCGTTTTATGCATTTCGCCCTGACCGCGCAGAGTCACTGATGAACGAAACCCTGCGCAAAGCGAGCCGCTGCATACGCGATGTGATCTCACAACTCCCTGAACCACTGACACGTCGCGATGCGCTTGAACGCATGATCCGTGAAGGTGATGTGCGCGTGCTGCTCAGCCGCAAAATGGATGTAAAAGGCTACAGCGTCAAACTGTGCTGCATGCCGACGCTGGAGATGTTGGTGGTGGTATGGTCAGAGGAACAACTGCATCTGCATGATGCACGCATCCTGTCGCATTCACAGTGGCGCATGCTGGGGCCGCGCATCGAAGCCATGCTCGATCAGCGCATGGAGCACGAACTGCGCAGCGAATTGCTGCAGGTGGTCTACCCGGTCGGATTGCCACCCTCATTGATGTTTGCATACGCAGACGAGGCATCCGCATGAACAATCCCATCCTGGTACCTGGCATGGGCAGCAATGCAGATGTCAAACCACTGCAGAAAAACCGGACAGCGACCAACGGCTCTGCGACACTGAATGGCGTGCAAAGCTGGATGGCAGAACTGTCTTCAGCGCTGAACAAATCGACCAACAGCTCCCACGGTGCATCACACGCTGCGTTTGATACACCCGACAGCCTGCTGCATGAAGAGAAGCAACGTGAAACCGCCAAGCATTCGTTAACCGATGCAGCGAGCGCAACCCATGATGTGTCGCAGCCTTTGCAAGCGGGTCACCTGACTTACTCAAATGCCCCACAGCACACAGATGCTGCAGGGCATGTATCGGGTTCTCATGGCCATGATGCCCATTCCAACGTGGCGCACCATTCCGCACTCGGCACGCCGTCACAAGCGGGCATTCACACGCTGGCCGACACGGGGCGTCACGGCATCACCACCACGGCGGGTACGCTGAGCGCAGTGGCGGCTGAAACGCATCACGCATTGACCCATGCGCAAGCCCACGGCGCAGTTCAAACAGAAGCTCAAGCCGCTGGATTGACTCCGTCCTTGTCTGCTGCACAAAACCCGCTCGCAGGCGCTGCCTCCGCACAGATGGTCGGTACCGCAGTGGATGCCAACGGAAATGCACTGCCTGCTTCACCCGCGGAAGCCCTCGCTGCGCTACTGCGCTCCGCGCAGGCCAGTGGCGATATCCGCGATGCATCGCTTCGCATCATCAAGGTAACCGACACCAGCGTTCAGGATGCACTGGCCGCATCGGGCGCCACCCGTCGCAAACTGATGGATGCACTGCAGGATATCGGCACAACGGGCTCGGTGGCGGAGCTCGCGACGACTGGCTTCATGTCATCAATTGACAGTTTGCAGCCCGGTGGCTTGTCCTTCCTGCCGGCCGACGTGGCCAGCCCGACCTTCTCCGCAGATGCGTTGACCGAAAGAGCCGTAGGTGCCATAAGTGATCTGACTGGTTTTTTAAGTCTGACTGAGCGCGCGCCCGGTGCGATGGAAGGACTGCAGGGTGCTGATGCAATGGCAGCGGTCAATGCAGATCTGGACTGGATGGCTGTGTTGGAACAACAAGCCGGACTGTCCCGGCTGCGTGAAACCGATAGCTTGCGTTTGGACTTGCAATTGCAGGACAGCCAGCGCGTTGCGCTGGAAGCATCCCTGCAGGACGGCGTGCTGACGGTCAAGCTCGGCGCGCGCGCTGATGGCAGTTTCTGGGTTCCACCTGAACAACTTGAGGCCCTGAAAGCCAGCTTGCGCATGTCCACACCCGAGGTGCAGGAGGTCGTGTTCGAACAGTCGGCAGATCTGGGTTCATCTTTGTCGGACAAGGGTTCGGACACGGCATCGGATGCCGGCAAAAGCCGCAATGAAGGTCAGCAAGACGGCGGTAGCGGGCGTCGCATGCGCGACAGTGCTGATGAGGGCAGACTCGGGATGAGCAGGGGCGCTTCTGATGCGATTGATCGGGGCGAACCTGGTTCTGTTGTGACGGACCGGCAATCCGGCCCGGGCGCTGGCGGTGTTTCGTTGAGAGCCTGATTCAGCTCAGCAGCATGCAGATGAGGGCAGCTTTCAGCGTTTCGTTCACGCCGTTGGCGGGCATGATGGCGTCGGTGCGGATGCCGCTGTCTTGGTTGAAAAGGGCTTGACCGGCAGCGCTGATATCAACCGAGAAAGCCGGCTTTTCTGCGCCGAGACCACGACCGAACAAGGCCAGTGTGGACATGGATGTGTCGACGGCGTTCATTGCGATGTTCATGGCGGCCTCTTCCTGCTGCGAAAACAAATGTGACACTTGTAGTTTCCCCCCCGTATTGGGGATTCATTCTATCGAATAAGGGGAGAAAACGCCCCCCTTTATGGGGGGGTAGTGCGCAGGTGGGGGTCAGTTGAACGGATGTTGACGGAGTTTCAGGCCCGTCGACATGTCACCGGGTGGTTTGGTTTGATGTGAATTCTTTGCAAGTTGCTGATTTAAAACAGCTAAATTTGAATATTCTGTTCAGCGCAAAATCAGGTTGCTGACTTTCCACTGTTGGGCGGACTTGTCCCATGACAGTTCCACCACGATGTTTTCCTGGGGTATTTCGTTGTTGATTTTCTGGGAATAGACCACCCGCGCAGGTGATGAGGTGCTTTGTGGCCTCATTTCCGACACGAACCTGAAGTCGAACGCTTTGACCCCGGCTTCGCCGGCTTTCATGCGGACAGCTTTGGTCAGATAGACCACCGCATCCTGGCTGGTGGGGGTGTCGATGGTCAATGCCTTGGCCTGATCGGTATCACCGGTGGTGAGTGCCGTCATGAATGCGTCAGCCACCTTGCGGGACTCTGAGGCTTCGCGGGGCGGTGCGTCACAGGCCGTCAAGCCGAGAGCCGCTGCCAGCAGAAGGGCGTTCTTGAAATGTTGCAGGCGTTTTTGCTTGGGGGCTTGGATGGGCACTTGAGAATACTCGTCAATTTTGAACAGTGTTTGTCGGGGTTAGCACGATGTACCTGCATGACAATGATCTCATCGCGATAACCCGTAGTTTACAAAATGATTGTCGGTTCAACCATTTCTCCGTTGCTCAATGCGGGCTCCAATACAACAAACCCGAGCAGCCGCGTGGGCAAACAGGCCGGTGCGGATTTTTCGTCAGCGCTGTCAGGCTTGCTTGAGAAAACCAGTGCAGCCCAGAAGAAAGCATCTGATCTGAACATTGCCCTGCAGATGGACAAGCCCGGGGTCTCCCTGGAACAGACCGTGCTGGCCATGAACGAAGCGTCGCTGCAGTTTCAGGCGCTGGTGCAGACACGCAACAAACTGGTCCAGTCCTACGACACCATCATGAACATGCAGGTCTGAGCAGGATTGGTATAAATGGACGACAACCTTTCCCGATCGCAGGCCGATACGCTGATGCAGCAGCTTGACAGACAAGTGCCTGTCAATCGCCGCGATGCGCATCGCATGGCCGATGTGCAACCCTATCAGTTTCGTCGCGAAGAAGCGACCGCGCAGCAAGCCGATGCGGATGTTCCGTTTGAGCGCCTGCATCAGACCATGCTGGCCGACATGCGCACGCTGGTGTTTGACATCACACGCCAAAAGCCAGCTGTCACGCTGACACCGCTGGGTACCCAGTCATTCCGGCAGTGGCGTGATCAGTGGCAAGAGCCTTGCCAACTGCATCATCTGAAGCTTGAGCCCTTGGGTGTGTCTGCGGTGCTGGCACTTGAAAGCACATTGGTCTGCGGCTTGGTGGATCTTATTTTTGGTGGTGACGGCTCGCCACCCAAGCGCATGCGCAGAAAAACATTTTCCCATAGTGAAGCGCAGGTGGCCGGCAAATTCACGGACCGTCTGTTGCAGACATTCAATGCTTATTGGGGCGAGATCATGCCGGTGAACTTTGTGCGCCAGCGCATGGAGGTGCAGCCGCAATTTGCCAATTTCATGCCCGACACCGAGATGATGTGCGGCTTTCGCTTCAGTCTCACGCTGGGTGCGGCCAACTGCGGCGTGAACATCCTGTTTCCGCAGGCTGCATTGACCGAGTTGCAGCAGCGTTTCGCACCAAGCGCATCCGCACAGGGGCATTCGGGGCATGAAGGCTGGGAGCACCAGATACGCCGCAAACTTGAGCATGCGCAGGTGGAAATGCAGGCAGAGCTTGCCACCATCCAGCTGACGATTGAAGAACTGCTGTCACTGCAGCGCGGCGACATCATTCCGATTGCTGCACCCACTGCGCTGACAGTACGCATCGGTGAGAAGCCTGTCTTTGCATGCGGTTTCGGCATCAGCCAGGGGCGTCATGCCGTTCGTGTGGAACAGCGCCTGGCGGGTCTGTCGGAGTGGATGGAGCAAGGCAACAGTGAAGGTAATAGCCAGACAGCGACCGCGGCCGTGATGCCGTCGCTTTCGAATACAGGAGAGATGCAGTGAGTGATTCATTTCAGGGTAGCGTGACAGAACAATCCGCAGAACAGATGTCGGCTCAGCCCGGCGCGTGGCAGGAAGCGCTGGAACAACACCAAGGCATGCCGCAATCGCAGCAGCCCACCGTGCGTCCGCATGTGTTCAATGAACTGAGCAATCAGCCCCGCGCTGCGGTGCCCAGTGATATTGACATGATCATGGACATTCCGGTGGGTGTGACGGTTGAGTTGGGACGTGCCAGGATTTCCATCCGCGAATTGCTCAGCATTGCACCCGGATCCGTGGTGGAGCTTGATTCGATGGCGGGAACGCCGCTGAACATGCTGGTCAATGGATGCTTGATCGCGCGTGGTGAGGTGGTGGTGGTCGATGACCGTTTCGGCATTCGCCTGGTCGATATCACATCACCCAATGAGCGCCTGCGCAAATTGCGCAGCTTATCATCGCACTACAGAGCGGAGCTGCTGATGTCCGAATCATCCGATATCGAACGCGAATTACCTGCGTCCGAACAGAAGATACGAAAGGCGCGGGAGGAAGGTAACGTTCCGAGGTCGCGTGAGTTGTCCAGTGGCGTCCTGCTCTTGGGCATCGTGGTTTTTTTCATCGGCTTCGGTGGTCATTTTTCAGCAGCGCTCACCCAGATGATGCAGTCATCATTCTCGCTGTCGGCCGCACAACTGCAGGAAGAGGGCCTGATGACGCGCAGGCTTTTGTCCATCATGATCGACGGCCTGTTGCTGTTGAGCCCTGTCATGGCTGCTGCGGTGTTTTTTGCAGTCGCATCACCGGGGGCCATCGGCGGGTTCAACTATTCCGCCAAGCAGTACGAGTTCAAGTTTTCCCGGCTCAATCCGATTTCGGGGCTGGCCAAACTGTTCACGGCCAACGCAGCATTTGAATTGTTCAAGTCCATCATCAAGGTGGTGGTCATCGGCGCCATCGGCTGGAAACTGCTGTCTTCCCACTTGACGATGTACCCGGCCATGATCGGTCTGAGCATTGACGAGGGCATCGGCATGGCCGGTCAGCGAGCCGTGTGGGACGCGGTGTTCATGTCACTGGCATTTTTTGTCATTGTGTCCATCGATGCGCCTTACCAGTTGTGGAAGTACTACCACGACCTGCGCATGAGCCTGCAGGAAGTGAAGGACGAAGCCAAGGAGTCCGAAGGCGACCCCATGCTCAAGGGACGCATCCGCCAGTTGCAGCGTGAACGGGCCCGCAGCCGCATGATGGCCAAGGTGGCCAAGGCCGATGTGGTGGTCACCAACCCCACGCACTATTCGGTGGCACTTTCTTACAGCGAAGGTCTTGGACGCGCACCGGTGGTGGTGGCCAAGGGCGCTGGTGAAGTGGCGCTGAAGATACGGGAACTGGCCAAAGAAAACAACGTACCCATGATGGAAATGCCGCCCCTGGCGCGTGCCTTGTATGCACATGTGGAACTCGACCATGAGATTCCGTCCACGCTGTTTACGGCGGTGGCCAAACTGCTGGCCTACATCATGACCATGAAAAACGGTTCGATCGATGCAACGCTGTTCCCGCAGGTCGACGATATTCCGCAGGGGATGGACCCCGGGCCCGGTGCAGCCTGATATGTCCTGTTTTTCACTGATTTCTTTTATTCACGTCAGCCGTGAGTTCATTACACTGACAGGTATTGAGGAGTATGCAGCATGTTCGGAGTCAGAGCCTATGCCAAAGTCAGCATCGAGTCGCAGGTCAATGCGGCCTCACCGCACCAGCTCATTGTGATGCTGTATGACGGTTTGCTCGAGTCCATGCGCTTTGCGCTGGCGCACATGCGGGGCAACAATCCGCTGAAAAAGGGCGAGGAAATCAGCCGCGCACTGCGCATTTTGCAAGAGGGGCTTATCCCGGCGCTTGATTTCGAAAAGGGTGGGGATATTTCCACCCAATTGATGGGCATTTATGAATATGTCAGCCAGCATATGGTGATCGCATCCGCACGCAATGATGAAGAGAAACTTCAGGTGTGCATCGGTATGGTCGAAAACATCCGCGAAGCGTGGATGGCCATTGGCGGTCAGGTCACATCATGAGTCTGGTATTCTCATTTGATCCCGATGCCGATCACGTCTTGCGATTGTATGCAAGGCTTGCCGCGGTATCATCCCGCATTCTGGAATGCGCCCAAGCGGGAGATTGGGATGCAGTGGCCGATGCGCAATGCGAGTTGGTCGAGGTGACCGGTTTGATGGCGCGCGTGGAAGAGGTTGCGGGCGAGTTGGATGACCTGCAAAAGACATCACGCATTTTGTATTTGACCCAGGCACTGGAAGACCAGCGCGAAGCTACCGAATGTCTTGCGCAGCAGTCAGCCGTGTTCAAGCGCGAGGCAGCCAGCCTGCGCACTGCCAAGCGATTGCAGGAGATGGTGGATCTGTCCGAGTGATACCGTCTTTGCACCTTGGGTGCATACCACTCGGTCACTCGGTCACTCGGTCACTTGCCCCGAATCCCCGCGCAAATGCGTTCGCTCCCCGTAAGAGGGACGACCTGATACCCCTCGGTTTTTACTGCTTTCTCCCCCCTGAAAACGCCAGCCAGTCGCCACAATATCGATAACAGAACAACCGATGTGTGGCAGCTATGGCAGACGTACAGGTCTTGAACAACGGCGCAGCAGTCGCAACAGGCGGCGCGGGCCTCAATCCGCAGCAATTCATCCGCACCTTCAATGCGATGCCCGCCGGCCGCAAGCTCGGCTTGCTGGGCATGATCGCCATGGTGCTCACTGGCGTGATCGCCGCATTTTTCCTCTCCACCCAGCCGGTCTACAAACCGCTGTTCGCCGGTTTGGCCGATGAGGATGCCGGTGCGGTTACTGCGGCACTGACGCAGATGAACGTGCCTTACCGCATCAGCGATTCAGGCAATGCCATTCTGGTGCCTGCTGAGTTCGTGCATGAAGCCCGCCTGAAAATGGCCACACAAGGCCTGCCCAAAGGTCGCATCGCCGGTTTTGAAATTCTGGATGGCCAGAAAATGGGCGTGACCCAGTTTCAGGAACAGGTGAACTACCAGCGCGCACTCGAGGGTGAACTGGTACGTTCCATCCAGTCGCTCGGTGCTGTCAAGGGTGCGCGTGTCCACCTTGCCATTCCCAAGCCTTCCGTCTTTTTGCGCGACCAGAACAAGCCGACCGCCAGCGTGGTGGTCAATCTGTACCCCGGTCGTGCGCTGGAGCGTCAACAGATTCAGGGTATCGTGCATCTGGTGTCCAGCAGCGTTCCTGAACTGAGCGCACGCAATGTCAGCATCGTGGATCAGAACGGCAATCTGCTCACCACCGATAGCACGGTGGATGAGGTGTCCGGTCTCGGCAATGCAGCGCTGCAGTATCAGCAGTCACTGGAGCAGTTGTACATGCGCCGCGTGATGGACATGCTCGTGCCGGTGTACGGTGCAGACAACGTGCGTGCAACGGTCACGGCCGATCTCGACTTTTCACGGGTGGAGCGTTCGGAAGAAACCTTCCGCCCCAACACTGATCTCACCAGAGCTGCCATCCGCAGTGAACAGATCAGCGAGAACCGTGAAGCCGATGGTGCCAATCCCTCAGGCATTCCCGGCATGACCAGCAACACGCCACCCGGCGGCGCGCAGGCTCCCATCGGCGGTGCACGCCCCGGCACGGAAGCCCCCGGTGCGGTCAATGCGCGCGCCTCCCGTCGCGATGCCACCACCAACTATGAGCTGGATCGCGCCACCACCACAACCCGTCCGCAAGTCGGTGCGCTGCGTCGTCTCTCGGTAGCGGTTCTGATCAATGACCGCGCCGTCATGGGCGAGACCGCAGATGGTAAGTCCCTGCCGCTGACGCAGGATGAAATCAACAAGGTCTCCTCGCTGGTACGCGAAGCAATTGGCTACAGCGAACAGCGCGGCGACAAGGTCAATGTGGTCAACCAGTCTTTCAACGTCAAGTCTGGCGAAGCACCGGAGGCACTTGACCAGAAAGCGGCCATTATGGATCTGGCCCGTTCGCTGGCCACACCCTTGATCGCTGGTCTGGTTGCCATTGCGCTGATTTTCGGTGTGATGCGCCCCATGCTCAAGGCGCAGGAACGCAAGCTGGCGCAGGCTTCTGACGCTTCAGCGCAAGCGGGTGCGGACGGCAGTGATGCCGCAAACGGTGCCAACGCCGCAGCAGGCAATGATCCGCTGCTGGCGGGGCAGGGTGCCGCTGCAACACCGGCCCTGCCTACCCCAGGTACGGAGGATGATGGTGTGTCGGTTGAGTTGGTCAGCGGTGGTCAGGATGGTCCCGTGCTGCGTACCGCAATCGGCGAGCAGCGTCAGGTGGAAGAAGTACGCCGCCTGGCCCGTGAGAATCCGCAACTGGTGGCCAATATCGTGGCCTCATGGATGGAGATGGATGCATGAGTACCGAACTGCAATTGAATGGTGTGGACAAGAGCGCAATCCTGCTGTTGTCCCTGGGTGAAGAAGATGCAGCCAGCGTGATGCGCTACCTGTCGCCCGAGACGCTGCAGCAACTGGGCTTGCGCATGGCGCAGATGCGTTCCATCAGCAATGAGAGCGTCACGCATGTGGGCCGCGACATGGTTCGTCAGGCCGCACAGCGCGGTACAGTGGGTCTGGATACCGAATCGTATGTACGCAATGCGCTGAACAAGGCACTGGGCGAAGAGCAGGCCGAACCCATGGTCAACCGCATCCTTAGCGGTGACGAACTGCAGCGCCTGAAGGTGATGGCGCCGCCCCAGATCGCCAAGCTGATTGAAGATGAGCATCCGCAGGTGGTGGCGACCATTCTGGTACGTCTGGACCGCGACCAGGCCGCTACTGTGCTGAAGCACTTTCCGGCGGAAGTGCGTGACGAAGTGATTGTCCGCATTGCTAACCTGAACGATGTCAAACCCATGGCCATCAAGGAACTGAACGAAGCGCTGGGCAAGATCCTGTCGCGTACTGACACGCAGACAGAGCCGGAAGGCGGTGCCAAGACAGCAGCAGAGATCCTGAAGTTCATCGGCTCTGCAACAGAGCGCGAGGTGTTCGAATCCATCTCCGCACTGGACAGCGATCTGTCACAGCGCATCAGGAGCGAGATGTTTGTGTTCGATAACCTCATGGATCTGGACGAACGCAGCCTGCAGACATTGCTGGGCGAGATTCCAAGCGATGTGCTGGTGGTTGCCATGAAGGGTTCTCCGGAAAGCCTGCGTGAGCGCATCTTCGAAAACATGTCCTCCCGCGCGGCCGCTGCTGCTCGCGAAGAACTTGAAGGCCTGCCGCCCACCAAGCTGTCTACGGTTGAGAAGGCTCAGAAAGACGTGCTGAAGATTGTGCAGCGTTTGGCCGAAAGCGGTGATGTGATCATCAACAAGGGCGGTGGGGAAGCCTATGTCTGATCGCATCATCCGCGCTGCATCGGTTCGCCAGGTTCAAGCATGGCAGCCGCAGGCCCTGTCCGGCAGTGCAGTCGCGACGTCCTCACCTCGTGTATTTTCTGCCGAGGCATTTGCCAGTACGGGTAACCGTGCACAGGTCAAAGCGCATACGGGCCATCGACCATCGGTAACATCACCGGTCGATGCAGTCTCGCTGTTCACGCCTGAGCAGGAAGACCAGATTCGCCAAGCGCTGGAAGAGGCACACGCACGCGGCATTGAAGCAGGCACCCGGCAAGGTTTTGAACAGGGTTTCGCACAGGCGCTTGAACAGGCCGAAGCTGCATTTGCAGATCAGCAACAGCAGGGCGCGCAGACACACGGCGATGAATTGTCCGCTGCCTTGCAATCGGCATTGGAGCAAACCCAAGCACAGCATGAACTACTGAGCGCGCAGTTGCCCGAGTGGATTACGCAGATGGCACTGGCAGTGGCACGTCAGGTGGTTGGAGAGTCCGCATTGAAAAACCCGGCAGACATTGCAGGTCGTATCACTGCTGCAGTGGAAAACGTTCAGGAAAACCTGCGCGGCAATCTCCAACTGGTCATGCATCCGGATACGCACAGGCAGTTGGCCGCGTTGAAGTCATCCGGCGTTGAGTCGCTGCTCAAGAGCGTTCGTGAAGACAGCAACATGGCGCCCGGAGGCTTTGTGTTGCGCACGTCGCACGGTGAAGAAAACCATTCGCTGGAAGCCCGCTGGAAGCGCGCTGTTGAGACATTCACCAGTGATGTGAAGCATCAGCGATTCATATAGGGTTCAGATCATACCGGGTGCAACGTCGCACCCTGATGAATTTTGAAAATACATCAGCAAAAACTGATATATCAGTAAAAACCGATACATACAGCGCCATGCATAAGCCCGATAAGCCACTCGCCAACAACATCCACGATTGGGTGTCCCATGTCACGCAACGCGTTACATTGGCCGACGACCGTGCATGGCAGGGCAAGGTGATCCGTGTATCGGGACTTGTGATGGAAGCCACCGGCACCCACGCACCAGTGGGCACAGCCTGTCTGGTCGAGCAGTCCGACAATCACTTCATTGAAGCAGAGGTTGTGGGTTTTGGTGATGGCTGTACCTTCCTCATGCCCATGGGAGACGTGGCGGGCATTCGCCCCGGCGCAAAGGTATTGCCACAGGCGCTGGAATGGTCTGACATCAAACCCGGTCAGGCGCCTGCGCACTTTTCGCGTGAAGAAATGATGGTGCGCCACCTGCCCGTCGGTGACGGCATGCTGGGCCGCGTGGTTGATGCCAACGGTCGTCCGCTTGATGGTTTGGGTGTGCTCAATTTCGAACGCAAGGCGCCGCTGTCTGCGCCGCCCCTGAACCCCATCCGTCGCAAGCCCGTGCGTGAATCGATGGATGTTGGTGTACGCGCCATCAATGCGTTGCTCACGGTTGGCAAGGGCCAACGTCTGGGCTTGTTCGCCGGTTCGGGTGTGGGCAAGTCGGTGCTGCTGGGCATGATGGCCAAGTATTCGAAAGCGGACCGCATCGTGGTGGGTTTGATCGGTGAGCGTGGCCGTGAAGTCAAGGAATTCATCGAAGACATCTTGGGTGAAGAGGGTCTGAAGCGTTCTGTGGTGGTGGCTGCACCGGCAGACTGCTCACCGTTGCTGCGCATGCAGGGTGCTACCTACGCCACCACGTTGGCTGAACATTTTCGGGATCAGGGCCATGACGTACTGCTGATCATCCCAGGAATTCAAATCCTGAATATCTTGTTGATCCAAATTACAAGTAGATAAATTTTATTGCTAATAGATTATCACAACTATATTCTTCAGCTCTAACTTAATAGTATGGCAATATATGATGATAAACATGTAAGCAATGAACAATCCATTAGCAGGGCGAATTGTTGAAGTTAAAATTGTATGTATCAAAACTTTTTAAAAGTTTGCATTTTTTGACAAATGAAGAAGTGTCAATTTTTGAAAGATAAAGGATAGAATTTTTAATGTCAAAAAAGTTTTT
>SXGQ01575202.1_pt1 | contig 20740 bp, 17 predicted proteins | sample 3178371 | NCBI WGS metagenome assembly SXGQ01 (sample SAMN11356859, study PRJNA531348) | freshwater metagenome | isolation source: freshwater sample F1-20 | place: China: Fuxian Lake, Yuxi | collected 2017-12-25 | reverse complement strand
GCTGCTTCGTGGCCCCGGTGATGGGGTGTCCGACTCTATCCCTGCCATGATTGGAACCAAACAACCCGCACGCCTTGCCGATGGTGAGTTTGTAGTGCCTGCTCGGATTGTTTCTGAGTTGGGCAACGGATCAACGGAAGCTGGCGCACGTAAGCTCTACGCCATGATGGATCGGGTCCAACGCGCTCGGGGTAAAACTACCGGCAAGGGGCGCGTGGCTAAAAACACTCGTGCTGAAAAGTATCTGCCAGCATGACCGTGCGGTACATCGTGGAAGACCCAGCTACCTTTATTGAGGAGCTGCAACACATAATTCCTGCTCACTACGATGAACTGTGTGTAACAAAAGATTTTCCACTGGCACCCGACTATGAAGCGTACGGTCGGATGTACAACGCGGGGATGCTTAAGTGCATAACGGCGCGAGACGATGAAGGTTTGATTGGCTACGCAATTTTTATTGTGCAGCCGCATTTGCATTACAAAACGTGCAAGACAGCTTTTGAGGATATTTATTTCCTCAGAAAAGAACATCGACTGGGGCGTACGGGTATCCGGCTGTTTCAGTTTGCGGAAGAGGCGTTGCGTGCTGACGGTGTAGATCGCATCATCATGCACACAAAAATTCATTTGGACAATTCACGGCTGTTTGAGTATCTTGGTTACAAGCATACCGACAAGCTATATACCAAAATTTTGAGTACGGAGCCGGTATGAACTACTCCCGCAGACAACTTGAAGCCTTGGGTGAGACCCTCGGTGATTGCGTTACCCGCAAAGAAGGTGGGCGCATTATTTATGGCGGGGGTGGCAGCAGCTCTGCTCCATCAACACAAACTCAAGTTTCTGATCTGCCAGACTGGGCCAAGCCGTACGCACAAGAGACGCTGGAAAAAACCAAGGCTGTCACTGCATCGCCCTATCAGACATACGATCAACCACGTATTGCTGGGTTCTCCCCGATGCAGCAGCAAGCACAAGAAGCTGCTTCTAGGATGGGCACCTCCGGGCAACTTAGCACGGGCACGGGTCTGGCTACCGCTGCGGGCTTGATGGGTCTTGGCGCAAATTATCAGCCCGGGTATTTTGGTAATCAGTTCCGCGCTCCTCAGCAGTATCAACCAAGTCAGTTTGGGATGATGCAGACGCAAGCGCCAAGTCTTCAGCAGTATCAGATGGGACCTGCCGAGCGTGTGTCCGGTGGTGTATATGGCGCTCCTGAAATGGCGGCAGCGCAGACTGGGTATCGTCCTGATCTTCTGGGTTTTCAAATGGGGCCTGCCGAGCGTGCCAGCACGCAAAGCTTTACTCAGCCGGGGTCTGCTGAAGCCTATATGAGTCCGTTCATGCAGAACGTGGTCGATAAACAGACCCGTGAAGCAGAGCGCCAAGCCGGTCTTGCCGCGCAGCAGCAACGAGCACAGTCCATTCAGCGTGGCTCATTTGGTGGTGGGCGCACGGCAATTAGAGAAGCTGCGGCAGCACGCGACCTCGCGCAACTCAAAAGCGACATTTACGGCACGGGTCAGCAAGCTGCGTTTCAAAACGCCCAGCAGCAATTTAACGCCGAACAACAAGCTCGGATGCAAGCGCAACTTGCCAATCAGCAGGCCGGTCTTACTGTCGGTGGGCAGAATCTGCAAGCCGCGCTTGGCGTTCAACAACTTGGTACTCAGACTGGACTGCAAACTGCGCTGGCAAATCTTAGCTCTCAGCAGCAAGCCAACGTGCAGAACCAAGCGGCGCAGCTTCAGACACAGGGCCTTAATGCACAGCAGGCTATGCAGGCTGCGCTGGCTAATCAACAGGCGGGTCTTACTACAGGACAGCAGAATCTTGCGGCGCTTCTTGGAACGCAACAGTTTGGCGCGGGTCAGAACTTGCAATCGCAGCTTGCCAACCAGCAAGCGTATCAGAACATGCTGGCTCAGCAGGAAGCGTCTCGTCAGTTTGGCTACGGCCAGCAGATGACAGCCGCGCAGCAACGCGCTCAATATGGTCAGGCCGCGCAGCAGCTTGCCGAACAGTCACGCCAGTTTGGCGCGGGGTATGGACAGCAAGGTCTTAATACCGCGCTGCAAGCCGCAGGACAGTTGGGCAATCTGGGTCAGGCCGAGTTTGGTCAGCAAAAAGACATCCTCGGGTTGCAGTCGCAGTTTGGTGGGCAACAGCAGGCTCTTCAGCAGCAGGGGTTGTCTCAAGCCTATCAGGACTTCCTGAATCAGCAGAACTATCCGTATAAACAGTTGGGCTTTATGTCTGACATGATCCGTGGTTTGCCGCTGGGTCAGCAGTCCACAACGCAGATTTATCAACCTCCTCCTAGCTTGATGGGGCAGTTGGGCGGTATCGGTATGGGCTTGTACGGTATGAGTCGTATGGCTGAAGGCGGTGAGGTTGAAGAGTACGCCAACGGTGGTAGTGTCGATGCCCCTGATAACGTAGCCAAAATTGTCAATGATCTGTCAGATGTGCAATTGGCACAGGCAAAGCAAGCGGCTTTGGTTCGTGGTGACAAAGCCCAATTAGACGCTATTGAAACAGAAGAGGGTATGCGGGCCTCCGAGCGCAGGGGCATGGCCGGTGCTTTCAACTCACTGCCATACGAAACTCAAGAAAATGTTGCACGGGGTGCTAACGGTGGGATCGTGGCATTCGCAGACAGAGGCGCAGTTGAAGACCCAGATGCAGCCCAAAGAAAGCGTGACCGTGAGGCTATGTCTTCTGGCTTAAGGCGTATTGGTGCCGCTGCTATGGACGTTGGAACTCTGCCATTTCGTGCTCTCGGTGGAGCAGCCGAAACTGTAATCACGCGCCCCTTGCGAGCTATGGGATTGAACGTTCCGTATCTTCCCGCCTCGTACTATGGCGGTGATTCATCAAGCATGACTCCGTACATGGACAAGCTTCGCAGAGAAGCCGGGGAAGATAAAGCTGCTCCTGCTGACCGCAGCCACGACAAAGCGGAAGAAAAACGCTTGAGCCAGCCCCGTGCGGTAGAAAAGAAGAAAACTCCCGCTAGACCCGCTAATGCAAACGCAGTCATCAACAATGCAGTTGCGCAGATGTCAAAAGAATCGGGTGTTCCCGAAGAGTCCCTGCGTAGCATCTATGAGTCGTATGAAAAGTCTCTTAGCGAGAAAAGCACCGCAGAGATGAAATCTCTTATGGCTATGGCTGAAAAGTCTATGGGCGGTTCCAAAGAAGTTAAAGAGCAGGCTCTTGGTAAGGCACTCGCGGAGTTTGGTTTTAAGTGGGCTGCGGCAGCAGCTCAACCCGGCGCTAAGTTCCTTGGCAGTGCTGCTACCGCAGCGCCAACTATTGCTGCGTCTACGGCAGAAAGCGCCAAGCTGGCCCGTGAGATGGACCAGAACGACATGAAGCTGCGACTGAACTTGAAGCAGTTTGAAATCGCTCAGCGCAAAGGTGATCTTGCAACAGCCGCTTCTTTGGCTGCGCAGGAGCGTCAGCTTATGCAGCAGGGTCGTCAGCTTGAGCTGGCGCGTGATCAATTGGCTGAGACTGCACGGTCCAACAGGGTGCGTGAAGGTATAGCGGCTCAGAGAGCCACAAGCGGTGGCGGCTCTATGCAAAAGGCGTACATGGCCGGTATAACAAAAGCGCAGGATCGTGCGGCACGCATTGCAAAAGATAACTGGGGCAATATAGCGGTGCAGCAGGACTTGAAAAATCAAGGGTTCAAAACCTTCGATCAGTATTATGATCATCTGGTTAAGAAAGAAATGAGACGCGCTGTACCAATCAGTGGCGTGACCGCTGAAGCTGAATCTGACGAGGATTGATCATGGCGCAGTACCGTGCGAAAGGGCCTGACGGACGGATGTACAAGTTTGAAGGCCCCGAGGGGCTGTCAAACAAAGATGCTTCGTTTTTTCTGGGTCAGTACTTGAGTATTGGTGCAGGCGAGGAGGAAGAACCGGCGCTAACGCCTCTCCCGACCAAGAAGCCGGAAACTGGCTTCATTCCGTCAATCAAACGTGGCGCAATGCAAACCGGCATGTTGCTGGGGGATGTTCTCCCGGCAATGGTTGGCCGCGCTGTTGGCGCTGACGAGTACGCTGATCGCCAGCTTCGTGAGGCGGCAGAGACGCAAAGGCAAATACAGGAGAAGTATCCCGCTGCGGTGCCGTCGTTTACGGACATCAAAGGTGCTGGTGATGTTGTCACATACATCACTGAGGCAGTGGGCGAGGCTATCCCATCCATCCTTCCCGGTTTGTTTACTGGTGGCGCAGCCTCAGTAATAGGGCGCGGCGCGGTAGTTGCTGCCAAAGAAGCCGCTGAAAAAGCGGCCCTCAATTCGGTTGCAAAAGGCGTTGCCAAAGAAGAAGCCGAAAAGATTGCATTGCAGGCCGGTGTTCAGGCCGCACGTAGCACCGCGCTCAAGTATCAGGCAACGGGTGCTGTCGCGGGTTCTGCTGCCCAGAACATTCCCGAGGTCTACCAGAACATCCTTGAAGAAACAGGCAAGGAAGACCTTGGCGCTGCTCTTATAAGCGGCGGGTTCAACGCGGTACTGGACGCTATTTTGCCGATACAGTTGCTGCGCAAAGCTAAGGTGTCAGGCATCCCTGAGAGCGAAATTATCGGGGCTTGGTACAAACGTGGCGCTGCTGGTCTGGGTAAAGGCTTTCTGACTGAAGGCGCAACCGAAGCTGTGCAGGAGATGTCCAGCGCGGCGGCAGAGGCGTTTGTCGGAGACAACACGAACTTCTTCACATCTAAGAACCTGCTCCGGTTTATTGATGCTGGGCTTAAAGGCGGTATAGGTGGTGGTGTCATCACAGGCGCTACAGATGTTGCGTTTGGCCGTGCGCCTAGCGAAGTTGAGACAAAGGCAGCGGGTGTTCAGCCTACGCTTGAAGATGTTGCAGCGGTAGAAGGGGAGCTGGGTCTCAAACCCACTGCACCCGCCGCGCCCGAAGTACCCGGAGCGCCCCCCGCTGCCCCTGTGGTTCAGACCGTTACGCCCCCCGCAACGCCGACAGATGTTCCCGGTATTACGCCCGGTGCGCTTGAACAGATTCAGAGCACTCCTCCCGTCAAAACAGAAAAACCGTCTAAAGCCGCACAGCTTGGGAAAGCGCAAGCAGACCTTGTGCAGATGGAGGCGAGGGGCGCACCTGAAACCGCGTTAAATAAGAAACGCAAACAGATTGAACGTCTAACGAATGAAATCGCCGCAGAGTCTCAAACCACGACTGTCCCGGTTATCACGGAAGGAGCGACAGATGTTGCAGGAGTTGTCCCCACAGTCAGTGGAGCTGGCATTCAAGTACCTGAGCCAGCCGATACAGGAGCCGCCACCCCCGGAGCTATCGAACCTCAACGAGATGGAATGGTTCCTGTTGGGGCGGATGTTGGAGTCGATACTGAAGGAAAAAGCGCAGAGCCAAGTGCAGTAACTGCACCCATTGAAACTCCCGCCGCTGCGCCCACTGCTTTAGAAGAAGCCGCTGCGCCGATTGAAAAAGCGCCTAAAAAATCCATCGCTGCGGGAATAGATAAAGGGCTGGCTGAGCCAGAAGAAGTCACAGACGAAGGTCTGACTGAAGAGCAACTTGCCGCGCCCGAGGAGCGTGATCCTCTGCTTGATGAGTTCATGACCATCGTGCAAGGCGGTGACACTGACCCGGCTGTGCTGGCTGATACATACGGCATATCGCTCAATCGCGCCCAAGTTCTTGTAGACGAAGCCAAGATCGAACTGTCGGGCATGGGTCTGCTTGACGATCAGGTCAACGAAAAAGAAAACGAGGCGCTAGCTGCTCCAATAGAGCCTACAACCCCAGTAGTTACTGAAGAGAAGCCGCTCAAAGGAGCGCCCAAGACGATTACTGCGGGTGGTCGTGAGACTCGTGGGGGCCGTCCTTCTGGTGGCGGGATGCCCGGTTACGTTGCGCGTGAGATCGCGGGCGGGAACAGTCGTGTCTTCCTCAACGTGTTGCGCACAGCATCGGAAAACCCAGTGCATCGTGCAGTTGCACAGCTTCTGTTTGCGAAGAAACTATTCCCGGAAGTCGTCGGAGTCAAGTCACTGCCCGGAGGGCGCGTAGCACAATACGATCCCAAGGCCCGCAAGATTGAAGTCACGCCTCAAGCGCAAGACGATCCCGGTGTGCTGCTGCATGAGTACGTGCATGACGCCACAATTAAAGTCATCAATGCATATTTGACTGGTGGGAAACTTACTCCCGAACAAAAGCGTGGCGCTCAGCATCTGCAGTACCTGATGAAGCAGTCGCGCTCTGCGCTCTCTGGCACATTCCCCCGCGCCTACGACAACCTGTATGAGTTTGTCAGCTACGGTATGACGAACGAACGGTTCATGCAGGCACTATCTAAGTTGAAAGTTCCCGCAGAGCACTCCTACACGCGCAATCCGGGGATGTGGGATAACTTCGTTAGTGCTATCGCTAAGTTGCTTGGATTTAAAGGTCGGGATACAGCAGCCTTCGCAGAAAAACTCGGTCTGAAGCCTGAAGAAGCTACTAATGAGCGTATAGCACAACGTGTTGGATTGACGCCTGACACGATGAACACAGAAATGTTCGCTGCGTTCATGGACATTGTGGCTCCGCCCCCTGCCGCTGGTATTGACATGGCTACGATGCCTGCAACGGTACAGGCTGAACCGATTGATACGTCTGACGCTGGGCGCATGGCTCAGTTTGAGAAAGAGACGGAGATCAAAGAGCGCGGCTTCAAAAAGACTCTGAAGAATTGGTTCACCAAGAAGGGCGCTATTGCAGCTACGGTGAATTTCCAGAATGATCGTTACTTCCTCAAGCGTTGGGAAGATCGGCTTGCGCGTCTTAATTTGATTGATCGCATCAGCGATAAGCTGAACAATGTCTACGGACAGATCACTCGCGCTGGTGGTATGGGTGTTGATATCTACAACACCAACATGAAGTTTCTCACCGAAGAAGTGCAAAACGCTGCGCAAGCGTACGCTACCGCCACGGGTACTGACATTCGCAAGGCATTGGCCAGACTGCACTTGATTTTTGAAGCACGGCATGAGCCTGAGCGCCGTCGAGTGAAGTTCTTGATGAACGTGCCGCTTGATCCTCAAGGGCAGAAGATCGTAGTCAAAGACTTGATTACTGATCCCGACCTTCAAGCACTTTTCCCGTCTACTGCTTATTCGCCCTCTGCATTCCGCGAACAGGTGTTGAAGATTCTGTCTACCCCCGTGCCCGGTATAGACGATGTGGCTCGTGCTGCTCGTGCCCGTGAGCTGCGTTTTGCACTAGACAAAGTCGTCAATGATCCATCGAACTACGACACGATTGCCAAAACGCGCCTCGACAAGCGGGGCAAGGTCATCAAACTGGAAGACCCGTTCAATGAACAGGGACCTGACTACAGCGTGATTGGTAGCCGTACACCGCAAGACATTGCGTTGATTACTCGCATGCTGGACACTGCTGAGAACAAAGAGGCGATTGATCGCGTTGCTAAAGCTATGAGGGCGGTTTCAGACAAGACCATTGAGCTGAACAAACAGGCAAACTACTTCTCGCAGCCCAGTGCCAACATCATCGACTTCTACGGGTTCAACAACTACATCCCGTTCAAAGGACGCCCCGGCGCTACGCAAGTTGATGAGGAGCTGGAGATCGGCTCCAAGCGCATTGGTGGTGAGCTGCAAGAAGGACAGGACCGCATGGAAGGTCGTCTGTCTGAGTCTGAAAACTCTGTTCTGCAAGTGCTTGCAGATGGCGCAGCGTCTGCCCTTCGTGCTGGGCGCAAAGACCTGACCTTGGCGATTAAGAACGCGGTTGATCAGAAACGGATGCGCGGCGGCAGTGAGAAGATCAGCTTTGAAGATCGCTTCTTGGATCGTGTGTCCAAAGAAACGTTGGGTGGCCCCAACAAGATATTTCATTACAACGCCGATGGCACGATTGATGTTGTCAAGATTGACGACAAGCAGTTGAGCGAAGCGATTCGTAGGCAGTATCGTGAGAGCAGCCCGATCATTGACGTTGCCAACAACATCACGAGTTTTATTGGAATGATGCACACGCGGTACAACCCGTCGTTTGCGCCGATGAACTTTGTGCGTGATGCGTTGACCAATGCGTTTACTTTGGGTGCAGAGTTTGGCCCCGCGCAGTCGATGCGCTTGCTGTCGCAGGTAGCGTCTGATGTCTCCAGCGGTGGTATGGCCAAGGCGCTGCGCTACTCAGTCCTCTATGCCAACGGCAAGTTTGATGAGATTGACAGGCTGGCCGCAAAAGACTCTTACTACAAGGATATGCAGGACTACGTCAAGATGGGTGGGCGCGTGTCCTACCTTCAAGGCGTTGCTGCAAAGGGCGCTCTGGATAAACTGATTGAAGAAGTTGGTGTGCGTCAGGTTGGCGCAAACAAAATTGCCACCCTCTTGAAGAAACAGCAGATCGACAAGTTTCTTGACATTTACAACGACATGTTTGAGCTTTCAAGCCGTGTCGCTACGTACAGGATCATGCGTGACAACCTTGCGCAGAGAAACGTAGAGCGCGGTATGAGCGGGGTGGAAGCTGCAAAAGACGCGCAGATTCAAGCGGTTGAGTATGCCAAGAACCTCGCCAACTTTGAACAGGTGGGCAAGTACGGCAAGGAAGCGGGTTCTCTGTTCATGTTCTTCCGTCCCGCTGCTACTGGTGCGGTGCGAGCAATCGAGGCGCTGGCTCCTGCGTTCATGCCGTTTGACAAGAAAGAGTTTGAGCTTGAAGCCAAGCAGATGGGGGCATCGGATGCGCAGATTGCAAACGCTGTCAAGGAGATGCAGCAGCGCAAGGCCAGCGCACGGCGTATGTCGATGGCCCTGATGGGCGTGGGCGCTATGGCCTTCTACATGGCTGTCATGATGTCCGGTGATGACGATGAGGGCCGCAACCGCGTTCTCACGGATGACATGGCTCGGTGGTCTCGCTATGCGCGGTTCCATATTCCCGGTACGGATATATTCTTTCAAATTCCGTGGGGCTTCGGTCTGGGCTGGTTTGCCTCTACTGGCGCTCAGCTTGCATCGGTGCTCACAGGCACAAACAGTCTCCAAGGGGCGTTTGGCAACATGCTCACGACCTACATGGACTCGTTCTTGCCGTTGCCGGTATCGCGTATCAACCCGTTTGAGAATCCCGGTGCGTTCGTCATCGACTCTGCTCTGCCCTCCGTTGCGCGGCCCATCGTTGAGTACATGATGAACATCGACGGTCTTGGGCGCGAGATATACAACAACAGGCAGAACCGCTTTGGTGACGCCTACACTGGCGGTGACAACATCCCAGAGGCGTACAAACTGACCGCTCGCAAGATATTTGATATGACCAACGGCGCGATTGACGTAAGTCCAAACTCGCTGTACTTCTTTGCCAGCAACTACGTTGATGGTATTTCTAAGGTCATGACAAACTCAGCGAATCTGGCGATGACTTTAACGGGTTACAAAGACCCAGACATCCGCAGCGATGTCGCGCTGTTGGCCAGCTTCTTTGGCACAAAGTCAAACTTTGATGCGCGGGAGTTCAGCAAGGTGGAGAAGGATATTCTTGCGATGGATCAGCGGATCAAGGCGCTTAAGAACCGCCCGGAGATGCTGCAAGAGTACCTTCAAGATCACGCCACGGACTACGCCTTGGTTCAGTTCTACAACCAAGCAGTCAACGGGACGCTGCGGCAGCTTAGGACGCAGGCAAACGTCATTCGTGCAAATCCAGAGCTGTCGATGAAAGAGCGCAAGGCTCAACTCGATGAGATCGTGAAGTTGCAGAATCTCGTTAAGCGCGACCTTCTCAATGGGTTTGAGGCGGTCGGCGGCATCAAGCCCTAAGCAATACGCCACGCACGGACACCAAGGACATTGTCCTTGGTTGTCACAAACACCTTGACTTTGACGCCCGCTTTCTTTGCTGTTGTGTCAATCACATAGCAGAAGTACGACGGCTTCATCGTCGGTATGAAGAAGCTGTCCCCAACATTCATTGCGTGAAACGGGAACACCCATTCAGGCTCTTCATACGGCAGCGGGGGCGGGTTCTTCTTGCTCATTGAATAGATGGCTGATGTCCATAGCGATTTGATACGCCTGCACGTTGTGCGCTCCGAGCGCGGCTTTCCATCCACCAGCCATTTGCTTTCGCACCTTGCCGATCAGGACACCCTCACTCATCAGGCGCTTCTCAAACTGCCGGGTGTCGGCCTTGATTTCACGCAGATACAGCTTGATCGGGGTGGTAGCGATGTAGATCATTCCGGTCTCAACTTCTGCTCTGATATTGAGCATGTTGCGCGGTTCCATCACGACCTTGCCATCCTTCACAACTAGACAGTTCTGGATGTTCTTGTTGATAAAGTCACCAAGGATGTCAGCACGGCTGTGCTCATCATCTTTCTTCTTGCCAGATACAAGATCAGCCATCTCTTTACCGACTACGCTGAAAATGCGGTCCAGTTCAAATTTAAGGATGCCCATCTCGTTGATGATCTCACCAGCAACCCGAGTCACAGAAAGCAGGTTGGACAAGAAGCGATACTCACTGCTTTTGGTATAGGCATCTGCCACTTTGATGTACTCAAGGTCAATTGAGCGCCGCACATTCTCAAGACCGATTCGGTACAGGTACTGCACGTACTCGGGGCCTGCCCATCCATAGTTGCTCTTGAGTGGGTCAATCATGGACTTACCGCGCTCTGCTGTCAGTTCGTATCCGGGAACACTTGGCATCGGGATTTCTGGCTCAAGCACTCGGACGCTCTCTGCGCTTGTATTGGACTTGTACTCCTCCATCATGGAGCGCAGGCGCTTATTGGCCGTGATGACTGCGATCAGCCGGGTGTTGAACTGAGTCTCACGTTCTTGATTGCTCGACGCCATCATGCGCAGCTTGGGTGTGCCTGAGCTGATGTTGTAAAGCAGGTTGGAGATGACTTCGCCTTTGTTGTTAGTCTGCTCATCCAGTCCAAACGGAATGTTCTTGCTGGTGATCATGCGCTGATTGAGCGCGTTGGGTGTGGCTTCGTTGACAGCCAGAGAATCAGGCTTGCCCCAGATACTGAGGTTGGCATACAGAGCGCCTGTCTTGCCTGTACCCGGACCCTCACTGAACAGCGAGAGCGTTGCGCCGTTGACGTTGGTCAGCTCCATCAATGGGGAAGCAAAACCACAGAGTACGGAGAACGCATGCCACTCGTATCCCGGATCGTTGAACATTTGAACACATCGTTTCCACTCGTCGTAGCTGCCTGCTGATTTGATGTGCCTGACAATGTTCTTTGCCATTGGTGATGCGGGGCAGTGTTGTATATCTCCGTTGCTTAAATACTCCGATGTGCCAAGCACAAACGATTTGCAGTTCTCAGTCCAGCCTTGTTGAATTCTCATGATATCCGCCTGTTGTGTGTTGATTAAATAGGTCATCCACTTGGTCAAGTAGCTTGCAATGCGCGGTGCGTGTGCAGGCTCGTACGTAACGCCGTGTTCTGACAGCTTTGCTTTAAGCTTGTCAACTGCGGTCACATCGCGCATAGGCAAGAGAAACTCTCGCAGTGGGTCTTTGGGAAGTACCAGCCGCATCACAAGGCACTCGCCATCGTGTGGACTGTAGAGACGTTTGATCGGAAACAGATCAGTATGAATGATCAGTTCTGGGTCGTCTTGAATGACATGACCCTTTTTGTCTCGTCTTGGTGGTGGGGTGTAGTAGATGCCGCCGTTGATTGCGCGGGAGTAGGGATACAAGAACTCGGGGAAGACAGGAACCTCTTTGGAATTCTCGTCGGGCCGAACTGATTGCGCTTCATCTTCTGTGTTGTCATTGCTATCCTCTGTGAGCATCTCTGCTACTGGCTCTTCGGGCGTGGTCTTGAGAACCTTGCCCAGCGCGATTGGACCAATCTTGCCGATACGCGCCCGGTGTGGGCACCCGGCACATCCTGAGTTATTCTCTTTCTCAAAGGCATCGCAGCTATGCGCCCACTTTGCGCTACTCAAAGACTGCGCTGCTTTGCGCTCAGTCTCTTCAGGCGAATAGCCGGGATAGTCTTCCGACATGAGATGAATGGCAGTGCCACCATCGACGCATCGTACGGCTACCGATATACCCGCATACCACAAAGGCTCTGGGCATGAGGCAGCGTTTTCAAGGATGTGCTTGATCTGTGCGCAGCCCTGTCCCTCAAGACTCAACTCAGCGACCTTCTGAAACTGAAACTCAAAGTTGCCATTGAGTTTGTCATAGATGGCCTGCGTGTCAGCATCCAGCCCCTTGTCTACATCTGCCAGCTCAAATGGCTTCTCGATCACTCCAAGTTTTTCTACCCAGTGCGCAAAGTCTGTGGCATCGCCGTCATAGATTACTTCTACGGGAAGCGGGTCACCTTTGAGGTTGCGCGTTCCGGGTGCTCGCATGATCCGCGCTGCGTCAGCAGTGACTGACTCATCAATCCGCAACCCATTGGTGATGCAGTACTTCTTGAACAGCTCTGCGTATGGCTTCCACTGCTCAGCAGGTACATCATCTGTAAACGGCCAGTACGCATGTACGCCGTGCCCTGAGTTGACAATGACGGGCTTTGACAGATCATGCGTATCTACGAAGTTGAGAAGCGCAATGAGACCGTCTTCCCACAGCGCATAGGGCTTGCCTTCACCGCAATCAATGTCCACGAAGAATGAACGCTGAAAGACACAGGATGCGGCTTTGCGTTGGTAGCCCTCAAAAGTCCCAGTTGCAAAAAATGTGTTGAAGTCTCCTCTATCAAATGCGTTGATGTGCTCAAGGGCCTCGTCAATGTTGTCTGAGAACTTGGGACGCACAATGTCGCCCTTGATTCCCACTACACATATGTTGCCCTGCGTTGGCAATACTTTCTCAAAAAATTGTTTCATGTTCGCAGAGACGAAAACGACGGAGAGTTACCCCCGTCATGGCAAGACTTTTCAGTCCGATTTACTTTGACGCTTTGATCGGGCGTCCTATCATGTCCCCCAAATAGGCCCGAGCGTCACGGAGATTCTTCGCTGGTAGAAGTCCCTTTTTCGTGTCTTCTTCTACAAGACGAATGAATGTTTCAATCTTCTCACGGCGCGAAAAGCGGATTGCGCCGCCTCTGAACCATGAGTGGATTGATGCGCGTGTAACGTCCAACACATCGGCCACATACACGGCGGGGAGATTGGCGTTGATGCACGTTGCAGCCAGATCAAGCCCGAGCCGGTATGTGTTTGCGTTTTGTACAGTCTCAATCAGCTTCGCACTGTACTTGGCAACCATTACTTCTTAGTCCACTTCTTGACGATGTCGCTCACATCCTCTGCCTTTGCGGGGGCCACCTTAGCGGTCTCGCGCTTGACGGGTTCAGGAACGGCCTCGGCGGGTGCTTCCTCACTCTCAGCATCGGTCTTGTAGACAGTCAGCTTAACAGCGTTCTCGGCTGCGGGAGTCTTGCTCTGGCGCACGATGGTCTCACGCGCTTCGGCAGGTACAGCTCCCACTGGAGAGAACAACAGACGGGGCACGGGCGAGTTGATGTCAAACTCCATCTTGGTGATCACACGCCCTGCTGACACATTGTTATTGGCCAGCATTTGGATGTACGGACGGAACGGCCAGCGACCATTCTCTTCCTTACCAAACGCGCTGGTTGCCGGGAGAACCAACTGATAGACATCACCAGCAGGATCATTGGGCAGCACAACAGCAGTGCGCCACGACAGACGACAAGCGGTGCCCTGTCCACCTTGGCCTGAGCCTTTGACGGAGTTAGGGCATTCGGCGCAAGACGATGCAGCGGGGGTTTTGACTTCCGGGTCTGGGGTCTTGGAGTCGTTTGACCAGCAAGACGGTGCCAGCTTGACACCCTTCTTGTAGCTTGATGCGTAGAACGTGCGAGAGGCATCGTGTGCCAGCTTGACAAAGACAACATTCATAGAGTTGTCAGTGTTGACGCTTTGTTCTTTGCCACCAACGATCTTTCGGAACACCCGACCTTCAATCGAGATGCGCTTATTGCCTTTGGTTGCACCGCCTGCTACGGCGAGGGTGTCTTCATCGAGTCCCAGCTCAACAATGTTGTTTGCGCCGAGAAGAGTTGCGAGTTCATTAGCCATGATGTTTCCTTAAACTGAAGTTTCACTAGTTGATGCTTTGCGAACGACAATGTCGAATTCGCGCAAGCTATTCACGCCGGGAGGAAGTCCCTTTCCTTCTCTACCAGCCATGAATTCTTTGAAGTTGCGCTGATGAATACGGCGCTCCAAGAGATCAAGCGAGCCTTCCAGCTCGACAAACTTCTTGAAGTTGTCCCAGTCAGTGCAAAAGAATCTGTCCTTGATTTGGCGCGTTACCGTGCCATGCCTAGTTTTGAGTCCGTTGGTGTTGGTTTGGTTACAGAGATCAAGAAGGGCAGCTTCAATGCGCTCCATCTGCTCCTTCATCTCTGCGTCTGTCTTCTCGAAAGAAGCCTTCAGATTCTCACGTTCTCGACGGATTGTCAAATAGGTTTCTACTAACGCCTCGGCATCAGTCATTGGTTTCCTCCATTTCATCGCGGTACAGGTCAACAAGCCGTTCGTGCATGTCCACTTTGCTTTGCAGCATCTTGTACATGCGCTTCTCCACCTCTGACCCTTGAAGGTGGATGACGGTCATTTTGTTTGTCTGGCCAACGCGGTCAATTCGCGCCACGCACTGTAAGTAAGTCTCTACTGACATCACCGGAGACCAAAAGACAATCGTGTCAGCAGCGGTCAGCGTGACACCATGTGATGCGGCTTGAGGCTGAATCAACAGCACTTTGGGGTCAGACGTTGTTTGAAAGCGGTTAAAGATATTTGCGCGCTGTGATGCGCTCACATCTCCTGAAATTGTTTCGTTGACTACTCCCTCCTTGTTCAAAAAGTTTTTAAGTAGCTCCAGCGTGTGCTTGTACGGGACGAACACAAGAACCTTGTGCGCCGCCTCATCAAGAACTTCTTTGAGCACGTTTAAGCGCGGTGAGATATCGAACTCCACCACATTGCCATCGTCTGTGTACACGGCACCGCCAGACAACTGAAGCAATCGAGACAGTGCTGCGGCTGCATTGACCGTGCTGATGGTCTCGCCTGCTGTCTTGATCTGCATCTCTTTGACCAAGTCCTTGTAGTACTTGACTGCTTGAGGAGTCAGGGACACATGACGGTCTTGATAGAGCACATCGGGCAGGTCCAGACACTGCGCCTTCTCGTACCGAATCGCGGGTTGCAGAGCGTTAAACACCGTAGCTTGTGCATCCTTCTTCGGCACCCAGCGAAAACGGCTGGCTTGGAACATCACTATGTCACGCCACGCCGTTTTGTACTTAGGTACGCCACTGGGATTGATCAAACGGGCTAGACCGAACGCATCTTCAGGTGACTGCGATGCAGGGGTGCCTGTCATCATCCACAGATATGTGTCTGGCTGAATCAGCTTCGCAAGGGTGCGCCAGCGTACAGTGCTGGTGTTCTTGTATGCGTTGGCTTCATCGACGATGATCAAGTCAAAGCCACCCTTGGCGATCTCGTCCTGCATGACGGTCACGCCGTCATAGTTGATGATGACAAACTCATAGCCACCGTTGATGACTTTCTGCCGCTTGCTTGTGGTGCCATGCGCTACGCCGCACGAACGATGCATCGCTGTCTTGAACAAGTCAGCTTGCCATGCGCTTTGCATGATGGACAGTGGGCAGATCACTAAAACGCGAGTTACCTCCCCCTGACGCATTAAATAGTCAGCAGCCCATATAGCAGCGGATGTCTTGCCTGTGCCTGCCTCATTGAAGCAGAAGGCGCGTCTATGCAGTGTGAGGAATCTAGCAGTGTCTCGTTGATGCTCAAACGGCTTGAACATCCCCGGCCAGTCGTAGTGACGCTCGATGGGTGACGGAATCTTGAGGGAGAGGGGCGCGATGCGGGCGAGCCGCTGCATCTCTTCTATGCCCCAGTACACGACGACTTTGGCTACGTTGCCACCTTCGGCTACGGCTTCGCTCTTCTCGATGTACTGTGTGATTGTCCCAGCGATGGATGTGGGGCAATGAAATACGATTGCACTGTCTTCAACTATTTGCATACTGCCTCTTTACTAAATGGCCCCGTCTTTCCGGGGTGTCCGTTGGCCCTGCCGTGGTGAAAGGGAGGGGGATGCCACCGACCAACTGATGCGGTTTTCGGGAAAAACTAGGATAAACCCGATTTGTCGCCGTGCGACAGGCCCACTCACACCTGATAGCCGCCAACCAATTATGGTGGCGACACCAAAAATGTCAAGTTATTTTTTGCGCTCGCGCTTGCTGGTCTCGGACACAAGAGCACCACTTGAGTTGCGCTTGAATGATCTATTGGCGCTTGCTGATTGGATCGTGTAGCCATCGGCGTTTGATCCGCCCTTCGACAATGCTCTGCGGTGCGCTATGTCTTTTCCTTCGCGTCCATCAGCTTTACCATTGCCGTTCGCATCTTTTCCGTTCTTATCCACGGCGCGGCGAGCGCGTTGGCGCTCCATGCGAGCAGCGAGTTCCCCGCGAGCCTTCTGCTGCTGGTACTCTTTCTTGTAGGGTCTGGGTTTATTTACGTAGGGCATCGTATTGCTCCTTCATGTGCTTGACTGAGTTTATGGTCAGCTTCACTTCTGTTGCGGCTATGAGCAACTGCTCAATCGCTGCGTCATGCTCATTGTTCAGCATGTGAATGTGCGCTTCTTTTAGCGCATTTTCTGCCATCATCATTGGATAGGCATAATCAATCAGGGCTGTCTCGTTGATCATTTTTCTTTATAGAAGTCGCAGGTTTTAACAGGGCACCAGCCGCACAGTGGTGTCGGATTTGGTTGCCAATCATCATTCACATGGGACAGGCGCAAGCGTTCAAGAGGGCTATAAAAATCCTGCCACAGCTTGTCTTCATCCTCGCGCTTGTACTCAGTGGTTACAAAATTGTTCTTGGCCATGAACAGCAGCCCAGCGTTGATGTGCTGGAGTTGTTCAAAATGAGCGAAAGCCATTAGCGCCATGAGCTGCAACTGCTTCAGGTCAGCGTACTTGTCATTGCCGGTCTTGTAGTCAACGATGTACCCAGTCTCGCCATCGACCACCAGCAAATCAACAATACCCCGCACCCAGTACTTGCCCCAAGAACACGGCTTGCGATTGAAGTCCAGCGCCATGCGATGCTCTGGATACTTGATGCCGTCCATATCCCGCAAGGGGTCCAATTGCGCCGCGTACCGCTTGTAGTCATCTGGCAGGGGCGTACCCGAGCCGACGTAGTCCTCCACCGCTTTGTGTACTTGAGTCCCGTACAGCATCTGCTGCGTGGGCTTTTTCTCAAAGCGTTTGAGTACCTTGATTTCCATGTACTGCCGTGGGCAGTTCACGTAATCTTTGAGGCTAGAGTACGACCATTTGACTTCTTGCGGTTCCATCAGCAATCCCCGTAAGTTCTCCCAGATTTGCATTCGCAAGCGACGGGCAGCTTGTTAGCCCATGCTGGCGCTTTGCTCATGATACCAGTCACCAGCTCTTCTGCGCTAGTTATTTCATCTTCCGGGACGACCACCACCGCTGCGTCATGCACCGTAAGAACCACCGGGTAATGCTTCTTTATCTCAAGCATCTGTACGCCCACAATGATTCGGGCCAATGCCTGCACCACGTTCTCTACGACCGCGCCACCCCAGATCCTTACTGGGCCTTTGCGAGAGTCATACACGATGCGGGACTTGCCATCTTCCCATTCTCGGCGTAAATTAGGGTATCGGATGCGCAATCCGTTGGGCAGAATTACGCCTTCAGAATCATAGGTCAAGCAGCCGTGCTTGCCCAGAGGCAGTGGGGTCTTGATGTCCTCACTCATCATGGTCTCAAGCATCTGATCTGCCTCGCCCCATAGCTCGATGACCTTGTCGTTGCGCTCGCGGTAAACACCCACGATGCGCTTGGCCTCATCCTCGTCAATCTGCACTGACACGGGCTGAGATGTAGCGAGAGTGTGCCGCAGCTTTGCAGCCCCGGTGCCGTAACCCAGACCCAAGATGCAGGTCTTACCTACAAAGCGTTCGGTGGGGTTCTCTTTGGTAATTGGCTTCTCATAGACCGCTGACGCAAAGATTGAGTACACATCTTCACCACGGGCAAACTGCGCCACAACATCGTCTTGACCAGCCAGCCATACAAGCACCCGTGCCTCGATCTGCGATGAGTCGGAGTTCATCACCATGTAGCCCTCGGGCGGCACGATGGCCCGCTTGAGTGCCTTCTTTTTCTTGTCCCGGCTAGGCAGGTTCTGGAAGTTCACCTTGTCCACGCCTGACCAGCGCCCAGTGTGTGCGCCGTAGTACTTCAACGGGATAGGCAGCATCCCACGATTGCGCTTGCCTATGTCAATGAACCTCTGAATGCGCTTAGTCTCCAGAGTTGATTTGGTGCCAAGACGTACAGCGCACAGGTGCTGGATGAACGGGTCTTCATGTTCAGTCAGCGCAATGAAGCCCTCGTCCTTCTTGGCCAGAGCGGGTACATCTTTGCCCTGCTTCTCGCTCATCTTCATCGGTACATCAATGCCAAAAGACTTGAGCACATCAGCAAACTGCTTGTTGCTGGACAACTTCTTACGGACATCTTCCTCGTTGTCGCATTTGAGCTGGCTCATGAGCGAGCCAAGTAGCTCAGACCTTTCTTTGTTCAAGTCGTCCAGTCGCTCATTGAGCACGGCCTCGTCTACACACAGTATTGGATGCGTGAACATGCGCAGCGTCATATCAATGAGTTGCAGCTCTTCTTCTGGGAAGCTCACCACCATGCGCCTGAACAACTCATAGCACAGCTTGACATCATTTGCGCAGTACTGACCGTACCGATCAAGCTCATCTGGCGCAAAGTCCAAGCGGCGTTTGTTGATTGCAGCTATTACCTCTTCGCCTTTGACTCCTACCTCATAGCGTTCAGCCAACGCCTTGAGTGAACCTCCTGCGTCCACGCCGTGCAGAGCACGGGCCATAGACAGTGTGTCGAGCCAGCCCATCGGCTTGATGTTGAAGAGCCACGAAAGAATTGCACCATCGAACATAGTGTTATGGGCCAGCACCACGCTGTTCTTCCAGTCGTACTGTTTGAGCCAGACACGAATCTGCTCGTGTGTCCCAGAGAACCATACTGGTTCGCCGTCGTTCTCCTGTACAGCGATACCAATAACTTCAAACGCAGGGTCGCGGATGTATTCTTCTGTCGTCTGGGTCTTGAAGCCCAGCCCCTTGTCGGTGTAGTACGTCTCTATGTCTACGACAATTAATGACATTTGTAAGATTCCCCAGTTTAGTGTGTCAGGGGGCCGTGGCCCCCTGTTTAGTTACGCGCCGATCTCGCGCTTGAGATACCACATAGCCTTCTCCAAGTCCTGCTTGCGGTTGCCCTTGAGGTCGGAGCGGGTGATGTATTTGACCACGTTGCCGAGGTTGTAATTCAACCTCTTTGCCTCAATGAAGTCAATAGTCTCGATGCCTCCAGCCTTGTAGTGTGCGGGGTGATTGACGGGATCAAATTTGATCTCGTTGGATGTGGCGGGGGGCAGCGTGATCGTGTTGCTCTTCTTTTTGCTCTTGGTGCGCTCAACATAGATTTGTCCCACACTGATCTTGAGCGCCTCCGCAATGGCTTTTGGTTTAGCGTTGGGGTGTGACGCCATGTACTTGCGGATTCGTGCTGCGTTGGTTAATTTCTTAGCCATGTTTCTTCCTAGAAAGGTGCCTCTTCGGCGGTTGATAAGTCAGGCTTTTTTATGGCCTGTCTGTGTGCTCTTTCGAGCAACTTCGGGTCTACCCTCGTGAACGGCCAATTTTTCGCCATACGTTCGCTTAGGCTTTGGGTCTGTGATCGGGACTTCTTTCGTGTTGAAGGTGTGGTCGTTAAAGCAGTGTCTTCGTCTGATTGGTGTTCCATTGTCATCCTTGGTATGTTTGACTTCAGTTGGCGCTCGACATAGTGGGCACTTCATTTCTTGCGCCCAAATTTTGGCATCCGTGGATCGTCATCTCCAACAGGTATTCCTGTGTCTTTATAGACCCAGCCCGGACGATCTTTTGTGCTACCCGCCATGCGTACAGTGCCCATAACTACTTCTCGTCCATTCAGCATTGCAACAGGGGGGTTTTGTGCCGCTTCCTCACCGGCCTTGTAGCCCTCATAGAACCCAGCGTCCCATGCCTTGGCCCAGCACAGGCACCACATGTCGTAGAACTCGCGGCTCAGGGGGAAGTTGAACCCCTCGTCATTGTTAAACATCTTGCGCACATCCTTGCGCTTGATGAACGCCTCCCACGCCCGATCACGGGCAGGGTTGGTGATGGGAATGTCGTCAAGCATCTTTTGCCTCTTCATACATCTCCGTCATACGCATTAGCTTGGACTCCAGAAAGCCGATGACGCCGCGCTGCTCCATCAGGATTTGATTGCCCCGCTTGTTGGCCTCTTCCAACTTCTTGATGTGTACACGCAGGTTGCTGTTCTCTACTTCCAGTTGAGTGCCATAGCTTTCCATGTGCTGCACAAAATCCATCAGTTCCTCAAGCGTTTTCTTTTTGCTCATCTTTCTTCTCCTTCAGTTTGTCGATGGCGTATGCCATCACTTGCTCAAATGTCCAGCGGTTGCCCGGTTCGATTTCATTGACTGTGCTGTAAATCTTCTGCACCAGCGCCCACAACT
>SXGQ01646481.1_pt1 | contig 20745 bp, 37 predicted proteins | sample 3178371 | NCBI WGS metagenome assembly SXGQ01 (sample SAMN11356859, study PRJNA531348) | freshwater metagenome | isolation source: freshwater sample F1-20 | place: China: Fuxian Lake, Yuxi | collected 2017-12-25 | reverse complement strand
CACCTGTTGCCGCGTTTTCAATAACAACTAGATTTACGGCAGAGGCTACTGTTGAGGGGAACTTGATAAGTTCGTTTCCATTTGCGTCTGCAATAAATCCTGAATCCGCAAACTTAGGAGCAGTTAGGGTTTTATTTGTCAGCGTATCTGTTGTGTCGGTACCGACAAGAGTTGTTGTCGCATTGGGTAGCGTAACTGTTCTATCTGCGGTGGGTTCGCCAGCCGAGAGAGTAAGTTCGTTCGCATCGGCAGTTGTTCCCTCAAAGACAATGCTTTGGTTGAAAGCAATTTCAAGACCAGTCTGCTGACCTGAGAAAGTAGCATTGGAAATCGCTGGGCTTGTTAGCGTCTTGTTTGTTAAAGTCTGGGCTCCAGTCAAAGTAACTGTTGTTGCTACTGGTGCGCCTGTTGCGCCGTTGAGTGTAATTGCCATTATGAAATCTCACTTCCGAAGGCTTGGAATACTGCGTTGGTATCTGAAGCATAAACAGAAATAACATCGGTTGCGTCTAGGGTAACTCCGAGTGTGTAGGCGGTAGTGCTGTTTGCCGCCAAACTTGTGTCGTAGGCAAGGTATTGAGAGTTGCCAATAGAAGCACCATTTATACGAATCGCAATTCTGTATGTGATAGCGGAAGCCGATAGGTTGGCTACGCTGATTGTTGAAACTACTGTTTCCGTTGACGCTGGAACAGTGTATAGGGTTGTAAGCGTAGTAGCAGCAGGGTTACTCTGCCCTAACACTTTGTAAGCGGTTGCCATTTTTATCCCCCGATAAGTAGTAGTGGGTTAAGTCTAGCCGACAAAGTACTTGAAGCGGCTGTCGCAGACGCTTGTGCCGCAATACGAGCGGCGTCTGCTTGTGCTACTTCCTCTGCCATGTCACTGCCAGATACTGGGTACGAACCAGAGTTTAACAGAGCATAAGTCGCAAACGCGCTATTGACTTGCGTGTACGTTGAATAACTTGCGTTTATTGCCCAGTATTTGTTTACTGGAAACTCATTAGTTGCCTGTGTGATAAGACCGTCAAGCGTTGCAATTAGCCCCTCTAAAGTAGCAAACGGCACTTCTGTAATTAAACCGACGTAAGTCTCACTGATTGTTGGAACAGGAGAGATGTCGGCGAGGCTTAAAGAACCAACACTAGCAGCAGGAGCAGTTACGGTATAAGTGCGTCCACTAGGGAAGGCTTCTTCAACAGTGTATAAAAAGGAAGGGATTACGTCAGTATCATCAGTAGCAGGTAACGAGGTTGAGAAAGAGCCATTGGCATCTAGCGTTACAGTAATTGTTGACGGTACGACCATTTGATTTGCTAGAGAGTTACGCAACATGTCAGACAATGTAAATTGGACTTGTCCTGCAATAGCGTTTCCTAAGAAATCTACAAAGTTTCCAGTAACGGTTATTTGAGTCACCGAGGCGTCAATTGCCATTACGCACCACCCAACATGATTCCTAGTGTTGCTCTTTTCTCTGAATCTCTTGCGCTATTCCGAGCAGTCAAAGCAGCATTGACGTCAGCCACGATTAAATCTGTATCATCATCAACAGTATTAAGGGAGTTTTCAAGTACCGTCATCAAGGCTGCGGCAGTAGTGTGTCTTGCTATTAGTACATACGGTTCAGCCATTTTACATTCCCATCAGTACGAACTGGTGAAGTGCGGCTTTAGAAGTTTGAACATTAGCAGTTTCCGCTTGGTCAGCATACAACTCTATGTTATCTAAGTTTGCACCAGTGTCAGTCATCTGGTCGTATTCGGCATCTGCGGCATTGTAACGAGCAAGCAAAGTGTTGTACTGGGCTTGCGTTACATAACTTGCGGCTTCGGTTGTAGATACAGCAGGAGCAAGGTCGGCGATGTCTTGTGGGTCTGGGGTATCAACAGGCAAAGTAATAAAAAACGTTCTACCGCCAGAAAAGATTTCTTCAACCTCATAAGCAAATGGTTGAGGCGTAACATCTGTGTCGTCAGTTATGGGCAAAACTATTGAGAACTCACCACTTGCATTTAAGTTTGCAGTCAGAGTTTGATTGATGATTATTTGATTTTGGTCAGTATCTTTAATAATGGTCTGCGGTGTAAAAGATACAGAGCCACTTATAGGATTTCCTTGAATGTCAACATAAGTGCCAGTTAAGGTAATTGTAGTCAGGTCGGGAGTTAAAGCCATTTTATCCCCCTATAAAAACTCTTTTGATTCCTTTAGTTACCAGCACGCAAAACATTGACGTCCTGTGTTGATGAAGCAACTACACCATACACTATTTCGCCTTGTAATAAGTCTATAGAAATGTCAGAACCACCAGCCAAAGCAACGCCGTAACTAGAAGTAGTAACACCAGCACCACCAACGTAAACAGTTGTACTTGCTGACGGATTTTGAATACACACAGCGTGACCATCTCTGTCATTCACAGCAGTAGAAATTACTGTTGCAGTGGTTCCAACAGATACAATTGCGTGAGTTACAGCCATACGTCACCTATTTCTTTACGCTTGATTTTGCCTTTACAGGTTTTTCTTCCTCTACGTCAACCTCTTTTACTGAAGCCTTTGTAGGCTTCTCATCAACAGGTACGAGAGTCAAGTAGCGCATACTGATTAAAGAATCAGTATTGCGCCACTCGCTTACATCAAGAATCTCACCTGCGGCATAAAGTACGCCGTTGACGGTCATCTTCTTTAAGAGTTTTGCTTTCATTACTACGCAGTCATGTCAAACCATACATAACTAAATGTACGGGCTGAGTCATTGATTGCACTCGCAGTTGGATTGTAAAGATAGATTGAAACTGTGTCGGCAGCACTAATAGCAGCACCAGCAAAAATCAAATCGTCATTTAAGTCTGACGGTGGGTTGACAATAATGATGTCAGTAGTTGCAGCACCAGTTAATGTGAAAGTAACTGAACCGCGAGTGGTAGCGTTAATAGACGCAGGGTCAACTGACGCTGTACCAAACTCAACACCATAAACAGTGTCATTGTCACCAACTTGCAGAGCACCTACGGCAACTTCGCCACGGGAGATACGGTTTACTTGAGCCATTTTCTTCCTTTCAGAAAGAGGTACGGGGGGAGAGTGGTCTCCCCCCTTACCAGTCAGTCATTAAGCGACGATTGTGTTCCAGAAGTAACCGAGGTCAGCAGCGATTACTTTGTTGTCAAACGCCATCTCAGCCTCTACGCGCTCAGCACGTAGTGAGTCCATACGGAATGAACTTACGCCGATTGTTGAACCGATACCGCCTGATACGCCAGTCCAAGAGAATGTGTATCCAGCAGAAGGTGTCAATAGACCAGGAGTTGGAGCAACGTGAGCGAGCAGTGCGGCTTTGCCATAAGCAAATGAGTACGCCTCTGCTGCACCTTCATTGTTGGTTGCCTTAACTGCCTTAGCAACAAGAACACGATTGATGTCAAACATACGAGCGAGCATGTCGGTTGTAATTGTTTGACTTGATGTGTACTTGATACGGTCAACTAGGTCAGGGTGATTCTTGAGTTGACGGAATACTTCATAACCAAGTACGAGAGTGTTTGCTTCCATACCTGTGTTTGCCAAGATTTCACTCTTGGCTTCTTCAATGTCGTCAATTGGGTCTGAAGACGAATAATCAGACCACTGCTTGGTTTCGCCAGCACTTGGAGCACCAGCAACACCAGTTACGTCGTCTCCCCAGATTCCTGTTGTGAAAAAGTCAGTTACGAACTGAAGTTCCTTACGAAGAAGCATACGACGTGTTACGAACTCTGTTGCCTCACGGAGTGGATTTAGTGGAGCGTCAGCGTTAGCAAGAAGTTGGTCACCTACGTCTTTGTGGAAAGCATAAACGTCGGCAGAGTATGACCCTGTACCGAGGTTGTAACCGCCACCAGCAGACTCAGTAGCATCAGCGCGACGCTGTGCTTCATCTCTGAACCAGTCATTCTTTGTGTAGGTGAAGAACTTATCGGACTTCTTGTCTACAGGGACAATTGGGAAAACTTTATCAGCAATAAAGTTATCTTGATTTTGTAGATACGCAACTGAAATGTTTGTCAAGATTGCGTCTACGTGTACGGAGTTAATGTTTGGTTGTGCCATTTTGTTTATCGCTCCTTACGCGGCTCTGCCAGGATTGGCACAGTTGATTACGGCAGTTACGACGTCTCCGTCAGCACCAGCCTCGGTTAATAGTGTTCCTACGACGTACTTTGTGGTATCTGTTCCAGCAACAAGAGCAGCAGCCTTGCCTGTAGCAGATGTGCCAACAAGAGCACCTTCACCGATTGCCGCACCTGCGACAAGTTTTGTTCCACCAACAACTAGAACTTCGGCTTCTTGTCCTGAAGTTGGAGCGTTCTGTAGAACGCCAATTGGAATATCAGTGGCAGCAGCAGCAGCAGCAACCTGACCTGATGAGTTTAATTTAACAAACGTGTATTGCTTAGCAGAAAGGTCAGCCGCAGCAACGAGGGTAACCTTTACGCTGTAATTACTAATTTCGTATGCCATTTACTTAGCACCTTTCTCGCTGAGGTACTGATTGTACAGGTCAGGGTTGCTTGTTACAGCACCAGCAAACGCTTGTTCAAACGTAATACCTTTATTTGTTTCTACAGCCGCTTTAGCCATAGATGTTAATTGTGAATAAGCGTCACCAGAAATAGGTGAAGCAGCCTTACCAATCTCAGCAAAAATGTTTGCGGATTCTGCTTGAGCGTTCACAGAAGTCAAAACATCTTCAAGAGCCTTTGCCAATTCAGCATTTACTTCAGCAAGTGAAGCCAACGCTGGACCAATCTTTTCTGCGTCAAGAGCAAGGTGTGTCCACTCTTTTGCTTTTGCAACAGCGATTTCATTTGCGCGAGCATCACGCTCTGCCTTTAATACTGACTCTGCGGCTTCGGCGCGAGCCTTAGCATCAGAAGCAGACTTTTCTAAATCTTCAAGCATTTTACGAAGTGGCTCTGGGGCTTCTTTTACAAGAGTCGCAGTTTCATCTTCAACGGACTTTTTGGCTTTTTCCTCTTTCTTTTCTTTTTCATCAAGGTCATGCGCCATCTTGTCCATCTCTTTTTGCTTTTTCTTTAATTCATCTTCAAGCATTTTGATTTTATCCATAGCGTCGTTGTAAGACATTTTATCTTCCTCTGGCTTAGCAGGAACAGCCTTATCAACCACTTCTACGTTCTCATCTTGGGGCATAGCGGTCTCCTTCGTCCCCTCATTAAGCAGAACGGTTTCTGCTTGTTCATTTTGACTTACAAGGTCACTAAGAAGGTCGTCTACACCAGACATCTCTGATTTAATGACTAACCAACCTTCGTGTAGATGTGCTGGGTGGTCAACGCCACTGGTCTCTTCAATGTTGAGTCCGACCATCTTACGGGCTTTAGCCATTCCAGTCTCCTAAACGATAAGTGCTTGTGCAGTAAACAACACTACATCAAACAACAGTAAGCGTTGAACAGAGAATAACACTAACTACACTCAAAAACGCTCCCTTGACACACAAACTTAAGAAGGCTTGTCTTTCAAGATTGTTTTTTTAATTAACCGAGTAACAAAACAGTCTTTACAACACTTAGTGCCATCATCAAGAACACCGCCAAACTTGGGCTTAAAGAAGTTGGGACAGAAGGGACACTGAAGGGCAACCACTAACGGACAGGACCGCCAGTTACCCAAGCGTCGCAGGTACGAGAAGCAGCACACTTGAAGTCAAACGCCTCACAGAAGCCTAATTCACCAGCGTTTATGCTGTCCCAAGAGTTTTGTTCTTTAGGGTCACCAACGGCTAAACCTTCTTTGATACAAGCAAGCATTGGCTTAGTTTGTATGAAAAAAGCACAATTACCACACAAAGATTTCTTGGCTTCAGCAGTTGTTACGCCCCAACGCTTGGCTTTCTTTTTCCAAAAGTCGTCGTTCGGCTCTTTTGGATTGAGTGGGCCGTAACCAGCAGATTCAATAGCCTTTTCTCTGTTAGCCAGATTTTCCTCTACGTTCTGGGTGGCTGTAGGGCAGTTATCAGCCTTTTGGACACCGTACTGGTGTGGATAGATAGGGGTCATTTCTTTTCTCCCTTAGAGTGTAGTGGGTGACTTTCTGGCAACAGGTCGGTATCAAAAGGTGACCTTTTGTAGCCACCAGTACGAAGCGCATGGAGAAAACCATTCACTCTGCCAAACGCCCATTGTGCTTCAGACGTAACATTCGGACGAACAGAAGAAGGGTTTGTACGGTAAGCACCAACACCTCTACGATAAACCTGTAACAATGTACCAACAGTTGTGCGCTTACTAGGAGTGTCACCAACTTCATCATTGTGTTCTTTGACTTTGTTACGCAACGTGTCCTCTGTGGACTTTTCTAATTTTTTATCAGTCACACGTAATTGACTAAAAGGTTTTACAACACGGCGATTTGTTTCTTGTAATCCTGATTCTGTCTCAGCCCAAACTCTTAACACTGCGACTGGGTCATCATCACTTGCTTCTGCTCGCTCGCTAGTTCCCTCTATTTCTACAACACCAGTTCTCATTATCCGCTCTACTTCACCAGTTGCGTACGTTGTTGCGGCAGGTGGTTTTTGTACAGCATAAAGAACAACGTCACCAACGCTAATGTCTTTTTCTTTTTTAATTTTTTTCTTTGGCTTTGGATTCATAATTGTGTCAACGTGTACATCACTTACAGTTGGTTCACCGTTGCGTACTTGTAATTCTGAAGTTGTTACAAAGTCATCTTCATCTTCATCATCTTCTTCAAGGTCAGCAAGAATACGTTGCGCTTTTCCACCAATTGAATAGCCACGGAGTTTTCCTTCTTTGACTAACTTCCACGCCCAATCAGACCACTGAACTCCCATAAACACTGTGTTTGCAGGGAACGACAAATTGTTGCTTGCGCCATCTGCCTTTGTGACAGGTATTGTTAATGGATAAGGGAATGTCATTACTTCAAGCCATTCACCAGCAACAACTTCTTTATTATGTTGCAAGCGAATACGTCTGTCACCAGAACGTACATAATCCCAAACCGCTTTTTGTAATTCATCTGGGTCAGTCCACTCATTATGAGCGTCAAGACTGTTTGGTACATACAACGGTGCTAATGTAAAACGCTTCTCATCTTGTTTAAGTACAGCCTCAATGGACAAGACATTGAACGCTCCTTCATCTACAGATTTATTAGTTACACCAGCAATAATTTTTTTAGCCCAAGCAAAACCAGCATCTCCACCCCAAGCGTCCCACGCTACGCGACCAGGTGACGGGAACTTTTTACTATTAGAAAAAAATCCATCTGCTTGACTGTCATTCTTATGACGACGAAAGAAAGACGCCATTCTTTGAATTGTTCTTAAAGATACTGGACGTTGAGCAGCGAGTTGAGCAGCGCGAGCGCGACCTACAGCAGTAAAACCATCACCTTGTTTTCCTTCACGAATCCAACCGAGCGCACGCTTGGCTTCTGCGGCAACAGCATTAGTTGGAGTCCATGTTGTTTCTTCTGAAACTTTGTTTAAGTCCTCAACACTTTGACGAATTAAAAGTTCTTCACCATTAACACCAAAACTGCTACTTATCTCTATTTCGTCACCAGTCAATTCCCACTTCTCAGCAAGCACATCTACGGCTTCTGACTTTGTTACTCCTAAATCATCAAGGTCTATAGCAGTGACAGAAGTACTCCACGGCATGATTACAGAAAGTGCTCCCCAACCTGTGTTGTCATGTCCATGACTCAAGCCACGCTTGACCATCTCTGCGGTTACGTAATGATGAAGAAGCACTACATCATCATTGATTGGCTCTGGATACTTAGCGTGTACGTCATCATGTAATTTTTGTAAGTTATTATGTTTTGCGATTGCGTCAGGAACGTTAGCGTACAAGGCTCGCATGTGTCTTACAGCGTCAGCCATAGAGGTATGGCACATTGTAACTTCACCAGTCTCAGGCTTAACTATGGCATAACCGTCACAGCCTTTTGCATTGGTACTGATTTCATACGGCATACGGTCTCCTATCCAATCTCTTATTATGACTTAAGCAGCAGCAATACGGGCAGAAGGCTTGCCAGGTAATAGTTCAATGCTACAACGACAATGTGGGTGAAGGGCTGGCGAACCAAAATCAAAATCTGAATCCCAATCTACAGTCTGACGGTGTTTAGGAGCACAAACACTACAAGTACGTTCGTCCAGTGCTGTAATCCAAATACGCTTAGACTCAGGCGGCATGAGACCCTGTGAATCAATTTCAAACCAAGAAAGAACTCTACCTTGATTAGCAGCAGTTACCATCTCTGTACGAGCAATACGTAAGCCTCTGTAACGAATCATACGGTCATACAACGGCTTGATAAGTTCTCTTACTTCTTGAGTTGCTTCAGCAAAGGTGTCGCCCTCGTCCATAAGCCGTTCAAGGTTTTCTGTATAAAAACGGTCTAAAGATTTTGCCTGTCTCTGGTCTAAGCCAACTACAGCCTCAATACGAGACGCCATTTGTTCCATGTCTAACTTTGAACGTAAACCATCAGCAATTATTCTTGCAACTGCTTGACGAGATTCTTCACTGATACCAGCAATTGATTTACCTGCTCTAATTTGCGCCCAAGCAATCGCACGTGGGTCAGTAAGGTCAAAAGTGTAATTAACTTTGAGTCGGCTTGGTAGTCGTGCCAAACTTTGATTTGCAGAAGTTACTACTTGCGACGTTGTCACATCTACAAACGGCTGTAAGTCTTGAGCAAAGTTACCCCACGGGATAATTGAAGCAGCAGACAGTGGATTACCAGCAGCAACCTGTTCCATTATTTGTGCGAAAGTTTCTCTAGTAATAGCAGAACCACGAACATTACGGAAAGCGTCTAAGTAAGTTTGTAGCACTCGCCGTTCGTTTGCGGTAGGACGATTACTTGGTACTAACGGATTGTTTGGTTGTCGTCGGACTTTTTTTACAAACGGCATTATTCAGTTGCCTCTGCTATTGGCAGACCAGCAAGTCCACGAAGGTAATTTTCTGTTTCTTCGTTAGGAGTGATAGCACCAGCAGCAGTCAACTTAGAAACATAGTCAGCAATCTCACTTAGTTCAACGTGCGAGACTTCACTGTACTTTAATTGTGGAGTATTACCAAGAGACATACCGTTTAATTTTAACAATCTTGGAATAGCGTGGTAGTTAATAGTTTCGGCAATAGATTTACAAATAGCGTCTACAGCCATTGTCCATAGGTCTATCTTTGATGAACCCAAAGCAAATGAGCCAACTCGTTCGTGACCTAAAAGAATGAAGTCAGACAACACTGACATAGCAATACGTTGGTCATACCGAGCAATAATTTTGTCTGTATCAAATTGACGTGAGCCACCAGTTGACAACAATGTCATGTCAAATAGTTTGTGACCTTGTTCATCAAACATTTGTGGGAAAACAATACCTTCTTGCTCATTACGTTTAACATTCTGGACAATTTCTGTTATTGAAGCAAGAACCGCCTGTTGGTCAGCAGTAGCATTACTTGATAGATACTCTGGTGGTACATAAGCAACTGGCAAACCTGCTAAGTCACGTTCAACACCAATTGCTTCTATTTCCTCTAAGCGACGTTTGAAATACCACGGACGATAAGCCGTACGCAATAAAGATTTACCCTCTGGATTATTTTTTGACGTACTTGTACGGAACAATAAACTTTTATCAATTGGGATTCTATGAATACCAGCACCATAAGGGTCAACCTGCTCAAATCCTTGAATACCACCGTCAACATCAAACAACCAGTTGTTATGAGTTTCTTGAGCACGTATCGCCCACTTACGCCAACCGACTTTGCCATCACTGAAGTTTGATTTACGCTTAGGGTCATCAGAATCGCCACCGCGCTGTTTGTAAACTATCTCCATGTACGAATAGCCATAAACAAGCATTGACAAAATCTCTGAAAGTGTGTTGTCCCATGAATCAGACATGTCATACAAAGCACTCTCAATAAACTCAGCGTTCAAACGGTCTGCTTCTTCATCACTACTTGGCTGTACGTACCAGTCAAGTCTTAAAATAATTTTTTCTATTGCGTAGAGAATTGAGCCAACTACAGGGTCATTCTCTGACATTTCACGATAAACTTTTGCGCCACGGCGACCACGCAACGCGGTAAGGAACTCTTCAAATACAGTCCCACCAGTACGACGTAAGCCTGTCGTGCCAATTTCAGATAAGTCTAATTTTTCAGCCATGCGTTAATCGTCCTCATCTCTGACGCCACCAAACTTCATTATCTCTGCTACTAAATGTAGTGCCTGCGCTTCAGTAAATCCAGAACCAACGAGGGCATTGTACAACTCATTAAGATGAGCAGCACTTTCCTCAAGAGCAGACAACGGTGACGGAGCAAAGTTGTTTTCTGAACTTTCAGACATAGGTTCTCCTCTGACGCAACAGTGTATCGGTCATAACGCTGGTTACGGGTTTAAGACAAACCAAGTTACTTACTTTTCTCATAGTTGGTTTTTGCAAAAAGAGACGCTTCGTCATACAAAGGTACAGCCTTGATTTTGTGTAGACGACGGTAACGCACTCTATCTTTCTCAGTTGAGCCACCCCAAATGCCTTGAACATCTACACCAATAGCGTATGCGAGACACTCTTGAATCCACGGACAAGTGCTACAAAGTTTTTTAGCCAAAGAGCCAGATTGATTTGCAGGGCTTGGAAACCAGATAGTCGGGTCAATCTGTGCGCACGTTTGTGAGCCATCAAAATCTGGATAGGTTGGTACGTTCAACGGTCACGTAATCTCTGAAACGGTCAACACTGTTTAAGGGTAAGGCTAATCACGCTGTAAAGCAACAAACAAAACTAAAGGGGTGGATTTCTAGCCCCACCCCTTCAGCGAATAGACTTTAACTATTCCACAGACGTCACCACAATGTGAGAATCTCTATTGCCACTATCAGTTGCATGTTTGTCGTAAGACATTAGAAACTCATACTGCTCATCTGTAACACCAAGCGTATTGCCTGCGCTGGTAGTTTTAATGCTGGTAAACGCCACATCACCTAACATGTCAATGCAGGGAATTGGAAAGTGATTAGCGGCGACAAGCGACGTTGCTAATGAATTAAACGGCAGTCCTTCTACTGTCTTGCCGTCTGAATTGACGTGATTAAGCAAACGGGCTTCCTCATTACCCCACATAATCAAGCCATACTTTTCTAAGTACACAGGTTCTACATAGCCACCGACAATACCTTGAAAGGTCTTTAACCAATTCTCGGAAGTTGTCTCACCATGAGTCTTTGTGCCGTTAGAGAGAAACGTTACATACTTTTGAGGTTTCATACCGCACCTGCCTTGATAAACATTTGCGGAAGAATCTCTGCTTGTACGGCAAAGTCGCCAGCACTTACACTTTTGTTTTGTAAGTCAGCGCGTAATAAATCTAATGTCTTTTCAATCGCTTGTTCTTTATCCTGTCCTTCAACACGATAAGTCAGCGTGACATTTACTGCGAATACGGACATTTCACACCCTCTCAAATGAACTTGCTGGGAATTGAACACGTAGGGAATCTATAAATGTAAAACACCATTTACGGATAGTCTCAGAGTTGAACATAGCCTCAGAGCCTTCAGCACCTTGAGTACAGTTATGTACGATACGGGTCACTTGGCTCATAGCATCTTGTTCGGACTCAGCATTGATAAAACCAGTGCAAACAGAAGCGTCACTGCTCTGACTTGCCATCACTACACGGTTCATCAATTTGTATTTGTAACAATCACCTCGGTTGGCTAACTTTTTGATTGAAACATAACCAATCAAGTCATCTTCACCTTCAACTTTGACCTTCATGCAATCACCTCGTTGCTTGAGAATGTGAAACGGTTGTCCATTGACCAACCGTGCTGGATAAGTGTTACGGCAATTACGTTTATCATCTCATCATCTATGTATGAATGAGACGGGTCTTTGATAAGCAAGGTTGCCCTTGCGTCATCTCGGACGGCTTCTTTCTGTTTGTCGGACATCAGAGAAAAGTTCTCTAATGCGTCAACTGAATCAAACACCTTTGCAGGGTTTTCATTTTGTACGGTCATCTCGGTATTGCTCCTCTCTATGAGTGACTTCGCCCATTCTGCCGTAACTGGGGTTAGGTGTAAAGCCAGCAGGGGGTGTGTTTCATGAGGCGTTAATCCTTTGAAGGGCGTTTATCAGCCTTTGACTCTACGGGGTAGGTAAAGGTATTACCCAAGCCTCAAAAGTGTCTCTAATCGGATTCTGGGGCTTTGTATTGGGTCTCTGCGTTTTAGGCTAGAAAGGAAAGTCCTCTTTAGGCTCAGGGTTCGCAGACCACGGGTCATTGGAGTTTGACCAGCCACCGTCGCTCTTTGAAGACGCTGACCGAGATTCAAGTTTGTATTTGTCTATCTTGACGGGCGCTCGCCCTAAGTCAACGGCAAACTTCTGTGCTGTGACTTCTACAGACGTACGCTTCTGTCCGTCACGTCCTTCCCAAGAACGCTCTGCGGCAGTTCCTACGACAATTACGGACGTGCCTTTCTCAACAGAGTCGGCTACATGTTCAGCAGCCCTATCCCAAACGGTGACCTTCCAATACGTGACATCTGATTCTTCCCAAGCGTCACCAACTTTTTTCTTTTTGCTAGTTACAACATTTACTGTACATAACGCTTTACCAGACGGCAGGAACTTTAGTTCTGGGTCTGCCGTGACATTTCCAATTAACGTGATTTGCGCTGACATGTTTCTCCTTTGGGTGTATGTGGGTTGTCGTACATTAACGCTTACCACTGACATTCTGTTTTTGAACATCAGTTAGTAACTTACAAATGCTACAAGACTGTTCGCCAAGTAGCCACTGCCCACAGCCACCGCAGCGGTGTGGTTCTCTTACAGCGTAGTTATCTACGGTCATCTTCTTCTTTCTTTTTTTTACTTACGATTTTTGATAAGCCGTTCATACGCTTCAACGAACTTTGACCACTGTTCAATTTGTTTTTTCTCATTCCTAGAACGAAACCATTTTCTAATGGACATTAGTACCAACCCCCAATCATGTCTTTTCCTGCTTGACGTTGCCAGAATGACCACGCGTCGCATGGATTGTTATAGCGATGCTGAATGTACTCAAGACCGCGACGCACTTGCTCTTTAGGTGGAGTCTCAGGGTCAAGTCCGAGTATCTGTGGAATACCACCAGCAAAAACTATTTTGTCACCTACTTTTATTGGAATCTTGGACAAAGCCTTATGACGCCAGTTGCTCTCTTTTGTCCACAATTGCTCAAGGCAGAGAAACTGTTGTTCATTCCAGCCAAACTCTGAGATTGCTTTACGAGCATAATCTTTTGAATCGTCAGCCGTCCAATCTTTTTGAACAACTTGTGCAACGATTGGTTCTCTTACGCCTTCAGCGTGAGCAGAAGGTTCTTTCATTGTGAGTTGAACTACGCCAAACAATGACCATGCCATTACATTGATAAGTACAAACTCGCCACGTGGGGTTAAACGCATAACGTTTGCCTTTCTTTTGTGGTAACCCCCCTAACAGGGGTTACACCTAGACTGCCATAGATAAAGTTGAAGTTCAATCCTTTCCGAAAAAGTTTTTATGTGTGTATGCAGCAGCGATAGGCGGTGACCATGTATCGCTGGGGTATTTACGCACGGCAATTGTTTGCCGTCCATCTGGGTAAGTTGTCACTAACACTTCCTGACCAAACAATTCAAATACAGAAGCAGTTATCGCTTTTGATTTGGATTGTTTGCTTTTTGGAGTTTCAGTAGGTCTGAAAAAGACCCATTCGGGAGCAACATAGATTTTACACCTGTTCCGTCTTGCGGATAATCGCTCTATCTTTCCTGCTAAGTGTAACACGCTCAATACGCCACTAGCACTGCCATGATGAACATTGAATCGCTCAGACAATTCTTTCCAAGTAACACCTTTGTCCTCTGATTCAACAATCATTGACATAGTGTCTATTTGAAGTTTTGCAGTCTTTCCAGATTCATCTAATCGGCGAGCGCGTGCTCTTGATGTGTCAGAACCACTGTGACCTGATGTACCTGCGTACGGCAGAATTACGTCAAAATCTTGATTGTCCATAAGCACCACCTTTCGCATTTAGTCTAGGTGAGCCTACTGACACTTTTACGGATTTGTAAGTGAGTGTCTCAACGGTAACGAATTGTTATGTTGAAAAAGTTTCAGGACAACGGTTGCGCTGTACAAAATCGCTAAAACCAGGTAAACAGATAGGGCAGTGCGCCAGGTTAACAACTTGAACAGTAGTTGTACGCTCTGACATTTTCAAAAGTAATGTTGTATTTTCTTCCACAACGAAAACAAGAGACATCAGTTCCGTCTCCTTCACTCTCTCTTTGAGTACGAGTGATTTCAAAGCCAAGCAGTTTCATTACAGTCTTTCTGGGTCAGCAAATAAGTGTTCCGTGTTCGCACGTAGCGGAACAACCCACGCCCACATAGAAGGCAACACTGGTTATGAAACCAGCGAGGAAACTCATTACGTTGCCTCTATTGCGAAACCTATTTCTTTACAGAAGTAGAAATCTCTTTTGCGATTTCAATGTTACCAAGTTCGCCGTACCACTGTAAAGCAGAGGCAATACCAAGATAACCGTCAACCGTGACACCGAGGTCGCTGTTTGGGTCAGCGCACCAGTCTTTTACGACAACACTTACATTTACAAGAGTCATCTATAACCCCTTTCTGGGAATTACAGAATAACCCAAGTTAGGTCAACGACCAATAGGGGTTAGGTACGTGTCGCAGACTTCTTTAACGCCATCTTTTCTTCCTGATACCAACAATCACCGCAGATTACGGCAACCTTTTTATTGATTTCATAAGCAATAGCGGCATCTTCACACCCACAGAGTTGACAGTTCATACCGTCACCTTGTCTGTGGTCTCTAAGTGTTTTTCTACTTGTCTTTCAATGGTGTCGGCTATCAGACCGCACTCATCTTCTATGTCATTATCGGCAACGTCTACAGCCTTGTCCCAGATTTCTTTTGGTATTGGTTTGTCAAGCGTATGCTCAATAAACGCTTTGTCATACCAGACGCAAATGATTTCTTCTTCAGGATTGAGATTCATTAACGTTCTTATCATGTCTTGCACTTTCATGTCATTCCCTCTCTTGTGGTCTTTGTACAGCCTTCGCTACATCTTCTTTTGTATAACCAGCGGCTTCAATTAACTGTAGAAGCGCAGGGTCGTCACTTGAATCGGCAACTATACGTCCTTGTCGCCAAGTGAATGGTGTGCTCTGTCCTTCAGGCAACACCCAGATGTGATACTGATTGGCAGTATCAACAAGTTGGCTTTCAGGGGGAAAGATGTCAATGCCTTCACGTTCCTTACCAGCCAATTCATTCTTGATTCTTTGTAGATGTCGCCAATCACGAATCGCTCTACGGTCATTGTGTTTGACAGACAACCAGATAGCACCAGCCTCACCAAGTTCTGGCTGAAGCAGTTTCTTTTCAACCGTGTAGAACTTGTTACGCCAAAGCGACGTATGTTCTCCTAGTTCTACTTGTACGCCGTTACGAAGCGCGAACGCAGGTTGAAACTTATCCCAAGTTGGTTTTGTCATACGTCCCACCAAGTATCAATAGTTTTCATGTCAGTGACAATGGCTTCTTGTTCACCACGGTCAAGTAACACCGCACACACTTGATTCTTATTCACAGTCGCTTGAATGATTATTGGACTTCCTTTGTTCAAACGCTTAGCAAAAAACTTTGCTTTGTCTTTGTCAAACGTCCAAGATAAACCAGTCTCATTGACACCTCTCTGACAGCCACGATACAAAGTCACCTCGTCGGTCAACTTGCTAAAGTAGTAATAACTTTCCTCGCCCATCAGACGACGTTTCTCTGGTCTCTTTGAATTGAACAACTCTTTCCACATGGCTAGATTCTGCCAAGCGTTCTCTGTATCTGTCCATGCGTTGCTCAACAGTTCCCAATAATCTTTGTCGGACAACTGTTCAACGACATTTATGAAAGCGTCAAATCGGTAAGGTCGTTCGTGTAGCCAGACGTATTGACTGAACTTACGTTCTGCCAACGCACGTTCTGTCTCTTGTACTTTCTGGAGATACAAACGATTAGCAGCACCCTTGTTTATCAACGGAACTTGATAAATCAACGGGTGACGTAGTTGCTCACCGAGCACTCCTTGTTCTAAGTACGGTGTCAACTCAGACAACAATTCCTCTGACATTTCTTTTTGCAGTCTGCCAGCAAACTCTTGGAAGTCGGTCATTTTCTTTTCCCTCTTAATGGACGGGCAGGTATAACCATGATTGATTCTGCCTCAATGCCGTACAGACGAATAGCGTCACTAACGTTCTCATGGAGAATGTCGGCGAAACTTGTTGGCACTCTCATGCCTTTCGGTGGAGTAATAACAATCCTCATAGTTACACTGAACGTCTTACTCCACAACTTTGATGTGTCCTTTATCGGTTCGCTCATTTGATTATCAACCAACCGTTCTTGATAAAGACATAGCAGTAAAAGAAACCTAGAAAGAACAGGAACGTTCTGGTCTGAATCAGTCGCTCTAGGTCACCAGTCAATGTGCGACGTTCTTTAGTTTTTGTACACATCAGAACACCCAACTTTCTTCTGGCTCTACACCAAAGGTCTCGGCGTAAAGATTCCTGCCCTCTGTCCAGTCAGACCAGTTACCGTCAGACTTGACTGTGAAGCCGTCTGCAAACTCATGCTTTAACAGAATCAGAACGGCTGTGACTACTGAGTCGTACGGACGTTGTCCAGTTTTACAAAAAGCCTTGCCAGTCCACGCCTCGCCACCATTGTCAAGAATGAATGATTCGTAACCGAAGTTTGCGAAACCATTGAACGCAATCATGCTGGTCGTGACATGAGGTGTCCCTTGACCGTCATAGTTGCCAAGCGGTATGCCAGCGTCATCTGCTGTCTTGATTATCAGAGCGACTTTGTTTGTGAAGTCAGCCCACTTGTCAGGCTCAATCATTTTTGATTGAGTCCAGTAGTGCGTGTATCCCATTTCAGTTTCCTCTCTTTGTGGTTGAGTTAGCACTTACATTACCAAATAAATCACTGTATTCCAATTTGAAGTAAACACCATTTTTGTCTCTTTTTCTTTCAGCGAACACACGCAGAAACTTGCCTTCCAGCCCGTCGCTTATCAGAAATTCGTGCCGTCCGTTTGTGCTATCTACTGAGACAACAGACCAGTTAGGTACTCGGTTCAACTTATTTTTTAACTCTTGCGCTTCTTGCAAATTAAGTTTGGTTACCATCACAAATCTCCCATCTCTGCGTCAGCCATACGGCTCATACCGAGATACCGACTGGTATCAATTGTTAGGTCAGCGCACCAGAGGCAGACCTTCCCAAAACGCTTTCTGAAGTTTGGGTCATCAAACGCTTCGCTGGACAACGCTTTACACGCCAAACACTTGTAAGTTTTCTCAGCCATAATCACTCACCTTGTCCGATTAAGGTTTCAAATCCAGCGTTAGGATTTTTCTCATTTGTACTTACAGCATCTATGAACCTCAACGAACATGAATCTTTGTACCAACTTTTTAAGAGCGCGAGCATTTCTTCTGGTGTCGCGTCCTTTGCCATGATTAAGTCATAACCATAAGTGCGCATCAATTTGACCTCTGCGTCGTCCATCAACACGTAAATCTTATGGCAACCGTCCCAAGTGATTGCTTTGGCGTCAGCCACACGTTTTTTTACTGGAGCGAATTTTGCTGACATCAGCGCACCTGCTCATTCATAAACTTGATGAAGTTTGACGCTGACGCAATATCGTCAGCAGAATCAACATTGGTTGCCAACGTTGTTGCGAATGAATTGAAAACGTGGGTCTCACGGTCAGTCTCCCAGTTGTAACAAGTCACTGGATTAGCAAGCAGTTCAACTGCATTGTTACGCTCACGCTTGACCTCAACGAAGCCAACAACTTTCCCGTTACGGGTGATTACGACTGAATCGGCTGCGCCGAGTTCAATTACGGTTGGACTGAACTTTTGGATTGCAGTCATTGGTCGCACTGATGCGCCAAATGGGGTTGTGGTCATTAGCGCACCTTCTCATTCTCTAGGAATGATGCGTCGCAAATCAAGCATGTGTACAAAACGTACTGCGGTGTTACTGAATCCTTTGACCAGTCATGGTCACAGGCTGTTTTAACGTTCATTTTGTTTCCTCTCGCTAGGGGGGTTGTGGGTTTCCCTAACGATTAAAGATTGCCACCAACGATTTACGTCTGTCTAGTCCCCAATGGGCGTGTCTCAGAGAAAATTGAAGATTTTTTTTCATGCTCCAAAGAGGGCTGAGAGGCTCAAAGGGCATGGGGCGTTAACAACCCTAGAAGCCCGTTTAACAGGGACGACCCCCGTTTTGCTCCCTTCGGTATTACCGCTAGAGATTCCAGGCGTTAGGTTGCGTGAAGGACAATGGGGCTATGGGTGTGGTGTTTCTGTACTTCGGTGGAGTGTACAAGGCTAACAACACCGCTTCTGCCCTATCGGGAGAAGTCAGACCACGACGTTTCATCTCTAGTTTTTTCTCAATAACCAACCGACCACTTGAATCTGATTTGTACGTCGGTGCTGACAACTGCGCTAATGTTTTGCGGTCTAGGTCAAGACGAATCTCCTGACGTACACCTTCTTCAGTACGCTGAGGCTGTAACAACGAACGAGCGTTCCACCACATCTCGGCACGCTGATTACCAAACTTTGCAGCATCACCAGCACGTTCACCAACGCTAACAGGAATTATCTCGGACGAATGACGCCCCTCATCTTTCCAACGGTCAAGCACTGACTTTACGCCCCAGCCAACACCAATTACGTCAATCTTCACTCGGACACGGCTGGTCACTCCGCGCTCGCGGTGTAACGCCTCAGCAGATTTAATTTGTTGCAACACTACACCTGCGACATCTACAGCGTTAGCGTTAGCAGCACCAGAACTGTTGTGACGCAACGAGCACCTACCACCGTCAGCCCACGCTATAGCGAACTCGTCACCACCATCAGAGGCTACGTCTACACCGATACTGATTGCTTCACCACCGAGTACATCTTCATTTTCCATTGACATCTCAGCCCAAGACAACGGGATAACTTTATTTGTAGTGCTAGTAGGAAAACGAGCATGTACGCGAGCCTCTACGAAAGCAGAATCTTCACCAAACTCTGAGATAACGTCATCAACCCAAGTCTTATCAACAAGGTGTTCTGTGACTGGGTGTTGCGGTACAGAAGGTGGACAAGACGAACAAGTGCCAGCCTCTTCACCAGTGAAGTTAGGAGTGCTGTAAGCAGAAATTGGAATTACGTTGTACAAATCTGAATGACAAGCGCGTTCAAAAAAAGAACCTTCTTGGTCTGTAGGTGGATTACCGAGAAGCAACAGCCGTGTATGCCCACCAGTCATAAGTGCCTCTAGCGACTTACCTAGAGTTTCATTGATACCGCCAGCCTCGTCAACAATTACCAAAAGGTGAGGTGCGTGGATACCTTGAACGACAGATTCATCACTTGTACCGCCACCAAAACCATAACCAACTATGTTGTTATCTATTTTCCATTCTACGGTAAACACTTCACCTGCTAAGCGGTGTCGTTCGTGAACTTTACGAATCTGTTGCCAAAGAATGTTTCTGACCTGACGGAATGTTGTTGCAGTAGTTACAACTTGAGCCGTACCTACTGGGTGAACAGAAACCCACCAAGCGACAATACGCGCCGCTATGTGGGATTTACCAGGAGCGTGACAAGCAGGAACAGCCGTACGTTTATTATCACGAACACTCTCTAAGATTTCTTTTTGCTTTGACCAGACGTTCTCTTGTAATCCTAGAGTTACAAAACCAACAGGGTCATCTTCAAAACGGAGCCACGGATTGCTTATTTCGTTGTCAAGCAGATTCTTTAGGGCATAACGCTCTTGCGGATTTAGTGACGGATAGATTTTAAGTCTGTCCTCACGGGGCAAACTTAACAATCGCTGAATTGGATTAGCGTTTGTCACTGACGTTCCTAACTGGATTTAGGTTTAGGCTTAGCAACGGCTTTCTTCTTTGAGGCTGTCTTTTTTACAGACGTGGCAGATTTTGGTTTATCTTTCTCACGTATAGCGATTACCTGATTTAACTTACTTTCAAGTTCATCTACACTTACAACTACAGATAATGGAGAACCATTAGCACCAGTGATTTCTTGTCTCTCAAAACGTCCCCACTTGCGAGGGTACGAGCGTTCAAGATACCAAGCAGACGCTTGCCAAGTACCGTTCATAGCGGCTTGCTGAATCAACGCAAGCGAACGCACCTCTGCATTGGCTCTGGTCTTTTCTACTGCCTCGCAGAACTCGCGGTACGGAGTTTCTTCTGGGTCTGGTTTAGCACTCTCATCATCAGAAAGGCGAGCGCGTTCAATACGCCCACGCTCTAACCAACGATAAATTGTTGCCTCATGGATACCAGCATAAGCAGCAGCAGTCTCTATGTAGTTACCACTGTTCAAGGCTTCTACAACCAATGCCTGTAACTCTGGACTTAATTTTGTTTTCATTAGTGATTATGTTACAGCAAAGTTACTTACTCGGTGCTCAAACGCTCAACTTCCGCTTGTAAACGAGCAATTCTCTCGCTCTTATCTGGGTG
>SXGQ01553063.1_pt1 | contig 20754 bp, 23 predicted proteins | sample 3178371 | NCBI WGS metagenome assembly SXGQ01 (sample SAMN11356859, study PRJNA531348) | freshwater metagenome | isolation source: freshwater sample F1-20 | place: China: Fuxian Lake, Yuxi | collected 2017-12-25 | reverse complement strand
CACCATTTCTTAATTTCTTTGCTCGTTTGGATGGGTGGAAGCTATCTGCCGGAACTGATCCAATACGGACGACTTTGCCGGCTTTTACATATATGGGATAGAACATCGACTTCCTTTCTTTACGAAAAGAAGCCTTTCCGGCTCGACGAAGGTTCCTAGTATCTTCCTTAGTTTCCGGATTCTTACCAATTACGGAAAGACCTTTTGGAATAACAAAATGAGCGTACTCGTGAGAGTCAGAAAAATTCCGGCTTGGTAGCCCTTTAGGATTGTGTTCAATGACAACAGTCGTAATGTCATGCGCCGGGAAAAGTTCCTTTAACAACATCAGCAGGGTGCCATTTTCGTTTTTATCGATCATGGCGATAAGAACCCCGTCCTTTTTCAAGAGATCCTTCGAGATTCTCAACCGGTTATTCATCATAGATAACCACTTGCTGTGTCGGAACCGATCGTTAATATCTACGTAGTCATTGTTGTACTTCCAGTCTTTAGCTCCAGTGTTATACGGGGGATCGATGTAAATGACATCGACTTTACCTTTGTGGGTATAATTGAGAACCGAAAGCGCATGGTAGTTATCACCCTCGATTAGTAGGTTATCGGCATCGTTCTTCGGCACCACGATCGCGTTCTTCTTAATTTCTTGGAGAACCGGTAACTCGTTTTTGCATTTTTCAACGACATCCTCCGGTTTGTCTTCCCAGACAAGACCGAATTTTTTTCGTTTTTTAAGACGTTGGATTTCTTTGATCAGGTCGGACTTATCCCAACCGGCAAAGTCATTTTTCGACATTTACGTAAAGATTTAGGGTTAAATAAGTTTTAAGCCTTATAAGTATAGCGGTTTTGATTTTCTTGTGATAGGGAAGTATCTTCTAGACCCAAGTTTCTGTAACGCGATTTCGTTATGGCTGTTGAAGGACAAAAATTAAATTTGGATCAAATCAACAGTGAAGATTTCGTGAAACGTTTGAAGGCCCGGGATTCACAGGCCTTTGATCAACTATTCGACACTTTTTTGCCTAAGTTGGTTGGTTTCTTGTCGAATGAATTTTACGAAGTTGACGGATTGGATCTAGAAGAGGCCTGCGCAGACGCTTTGTTGAAGGTCTATAACTCGCTACCTGATTTTGATGTGAATGGAAAAGCTAAGTTAACTACATGGATTTTCAAAATTGCGATTAACACAACGATCGACCATGTCAGGAGGACTAAAGTTCTCTCGAAAAAAGCGGAAGTCAAAACAAGATCAGAGCTGGTAAAGGGCCTTGACCCAGAGAAACAGTTTGATCCATTCGATGTCGCTGAGAAGCATAAATGGGATTTACAGCAAAGACAATCTGAGGAATTAGACGGTCATGCTGCAATCGATTCCAAGATTGACGCGATGTCACGGGCCTTAAACTCTATGGAACCCGCCGACCAAAGTATTTTGCGCCTCAGGCTTATTTTGGACTATGAACAAATCGCGGAAATAGAAAACGCAAAGCCTGGCACGCTAAGAGTGCGGCATAAAAGAGCAATGGAAAAACTCGAGGCTGCATACTTAAAGGAGCTCATACATGACGGACGAAAAGATAGCGGAGTTGTTGAAAGTGACTCTGCTCTCGAAATATGACGACGATATCAACGACAGTGTCGTCGATCAACTTCTCTCCAAATCAGAAACGGATATCGCCGGCGATATCCCGCGTCGTATTAAGAAACGATTTATTGAGAAGCTGGTAAGTGAACAGATCCACGCACCCATCAAGGTTGTAGAACCCCAATTTACGTTTGGAGATTTCGTTGAGACAACCCGGAAGGGTTTGAAGTTGTCCATAAAGGACCTGGCGCTAGCATTGGAAGAGAATGACGAAACTATCGAGAGATTGGAAAAAGGTCGCATTCTGCCGTGGTCGTGCGCACCACAGCTAATAGGAGGTCTAATGCGTCTGATTAAGTTGCATTACATTGCCGCTGAGACGTTGATTAATACTACGGTAGCGACGGCGCAAGCAAAAGGTCCAACATACGCCTCGGCCCGCTCCGGGAAGGGAAAGATGACGCCTACGCGCGGCGATTCTACTGCAAAAGCACTTAGCCGTTTTTTAGCGATGAAGCAAAAGAAGGAAGAGCGGCCCGAGGAAGTTTCGCGTTGGTTAGGCGATTTAAAAGAAACGTTGGCCTCCGAAGGTTGGCGTGATCTCGTAGACTCTTAATAAAACTATTTACAGATGACACCGCGCATAGGATATGTTAGAAAGTTCGCTAGAACCCTTCTGCAGCGAAACGGCATTAAAAGCCCACCAGTTGATCTAAAGGCACTTATTGAAAAGGAAGGGCTAGAGTACGAAGAGGTTGATTACTTCCCAGATGATGTAGATGCTCTAATCATCCATCACGAAGGAATAATAACCGCGGCTGTGAATAAGAACCACGCTCCGAATCGCCGGCGATTCTCTTTAGCTCACGAATTAGGCCATCACTTCTTGCATGCGGATAGATCTGTTTTAGAGGAAACAACAACGATCGATTCAACAACTGACCGTGAGAATATTCATGGGAAGGATGTTTTCGAAGCTGAGGCTGATTGTTTTGCCGGCGAGCTCCTTATACCGCTTCCTTTCCTAAAAACCACCTATAAATCCGGTATGACGACCGCTGATCTGGCTACAGTCTTTCAAGTCAGTGAGCAGGTTGCCGCTATAGCGATATCAACACATTTCAAGTCTCTCTTCTAGACCTAAGTTCCTGTAACGCGATTTCGTGAAATGTATTGAAAGGGCATAAAGACTCTTTCATACAAAATTCGCGCTCACCCGCGCATCGGCTGAAATACAGTAAAGGAGATTAGAAGAATGAAAGATATTCAAACAGAAGAAGGCGATAATCCGCCTGTAACTGGTCCTGGAGATAACCAGGGCCGCGTAACAATCACAATTGACGGCAACGACATTCAGGTTCGCAGGGGGCAACATAACGTGTCGGAGCTCAAGGAGTTAGGGAACGTCCCAGCAGACTATGTTCTCGAGCAGCTTATTGACGGGGTTTTAACAGCTCTACCAGATGACGGTAAAGTGCACATTCGAGGCGACGAAATATTTTCCAGCCATCCTGGTAGCGGAGGAGCGGCGTAATATGGGACGACAATTTACGGCGGATGAAATTGCCGCTCTTAAATTAATTTGCCCAGAGGTACAGCAAGCCGAAGAGGCAGGGGTGACATTTTTTCTGTTACCCCACCTCAAGCTTCCTGTTGGTTGTGAACCGGCGGAGCTCGATGCTCTACTATGCCCCACGAACCATAGTGGCTATAATTCACGGCTCTTTTTTGCGGAGGTTGTCAAAACCCCGAATCAACGAAATTGGAACGGCACTCTCCGCGTGCTGGAACGCAATTGGCATGCGTTCTCGTGGCAATTCGAACCCAGCGGACTCAACTTGGTGCAGATCCTGCAGGTACATCTGGACGGATTGAGATGAAAGTGCGAATACGTATAAGCAAAAAGCTCTATGAAGCAGTGCTGACAGACCTACGCCGGCCGCATCTGTTCGCAGCTGAGCGTGTTGGGTTCCTGAGCGCACACCTGGGAAGGGTTTCAGAAAGCGAGATGGTTATCTTGCTGACTGCGTACATATCTGTGCCAGATGATCTGTACATTGAGGACTATACCGTAGGAGCACGAATTAATTCAGAGGCTATCCGTCGCGCGATGCAAACTGTTTTAGACACTGGTCAGAGCCTTTACCACGTGCATCTGCACGACTGGACGGGTAGTCCAGGATTAAGTCTTACGGACCAATCGGAAATCCCTCCGATTGTAAAGAGCCTACATAACGTAGGCGGTGCGAGTATTCCTCATGGTTTGATCGTATTCAGTAGGAATAAAGCGTACGCATTAACATCGTTTTCGAAGGAAGAGGAAATGGTTTCCGCTCGACGTATATCCGTAGTAGGGCATCCATTTAGTTTTTTGGAGAGTGAGCTATGAGCACTAACCGTTACGAGCGTCAGTCTTTTCTCGGTGAGAAGTCCCAACACCTTTTTGGCACAGCCAACATTGCAGTTATTGGCCTAGGAGGAGGAGGTTCGCACATCGTCCAGCAGTGTGCGCACGTCGGATTTCAGAACTTTCTAGACTTCGACCCTGATGTCATTGAAGATACAAATCTGAATCGCCTCATTGGAGGCACTGCAAGGGATGTAGCAGCCGCGACACCGAAAATCGAAATTGCTGAAAGGATAATCAAAGGCCTACAACCTGACGCTAAGGTGGATAGCTATCAGTCTCGGTGGCAAGAGCATGCCGCCGCGCTGAAAACGAGCGATCTTATTTTCTCCGCAGTTGATTCGTATCAGGAACGCCATGAGATTGAAGTATTTTCGCGTAGGTACATGATTCCGATGATAGATATGGGTATGGAAGTAAGGGAAGATTCTGAGGGCAGCTTTTCCATGTTCGGTCAGGTCATTTTGTCCTTACCTGGTTCTCCATGCATGAGATGCATGGGGTTTCTTACGGACGAAAAATTGTCGCAGGAAGCCCGGCGTTATGGAGATGTGGGTAGCGTACCCCAAGTCGTGTGGGCAAACGGCGTCCTCGCCTCGATAGCGGTTGGCCTTTCAATTGAGCTGTTGACTAACTGGACGAAAGCGAAGCTACCACCCCTATTCCTGACTTACGACGGGAAGCGATGCATCGTCCAACCACGGCCAATAGTCGCTCTCGTAGGTGATACCTGTCAGCATTTCCCATTAGAAAATGTAGGCGATCCTATCTTCAGGAGCCTATAGTGAACCCTGAATTCTCTTAAAATGGGGAATAGTATGGGTAGGCTTTACCGTAGATAATTGATTACAGAGCCTCTACTGAGCTTCAATTTCTTAGCAATCTGCGAATTATTCAGTCCTTTGGCCTTAAGCCGCTTTATTTCGTCCGCTTTCAAGGCCGCTGTTCTTGGCCGGCCGTGTGCCCTTCCGTTTTCTCGTGCATTTGCTATCCCGGCTTTTACCCGTTCTCGGATCATATCGCGTTCAAACTCGGCAAAGGTCGAGAGCATGCCGGCCATAGCTCGGCCTGATGGGGTGGAGAAGTCGATGGATTCCGTGAGCGACACAAAAACAACCTCAAGATCTCGTAACTCATTCAGCGTCGTTATCAGATCCGCCAGGCTCCGGCCAAAACGATCAAGTTTCCATACAAGGATAGCGTCGATCTCTCGCCGGCGGGCCATTTTCAAAAGCTCCTCGCGCTTTGGCCTAGTCTTGGCTCCGGACCCGATCTCCTGAAACTCAACGGTTGATGCCCATTTGCGGCGTTTGATATATTCCTTCATCTGCTTCAATTGCATCGGAAGGGTTTGTTGGTCGTGTGTACTGACACGAGCATAGATCCCAACTCTCATGCAGGAAGCATAGCGAGGCGGGGAAGTAGTGTCAATAAAGATTAGTTTTTTGACACACGCTTCTGCGATAGGAAACTGCCCTAAAAATCAGGGTTTCGTGTACCCGCTTGTCGGAGGGTTTTTTGACAGTAGAGATTTCTCTTGCGAGATCGGTCAAGTAAGCGTATCATAACCATAAAGTAATACTTTAACATTTATTGGTATGTTAGCGTTCCGGAACGTTAGGATACGGTTGTACTGGTGTTACTTAAAGAAGAATTTATGGAGGAATAATTTGATGGGTAAAAAGAACGTTACCTTCGTCCTGACAGAGGAGATCGATCGGGAAATTGAAATCAGGGCATTCCTACAAGGGAAACAAAAAAGCGAGATCCTCACTGAAGCTCTCCAAAACTACTTTTCCGAAAATAGACGCGACCTACTACCCAACGAAAGGACCAGCCGGTCAAATGACACTGTTAAGGTTGCTACTGCCAACAACCACACGTAGAAGCAGAATCTGAAACACTCTCTTAGTTGATTGAACAGGGTCTTTGTGTGCCTGTGGTTTCCGTACGGCTGTCTGTACGGAGATTTTTATTTTTTTCGGCCTAAAATATATGTTGACACTAATATAGCCATAGAGTAATATCTTACTCATCAGATGTTTGACAGCCTGTGAATGCCAGTTCGCACAGGCTGTTTTTTCTTTGATATTTACAGAACGCTGATACCAGCCTCGGTACTGGTAAAACGGTTCAGGGTTGTAAGTCTTACGAATGTCTGTACTTACGAAAGGGACTGCGAAGGAAGAAGTAAACCATGGGAGAATTATTTGATTCCCTCTTTGGTATAAAGACTGAGCATCACTCTGATGGTAGTCGTACTGAACGCCACGAGACTGGCGGATCCTTTACGTATAACTCAGATGGAGCTCTACGTGAATACAGCAGACCGGAGCATTCCGGGATTGTTGACGGCCTACTTGGCATTGATAAAGATGTCCAAGTAACTTACGACGGTGACGGAAAAGTCATCAACATCCAAAAACTCAAATGAACAAATCCTTCGCTGGCGGCGATTGAGGGCGTGGTGACGACCACGCCTTTTTTAGTAATTTTATACCCCGGACTAGTTACATTTATGATACGCGTTTCTCGGATAGTTGGCTCCACAGCTATTGCAGTGTTTGTTTTGTTTCAGATGTTCCTGCGAGTGAGCACGGAGAGACGCAAGGTTAGCGAAGGATCTCCTACACACTGCACATTTTAAGTGTCCGCTCATTTTCTTACTCGATTAATGATTGAAATTCTAGCTGTTGATTTTCCTGGCTTTCAGGCGTTGCCCAAATCTTAGCAAAGACTAATTCCGGCTTCTCTAAATATAGAGGGACCTCACGATCTGCACTCTTGATCTTTACGGTAACCGGCCGTTCAAATAGCACATCAGAGGTGGTGAACCAAAACAGAGGAGATGGCTTGTTGCCAGATACAATCGGATGCCTGGAGGCCAGCCTAAGTGAGTTGGCCCAAGCGTCCTCAATCGATTCGACCAGGACTGCCCGGATCCTGCTAACTCCATAATCCTCGAAGTGCTTTTTGTGCTTCACAATATAGTGAAAGTGAGCGCGCAACTTCTTCTGCATCTTCTTGATGGACGTCGTTTTTCGATCGGCCTCGTAAAAGAAATATTGGTTGCGATCGTCGCCGGTTCGATCGGGGAAGTGAAGTCCAAAGAATGCATCCGGACGGTGCGGTAGTGTCTCTCTCTCGTCCGTCTCGATTAGAGTGCCTGTTGAGTCAACTGCAACCTTCCAGGCCTCGATATTGTTCCAAAGCTGTGAACCCTGATAAAAGCCAAGGAGCTTCACCTTATCGCCGGATTTAGAGCACGCTTTCTCAAGCATGAAGTGAAAGCGGGAGATCATAAGTTCATGGTGAAGGTGCATGAGCCGTCCCTGCTTCTTTACCATTTCCTTGCTCATGGTTACTTCAGAAAATTTCTTCTCGCGATTTCGCGCGATCGTTTCATAATCAAGCGTTTCAGGGTCGAGAGAATTTTCAGCCGCTAAGAGGTCTAATGCTTTTCGCTCGTCCAAGTAGTAGTTGAATTCTGTGGGGTAGTAGGTCGAAGGAAACGCAAACCGATTGATAAAGCCTTGATGATAGAGGTTCTGCAAATGCCGTTCTGTCGTCCGCATGTCGCCGGCTACCAGTCGAACGATCATGGAAGTCGGGATAAAGCGATACCGGTAGATGATGTCAATGATTTCAATAGAGCGGGGAGTGATGCGCCGGGCAGGTAGATTTGCAGGATGGTCGCGAGTGTATTTTTTTAAGCGCTGGCCTTTTTGTTTATCCATAAGGTGGGGGTTAAATAGATAAATAGCTAAATATCTATGTCGGGATTTTGTTCTTTAATATGATCGAAAATATTTCGTTTCTGTTTCTTGGTTGTAGAAGGGGGTGTCTTGGTGCGTTGCGAAGATGCTTGCTCCGGCGGTGTGTCCCTTAATGATAGTAAATCTTTGCGCGCTTGAGAAATGAGTCGATCAGCCTCGCTAGGAGTTAGTGCATTTGCCTGGGCCATTAGCTTTCCGACATACCACTGGTAATTCTGCTCTGAAAGGTATTCATCATGAATGAATGGGACAAGTAGGGGCTGTGTTTGTTGACCTGGAAGTTGAATAAAGCCACGTCGTTGTTCAGATAGCTTTAAGGCCTGAGTAAGTTCGAGAAGTTGCTCATCAACGCTATAGTATTGAACGCTCGACAGCTCCTTAAAAGGAACCGGTATAAAGATCGGGATGTCGGCAATGGATTCCGCTTCGCCATAAGTAGTAGAAGATGATTCAGAACTGAAGGTCCCGGCCGATCGGGAACTGGTAAAACCCGAGGTACTAGATTTCGAGATACTGGTGATAGTGGGGTCAAACCACATTCCTCCAGTGAAAAAGCCATCGTCGGAGGGAAGCATGCTCTGAGTCTCTACGCTGGCGGAGTGATCACCGGTGAGCAATGCCTCGGCCGAGCCGGAGCTTGTACCAAAACTCTCACTCTGTGACGACGTTTTACTGAAGACTTTATCTCGACTATAGACCGGCCAGAATTTTGTTTGATAGATAGCAACTTTCACTCTTAGCGGATCCAGGCTGCCAATGAAGAGTTCTTCGGCCATGCGCCTAGCATCTTCAACCCGTAAGCCGCCAAACACAGTCTTGATACGGCAATTCGTGAGCACTGCATCCTCAATTGCGTCGTCTAGTTGGCCAAATCGTTGATGGCTTAGAATCAAAAAGAGCCCAAATTTCCGAAGCTGATCAAGGGCGTTACAGAGGTCAATTGATACAAAATTCTGGAACTCGTCCAAGTATAAGTAATAGGGCGTCGGGTCCTTTCCGTCATCCCTTTTCGCTCGTTTGACGGCCGCCAGAAAAAACTGGTGGACCAACAGAGACCCAAATAACCGAGCGTTTTCAGCAGAAAGGTTTGAGGACGGAGCAAGGTTGATAAGAATTGTTTGTTGTTTCTCCATGGCGTCAAATAGGTCGATTGCGCGACCTTTAACGCCCATGAACTTCGTCAGAGTGTTTGACGTTAGCAACCTAAATAAACGGTTCTTTGCAGAGAGTATTTCATCGCGGAATTCTTTGGCTTTAGAAAGACTGGAAAGTTCTTCCCATTCTCCTCTAATAAGCTCGTTACGGATCTTCGCTATCACTCTCGTTCTGAGATCTTTTTGGGAATACTCAAGAAGGTATGCGATCTCCGGTAACGATAACTCGGCATCTAATAGGGTTGTGAAAATCAATCTCAGAACCCGTTCCAATGTCGGAGTGCTGTCGGCATTTCTCGCGTCCCAAGCATGCAAAGTTGCTTGTATGAGATTGTCCACCTGAACGCTTGTTTCCGTCGCCGGGTCCTTCTGAAAAAAATTGCAAGGTACAACGAAGCTAGGATCGGAAAGGTTTAATAAAACGATGTCGTGCGAAAGGACATTGTAGGCGGCATGACGAAGTACAGCTTCATATAAAGTACCGTGAGGATCAATCAGACAAAAACCTTGCCGGCTCTGAAGGTTTCCGCGAATGATGTACTCGAGGAATTTTGATTTGCCAGTACCGGAAGCGCCAATAACATGGTGATGGTGAGCCGCTCCCGGAGGCGGCTGGAATGTAATAGTCTTACCGATAGTGTTTAGGCCGAGACTTATGCCGTTCACAACTGACCTTCTAGCTCCACAAGTTCCTTCTGTTTGGCGGTTATTTGATCGCTGTAGAAATTTTCGATTCGCCTTTTTTCCGACTCATCACTTTCTTCTTCCACCTTCCGGAGTTTCTTGCTTTTCAGCCGATCGATTTCGTCCTGAAGGGTTTGGATTTTCAAACGAAGTTTGTCTTTGTCGCTGAGTACCCGCGGCTCTTGTTCTGGGGTCTGCAGGTCTCGTATCCTGCGCTTTTTCTCAGCTATTTCAACCTCTTCCGTTAATTTCCGGTTCGTCTTTTCTAACTCTCTAAGATTTTCGTCTAGCTCATCGGTGCGTTCTTTCTTTAGCTTCGCAAGCTCGATAATCTGTTTGAGATGGGCAATTTGTGCTTCAAGACGCTTTCCTCGAGCTTTGATCGCTTCGTCAACGTACTCATTGGCAACCTTTAATTGTTTAAGTTGATTCTCTAACCAAGCGGTCCTAATTTCCTGCGTTTTGGCATCCTGGTTTATTACGAAGCGCTGTCGGATGGATGCCACTAACTTAGCAACCATCCGAGGATCATCCTGGATGCTACTCATTTGCAAAGCAATATTCTGCGGGTCCCACTCTTTTAATCCGCCCTCTCGATCGAACATCTCGATATCAAATTCATCGTCTGATTTCATGTCGGTAATTCCGTCCTGATGATCAAAATGTTTCCTCTCTCTTCGGCCGGGCTTGTCTTCCCCTAAGGGCTCGGTGAACCCAAGCATCATTACAGCAAATAAACAAAAGGAAAGTAGAAGCCGGGCCATGTATCCAAACAAAGTACTGCCATACGAAAATGGCAGCTCGGCGTCGCCGGCCTTAAGAATAAACGTCAGATCCTTTGGCAATTCACGACCGGGAATGCTCGGCACATCAAAAAAGACTTCCGTGGTCAGAGGCGGTTCGCTGGAGGACGTGGCGTGGCTAACTTTGAGCGGTAGATTGTACGGTTTTTGGAACGGATTCCTGAATTGGAGGTACGAGGCGTTCCCGAGATTAAACGCAACACGGTCGGGGAGTTCTGACCTCGTTAGATCCTGTCCAACATCCTTTAGGCAAACCTTTAGATAATTAGGTTGGTTGAAGCCAGTGCCAATGTCGCAGACAGATACTTCGAAATTCTCAGCGATCAAGACAGTATCATTGCCGTGCAGATCTGTAGAGAGAACTGTAAATTGAGATAAATATAAACTGACAACAAACACCGCAAAAGCTATCAAGAATACAATCTTATTCTTCCGTTTCGGATCGGGCTTGTTGCTCATAAAGCATGTTAAACAAGGGTTTGGTGTCCTCGCATCATAGGGCATTTTCCGAAAGGATTCAATCTTGACGGATTTCCAACGGTATGCAATAGTTACGGCCCCTCCGGGGAAGGTTTCAAAAACTAAAAGGAGCGGAAGTAATGTCTAGTTTACACGATGGAATGGAGCATGAAGTTACAGATCTGAAGGATAGCCTGAGATCTAAACATTACCCATATATACCGGCAGAAATTTTTGATTTTCTGACGCATTTTTTATTTTTTATCGGCCTTTTGTCCGCTAGAAGGTGGATCCAAAGAACGTCAAGAAGCACTGCGCATTGAATTTCTTCGGCCGGATGGTCTGATCTTAACCACTATCAATCAGTGGTTTCGAGATAGCATTACCGCCGAAGAAAAGGAGCACGTTGTTGGCATTTTCTTTTTCCGCATCGCCTCTTGCTTGAGCAAGAGCGATTGTGAGGAATTTGCAAAGTGCTACAAGGCTCTTCGCGCGGACAATGACTGGCCGGATTTCCTGGACCTCTAAATGACGATGGTCCGGAGTTAGTTGGGACGGAATGTACTTTCCGTCCTTTTTCTTTTCCCGCCCTTGCCGAAGCTAGCGGTTAGCGGTAGCGCAGGCTACCCTCGTCGGAGGTTGAGGAAGCGGTTCAAGCGACCGAAACCCGAAGCGTCCGAAAATGAGGCTTACATTTTCGGTTTGCCCGCCCAGGGCAAAAGCGGAGTCGCCTCGTCTCGCCCGGTATCAAATTAGTTTGATACCGGTAGCGGTTAGCTAGGATTAGTAGTTCACTAATCCGTGCGAGCGGCGAGGCGACGAGGGTAGCCTGCGGTAAGCAGGCAAGGGCGGGGCTAGTAAATACAGGCGGTTTACGCCGGTTAGTTACACATACTATGTGGTGTTAGTTTATGTCTTCCTTTCCCCAATTCATCCATTTAGTGGATGGCGGCGATTTTTGACTATTTGAGGCAAAATCAGCGTAATAAAAAAGACCGATCAAGGTCGGTCTCTTCCCTACTCTCTTTATTCCTGACGGTCGTCAGAGCTTTGCGGTTTCTTCCAGTCAGGAATCTTCTCTTCAATGGTCGGGTCGTGTGTACATTGCCGGATCGCGTAATACTCCGCGTTCTCGGAATGGGTAACGGTGCGGTTACCGGCTTCGTTACACAGGGCGCAGGCCGATATCAGAGCTTCCTGTTCGGCCCAACGGATAGCCGCTTCCTGGGCTTCCCTTTCACGGGTCTTCTCAGCCTCGATTTTGGCAGTGTGCTCAACATAGGTATCCGGAAGTGAATATGATTCCTCGATCGCTTTTATCAAAAAACCGGATTTATTGGTGAGTTTTTGGGTGTCCTCTCTCCATGGTAAAGCTCTGATCTGGCTATCTATACGCTCATGCGGGTATTTCTGCACAATCTCATAGGCTTTGCTCTCGGCAATAGCGAAATCTTTCGTTAAAAGCCCGAAAAGTTCCTTCTGAGGTGGTAACAGATGGGTCTCTAAGGTGGTAATGGCGAAAAAGACGGCTTCCCTACCTTCGGATTCCTTATCAGACGCAAAATTTGGGGCCTGAGAGGTGGCTTTCTGATCCTCTGATACCTCGGTGGCCTTGAGGGTCTGAAACGTGCCTAGATCCTCAATTTGGGCCTTCTGACTGCCCTCGGCTTCTTTAACGGAAGTGTAAGCCCCGAGTTCCCTCTTCCGGCGATTGAGAATATGTCCTTGGATCCGATTTATGGACTGCTTCGCGGCCGGCCCAAGAAAATATCGAATAAGGAAATCTTGCTCTTGATCAGGTTCCTTTACCTTGCGGTATTCCACCTTCGCCAAAAACCCTGAGTCGAGGTGTTCTTGAACTACACGGTTCATCTGAAACGTGACGCGCTTCATTGAATCGAATTTTTTAAGCGTGTGGTGGTGCTTTATGTACCAGGAATACCGGATCTCAAAATACGGCGCGTTGTACTTCAACGTCCCATACACCTTCCCTGCTAGAAGCTCATACCATCGACGTGCGATCGGCTTAACCGAAAACATGTATTCGTTATCGATCAGGCGTTGTTGCTTTGCTTGTAGCTGTTGCAATTGAACCTCGATCGGGTCCAGACGAATATAAAGTTTGTCTTCCAGGTCGAAATTAAACTGAATGCTTTTCAGTTCATCTTCGGTAAGGTGATGTTCCCCTATCGCATAAACTGACAGTCGAGAAAATCGTGATTTGATCTGAAGATATTTTTCCTTCCCTGCTTCATCAGTTTCACCGGTTGGAAACCAGAGATCTGCAACACATCCGGCAAATGCAATTTGTGTAAGACACTTGATCAGTTCTCGGGCTTGGTGTCCCCCGGCGCTCCAGCCAACCATGGCCAAGCACTCTCTCATTCCTCCAAGCTGAATGATCTGGGGAATGGTTCCGTCTGCATTTCGGCTTGCGTCTATCGCCGGCTTAATGAGTAGATACCAAACCTCGTGAGCTTCAACTCCGGCGTGTCCGATCTCGTCACTGGTGTTATGGAAAACTTGCCACTTGATCGGGTGTCCAGCTTCGTCGATCCCCTCGTACTTGATGTCCTTCGGAATGTCTTTTTTACGATAGGTCAAATTGAAAAACGGCAAGTCGGTTGTCGTCTTAGGCACAAATGTAATTTTGTGCTGATCAGGGTTTAAGGGAACCAATTCTACGGCCATTTTCATTTCTTACTTGTAAACAACAACAATGAATTTTGTGAGTAACTTCCCTGCTCGTAACTGTTGCCTGCGACGGTACTTGTTGTTGTTCTTAATATGCTCTTAATACAAGTTCTTCTTTGTTCTCTATTCGTGAAGCCATTGATTTACAAGAGGTTTACCCGTTTTAGGTCACTACTCACTACACGCCAGGACACTACTGGCTACACACCTAGGTCACGACTGACTACACAACCAGGACACTACTGGCTACACACCTAGGTCACGACTGACTACACAGATTTTCAAGTACTTTCTGAACTAAAAAAGGGTTGTGGAAATCTCGGTTGGTGAGTTAATTATAACACGCCAAACAAGATAAGTTGGTCGAGCAATAGGGGATAGCTACTTCCCTTGTGCCTGGACCCAATCCGCTAAAAGTTCTTCAACAAGATCCGAGAGGTCACGCTTTTCGAGATCGTAGATCAGAGCCGCTTTGACCGCGTTGTGAGTGTCCTTCCGGATGTATGTAAGGACCTGGGTGTAGGTCTCTTTGTCAGCGCTTTTCCCTTTCGGCTTCTCAGCTGTTTTTAGAACCGCCTTCGTTCGAGATGGGGGAGTGCTCTTTGCTTTTCTCGGAGCCGGCAGCGTCGGTGGCTTGCCCAACTCTTTATCAACGAATAGATCTGCGAACTGACTCATTTCAATATCTCCTTTCCAAATTGTTGATAGTCCTTCCAGGACTCCTTGGCATACGCGTCCTTAACATCAGAAACCAAACTTCCCTGCAGAGCAGCTTTCTTGTAAGCCGTGTATCGCCGGATCTGTGACTTAAAAACTGGCAGTGTGTTTTGATTCAAAACTTCTCTCGCGTCGTCACCGTCATGACTCGGCGGTGGGGGAATCATTGTTAACAAAATTTTGTAACTGTCGGTCTCCAATTTTTGGAGAGCGGTGAGCATCTTTAACGTCGCTTGGATTGCCAGAGCATCGGGCGTGGTAGGTATCACGAGCAAGTCGCAACCCTTCGAGAGTGTCTCTAGATCTTCCTCGTCCGGCCGGGCCTTGGTATCAATGACGGTGTGCTCAAACTTCCCTGCATATTTTGCTAACTGCAAAACATCGATCGTGGTGAATTTGAAGTTGCCATGCCTGGCCCAATCCAAACAACTCCGATTAGGATCTCCGTCGACCAACAGCGTCGGTCCCTTGTTCGCCAAAAATCCTGACAGGTGAATTGCGGTGGTGGTCTTTCCTACGCCGCCTTTGAAGCTGGCGATCGAGACGATCATAGCCACAGACCTTAGCACAGGCGCTGTGGCTATGTAAATTGGTAAATATAAAAATATCTAGCTACATAAATAGCTAGATAGGGAAGTGAGTTTCCTCCACGCTTGCCCAACCGCTTAGTGAAGCGGAAGCGTTCCGGAAACTACCTTTGAGCCGACAGTCGTCCTAATCGTTAATGCAAGCGAGTAGGGCAAGCATCGCTTGGCTCGACCGGTTCAATAGCGTGTTGGGCATACGCTTTACCCGAAGGCCTCAGCCCTACTGTAAACCTCCGGTTAGAACCGGGGATCGCGGCCAAAGGTAGTTAATATTCATTGTACCTCAGGCCGAGAGAGGCTCTTGCGAGATCTGTCAATCCTTGCTAGTGTGACCGCACACCACAATTAAATAGGAGGACTTAAATCTATGGGAAACCTAGATATAGCCGAACTGCGCTCAAAAATCGACATCGACGGCCGGTACGTGGACTTTGCTGAACTGCGTTCACTTCTGTCAGTAGCTACCGTGGCCGAGGACTCCGGAGTGGATTTCTCAGACCCTACTTATGAAGGGGAGATCCGTGGCCGGTGTCCGCTCTGTAAGAAGGCCAGGAGCTTGTCGGTCAATATCAACACCAACCGGTTCAACTGCTTTGCTAAAGGCTGTCGGCTGAAAGGCGGTGGTGTGATCGACTTCTTCGCCAAACTGCACAATGTGCCGTCAAAAGAAGCATCGCACTTCGTAGCGTGTGCGTATCAAGTTGGTCCGTACACCGATCAGCCGTTCACACCGGCAGAGAAAAGCTTAAAACCGAAACCCGTCAGTAAGGGGGGTGATGAAGGCGATAGGGAAGCGGGACCTGGTAACAATGACGCGAGTGAGTATGTTACACGCGCGGAGTTTGAGGATCTGCAAGGTCGCTTTAATCGGCTAAGTGGTATGGTGTTCGGTCATCTTCTTGAATGCGACCCGGAAACGATCGCGCCCGAGGAGTACGACCCACCATTAACAAAAAGCCATGTTGCTCAGTAAGCATGGCCAAACTAAAAAGCGATAGGGAACTATCGCTTCTTTTTATTTGACGGGTTTTCTTGGCCCCAGTACCACTCATTGCCATTCAATCTATCCCACCAGTAAAAAGGCGTAAATAGTAAGCGCAATAGTAAGACGACAAAGCTTTTGAACATTATTCGTTTTTAACTTGGATAACCCTGACCGGCTCGGAGTCGAGTAGTGGTCGAAGTGTTTCTATGAGGTTGTGTAAGTCGTCCGCTGTGATTTCTGTAGGAAACTGCTCACGGATCGGCTCGTATTTTACGTGGTTACTCATACTTGATATGAATGTTAATCTTCTTCAAACTTTTCTGTGCTCGGAGATACTCGTCATAAGGCATTTCGCCCAGGATCTCCTTTTCTGCTGTTTCGAGCTCTTCTTTCGTTACAAGACCTTTCTTTATTAGCGTCCGGTCAACCAGTGCCTTCGATAAGTCTAGATAGATTAATACGCTACGGAGCCTCCGAAATCTGTAAAAATGGTCAATAAACAGATAGATCACCAGGATCAATAATATGTAAATCATTCTGAGCCTCTACTATCTGTCACCTTATGGCTTGCCCGATAAACCGACACGAGCAAAGGGACAATGATTATGAGGTAAAAAATGAAGGCCCCACTCTTACTGGCTAATTCGTTTGAGGTCTCTGCGCTAAATGCGCCGAAAAGCGGATCCAATGACGCGAGCGAAAGAACAGCGGCAATGCCAAGTTTAATCTTGGTCTTCGTGGAAGTTGTCATGTAAAAGTATTAATGCTATAGATAGCTAACGAGCTAGCTATGTACCTATCTATAATATAGCAATATTCTCCTAGGGTGGGTAGCCGCCCCTCCCGCCGGCAATGCCAGCGGGAGAGGGGACGAAAGACTTATAGATTGTATTTTTGTTTGACCTCTGAGAAGGGCATTGGGGAAAACTCGCAGTCATAGACAAGAGTTCCTGCGTCCTTCAGTTCCGAGAGGTTGAAATAGCACCACTCGCTCTGCCCCGGAAGCGCCGAAGCATAGCCAAAGAAAAGCGTATCGTCCTCCTGCCGTTCGGCCTCTGCTACAAACCACTGCCAAGGTGTGTGGAGTAGCTGGAGACGAATATAGATGGTTTTGGCATCTAGGCTCGGCACAGATAGCTCGCTAATTTGAGCGGTAAGGCTTCCGTGAGCCATTGGTCTTTGCTTTAAGGCCGTTGTGGTAGCTTGAGAGGACTTTCCGCTTTATCTGAACGGTTGCCTCATCAAAGGCCAGATGAAGCTCCTTGGCGTCCTGGGCGATTATGGCCGCTTCGATTGGTCCATAGATCTCGGCCGCAAGCCACTCCTCAAGCTCAGCCATAAAGCCCTGCTTGGCCGGCTTCGCTTCCGTGTCTTCCTGCTGGAAGATCTCATTGATGTCCTGGGCAGTATCTTCGTCGTGATACTCCTGCAGGCGATTTGTGGGGCGGTATTTCCCGCGCTCCTGCTGTTTGATGAACATGTTGTTCTCCTTCTCAGAGTCAATTGTCTTTCGGCAAGGCTCTCTGAGGTGGCTCTTGCCGTAGCTACTTTCATGAAGGCGAGCGGATTCCTTGCCGGGTCACCGATAGGGGAAGGGCTTGTCCCTTGACGCGGGAAGGTGCTCGCTAAAATGAAAGACGGCAAGAGACAGTGAAGAGCGACCGAACGAGCGGAGCCTGACCGGGGGAGGGAAGTAGGGCGTAGCGAGTGAGGGAAGTATAGGGTGGGAAGATAGGTAAATAGCTAAATAGAAAAAGCAAGGATTAGGTCCTTGCCTTAAGTGTTGGATATCGAAAGGTTTAGAGTTAGAGGACTTTCCAGTTAGAGAAATCGGAAACCATAAGATCTGAGGACTTTCCGCTGAATACCATCCATCGGCCAGAAAACTTGTTTGGATCCGTGTTGGTGACTAATCCGCCTATTAACTTCTTCTTTGAATGATTCCTAATATACTTCTGTAACCCGTCGCTCTTATCTTTCGAATCTTTGATGGTGCGCCCGCTTTTCGTGTCGTAAAGGCCCATGGTTCCGTCTGCAAATTGAACTATAAAGTCAACATAGAAGGGCTTATCGTCACCGTTCTCAGTGTAGGGAACTGCGAAGTAAGTAGCGTCCCTATCGCCATTTTTGAACCACCAGGACACTTTGTCAGACTGTTCGAGGAAGCGGATAAAGGCTTCTTCCGTTTTCCATCGGGTATCGTAGTAGAAGGGTTGGAGGACCGATTTCTTACATGGTAATTCTGTGTGATCGGCACCAAAGGTTAAAGTCGCGGGCACTTCCCAGTTGTCTAACCTCTGAAGCTCATTGTCACGTTTTTGAGTCTCTGCAATGTAAGTCTCTTTTGCGGCGTCGATTACGTTGATAAAATGCTGACGATTTTTTGCACTGAGAATGATATTTATGATTTCAGAAAACCTTTCGGTATATTGCATCCGAAGGCTCATGCGAAAAAAATAGTAGATAGCCTCTTTAACCCGGCCTATCGATCGGTCCTCGGGATAGAAGGGGGATAGATTGTTCCGGACAAAATAATCGTAGAGCTTTTGTAGATCTTTCTCATTGTCAATCTTGATGCGAGCGGCTCCAGTTATTTCCTTTTCGGCTAATTTGTCCACTGAGCCAGATTCATAGTCCGCAATGAGAGAAACCTCCAACTTCTGCCCTTTTGTATTGATTTTCTTTTCGAGACCGTACTTCTTTGCTTCTTCCACAAATGTTCGAATGAACAAAGGGCTTAGACGCGTTTTCTCACGCTGTCGAAGCCTGTAAGTCGACTCGAGGCCGATTGAGCGATAAGGCGGAATCCGCTTGCTGGTATAGATCGTCACGTAACTCCGCGCGATGTCCTCCTTGATTTCAATACTGCCTAAGTTCGTATAAACGTAGCCGTGATTAAGAAGATCTAATTCATAGTGCCCAGAGTCCGGCTCTGGCATTCGCATAATGCGGCCGACGGTTTGAACAGAGAAGGTTAAGCTCTTCCAGTCGCGAAACAGGACTAAGATCTGCGCTCGCGGACAATCCCAACCAAGCGCAATAGCCTGCTTGAAAATCAGAACATTAGTTTCGTTGCTTGGCTTTGCGATGTTGTCTAAGTTAACTTTTTCATCCGAGAGGTAGATAGCAAGCTGACCGTTGTCCGTGGTCATACCGTACCGATCTTTTAAGAGTTGTATGACCTCATTCTTGATGGCGTCTTCAAGTTGTGTTTTGCGATCCGGTAACTGAATAAGTAGGAGAGGATTGATTTCAGTACCAATCTTCCGATAGGCCTTAGCAAGCTCGTCACGCTTCCTTAAAGCCTCCTCAAGAACCATGGCATCGGTACCGCTGGCAAGCGCAGATTTAAGTTTGTCCGCAGACAGCACGTTTTCGAAGTCAGGATTTAGCTTTACGGACTTCTTTATCATGCCTTCCGTTTTTACGTCTTCCAGTGGAACAGTAACTATTTCGTCAGGATTCTCGAGAACAGGTGTAGCTGATACTTCGATTGTTAATTTAGGTGAAATGTCGGCGATTAAATCCCTGGATATTTGGCTCGTCGCGTGGTGGTGGCTTTCGTCAATAATCAAAACGATCTCACGGCCAGCGTCTTTGGTCGTCTCTATAATTTTTCCGAGATAGAATTCCTGCTCGTTTTCTTTAACGATGGTGTTTTTATCTTTCTTGTTGATGCTTTCCCAATTCAAGAAAAGTATTTGGTTTTCCTCTATCTGCTTGTCTACGAGATCCTCGAAATTCGCACATTCCAGCGCCCGCGACTCCTCATAGTATGTCTCAAGCTTGTCCTTACTCTGCGTGTGTAATTGTCGCGGGGCCGTCCAAATAAATGAGAGGGGTGAAGTTAGCTCAGGATGCGTAACCAACTGCTTTAAGAACTCGGCCGTCATTATAGTTTTCCCGGACCCTGTTGGAGCCTTGAATACAAGCTTTGTATTACTACGCTGTGCGAGTAATTCGGCACTACGAGATAATAGTTTTTTGACTGCGGTACTTTGATAGCGTTTTAATTGCATGGGAATTTATTTACTTAAAAATCCTACGATAGACACGAAGGATTGCTTCGGGAATAGGGGATAACTTCACCTTGCCCCTCAGATCATTGAATTCATCGTCAAAAGAGTCGTCACCCAGCGAAAAAATGTAAACGCTAAACTTTCCCTCTAATTTGCTTATCCGTTTTTTGAACGCATCAATTGCTAGGTGATCATAGATGATTCCCGTGAACCGCCGCTTATCCCCCGAAGAAAATATTTTGTAGCTGTCGTCCGAATACACCTCGGAGTAGGTAGACTCTTTAATACACAGCATTTCAGTAGCCTTTAGCGTCAGAGCCACTTTGTTTTTGTCAGTCGATGCCGCGGCGACAAAACTTGTACGGTAGTATCGAATTCCGGTACTCCGAAGTCCTGGGATCTTGCTCTTGTCTGTTTTGTAACCCTTGATTGCTGCAGTTAATCGGGGATGGGTAATGGTTTCAGAAATGTTGTTCTCGTTGTTCGTACAGAGAATAAAGCGATGATTGCTTTTGTACTTATCGTTCAGATGGAGAACCGCATGACCGGTCGTTCCCGATCCGGCAAAGTAGTCTAATACCAGGGCGTTTTCTCGATTGTAAATTACAGTCTCAAGACACTTTGCGGTTGCGTACAAAGATTTAGGAAATGGAAATTCGACGCCAACCATGTCTTTAACTAGGGTAGTCCCATACTTTCCAGCGTCAAACTCCCCTCCAGTCCACACCGTTTTGTATCGACCAGGAACCGCTGTTACATAAAGCTGACAATCGTCCTCCGTTTCCCTGACCTCGATACGCTCAATATGATCCTCAATGGAATCTAAACCAAAGTGCCAACGCCTTTCCCGCCCCGCATCATCTATGGGCCATATTTCAATT
>SXGQ01450627.1_pt1 | contig 20763 bp, 13 predicted proteins | sample 3178371 | NCBI WGS metagenome assembly SXGQ01 (sample SAMN11356859, study PRJNA531348) | freshwater metagenome | isolation source: freshwater sample F1-20 | place: China: Fuxian Lake, Yuxi | collected 2017-12-25 | reverse complement strand
GGCTACAGCACAGCTGCAGCCACAGAGACACGCGTGAGCGTGACCACCACCAGCAACGGTGGCACGAGCGCAATCTCAGCCACCACAAACACCATAAGCACCAGCATCTCGGCGGGCAACGACGCGCCGGTACTGGCTCAACCTAGCGCTATTGGACTTACCAATACCTCCAGTAGCTCAGAAACTTTCGCTAATCAAGTAGGCTCACTTACTGGCACAGACATCGACTCATCATCCTTGACCTACAGTTTGGCTGGGGGCATTTCGGGTAGCAACGTTATTTCAGGGGTTACTTATGACGTCAGCGTTGCAGGCGTTTATGGCACGCTGTATCTGGTGTCCAGCACGGGTACCTATGTCTATGTGCCGGCAGCAGCTTCCGTTAATGCTTTGTCGGTTACGGCTTCCGAGACATTCACCTTCAGTTTGTCTGATGGCAGTTTGACGAACAGCAAGATTTTGACGGTCAACATTACAGACCAAGTGGCACCAGCCTCACTGGATCTGAGTTCAAGTTCGGGTGGCGTGCAAACTACGTTTACCGCATTGGCAGACAATCTGGCCGTAAAAACTGGCTTGGCCTTTGTTTCGAACTCAGTGGCATCCAGTTCGACAGACATTCGGTATATTAATTTGACGCTGGACGGTACAGCTTTAGACATCAACAACGACAAGCTGATTCTTGATGTAGACACCAGTATTGCAAATAGTGTTGCTCTGGTGATCAACAAAACCATTGGCGGTGTGACCGGTTTAAGCTACGAGTACACCTTAAACAGCAAGCTGCTGAGGATCAGCAAAACTGACGGCTCAACGCTGACCGGCCCGCAAACCAAAGCCATCGTGGAAGCAATCCAACTCAAAAACACATTGTCGATACCTGGCTTGGGCATCCGTACTGCAGACTTGGTCCTTACCGACATCAATGGGACCAGCTCGATAGCATCAACGGCTACTTTAAACATTCTTGATCAAGACTTTACCGTGGACTTAAACACGATAAGTGGCAATCAAACCAGATCGCAGCGCTATGCCACTGTGGCTACGACTTTGAACAACGGTTTTGCTTTTGTCAACAGTGTGACGATTCCGCAAGCCTCTGTCTTCACCACTATTAGCATTACTTTGTCTGGCAATGGCTTAGACACCAGTAACGACAAATTGGTTTTAGATGTCGATACGAGCATCGCGGCCAACGTGAGTACGCTGACCAATAAAACCATTGGTACTGTGGCTGGTTTAAGTTATGGCTATACCGCAGCAACCCAAATTTTGAGTATCACCAAAACCAATGGAAGTGCAATTAATTACACAGATGCACAGCTCATCATCGGTGCCATCAAGTTGAAAAATTCACAGTTGGCACCCCAGGACGGATTGCGAACCGCTGGGATTGCTCTAAGCAGTAGCTCGTCTTCTGGCTTAATTTCTTCGGCTACCATTAACTATGACACCACCGCACCTGTGGTTGATCTGGATTCAAATCTGGCTTCGACACAATTGAGTTCAACCATCTACGCGACTTCAGCAAGCGTCTCAGCGGGTACAGCTATTGTCAACGCGGCAAAGTTAGCGGTTAATTTTGCAGACGACACTCAAACCATCAAAATTGGCATGTCTGGATTGGCTTTAGATGTGATCAATGATAAGTTGGTTCTGGATGTCGACTTGGGTCTGAATGCGCCATTGGCCGTGGTGGTCAACAAAACCATTGGAGGCGTTACTGGACTGAGCTATGGGTACGACGATGCAAACGACACACTCACTTTGACTAAAACGGATGGGAACGTTTTGTCGGCTGCCGAAGTCAAAACAATTTTATTGGCCATTAAGTTGAAAAATATTGCAGCATCTGTAACCCCTGGCGATCGGGTGGCTACGATCAATTTGGTCGATGCAGCGGGAAACACCAGTTCAAGCGCGGTGAGTACCATCAACTTTGACACAATCTTTCCCACAACACTCACTACGTCTATTACAGCGAGCAATCAGAAGGCCTTTGGTTTGATAGACGTTGGCAGTATATTGGGTACAACCAACACACATAACCTGTCTGCGGGTGAGTCAGCAACCTTGACATCCCTTATTCCATCGGGGTTTACGGCGACCACATTTCTGGCTGCAATTCGGGGCGTCAATAACGAGTGGGGTGGCGTTAGTGTTAACGGTGGTACTGCCAACACAACTGTTCCTGCCTTTCAAACATTCCAAAAGTATGTAAACGGTGCCACCTCGGGGACGGGGGTTGACTATGTGTTTCAAGACGGTAACTATATTAAAGGGCAAGTACTGACCTTCACAGAAGCATCTGGGGCCCTGACCCTGTCAGCAGGATCAGGGGGGACCAATACCTTTTATGTGGCCAGTAAAGATATTTATCGATTTTTAGAGGGGTCTGGAAGTAAGGTTAGTAATAATAATTACCAACCAGGTGAGATAAAAATTTTGTACCAATACGAAACCACGAACCAAGACACGACACCAACCATTAACGTGACCTATGACGGTACCAAAGCGGTGATAGGTGATGTGATCCAACTCTTTGAGGGGAATCTGCTGTTAGGCAGCCGAACGCTCATAGCGGCTGACGTCGGGGTGGCTAACACCACATTGGGAGTCGAAGTGGTCAATACGCTTTCTTCGGGAGCGCACAATATTGTCAGCAAATACATCGATACCGCTGGCAATACCATCAGTTCCTCGGTTTTGGCAACCACCATTGTGAACAATGGTGTTGTGCCTACTGTGACCAATTTGCAAGTCAGCGGTGACGGAGGGACGACCAACATTACATTGAATGACTCTTTGACCGCTTATGCAGTAGTTTCGCAAAATTTGCTTTACAGCGCCAGTTCCAAACAACTCACCTTCACTGGTTCGATTACAGCTGACTCCATTGTTTCCGTCTCCATGGCAGGCCAACTAATCGCATTTGGTAAGTTTGTGGCGGGTAACTTCACGCTTAAAACCGGCTCCAGCATTTTGAAGCCAGGCTATTACGACGATTTGACCATTTCGGTGTCCGATGCCACTACCGGTGTATCTGCAGGGCAAACGGTTGTGTTTGCTAATCAAAAGTTAGGTTGGTATTACGCGGGGCAAGACTTAGGTAACGTCACTGCTGGCGCGGGCAATGATTTAATTATGCTGGGCAGCTCTCAAAGCAATACAACAGTTCAAACTGGCGCTGGTAGTGACATTGTTACCGTTGGCAGTTTTGGCCTGACTACTGGACTTTCAAAAACCATCAGTGATTTCGTCGTGGGAACCGACTTATTGAAGGTAAATGGTCAAGTCATCACAACAGCTAACCTCAGTAGTTACGTCACCGGGTCGGCATCAGGATCCAACACCCAATTGGTTATTGATTTAGATGGAAGCGGAGCTGGCACAACCAATTACACCTTGATTCTGACTGGTATCACGTACAGCCCAAGCAACGTCAACAGCATTTTTGGTGTTTGATTGCGAAAAATCCACAAGCAGATTAATTTTTGCTTGTGAGAAGAATGGCTTTCTCTATTGAGCGACACAAAAATTGTGTTCATCACAAGCGCTGAGTAGGACGGCATTGTAATTTGACGATGTACAAGCATTCCAAGCTCATCTCACTCAGCACTCATCCAGACGATTGGACCGGCAAAATGTGGGTCGATTCAATTGTTAAGTGACCAATTCTGATTGGCGGATAAAAATAAGACCCGCTGGAAAGCGTGCCGTGTAAGTCAAATCGCAATTCACCCCCTCCCTCAGTGTTTACCCCAGCCCCGCTAAACTATGCCCTCGTTGTTTAGGCGCGTTATAGGGTGTTGTGAAATGAAAAAAATGGATAAATTGGGATTAATGGCTGCCAGCTTGTGCTGCTTGGCCTTGCAGGGTGCTGCCGTTTGGGCCGCAGACAATGACAAGGGCACCGTCCCCACAGCAGCCAACACCACAGCAGCCAACACCGCCGCAGCCAACACCGCAGCAGCCTCCCCCGCACCAGGCAAGCCTGCAACATCCCAGCCTGCGGCGGCCAAACCCAGCTTAACGGTCACCCTCACCACCCCCCAAAGCCAGAACATGGCGCAGCGTTTGTCGGCCAACGGCAGCTTGGCCGCTTGGCAAGAGGCGCTGATAGGTGCCGAGGCCAATGGCCTGAAGATCACCGAGGTGCGCGTGAATGTGGGCGACCGCGTGCAGCGTGGTGACGTGCTGGCCACTTTGCAGGCTGACAGTTTGCGTGCCGAAATGGCGCAGGCCGAGGCCACTTTGGCCGAGGCCACGGCCAATGCCCAAGAGGCCAAGGCCCAGGCCGAGCGGGCGCGCAGCTTGCAGCAGCAGGGCTTTTTTAGCAACGCCCAACTGAGCCAGACATTGGCGGCCGAGGCTTCGGCCGTGGCGCGGGTGCAGTCGGCGCGTGCTTTGGTGCAGTTGCAAAACGTGCGCATGGCGCAAACCCAGGTGCGCGCGCCCGATGCCGGGGTGATCTCTTCACGCCAGGCCACCGTGGGCAGTGTGGTGGGTGCGGGTACCGAGTTGTTCAGGCTGATCCGGCAAGGCCGCATTGAGTGGCGGGCCGAGGTCACCTCTGCCGAGCTGGGCCGGGTGCAAGTGGGTGCGCCGGTGCAGGTCACGGCGGCCAGTGGCCAAGTGTTGCAAGGCAAGGTGCGCATGGTGGCACCGTCGGTCGATGCGCAAACCCGCAATGCGCTGGTGTATGTCGATTTACCGGCCCAAATCGGCACGGCCAAGGCCGGCATGTTTGCCAAAGGCGAGATCATTCTGGGCCAAAGCCAGGCCCTGACGGTGCCACAAACTGCTGTGGTGGTGCGCGATGGCTTCAGCTATGTGTACAGCGTGGGCGCTGACAACAAAGTCAGCCAACTGAAGGTGCAAACCGGGCGTTTGAGTGGTGACCGCTTCGAGGTGCTCAGCGGCCTCAAGCCCGATGCGCGTTTGGTGGCCAGCGGCGGCGCCTTTTTGAACCATGGCGACACCGTGCGCGTGGTCGATGCGAGCCCTGCTGCGGCCTCCAAATAACAAGGCCCGGTCATGATCAACGTTTCCTCTTGGTCGATTCGCAACCCGATTCCGGCCGTCATGCTTTTTGTGCTGTTGTCGGTGGCGGGCATGATCGCCTTTGGCTCGATGAAGGTGCAAAGCTTTCCCGACTTGGACCTGCCCACCATCACGGTCAGCGCGAGTTTGCCGGGCACTGCGCCCGCGCAACTTGAGACCGATGTGGCCCGCAAGCTCGAAAACGCCCTCGCCCCGCTGCAAGGCCTCAAGCACATCACCACCAAAGTGCAAGACGGCTCGGTGTCCATCACCGCAGAGTTCAGGCTCGAAAAACCAGCGCAAGAAGCCGTGGACGATGTGCGTTCGGCCATTCAAGGTGTGCGGGCCGATTTGCCCAGTGAGTTGCGCGACCCGATTGTGCAAAAGCTCAACCTAGCGGGCGCACCCGTGCTGGCCTACACCGTGCGCTCGGCGCGCATGGACGACGAAGCCCTGTCTTGGTTGGTCGACAACGAGATCACCCGCAAACTGTTGTCGCTGCGTGGCGTGGGGGCGGTGAACCGCGTGGGCGGTGTCACGCGTGAGGTGCGCATTGCACTCGATGTGAACCGCCTACAGTCGATGGGCATCACGGCTGCCGAGGTGTCGCGCCAACTGCGCCAAGTGCAACAAGAAGGCTCGGGCGGGCGCATGGACTTGGGGCTGGGTGAACAGCCTGTGCGCACCTTGGCCACCGTCAAGACCGCGCAAGAGGTCGGGCAGATTGAGCTGGCCACTTCCCGTGGCGTCCGTGTGCGGCTGGACCAAGTGGCCACCGTGTCCGACGGTTTGGCTGAACCCCGCTCTGCGGCCAGCCTGAACGGCACCCCGGTGGTGGGCTTTGAGGTGGTGCGCAGCCGAGGCGAGAGCGAGGTGGCCGTGGGCCGCTTGGTGCGCCAGGCGCTGGCCGATTTCAGGCTGCAAAACCCCGACATCGAGCTGACCGAATCCTTTGACTTTGTGACCCCGGCGCAAGAAGACTACGAAGGCTCTTTGGTGCTCTTGTACGAGGGCGCTATTTTGGCGGTTTTGGTGGTTTGGTTGTTTTTGCGCGATTGGCGGGCCACCTTTGTCACCGCCGTGGCCCTGCCCTTGTCGGTCATTCCCGCGTTCATCGGCATGGCTTATTTGGGCTTTTCCATCAACGTGGTGACCTTATTGGCGCTCTCACTGGTGATTGGCGTGCTGGTGGACGACGCGATTGTGGAGGTAGAAAACATCGTGCGCCATTTGCGCATGGGCAAAACGCCCTACCAAGCGGCCATGGAAGCGGCCGACGAAATCGGTTTGGCCGTGATCGCCACCACCTTCACCTTGATCGCGGTGTTTTTACCCACCGCTTTCATGAGCGGCATCCCGGGCAAGTTCTTCAAACAATTTGGCTGGACGGCATCGCTGGCCGTGTTTGCCTCTTTGGTGGTAGCGCGGGTGCTCACGCCCATGATGGCGGCCTACATTCTCAAGCCCATCGTGACCGCCGAACACGAACCGGGTTGGATGAAGCGCTACATGGTTTGGGCCACTTGGTGCATGAAGCACCGCATGGTCACCATGGTGTTGGCCACTTTGTTTTTCTTTGGCTCCATCATGTTGGTGCCCTTGTTGCCGCAGGGCTTCATTCCACCAGATGACAACTCGCAAACCCAGGTGTACGTAGAGCTGCCCCCCGGTGCCACACTGGCGCAAACCCAGGCCAGTGCCGAGCAGGCGCGCACCCTGCTCATGCAGGTCCCTGACGTAAAGAGCATTTACACCACCATGGGCGGTGGCAGTGCGGGCAGCGACCCGTTTGCGGGCAGTGCCGCAGCCGAAGTGCGCAAAGCCACTTTGACCATTCAGCTCACCGAACGCGGCCAACGCGCTCGCAAGCAAGTGATAGAAAACGACATACGCACCGCACTGCAAGCCCTGCCGGGCGTGCGCAGCAAGGTGGGCTTGGGCGGATCGGGCGAAAAATACATTTTGGTACTGACCGGCGAAGACCCGCAGGCCCTGCAAACGGCCGCCTTAGCGGTCGAAAAAGACTTGCGCACCATTGAAGGCTTGGGCTCCATCGCGTCCACCGCCAGCTTGGTGCGCCCCGAAATTGCGGTGCGCCCCGACTTTGCCAAAGCCGCCGATTTGGGCGTGACCAGTGCCGCCATCAGCGACACCTTGCGCGTGGCCACCCAAGGCGACTACGACGCCGCCCTGCCCAAGCTCAACTTGTCGCAGCGCCAAGTGCCCATCGTCGTCAAGCTCGAAGATACCGCCCGCAAAGACCTGGCCACACTGGAACGCCTGATGGTGCCCGGCAAAAACGGTCCGGTCATGCTGGGCCAAGTGGCCAGCATTGAAGTGGCGGGTGGGCCCGCCGTGATCGACCGCTACGACCGCCAGCGCAACATTAATTTTGAGATTGAGCTGTCCGGCGTGGCGTTGGGTGACATGACCCAGGCCGTTAAAAAACTGCCCGCCTTGCAAAGCCTGCCACCGGGGGTCAAGGTGATTGAAGTCGGCGATGCCGAAGTCATGGGCGAGCTGTTTGCCAGCTTTGGCCTGGCCATGATGGTCGGCGTGCTGTGCATTTACATCGTGCTGGTGTTGCTGTTCAAAGGCTTTTTGCACCCCGTAACCATCTTGGCAGCGCTGCCTCTTTCATTGGGCGGTGCGTTTGTAGGCTTGTTGATTGCGCAAAAAAGCTTCTCCATGCCCTCGCTCATCGGCTTGATCATGCTGATGGGTATTGCCACCAAAAACTCAATTTTGCTGGTCGAATACGCCATAGAGGCGCGACGCGGCAAACCCGCCGAAAACGGCCACCCCGCTGTGCCCCCCATGAGCCGCTGGGACGCCCTGTTGGACGCTTGCCACAAACGCGCACGCCCCATCGTCATGACCACCATCGCCATGGGCGCAGGCATGCTGCCCATCGCCGTAGGCTGGGGCGCAGCCGACACCAGCTTCCGCGCCCCCATGGCCATCGCCGTGATCGGCGGCCTGCTCACCAGCACCTTGCTCAGCCTACTGGTGATCCCCGTGGTGTTCACCTACCTGGATGATTTGGGGCAATGGAGCGCAAAAATGTTCCGGCGGGTGATGCGGTTGAAATGAAGTGGGGTCAGTGGTTGAAGTGAAGTGGGTTAAGCGGGGTAAGAGGTTGAAGCCCTAACTTCAACACATCTTCGTGGGAGCGAGCCCCCGCTCGCGAATGCTTGCTGAAGCTCAGCAAAGGCTGCCCCCAAGTGGGAGCGAGCCCCCGCTCGCGAATGCTCGCTCAAGCTCAGCAAAGGCTGCCCCCAAGTGGGAGCGAGCCCCTGCTCGCGAATGCTCGCTCAAGCTCAGCAAAGGCTATTTCTAAGTGGGAGCGAGCCCCCGCTCGCGAATGCTTGCTCAAGCTCAGCAAAGGCTGCCCCAAGTGGGAGCGAGCCCCTGCTCGCGAATGCTCGCTCAAGCTCAGCAAAGGCTGCCCCCAAGTGGGAGCGAGCCCCCGCTCGCGAATGCTCGCCATAGCCACAACACCCATTCGGCCGCAGGGGCAGCCTCCCACAGGGGAGAAGCACATTCGGCCGCAGAGGCAGCCTCCCACAGGGGAAAGCCTCCCACAAGAGAAAAAGCCTCACAGGAATGTAGATGCTGTTTCCAAGTGGGAGCGAGCCCTTAAGCGCCTCGCGCCATCAGCGTTCAGTCTGTGATCTCAAATTGCACGGGCTGGTCTTCTGGCTGTATGGACAGGTTTAAACCTTGGTTCCATTCCGTCAACATCACTGCCCCCACATCCCGAAACTGTGCGTTACGGTGCATGTAGAGTCTGGCTTCGCTTGCAGCGCACAGCACGCCTTGCAAGACTTCCTCAAGCAAAGCGCGCGCGCGTCCATCTGTGATGTTGCAGTGGGCGCGCGCAAAAGCCTTCAGTGCCGTGGCCTTTGGCCAGCGCTTGGTTCCGCCGAGGTTCAACGCCAAAATGTCGGAGGGTTTGTACGCGGTCGTGGTCACAAGGTCGTAAATGGGGGACAGCCAAACCGTACTTTCGGGGTTCTCGTACAACACACCAAAATTTTTCAAATGGGCATCGCCATTTTTTAGAGCACAGGACAAAGCCAATGCCTTGAAAAACTGCTCAAGTGCTGGCCGCACCTGTTCCGGCGATACAAAATCTTTGATGCGCTTCACGATGCTCTCGTAAGTGCCATCGTATTTTTGATGGGCTGTTTTGCCATTGAGAACGCAAAAATCCTCAAAGCCAAGATATTTTTCATTTTTCAGATCGAAGCGTTCGACGATCAAAAATTGCCCCCCCTTGGACAGTTCTAAATTTGGAACCTCCAACTTGGCGTGCTTTGCGGCACGCATGCAGAAATATTCGTTCTCAGCCAGTCGGGGGTATTCGCTTGTCCAAGCCTTCACGATGTGCGTGGCACCCCGGTGAGTCATGCGATGCCATTCGGTAGGGCCTTTTATGTCGCGCACCAACACTTTAGGCATGGCCCCTGAGATGCCTGAATGAACCGCATAGCGGTTCAACAAACTTTCAAACAGACCTTCTGCGCCATCGTGGGTGAGCAGGTCAGACAAGTTCTCGGCGGGCATGTCGGCAATCTCTTCACCCGCTAAGGCAAAACGCAGCCGGCCGATTTGTGATTGACCAACAATCTTGAGCATTGCCAGCGCATCAAAATTCGGCACCACTTTGCTGAACTCTTTGCGTAGACGCTCAGCCAACGCACCCTCTGGCAGATTCATATCAAAGACGGGGTGCAGCGACTTGTCATCCGATGCGTAGTGCTCATTCACCACGGGCATGCTCAAGGACACAGCAGATTCAGGCGGGCAGTGCTCTTGATAGGCGAAGTGGTATTTGTTGGTCTCCGATTCCGGCTTGAACAAATTGCCCGCGAGCAGATTGTCTGAATAGACTTTAAGCATGGCGCTGCTCCTTCATGAGTTGCTGCAAGGTGGGGCGTTTGGTCTTTTCCTGAGCGATAAGTTCCAGCCCAAGCGCGGCGCAAAGAGACAGTATTTTTCGGATACCGATTTCAGGCACGGTTCCGTTTTCGATGCCCGAGATCGTGGCACGACTCATCCCGAGTTGCTGCCCAAGGGCGGCTTGCGAGAGCTTCTTGTTCTTGCGGGCTTTGTAGATCAATTGGCCGATTTCACCGAGGTCCATTTAGCATCCGATACAGTGCAAATTCAATATTATTTTATAGATGCATTGTATTTAATGCAAAAATTGAATCAATTACCGCAAAATGACATGAATCTTCGCGTTCGAAATAATGCGGGTTTGCTGAGGAAGCGAGCCCATGCTTGCGAATGCGCGCCATAGCCACAACACCCATTCGGCCGCAGGGGCAGCCTCCCACAGGGGAAAAGCCCAACAGGAATGTAGATGCTGCCCCCAAGTGGGAGCGAGCCCCTGCTCGCGAATGGTCGCCATAGCCACACACCCATTCGGCCGCAGGGGCAGCCTCCCACGGGGGAGAAGCCTCACAGGACTGTAGATGCTGTTTCTAAGTTGGAGCGAGCCCCTGCTCGCGAATGCTCGCCATAGCCACAACACCCATTCGGCCGCAGGGGCAGCCTCCCACAAGGGGGGTGTCTCCCTCAAACCCCGTCCAGCCCCGCCCGAGTTGCCTCGGCTTGTTCGCCGATGGCGGTTTTGTCTTCACCGCTCATTTTGGCGACGTGTTTCACCATCAATGCGGTGCGCGGATTGCCTGCAAAGTCGGCTTCGTGGCGGATCAAAAAGTCCCAGTACAGCGTGGTCATGGGGCAGGCATTGGGGCCGGTGCGCACCTCTGGCTGGTAGCGGCAACCTTTGCAGTAGTTGCTCATGCGGCTGATGTATTGACCGCTGGCCACATAGGGTTTGCTGGTAAAGCGCCCGCCGTTCGCGTGCAGCGCCATGCCCAGCGTGTTGGGCATTTCCACCCATTCCACGGCATCGATGTACATGGCGCGGTACCAAGGGCTGACTTCTTGCGGTGACAAACCTGCCAGCACGGCAAATTGCCCGGTCACCATCAAGCGCTGAATGTGGTGTGCATAGCCGTGGTTCAAGGTTTGCCCAATGGTGGCTTGCATGCACGCCATGTGGGTCTTGCCCGTCCAGTACCAAGCGGGCAATGGCCGGGTGTGCTGGTAGTGGTTGGCCTGGGCCAGTTGGGGCATGTCCAGCCAATACACGCCGCGAATGAACTCGCGCCAGCCCAGCACTTGGCGCACAAAACCTTCTACGCTGGCTAGGGGCAACGCGCGCTCGCGGTAAGCCTGTTCGGCCGCCGCAATGACTTCTTTGGGGTTTAGCAAATGCAAGTTCAGGCTGCTGGCCACCAGGGCGTGCCAGCCAAAGGGCAGCGTGGTCCACATGGCGTCTTGCCAAGCCCCAAAGTTTTCGAGCCGCTCGGTGATGAAGTGTTGCAGCGCCACCAAAGCATCTTGGCGCGTGACGGGCCAGGCAAAGTGGTCCAGCGTGCCGGGGTGGTCCGCAAAGCGTTGGCGCACCATGGCTATCACGTCTTGCGTGACCCGGTCGGGCGCAAAGCGGGTAGGTTCGGGCACGGGGCCGGGGCCTTTGGCACCAAAGCCCTTGCGGTTCTCGGCGTCAAAGTTCCACTGTCCGCCCTCGGGTTCTTTGCCCGCCATCAGCGCACCGTGGCGTTTGCGCATCTCACGATAGAAGAACTCCATGCGCAGCTCTTTTTTGGCCTTGGCCCAGTGCGCAAACTCCGCTCGGCTGCACAAAAAATGTGTGTCGGCTACCCAGCGCAAAGGCACTTGGGCTTGGGTGGCGGCGTCTTCAATCAGTTTTTCCATGCGCCATTCGCCGGGCTCCAGCACCACCAGTTCGTTGGGGCGCAGTTGCTGCAAGGTGTGAAGCAGGCGCGCGGCAAAACCGGTCGGCAATGGGGGCGTGTTGGCGGCGTTTTCCTGGGGGGCCGCGTCCAGTTGCATAAATATACAGGGCCAACGGCGGCGATGGGCCTCGTTGGCAAAGTGCCGCATGCCCGACAAAAACAGCGCAATGCGGGCCTGGTGGTTCCAAACTTGGTTGGCTTCACTGTCGGCCTCGATCATCAGCAATTGGTCTTGCGCCGGGTCAAAACCCGCCAAAGCCGGACTGTCCCAGCCCAGTTGGTCGCCTAAAACAAGGATCAGGTGGCGCGTCATAAGCTGCCTTTGGCCGGGCCGGTGCTGCCGGTCTTGGGTTTGCTGGCCCGGCAGCGGTCGCTGCAATACAAGACGCTGTCCCAGTTTTTGGCCCAGCTTTTGCGCCAGCTCATGGCCCGCCCACACACCATGCAAGGCTTTTGGGGTAAATCCTGCTTGTTCCCTTTAAAACCTGAAATTTTGGGCATGGGCAATTCCGATGGGGTTTGGATGAGGTGACAATTGACAAAAACAAGTTTAAACTGTTCAGTCACAAAATAGATTTTAAAGTGCAAATGAACCACTACCTGGTAAAAAACGTAATTAACCGCGTGTTGCTGGCCTTGATTTTGGCCAGTGCTGCAGTGGGTTTTGAGGCGGTACAGGCCAATACAACGGCCCCATCGGCGGCACCAATGGCAAGCGCCGCCGCCTGCCCCGCCTTGTTGAACCACAAATTCGACCGCCTGCAAGACGAAAAGCCCCAGTCACTTTGTCAGTACGCAGGCAAGGTGGTGCTGGTGGTCAATACGGCCAGTTTTTGCGGCTTCACCTCTCAATACAAGGGGTTGGAGGCGCTACACAGCAAATACAAAGAGCAAGGGCTGGTGGTGTTGGGCTTTCCGTCCAACGACTTTTCTCAGGAAGGCGGCAGCAACAAGCAAATTGCCGACTTTTGCGAAAGCACCTTTGGTGTGAAGTTCCCCATGTTCACCAAAACCCAGGTCACCGGCGAGGCCGCAGCGCCTTTGTTTAAACAGCTGACGGCACAAACCGGGCAAAAGCCGCGTTGGAACTTTCACAAATACCTGATTGGGCGCGACGGCAAAGTCATAGACCAATACAGCAGCATGACCAGCCCAGAAAGCAAAACGCTGGTTTCCGCCATCGAAAAATCGCTCAAGGCGCAACCGTGAACCGACGCATGAAACTGGCCATCGTTGGCTCGGGCATTTCCGGGCTGGCGGTGGCGCACACCCTCAAGGACATGGCCGACATCACGGTGTTCGAGGCGGGCGATTATTTTGGCGGCCACACCCACACGGTCGATGTCACGCTGCCCACGCCCCAAGGGCTGGTGACGTATGGGGTTGATACAGGTTTTTTGGTGTTCAACGAGCGCACTTACCCCAACCTGATCAACTTGTTTGCCCAGTTGGGGGTCGAGACCGCGCCGTCTGACATGTCGTTTTCAGTCAAAGCGCCGGGCGCCTTGAACAGCCGCACCCATGGCGGCACGCTGGAGTGGAGCGGCACCGACTTGAGCAGTGTTTTTGCGCAACGCAGCAACCTGCTCAACCCGCGTTTTTGGCGCATGCTGGCCGATGTGATGCGTTTCAACGCGCTGTGTACCCGCATCGCCAAAGAGCAAAGCGAAGAAGCGCTGCAACAACCCTTGGCCGAATTTTTGCGCCAGCACAAGTTCAGCGAGCCGTTTCGCGATTGGTACTTTTTGCCCATGCTGGGCTGCATCTGGAGTTGCCCAACCGACCAGATGTTGCAGTTTCCGGTGGCCACCATGATCCGTTTTTGCCACAACCACGGCTTGATTCAGGTCACCAATCGGCCTCAGTGGTTCAGTGTGGTGGGCGGCGCGCGTCATTATGTCGAGAAAATTTTGGCTGGAGTGCCCGACAAACGCCTGAACACCCCGGTGCGCCTGATCGAGCGCGACGAACAAGGCGTGCGCATCATCACCGATGGGCATGCCGAACGTTTTGACCAAGTGGTGCTGGCCACCCACACCGACCAAGCGCTGGCGTTGCTGCGCGATCCCAGCACTTACGAGCGCAGCGTGTTGGGGGCCATTCGCTACCAAGACAACCGCGCCGTGCTGCACACCGATGCGCGTGTGCTGCCCAGCAACAGCAAAACCTGGGCGGCATGGAACTACGAACGTGCGGCCAGCACCGAACGCGAATCTTCTCGGGTTTGCCTGCACTATTTGCTCAACCGTTTGCAGCGCATCCCGTTTCAGCAACCCGTGGTGGTGTCACTCAACCCGCTGCAAGACATCGACCCGGCCAGCATCGTGGGCGAATACGATTACGCGCACCCGGTGTTCGACATGGCGGCCATCAATGCCCAAAAGAGCGTGCCTTTGTTGCAAGGCCAGCAAAACACCTGGTTTGCCGGGGCTTGGACAGGCTATGGCTTCCACGAAGACGGCTTGAAGTCGGGCCTGCAAGTGGGCCGCGCTTTGCTTAAGCAAATTCACGAGCAGGTCGGGGGCACATTTGTCGCTCCCCCTGAAAAGTGGGCCGCATGAAATTGGGCAAGGCACTTGATCCCGAAACCCCAACGTCCGGGCCACTCGCCCTGATGGGCTGGGGCCAAGTGCGGCACACACGCCACCGCCCGGCGCACCACGCGTTTGCCTACCCCACCGCATTTTTGATGCTGCCCATGCGCAGCTTGCGACAAGCGGCATGGGTAGAGCCAGCACCTGCTGCCCCCCAAAACATTCGCGAGCAGGGGCTCGCTCCTACAGAAGCCGGGGCCAAGCCCATTGGCGAGCGGGGGCTCGAAAATCCTCAAACTCCCCAGTGGGAGCGAGCCCCTGCTCGCGAATCTGCGAACGATCCTCAGACTCCCCAGTGGGAGCGAGCCCCTGCTCGCGAATCTTCGGCAGAGGCACTGGCCATTAACAAGCCTGCTTGGTTTGCATTTCACGATGTTGACCATGGCGATGGGCGCACGCCTGAGCAAGGCGGCGCATTGGCTTGGCTGGAGGAACTCTTGCAGCACGAAGGCATACACGATGCGCAAGGCGAAGTCTGGCTGCAAGCGTTTCCCCGGGTGTTGGGCCACACCTTCAAGCCCGTGAGTTTTTGGTATGCCCACCGGATGGATGGTTCTTTGGCCGCCATCGTGGCCGAGGTCAACAACACCTTTGGCGAGCGCCATTGCTACCTGCTGCCCTCGCCGAACTATGGCCGCAGCTTGCGTGCCGACAAGGTGTTTCATGTCTCGCCCTTTTGCGATGTGCAAGGCGAATACCGCTTTCGCTTTATGCGCACCCAATGCGACGGCACCGAACGCATCGTGGCGCGGGTAGAGCATGCCGATGCGCAAGGCCCCTTGATCGACACCAGTTGGAGCGGTGTGCTGGAACCCATCACCGCCGCCGCTTTGCGCCGCGTCATGTGGCGTTACCCCCTGTTGACTTTGGGGGTGGTGGCCCGCATCCATTGGCATGCCTTGCTGCTCTGGACCAAAAAAGTGCCTTTTTGGCGCAAACCCGAACCCCCTCAGGAATTTGTGACCCGATGAACACCGGAACCCAATCGACCGACACCATGAAAAACGCCGCCACCGCCTCAGGCCATTTGTCTGCAACGGCCCGAATACCGCATGCCAGCCTGCCCAAGGCGGCCACGCGCATGATCAACTTGCTGGCGCGGCTCAAAGTCGGCACCCTCACGCTGCACGCCCCCGATGGCAACCATCAGGTGTTCGGAACCCACGAGGCGCCCTTTGCGGCTTTGCACATTCACAACTGGGACTTGTGTGCCGAGGTGCTCAAGTCGGGCGACATCGGTTTTGCCGAAGCCTACATGGCGGGCGAGTGGACCACGCCCGATCTGGCCGGTTTGCTGCGCTTGTTCATTGCCAACCGCAACCACATAGAAGGGGCCATTTACGGCCACTGGTTAGGGCGTTTGATGTACCGCATCAAGCACCTGCTGAACCGCAACAACCGTACCAACAGCCGCAAAAACATCCATGCCCATTACGACCTGGGCAATGCGTTTTACGAGCTGTGGCTTGACGGCACCATGAACTACTCATCGGCTTGGTTTGAGGGTGATTTGTCCCAGCCCATGGCCGATGCGCAAAAGGCCAAAGTGCGCCGCGCCCTGCGCATGGTGAACGCCCAACCGGGCCAGCGTGTGCTGGAGATCGGTTGTGGTTGGGGCGCACTGGCCGAGTCGGCCACCACCGAATTTGGTGCACACATCACGGGCGTCACCTTGTCGACCGAGCAACTGGCGTTTGCCAACGCGCGCATGCAGGCACTGGGCGTGGCCCCGCGTGCCGACTTGCGCTTGCAAGACTACCGCGACATTGCCGCCACCGATGGCCAGGCATCGTTTGATGCGGTGTGCTCGATCGAGATGATCGAGGCTGTGGGCCAGGCCTATTGGCCCACTTACTTTCAGACCATCAGCCGCTTGCTTAAGCCGGGTGGCCGTGCGTGCATTCAAAGCATCACGATTGACGACAGTTTGTTCGAGCGTTACCTGCAATCGACCGACTTCATTCAGCAATACATTTTTCCGGGCGGTTGTTTGCCCAGCCCCAGCGAGTTCCGCAAACAGGCGCAGGCGGCAGGCTTGCAAGTGGTGGACGAGTTGAACTTTGGCCCCGATTACGCTGAAACCTTGCGCCGCTGGCGCGACAGCTTCATGGCGCAACAGCACACCGTGCGTACCCTTCAATTTGACGACCGTTTTATTCGCCTCTGGGAGTTTTACCTGGCCTATTGCGAGGCTGCGTTCGATGAGGCCAGCATCGACGTGATCCAGTTCACGCTGGTCAAACCGGCTTAAGGCGATGCACTTGCCAACACACCTTAAAACTTGGACAGTCTGGGCCTTGTGCGGCGCATTGCTGGCGGGCGTACCGGCGCTGGCCGTGGCCCAAACGAAAGAGCAAGCGCCAAGCGCTGCCACGGTGCCAGTGGTGGCCAAAGCGGGCGGCGATGTGACCTTGGGCCGCCCCGAAGTGGCCAGCCTGAACGCCTCCCAAAACGGTGTGGTGCCCACCCAGCCCGTGCGTTTGAAGGTCTGGGGTTTTGAGGTCTACGACGCCCGGTTGTGGACACCCCGAAGTTTTCGCCACAGCCAATATGTGCAGCACCCGTTTGCTTTGGAACTGCAATACCTGCGGCGTCTTGATGGCACGGCCATCGCAAGCCGTTCGATTGACGAAATGCGCCGGGTCGGGACCTTCAGCGACACCCAGGCGCAAAGCTGGCAGGCGGCCATGAGCAACTTGTTTCCCAATGTGGCGCAAGGCGACCGCATCACGGGCGTGAACCAGCCGGGCCAGGGCGCAGAATTTTGGGTCAACGGACAGCGTGCGGGTGAAGTCAAAGACCCCGCCTTTGCGCGCCTGTTCTTTGGCATCTGGCTGGACGAGCGCACCTCAGAGCCCAAGATGCGATCGCAGTTGTTGCAAGGCCTTCAGCCGTGATGTCTTTCTCACCCGCAGCCAACACCTTGCAAGCGCGCCATCACTCGGCGGCGTATGGCCTGCTGGGTTTGCCGCTGGCGTTTGTGGCCTTGCCGGTGTATGTGCATTTGCCCAATTTGTATGCCCAGCAATACGGTGTGCCCCTGGCCGCGCTGGGGGCCGTGCTGCTGCTCAGCCGCAGCATTGATGCCGTGGTGGACCCGTGGCTGGGGCGCTGGGGCGATCGTTTGTACCGCCATTCTTGGCGTGCCGTTTTGTGGGCGGCGGTGTGGCTGGCGCTGGCTGTGGCGCTGGGCTTTGCGGCCTTGTTTTTTCCGCCTGCTGCGCACTTGAGCGCGCCGCAGTTGTTGCTTTGGGTGGGCGCAGCGCTCACGTTCAGCCACCTGGCCTACAGTGGCTTGGGCATCTTGCACCAAGCCTGGGCGGCCCGGCAAGGCGGCGGCGGGTTGGCGCAAAGCCGTTGGGTGGCTTGGCGTGAAGGCTGGTCTTTGGTGGGCGTGTTGCTGGCCTCGGCCTTGCCCGCTCTGTGGGGCTGGGAACTGACCACGGTGTTGCTCAGCGTCATGCTGGTGCTGGGCTTGCTGGCTTGGCGTTACACGGCCCATCAGGCTTTGCACAATGCGGCACAAAACACGGCACAAAATGCGACGCCAGAGGGCACTTCCGTTGAAGCCACCACCTTGTGGCAGCCGTGGAAGCACGCAGGTTTTCGCCGCTTGTTGATGGTGTTTGTACTGAATGGTTTGGCCAGTGCCGTGCCCGCCACCTTGGTGCTGTTTTTTGTGCAAGACCGCTTGCAGGCCAGCAAAGCCATGGAGCCGATGTTTTTGGGTCTGTACTTTGCCGCCGGGGCGCTGTCGTTTCCGTTGTGGCTCAAGGTCATAGACCGCCTGGGTTTGCTGCGCACTTGGGCGTTGGGCATGGGTTTGTCGGTGCTGGCCTTTGCGGGCGTGCTGGGGCTGGGCGCAGGCGATACATCCGGCTTTTTGCTGGTGTGTGCGTTGTCCGGCTTGGCACTGGGGGCCGACCTGACCGTGCCGGGCGCCTTGCTGAACCAATTGATCGACCGCTGCGGCGAACGCGGTCGCAGCGATGGTGCCTTCATGGGTTGGTGGAATCTGGCCACCAAACTTAATTTGGCTTTGGCCGCTGGTTTGTCGCTGCCCCTGTTGGGGCTGTGGGGTTATGCCCCGGGGCGGCAAGACGCCGATGCCGTTTTGGCCCTGGGCCTGGCTTATGGCCTGCTGCCGTGTGTGCTCAAGCTGTTGGCCGGCTTGGCCTTGTACTGGGGCTTGATGCGCGAACCTCACCTGGACGTGGCGCTGGAGGGTTTGCCCAAAGTGGCTACCCGATCCGAGCACAGCGCCACCCCTTGAACCCCTGATTTTGAAACCTTCAAAAGGCCCACCACCATGAGCTCCCTCCTTCACCGCCGTACCGCGCTCACGCGCCTGGTCGCACTGCCCGCCGTGGCTGCTTTGCCCTTTTTGGCGGGTTGCGCAGGGCCACAGGTGCAAAACTATGCGCAAGAAAAACCGCTGCTGGATTTGCGCACTTACTTCAACGGCACCGTAGACGCGTGGGGTGTCTTTACCGACCGCAGCGGCCAAGTGGTCAAGCGCTTCACGGTGGTCATGGACTGCAGCTGGAACGGTGACGAAGGCGTGTTGGACGAAGCCTTTGTTTACTCGGACGGTACCCGGCAGCGCCGTGTGTGGCGACTCAAGGCTGGGCCCAACGGCCGCTACACAGGCCGTGCCGACGACGTGGTGGGCGAGGCCGTGGGGCAAGTCAGTGGCAACGCGTTTCGCTGGGCCTATACGCTGTCATTGCCGGTCGATGGCCGGGTCTGGGAGGTCGAGTTTGACGACTGGATGTACCTCATGGACGACCGCGTCATGCTGAACAAAGCCAGCATGAGCAAATGGGGCATCAAGCTGGGCGAAGTCACCTTGTCCTTTACACGCCGCACGCCCTTGGTGGCCAAACCGGGTTGAACCGCATGAGCCTCACTTCTGCCAATACTCTCAGCGCCGCCAGCACCCTCAGCGCCGCCAATGCGGTGCATAAAATCGGCCCACAGCCTGCTGCTCCAGCTGCCCCTGGCGCTCCGGATGCGAATAACGCCGCCCCTTCAGCCACCCCTTTAGCTGCCTCCGTCAATGCGGTGGCTGCAGCGCGCGGTTGGCTGCAGCTCAATTCGCCCATGACCCATTGGCAAGGCCGCAGGGTCTGGTTGGTGGGTGCTTCTACGGGCATTGGTCTGGCTTGTGCGCAGGCCTTGCGTGCGGCGGGTGCCCAAGTGGTGGTGTCGGCCCGCAACGCACAAGGCGTGCAAGACTGGGCCGCGCAAGATGCGGGCGTGCAGTGGCGTGCCCTTGACGTAAGCCAGCCCGCCGAAGTGCAAGCCACAGCGCACGCCCTGTTGGCCGAAGGCCCGCTCGATCTGGTGGTGTATGCCGCCGGGTATTACCGCGCGCAACGTGCCACTGCGCTCGACCTGGATGACCTGTTGCAACACGACAAAGTCAATTACCAAGGCGCACTGCAAGTGATCAACGCCGTGTTGCCGGGCATGTTGGCCAGGCAAAGCGGGCACATCAGTTTGCTCAGCAGTGTGGCCGGCTGGCGTGGCTTGCCCAACGGCCTGGCCTATGGCCCCACCAAAGCGGCGCTGACGCATTTGGCCGAGACCCTTTACATGGACTTGCAAGACCAAGGCATTGGGGTCAGCGTGGTCAACCCCGGTTTTGTAGCCACTCCCCTGACCGCACAAAACCAGTTCACCATGCCCGCCTTGATCAGCCCCGAAGAAGCGGCCCGCGAAATGCTCAAAGGCTGGGCCCAAGGCCAGTTCGACATCCACTTCCCCAAACGCTTCACCCTCTGGCTCAAACTGCTGCGCCTGCTGCCTTACCGCCTCTACTTCCCCCTGGTCCGCAAATTCACTGGCCTCTGAAAAGGCCCCCCACTTTGTGGGAGCCCATCCTGCGGGCGCCCATCTTTGTGGCCCTGTCTTTGTAGGAGCCCGCCCCTGCGTCCTAATGGTGTTGTTCCCGTGGGAGGTCGCCCCTGCGGCCGAATGGTGGATGAGGCTGGAGGTTTGAAAGAGGCGTTGTCTTGTGCCAACATTCGCGAGCAGGGGCTCGCTCCCACGAAGACCCGCTAAGGGCTGCGATTTCTAAAAGGGCTCGCTCCTACGAAGACCCGCTAAGGGCTGAGATTTTCGTGACCTCCCTGAATTTGTAGGAGCCTGCCCCTGCGGGCGAAAGGTGTTGTTCCCGTGGGAGGTCGCCCCTGCGGCCGAATGGTGGATGAGGCTGGAGGTTTGAAAGAGGCGTTGTCTTGTGCCAACATTCGCGAGCAGGGGCTCGCTCCCACGAAGACCCG
>SXGQ01624877.1_pt1 | contig 20764 bp, 21 predicted proteins | sample 3178371 | NCBI WGS metagenome assembly SXGQ01 (sample SAMN11356859, study PRJNA531348) | freshwater metagenome | isolation source: freshwater sample F1-20 | place: China: Fuxian Lake, Yuxi | collected 2017-12-25 | reverse complement strand
TATATTAGGGGTACCTGCATCTGATACCAGCGCAATATGTTTACCATCTTTTAATTTTTTTATGATTTTTTGGGCAGATATTTTTTCGTTATGCTTATGCACAGCAAACTGTTTTTTTTCAATCGAGAAATAAGATAAAAGACCTTGAGTATGTCTAGTATCTTCGGAGGCAATAAGATCTACTAATTTAAAAGTTTCAAGCGCTCTAAAGGTAATGTCATTTAAATTTCCGATAGGGGTCGCTACAATATACAATTTTCCATTCATTATTAACGGCTCAATTTTTTTTAAAGCACTTAAAAAGTTCTTTAAAAGAGATATAATCATTTTGTCATATATCAAGGCTTTGTTAATAAAAGTTTAGAGGAAAATATGCTAAAACATATCAAATTATCATTTATCGCTTTTATCTTATTGCAACTCTTAGGATGCCCTGCTGCTATTATTGGCGGCGGTGCGCTAGGTATAGACACAGCAGTGGATCGCAGAACACCCGGCATGATTACTGAAGATACAACAATTGAACTGAAAGCTTTTGGCGCGATACAAAACTTTAAAGAAGAAATAAGTTCAAGTGTCGTAAGTTATAATGGCCATATCCTTATTTTAGGCCAAGTTCAAAATCAAGAAGTAAAAACAAAAATTGAAAATAAAGTCAAAGAAATTACGAATGTAAAATCCGTCACTAATGAATTAACTGTAAGTCCTATTGCTACTATTTCTTCTCGAGCAGAAGATACTTTAATTACTTCTAGTGTAAAAGCTCGTTTCTTTAAGGAAAACAAAGTATCGCCATTTCATGTCAAAGTCATAACCGAAAATAAGATCGTTTATCTTATGGGTATCTTGACTGAGAAAGAAGCTAAAGAAGCTGAAGACATTGCAAAAAATACAAATAAAGTCACTAAAGTCATTAAACTATTTGAATATATTAATAATTAGACGATTTACCTTTTAATTTAACTTATTGAAAATAAACATTAATTAAACTATCTTTAGGCCCCAGTTATTTAGGGCCCAAGTCCCATTTGATTTAATTGAAGATATTGATATAATTGTGTATAGTTTTTTCAATACATTCAAGTTAGTCTAAATCCCAAAATAAATTGCCGTATTACTTGCTAGCTTAATTACAGTTTAAATCCCTTAGAGGTCAACATGAATAAAAATATCATCCATTTATCGGACACAACTTTTGAAACTGAGGTGCTTCAATCTTCTGTCCCCGTTCTTGTAGACTATTGGTCAGAATGGTGTGGTCCTTGCAAAATGATCACACCTATTCTTGACGAAATTTGTAAAGACTACGACGGCAAGTTAAAGATTGCCAAACTAAATATTGATGAGAATGCTCAAACCCCAGCTAAGTTCGGTATCAGAGGTATCCCTACTTTAATGATTTTTAAAAATGGCAATGTCGAAGCAACTAAAGTCGGCGCTTTATCAAAATCCCAACTAACTGCATTTATTGATAGTAATATTTAAATTTATCACCCCTCCTTATAACTTCTCAACGTAAGACTAATTGGACCCCCCTTAAATATGTATTTATCTGAATTAAAACACCTACCCATTGCGCAACTTGTAGAAATGGCTCTCACAGACGAAATTGAAAATGCTAGCCGCATGAGAAAGCAAGATCTCATCTTCGCAATCTTAAAAAATAAGGCAAAGAAAGGGGATAGCATATTTGGCGACGGGACCTTAGAAGTTCTTCAAGATGGCTTTGGATTTTTAAGATCACCAGATACTTCATATTTAGCAGGTCCAGACGATATTTACGTTTCACCTTCCCAAATTCGCCGTTTCAATCTGCATACCGGAGATACGATTCAAGGTGAAATCAGAACACCAAAAGATGGTGAACGATACTTCGCTCTTGTCAAAGTCGATCAAGTCAACAATGAAGCTCCTGAAAATACAAAAAACAAAATTCTTTTTGAAAATTTGACCCCTCTATTTCCAACTATTCCGCTTATATTGGAACGTGATATCAATGGGGAAGAAAATATTACTAGTCGTGTAATTGATATGATTGCTCCCATTGGTAAAGGTCAACGTGGTTTGATTGTAGCAAGTCCTAAAAGTGGTAAAACTGTCATGATGCAAAATATTGCACATGCGATCACAGCTAATCATCCTGATGTTGCTTTAATTGTACTTCTTATTGATGAGAGACCTGAAGAAGTTACTGAAATGACAAGATCCGTTAAGGGTGAAGTAGTTGCGTCTACATTTGATGAGCCTGCAACTCGGCATGTACAAGTTGCTGAAATGGTGCTTGAAAAAGCTAAACGTCTTGTAGAGCACAAAAAAGATGTAGTAATTCTCTTAGATTCTATTACAAGATTAGCCAGAGCTTACAACACAGTTATTCCATCATCCGGTAAAGTACTTACTGGTGGTGTTGATGCCAATGCACTTCAAAAACCAAAACGTTTCTTTGGTGCAGCTCGCAATATTGAAGAAGGTGGCTCACTGACCATCCTTGCAACAGCTTTAATTGAGACCGGCTCTCGGATGGATGATGTGATTTATGAAGAATTCAAAGGAACCGGCAATATGGAAGTTCACCTGGACCGAAAAATGGCTGAAAAACGACTCTACCCTGCAATTAATGTTAATAAATCAGGTACGCGTAAAGAAGAGCTTCTTATTCCTAAAGATATCCTTCAAAAAATCTGGGTACTCAGAAAACTTTTACATCCCATGGATGACTTGGAAGCCATGGAATTCTTATTGGACAAGATTAAAGCTACTAAAAATAATAATGACTTTTTTGATAGTATGCGAAGAGGGTAGAGCTTAAAATTGATTGATTTTTGGTCCTCAATCATTGATAATGCGCATCTAATGAATTAAAGTTGGAAAAATGATGAAATCCTCTATTCACCCAAATTACACTGAAATTAATATCACATGTAGCTGTGGGAATAAATTCAAGACACGTTCAACAATCGGAAAAGATATGAACATCGAGGTATGCTCTCAATGTCATCCTTTTTATACTGGCAAACAAAAAATTTTAGATACTGCGGGCCGTGTTGAGAAATTCAAGCAAAAATATGGTATGTAAAGATTACCCTTATTATCAAAAGGCAGCATAGGCTGCCTTTTTTTTAAATATGCGATTTCAGCTTGAGCACGATTGGCAAAATAATATGGCTACCCCAAGAAGTAAATTGGGAGAGCGAGCCAAAATTCATTCTTTTATCGTTTTATGTATCATTTGGGTATTCGCAGGACTCTTTGGTCATGCCCCATGGAAAGGCTATGAAACCCAAAGTATTGGTGCCATTCATGCTGTATTAAATGGCCATCTATTAGCACCTCTCGCTGCGAGCGAGGATGCACTCTCCAATCCACCTCTTTATTATTGGGTAGGGGCAATCTTTAGCAAATTTCTTACACCCTTACTATCACTTCATGACGCCAGTCGGCTCATTAATGCCTTATGGATGGGACTTACTATTCTGTTTATAGGTATGGCAAATCGCGAATTATGGGGTATTGGCTTTGGAAGACAAGCAGCGCTTATTTTTATAGGCTCAGTAGGTTTAATCTTTAATGCGCATACATTAATGCCGGGTATTGCAGTATTAACGGCACTGACTATGGGCTTTTATGGTTTGGCTCTCTCTAAAAGACGCCCATTTAGATCAGCATTTCTTTTAGGTTTTGGTTTAGGGATGAGCTTTTTATCAGGTGGCATCATGCCACTTCTTATCCTCTCACTCTCTGCCCTCCTTCTGCCTGCATCTTTTAAAATCTGGCGAACACGTCGTTATGGGCTAGTTTTGGGCTTAAGTTTTCTTGTTAGTTTACCTTTTTTAATTTTATGGCCAATACTTTTATGGTGGTATCAACATGAAATATTTATGAAATGGATTTATAACTTCCATATATTTCAAACACAAAATTATATTTTTTACATTAAGAATCTTTCTTGGTTTGCTTGGCCAGCCCTGCCATTATCAGCTTGGGGCTTGTGGAAATTTAGAGATAAAATATGGTCCCAAGCCAAATTTCAATTACCTATTATTTTTTTCATTTCCACACTTGTGCTCACAGCCTCCTATTCTGATACCAATCAAGTTTTCTTAATGCCATTTCTAATTCCGTTATCAACGATAGCAGCAGTCAGTATCGAGACTTTAAAAAGAGGCGCTGCAAGTGCACTCAATTGGTTCGGCATTATTTTATTTTCAACGCTTGTTTTTCTTATCTGGCTCGGTTGGAATGCCATGCTTACAGGTTTCCCAGAAAAAACTTATGCGCGAATGCAATTTTTAGCGCAAACCAACGAATCCTATTTCAATATTTTTGTTTTAATCATTGCAATACTTCTGACACTAATTTGGATTTTTTCTATGATGAAAATAAGAATTACTAATCGCTCATGCACCACGAATTGGTCCATTGGCCTCACTGTGAGTTGGGCACTTCTTATGACTTTGTGGCTTCCATGGATTAATCACAAGAAAGACTTTAGTCCGCTTTTTCTATCTATGGGTAAGGTAATACAAAATAAAACCTGTCTCACGACACATAATATCAATAACGCACAGATTGATTTAATTAATTATTACTTAAATATAAAAGCAACTCGAGAGAGTGAGCAAGGCAATTGTAGTTACTTGCTTATTTATCAATTACACAAAAAAGATCTTCCGGCGATCAGTGAAAATTGGAAACTGGTATGGAATGGAAAACAACCGGGTGACAAAAATAGTTACAAACTATTCTATAAAGAATAAATACTCAAAGATGTTCTTTAATAGCATCCATCACAATCACTTCTAAACCCTTACCCGCATCTTTTATAACGTGTTCTTTAATTTGGTTTCGCATAGACAGAGCCCACCTCATACTCACCATGATCTTATTCAAAGTCATATAGAAATTCTTTCTTCATGTACCATTGAATTGGCGGTAAATTGTGGGCTAGGAATACTATTATGTTTTTTTATTTAATTTAATAGTTAATAAATTTTTTATTTCTTAAATTTTTCAGCTTCTTCTGATCCACCAGTAGCGTTACCCTTTGAATAGCTATGAGCACCAACACCTGCTAGATTTCCATCTTTGATAATTAAATATTCGTTACGTATTGGTCTACCTTCAAACCAACATTCAAGTACTTCACGCACACCAGCTGCATATCTTGTTTGTGCAGATAGGCTAGTGCCACTGATATGTGGCGTCATACCATGCCATGGCATAGTTCTCCACGGATGGTCTTGCGGAGCAGGTTGTGGAAACCAAACATCTCCAGCATAACCAGATAATTGTCCTGATTCTAATGCTCTAGCTATGGCATCTCTATCGCAGATTTTACCACGAGCAGTGTTAACGATATAAGCACCCTTTTTCATCTTAGCAATCATAGCATCATTAAATAGGTGTTCAGTTTCTGGATGTAAAGGACAATTGATTGTCACGACATCACAGACTTTTACCATATCTTCTACAGTAGGATGCCATGTGAGATTAAATTCTTTCTCAACAGATTCTGATAAACGATGGCGGTCAAAATAATGTAGATGCACATCAAATGGTTTTAATAATTTAAGTACGCGCAGACCAATTCTTCCTGCAGCCACAGTGCCAACATGCATGCCTTCGATATCATAACTGCGACTTACGCAATCAGCAATGTTCCAACCTCCAGCAACTACTTGTTGATAGCTAGGAATATAGTTTCTAACAAGACTAAGCATCTGCATAACCACATGCTCTGCTACGGAATTTGAATTACAGTAGGTAATTTCAGTCACAGTGATATTTCTTTCCATCGCGGCTTGTAAGTCAACGTGGTCACTGCCAATACCTGCTGTTAGTGCCATTTTAAGTTTTGGTGCTTTTGCGATACGCTCTGCTGTTAGATAAGCAGGCCAAAATGGTTGGCTGATCACGATCTCAGCATCATGTAAATGCCGTTCAAATTCTGAATCAGGTCCGTCTTTATCAGATGTTACTACGAATTCATGACCAAGATCTTCTAAAAACTTTCTTAAACCTAACCCACCAGTGACGCTACCTAATAAATGACCTGGGGTAAAGTCAATATTATTTGGTGTTGGTAATGTTTGCCCATCTGGATACTTTGAAATGGTTGGAATATCATTCCTAGGATAACTAGTAGGATATCCACTAGTTGGATCATCATATAAAACGCAAAGCACTTTGGCCATAATATTTTCCTTAATAAAATGTTATTTAATACTGTCTAACTCTTAATTGATATATTTGTCTACGAAGTTTAGTTGAGGCAAATCAATCTGTATTTGATGTCTTTATTATATCTATGTTTCTGCTTAATATGTTAAAAAAAGTGATGAGAGGTCACGATACCATAGGCTTCAGTACCTGATAAACTTAAAGCCCCAACTATGTCAGAATATGTCATTTCTGGAATATATCCTAAATCATCGTGAATCACATTTAGGATAGGTAATAAAGCCCCTAGCATATTCGATACTTCAAAATATGCTGATCAATGATCTTGGGGACTTAAAATAAAACCTGCCAATGGTATCTCTGTATATTTCTATCTTGCTTTTTAACTACTTTGGAATAATATAGTTCAGCCCACTAATAATTAATTTCTAAGTTCGAAAGGTCGCTATGGAAATACAACCTCATAAAGAAAGTACCTATTTTCATGGTGGCTGTCCTCATGACTGCCCTGATACCTGTTCAATGGTTTACGAAGTTCGTGATAATAAACTCATAAGCGTAAAGGGTAATAAGGAGCATCCAATGACGCGTGGCGGGTTGTGTGTCAAATTACAAGATTACGAAAAACGTCACTATCATCCTGACAGGCTTCTTTATCCCATGAAACGCATTGGGCCAAAAGGAGCGAAACAATTTCAAAGAATTTCTTGGGATGAAGCCCTCGATACCATTGTTAATAAGTGGAAGAGCATAATTAAAGAATTTGGTTCAGAAGCCATTATGCCCAATAGCTACTTGGGTAATCAGGGATTAGTGCATGGTATGAATGGCGGAGACTCTTTCTTTGCAAGATTGGGTGCAACTGTTACTGAAAGGACATTTTGTGGGGAAGGGTCAGCCACAGCTTGGCTTTTAACCATTGGACCCACAGCTGGTGTCGATCCTGAGAGTTTTATTCACTCGAAGTTTATTATTATCTGGGCTTGTAACTCAGTCAGCACCAATCTTCATCATTGGCACATTGTCAAAGAAGCACAAAAAAAAGGTGCAAAAGTTGTTGTCATTGACGCTTACGCTTCCAAAACTGCTAAAGAAGCAGATTGGCATGTTTGCCCTAAACCAGGAACTGATGGTGCCTTAGCGATGGCAATGATGCATGTCATTATTGAAGAAAATTTAGTTGATCAAGATTATGTCGATAAATATACAGTAGGATTTCCTGAATTAGCAGCGCTAGCAAAAAAAAGAACTCCAGAGTGGGCTGAAGAAATCACAGGTGTATCAGCAAATGATATCCGTCAACTTGCAAGAGAATATGCAACAACACACCCTTCTGCTATAAGAATCGGTGTAGCCCTAGAAAAAAGCTGGGGAGGAGGTCAAGCCATTAGAGCGGTTACAAGTCTTCCAGCATTAACTGGTGCTTGGCGACATGTAGGCGGTGGAATCCTTCAATTTCCTGTATGGGAACAACCCTATAAATTCGATGTAATTTGCAGACCTGACTTAATCCCTGAAGGAACTCAAGTGGTTAATAACCTTCAATTAGGACGAGTTTTAACAGGTGAACATAAGCTGAAAGTTCCGATTAAATCGATGATGTGTTGGAATACGAATCCTGTGACCCAAGCAACTGAGAGTGAAAAAATATTAGAGGGCTTAAAGCGTGAGGATCTATTTCTAGTATCTGCCGAGCATTTTATTTCTGACACTGCAGCCTTTGCCGATATTCTCCTCCCTGCATCTATGGGTGCCGAGCAAGAAGATATTATTTTATCTTGGGGGCATTTATATCTTACCTACAATACAAAATGTATAGATTCACCAGGTGAGGCCATACCTAATTATGAGATTTTTAGACGTTTGGCGCAAAGATTGGGTTTTGAAGAAGAGTGTTTTAAATGGTCTGACACTCAATGTCTAGAACATTATGTTGATTGGAATTCCCCCGCTTGTAAAGATATCGATTTAGCCTATTTAAAAAAACATGGGTATGCAAGAATTAATGTGGGTACAAAAGATAATCGAGCCCCACATAAGGAAGGTAAGTTTCCAACACCTTCTGGTAAATGTGAATTCAGGTTAATAGGAGCAAAAAACTTTGTCGCTGGTCCCTTTAGGCAAATGTATGATGCCTTCCAACCAGGACAAGATATTCCAGAGCTTCCAGACTATGTGCCATCAAGAGAAACTGTTTCAGCTAATCCAGCATTAGCTAAAAAATATCCCTTAAATATTTTAGCCCCTAAGAGTCATGGCTTTATTAATTCTAGTTATGCCAATATCGAAAATAAACTCAAAGCTCAAGGTGAACAATTCGTGATGATTCATCCATTGGATGCGGAAGAGCGAGGAATTAAAGAAGGTGATCGCGCAAAAGTTTTCAATGACCGAGGTTTCTTTGAAGCAGTATCGAAATTAACAACAGATGTTAATAAAGGTATTGTCGTAGCAACTTTGGGTTATTGGAGACAACATAATAATGGAGTCGTGAACTCAATAAGCTCTAATGCTTTTGGTGACATGGGTAATTCACCAACATCTCATGATTGTCTTGTTGAAGTTAAGCTTGCTTAATTGAATTTCCTTTGCAAAATCAATTCCCTCAAAGACTCATTGATCAATTTGATAGAAAGATAAATTATCTTCGTCTGTCAATCACGGATCGCTGTGATTTTCGATGCATCTATTGCATGAGTGAGAATATGGAATTCTTACCCCGTAATGAAGTGCTCTCACTGGAAGAATCAGCAAGAATCGTAAAAATTTTTGCTTCTCTTGGTGTCACTAAAGTAAGAATCACGGGAGGAGAACCTTTAGTTAGAAAAAATATTTCTTGGCTTTTTCATGAAATATCAACCATTCAAACAATAAAAGAAATCGTCATTACAACGAATGGCAGTCAATTAACTCAGTATGCGGATATGCTCAAAAGTTCTAATGTGAAAAGAATAAACATTAGTCTAGACAGCTTAGATCATGCTCTGTTTACAAAAATTACCCGGGTAGGTCAATTAGATAAGGTTTTAAAAGGGATTGATAAAGCAATTGAAGTAGGCTTCTCAAATATTAAACTGAATACTGTTTTAATGAGAAATATTAACGATCATGAAGTAATTGGTCTTGTAAATTTTGCAATAGAAAAAAAATTAGATATTTCTTTTATAGAGGAAATGCCTTTAGGAAATATTGACCACTTAAGAAAAGATACCTTTATCAGTAACGATGAAGTGTTAAAAAAATTACAAAGCCATTTTAATTTAATTCCAACCACTTTCACTTCCGGTGGACCTGCAAAATATTGGCAGCTTGCAAATCAATCGACTAAAATCGGTTTTATTTCTCCTCATAGTCATAACTTCTGTGACACTTGCAATCGTGTCAGAGTCTCATCGAAAGGTGAATTATTTCTGTGCTTAGGTCAAGAAGAAAAAATTGAACTCATGCCTCTCTTACGTCAATACCCCAACGAAGATTGGCCGATCCAAAAAGCTATTATAGAAAGTATGCTGATTAAACCAAAAGCTCACGATTTTAATCTCGAAACCATAAAGCCTGCAGTCGTAAGATTTATGTCTCATACCGGGGGTTAAATTTAAGTGAAGGACACAGTTACTGTGGTCATTCTAGCTGGGGGACAATCAAAGCGCATGCAGGTTAAAAATAAAGCGATGCTCTTGTTTAAAGGGAAACCGCTAGTGACCCATGTTATTGAATGTATGAAGCCTCAAGCAAAAAATATTGTTATCAATTCACATCGAAATAAAAAAGATTTTGAAATTTTTCATTTGCCCATCATTGATGATGTATTAGATCTAGAAGAGGGTCCCCTATTAGGTATTTTGTCTAGTCTTCAAGAAATCAAAACTGGTTGGATACAATTCGTGCCTTGCGACACACCCTATCTGCCAGACAATCTTGTCACACTGCTGATGAAAGAAGTTGAAGTAAAAAAAACTTTAGCTGCAGTCCCTGAAACTAAAAACGGTTTACAATCGGCATGTCTTTTATGCCACACATCAACATTGCAAAATCTTGAGGATTTTTTTAATCAGGGGGAGCGAAAAATTGAAGATTGGATAAGGCAATTACCATTTTCAATTGTGCGGTTTCCTGATGAGTCACAATTTATCAATATCAATACGCAAGAAGAATTAATGAAAGCGTAACTATGAAAAAAGATGTAAGTTTAACTGACTTAATTTCTGACTTAAATATTGCTCACGATTACGATCCTAATGCAATGTCTGTTGAGCAAGCCAAAGTTTGGATTGCCAATTTTTTAAACCCCATCGATCAACAAGAGACGATCCATATCAAAAATGCTCTTCACCGCATTTTAGCTGAGCCTGTGATATCACCAATCAATGTGCCTAATCATGACAATTCAGCAATGGATGGTTATGCGATAAATACTACTAAACTTGGCAATATTGGGCCCTTTGCACTTCGCGTCACAGGTAAGCTTTTTGCAGGAAATCAAATAGAAGGTAATACAAAAGAAGCTTTACGTATTATGACAGGAGCCATGATCCCCTCTGGATTGAACGCTGTCATTCCTCAAGAGCAAGTTGAACTTAATGCGGGTTTAATTATATTTAAAACAAAACCTAATGTGAATCAAAATATTCGACAGATAGGTGAAGATATTAATTGTGGGCAAACTATTCTTCAAAGAGGTCGATGCTTGAAAGCCTGCGATCTTGGTTTACTTGCATCAATAGGCATTGACTCCATCAAAGTTTATAGAAAAATTAAAGTAGCTTTTTTTTCAACGGGCGATGAAATCATTTCACTCGGAAACCCATTATTACCAGGCCAAGTATATGATAGCAATCGCTATAGTCTAATAGGTCTTTTAAAACGTCTTGATGTAGAAGCGATCGATCTTGGTGTGATCCCTGATAATAAAAAAATAATTGAAGATACATTAAAAAAGGCTAGCGATATAGCCGATGTCGTTATTAGTACTGGGGGTGTTTCCGTTGGCGAGGCAGATTATATGAAGGAAATTTTAAAAAAAATAGGCAAAATTTTATTTTGGAAAATTTCTATGAAGCCTGGGCGACCACTCGCTTATGGAAAAATTGGTCACTCTCATTATTTTGGACTTCCGGGGAATCCTGTATCTACTATGGTTACTTTTTATCAATTTGTAAGGGAGGCAGTCCTGACTTTATCAGGTCAAACTCCTATTCCTAAAATACCACTTATTAAAGCGAAACTATTATCACCTATTAAAAAAGTACCTGGCCGTAGGGAGTTTCAAAGAGGTATTTATGAGAAAGACGATGAAGATATTTTTAAAGTCAGCCCCTTAAAAGATCAAGGATCGGGGATTCTCAGATCTATGAGTGAAGCAAATTGCTTCATCGTCCTTCAGGAAGACACAGCTCATTTAGAAAAAGATATGTGGGTAGATATTCAATTATTTGATAACCTTTTTTAAGATTTAAAAATGTAATTTCTTTTGGATTAAAGTTCCTGAAATGATTCAACATTTTTCTAAAATCCCACCACTTTTTTATTAAAAATCACTTAATATGGTGAAATGGAAATTAATAAAAAAGTCACTTCATTTAAACTGATAGGTACAAGTGGTCTTCAATTTAACCTATCAGATTTCAAAGGTCGTTATCTTGTCCTGTATTTTTACCCTAAAGATGCCACTCCAGGCTGCACAACGCAGGGTAACGACTTTAGAGATGCTTATAAAAAATTTCAAGCACTTAATACTGAGATATTTGGTATCTCTCGAGACACTTTGAAGTCCCATGAAAGCTTTAAAGCAAAATTTACATTCCCTTTCGAGCTTTTAAGTGACATAGAAGAAAAAGCCTGTGAATTATTTAATGTCATAAAAATGAAAAATATGTATGGTAAACAAGTAAGAGGTATTGAACGAAGTACATTCGTCATTGACCCAGAAGGTAAACTGATTCGGGCATGGCAAAGTGTAAAAGTCGAGGGCCATGTTAAAGAAGTTTACCAATTTATTAAACAACACAACTCTATTTAACTATGGCAAAAAAAAATGGTGTGACTAAACTATTTGTTCTAGATACCAATGTATTAATGCACGACCCCTCAAGTATTTTCCGATTTGAAGAACATGATATATACCTTCCTATGGTGACCTTGGAAGAATTAGACAATAATAAAAAAGGTGTCAGTGAGGTTGCAAGGAATGCAAGACAAACCAGTCGCAATTTAGAAGAGATTATAGGAGTCAATGAAGAAAGTTTAGAAAAAGGGCGCCCACTCGGCATAAAGGGCAATACCCATGTTACAGGAAAACTTTTTTTACAAACCTCAGCACTTCCTCATGAGATACCCCTGCTTGCTGGCAGCAAAGCCGATAATCAAATTTTAGGTATCGTTGCCTATCTTAAAACTCAATACCCTGATCGCCAGGTCATCCTTGTTAGTAAAGACATCAACATTCGTATCAAAGCGAGAGCTTTAGGAATTGCTGCCGAAGATTATTTTAATGATAAAGTACTTGAAGACACTGAGATGCTCTATACCGGCATCACAGAACTTCCAGAAGATTTCTGGGAGAAGCACAGCAAAGATATGGAATCATGGCAAGAAAATGGCAGGATGTTTTATCGCCTGACAGGCCCCTTGTGTTCCAGCTTCCTGATTAATGAATTTATTTTTTATGACTTTGATAAACCCTTCCATGCAATTGTAAGAAAAATTTCTGGTACAACAGCTACTCTTGAAATCATTAAAGATTTTATTAACGGTAAAAATAATATCTGGGGCATTCACGCTAGAAATCGAGAACAAAATTTTGCACTAAACCTTTTGATGGATCCTGATATCGATTTTGTATCGCTTCTGGGTCAAGCTGGAACAGGTAAAACACTTCTCACCTTAGCAGCAGGATTATCACAAACACTTGATAAAAAAATTTACAATGAAATTATTATGACGCGAGTCACAGTGCCTGTTGGCGAGGATATTGGTTTCTTACCAGGTACCGAAGAAGAAAAGATGACACCTTGGATGGGTGCATTAGAGGATAACTTAGACGTATTAAATCAAACAGATGAAGAAGCAGGTGAGTGGGGAAGAGCGGCCACACAAGATCTTATTCGTTCACGTATCAAAGTAAAATCACTTAACTTTATGAGAGGACGCACATTCTTGCATAAATATCTCATCATTGATGAAGCACAAAATCTTACACCTAAACAAATGAAAACCTTAATCACCCGAGCCGGGCCAGGGACAAAGGTTGTCTGCCTAGGTAATATTGCACAAATTGATACCCCTTACCTCACTGAGGGAAGCTCAGGTTTAACTTATGTCGTTGATCGTTTTAAAGGTTGGAATCATAATGGGCACATCACACTTGTGCGTGGTGAGCGTTCGCGCTTAGCTGATTATGCTGCTGAGACACTTTAACTTTCAAGCGTCAAAAGGTTTTGTGCCTTTGCTGTTTGCACAGTTTTTATCAGCGCTGGCTGATAATGCACTTTTGTTTGCAGCCATTGCATTACTTGCACAACTCAATGCTCCTCAGTGGCACCAACCCTTATTGCTTCAATTTTTTGTTATCTCCTATATTATTTTAGCGCCATTCGTAGGGGGTATTGCAGATGCTTACTCCAAAGGACAAGTGATGTTTTATGCCAATACGATTAAGTTTATAGGTTGTATATCAATACTATTAGGAATGCAACCACTCTATGCATATGCGATTGTAGGTGTGGGCGCTGCTGCATACTCTCCAGCTAAGTATGGAATTTTGACAGAACTCTTACCGCCTGAAGAACTTGTCATGGCAAATGGATGGATGGAGGGCTCTACAGTCTTTGCAATTATTTTAGGCTCGATTATTGGGGGAGCACTTTCTCAATTTGATCCATTCGTAGCCGTCATTATTATTTCAGGGTTATATTTACTTGCAGCAATATTTAATCGTTATATTCCCCTATTGCCGGTTGATCACAAGCTTACAAAAAAGAATCCCTTATTTATGATGAGGGACTTTTGGCAAGCATTCAAAGTGTTATGGAAAGACCCTGAAGGTCAATTATCACTTGCCGTTACCACTCTCTTTTGGGGGGCTGGTGCATCACTCAGATTAATTGCTATTGCATGGGCAGGATACACTTTACATTTCAATTTAGAAGAGTCAACACGCCTAACTGCAGCAGTTGCATTTGGGATTGCCATTGGATCAATCATTGCCGCTCGGTATATCAGCCTTAAAGACTCAGTAAAAATACTCCCTGCTGGGATTGTTATGGGGGGATTTGTGATGACTGTAAGTTTGATTCATGATTGGGCTACAGCTAGCCTTGTCTTTTTATTTATTGGTGTATTAAGTGGATTCTTCATTGTGCCACTCAATGCCCTTCTTCAATATCGTGGCCATTTGCTCATTGGCGCAGGCCACTCCATTGCTGTGCAAAACTTTAATGAAAATATTGGGATTCTTTTATTAAGTGGTACTTATACCTGGATGGTAAGAGAAGAATTTTCAATCAACACTATCATTGTATTACTTGGTATTTTTGTGAGTACGACTATGCTGGCTATTTATAAACATTATAAAAAAATTATTAAACTATAAACTTAATTTAAAAAATATTTATATTTAATCTATTGCTTTTACAAGGTCATCAGTAATTTTTTTTGCATCTCCAAATATCATCATAGTTTTATCCAAATAAAATAATTCATTATCAAGGCCTGCATAGCCAGGAGACATAGAGCGTTTATTAACTACAATATTTTTTGATTTGTAGGCCTCAAGTATAGGCATCCCATAAATAGGGCTGCCTGGTTTTTTAGCTTGAGGATTCACTACATCATTAGCCCCTATCACAAACACTACATCTGTCTCACTAAATTCATTGTTAATATCTTCCATTTCTGAAATCATCTCATAAGGGACATCTGCCTCTGCAAGAAGAACATTCATGTGGCCAGGCATTCTTCCAGCAACAGGATGAATTGCATATTTAACTTTAATCCCTTTTTCAATAAGCTTCGTAGTTAATTCTTGTAAGGCATGCTGAGCCCTCGCAACTGCAAGACCATATCCTGGAACAATAATTACTGAATCTGCATTTGATAACAAAAATGCAACATCCTCTGCTGAGCCAGATCTTGTTGTCTTTTTATTTTGAATAGCATCGTCTGAAAAAGTATCTGCTCCAAAGCCCCCTAATAATACCGAAATAATTGAGCGGTTCATTGCTTTACACATAATATATGAAAGAATTGCACCTGAAGAGCCTACACAAGCTCCTGCGATAATTAAGACAGAATTATTGAGGGAGAATCCTATACCAGCAGCAGCCCAACCTGAGTAACTATTGAGCATTGAGACGACGACTGGCATATCTGCCCCACCGATCGGAATAATAAGCGTCACCCCTAAAACTAATGCAATAGTACACATTAAAAGAAACAAAGAAGTATTATGCGTTACATAGAAAAAAATACCCGCCAGTATCATTGCAATAAATAAAAATAAATTTAAAGGATGCTGGTATTTAAATTGGATCATCTTGGCGCTAAATTTTCCTGAAAGCTTACCAAATGCAACGACAGAAGCTGAAAAAGTAATAGCCCCAATAAAAGCACCAATAAATAATTCAATTCTTTGAGCATCGCTGTGAGGTTCACTTGTATTAAATACTGCAGCGATCGCTATAAGGACAGCAGCAAGACCGACAAAAGAGTGCATTAGAGCTACAAGTTCCGGCATACTGGTCATCTCAACTTTTTTTGCAGCTAGAATTCCGATAATAGCCCCAATAACGATTGCAATGCTTATCATTGAAATAATTAAATCTTGCCCCACAACAAATGTTGTCATGACGGCAAGAGCCATTCCTAAAATACCAAAAGTATTTCCTTGTCTTGATGTTTTAGGGGATGAAAGTCCTTTGAGAGAGAATATAAATAGGACAGCTGAGAATAAATATAATAACGAGGCCATGATTTATTTTTTATTTGACCGTTCTTTTTTTTTAAACATATCTAACATCCTTTTTGTCACCATAAACCCACCAAAGATATTGATAGAAGCAAGTAATATTGCAATGAATGCTAAGATACTTGTTAAGTTGATTTTTTCTTCATTCACAGGAACAACTTGAAGAATTGCTCCCACAATTACAATACCTGAAATAGCATTTGTTACTGACATAAGAGGGGTGTGCAGCGCAGGCGTAACATTCCACACAACATGATAGCCAACAAATATAGCAAGTACAAAAATTGAAATATTCTGAATTGTGATTAGATCCATTATTTTTTTCCTTCTCTTTCATTGTTTATGATTCCTTCACCTGCAATTAGAGATTCCTTGAGCAGTTCATCCTCGAAATTAATCCCTAATTGCCCCTCAGAATTGATGAGTAATTTTATAAACTCGTAAATATTTTTTGCAAAGAGTACAGAGGCATCATGACTCATTAAACTAGGAAGATTTGTATAACCCACGATAGTGACACCTTTGTATTCAATTATTTGATCAGCTTGAGTTAGCGGGCAGTTACCAGAGCCATTATCTCCTGTCCCTGCGGCAAGATCGACAATCACTGAGCCTTGTTTCATTCCTTCTACAGTTGATTTAGAAATTAATTCTGGGGGAAGCATTCCAGGGATAAGTGCTGATGTAATAATAATATCTGCCCTCTTTGCATGTTCTGACACTATATCTGCCTGTCGTTTTAACCAAGCACTCGGCATTTTTTTTGCATATCCACCTTGCCCTGACGCAATATTTTTCTCTTCATCTGTTTCAAATGGGACATCAACAAATTTTGCTCCTAGCGATTCAATCTGCTCTTTGACTGCTGGTCTTACATCAGATGCTTCCACGATAGCGCCTAATCTTTTTGCTGTAGCAATGGCTTGAAGTCCAGCAACACCAGCCCCGAGCACTAGAACTCGAGCTGCCTTCACAGTGCCTGCGGCTGTCATCAGCATAGGCATAAATTTTTTATAAAATTGTGTGGCTAATAATACAGATTTATACCCTGCTATGTTTGCTTGCGAGGACAGGATATCCATACCTTGTGCGCGCGAATTCCTGGGGAGTGCTTCAAGAGCAAAACACGTTAAACCTTGTATTGCCATCTGCTCTTTTAATAATTTATTATAAGGTTCTAACATCCCAATAATAATTGTGCCCTTTTTAAAATTTTTAATTTCGTCGACACTTGGTGCTCGAACTTTAAGGATGATCTCCTGATTAAATACTTCACTCTTGGAAGTAATGATTGCACCCTCATCAGCATATGCTTGGTCTGAAAAATTTGCTTTTAAACCTGCATCTTTTTCGATAAATACTTCACACTTCATTTGAATTAATTTTTTTACAATTTCAGGCGTAATCGCGATACGATTTTCTTTATCAACTATTTCTTTTAGAATGCCGAATTTCATTTAATGATCTTTTTTAAAATGAACTTAGTGGAGTTTAACTTGTGGTTCTGTTCTGCGTGTGATAATTCGTGCAAGTGTTTGAAGCGCTGTGCTCATAAAACCATGAAGGGCTATCAAGTGCATTTTGTAAAGTGACTGATACATAAAACGTGCAATAAAACCCTGAACAAGCATAGACCCTCCAATTAAAGATCCCATCAAACTCCCTACTGTCGAGTATTCTCCCATGTTAACCAGCGATCCATAGTCTTTATAAACATAAGGGGGTAGATTTATTTTACCTTTGACACGAGATTGCATTGTCTTATAAAGGAGGGAAGCTTGTTGGTGCGCGGCTTGTGCTCTAGGAGGAACAAATTGATCAGAATTATCGATGGGGCATGCAGCACAATCCCCAAAAGCGAAAATAGAATCATCTCTCGTAGTTTGTAATGTTGCATGAACTAATAATTGATTTATATGATTAGTTGCTAGCCCTTCTATATTTTTTAGAAAATCAGGTGCCTTAACGCCTGCAGCCCAAACAACAAGAGCTGCGGATATAAATCTATCCTTATGGGTCTTCACTCCCTTTTCAGAGACCTCAGTCACACGCTCGTCCATATAGAGATGTACGTGTAATTTACGTAATTCTAATTCTACTGATTGAGATAACTTTTGTGGGAGAGCTGGAAGTAATCTTGGGCTTGCTTCTACGATAGAAATCTTGATATCACGATCGGGATTCACACGGTCAATTCCATAGGCAGTCATCTCACGGGTTGCTTTATGAAGTTCAGCTGCTAACTCAACACCTGTAGCACCTGCACCAACTATAACCACTTCAAGCTGACCTGGCTGAATAGCTTTTTTTTGCGTTTGTGCTTTTAGCATAGCATGATGTAATTTTTGATGAAATGCTTCGGCCTGCTGTTGGGTGTCTAACGCAATTGAGTATTTTGCTGCCCCCTTAATACCAAAATCATTTGTTGTGCTGCCCACAGATATGATTAAAGTATCATATTTAATACTTCGTCTGGGAATAATCTCCAAACCTGCCTCATCGGCATAGGGTGTGATTGAGACTTCTTTCTTGCCGCGATTTAAACCGTCCATACGGCCCAAACGAAAACGAAAATGATGCCAATGTGCTTGCGCCATGTAATCCAGTTCATGTTTATCTGGATTCATACTTCCAGCGGCAATTTCATGGAGCAGTGGTTTCCATACATGCGTTTTTGTGCAATCAATGAGAGTAATTTCTGCTTTTTTCTTTTTACCTAATGTATCCCCAAGCTTTGTTGCAAGCTCTAATCCTCCTGCACCGCCGCCAACAATTACGATCTTATGCATCTTACTCCCTAAAAATATAGACAATAAAAAACCACTACTATAATTATACAGGAGTGGTTTTGTTATTAATTTTCTAGAAGTTGCCTAGAAGATTTAAAATTACTCGTTACCTGTAAGTCCTGTTCCTTGCGTACGAATCCAAGCAATAACTTTTAAAAGTTCATCCACCTTAAGTCCGTTTGTAGGGTCCGAAGCATCCATAATACCTAAACCTTTTCCACCCATGCCACCGTTTGTCCCATGCCACAAAGTTTCAAACATACCTTTATTTGTGGCGTCTTTAGGATAACGGAATGTTGGACCAACTAGACCTGGGCCTACTTGCCCCTTTGCATCACCACCATGGCATTGAGTGCATGAATAAAGTCCAAAAAGCTTTTTACCTTTTGCAGTTGCTTCTGCATTACCAACATATGAATTTTTACCAGTAGCTAAAAATTCTTTTGCTGCCGGCGTATCAAAGAGTGCTTTATCAAGTTTAAACTGACTTCCATCTGTTGTTTTTACAAATGTAACATCAGCAGATGCCACACCTGTAATTGTCATCATAGAAACTAAAAGTGATGACATGAGTACTTTTTTTACTAACATAATTTCTCCTAAAAATTGCATTAATCTTGAAGGTTGTTCGCTACAAAATATAAATGCTAGACAGCTCTATCAATTAACAAAAATTTCAAAAACACATCAATAATCTTACTCATTTTTTGTTTTAAAGTCACCCGTAGAGAGAGACTTTTTTTAACTTTTTATTTACCTGTCTTGTCGGCTAGAACGACTGGCAGATATGGGATGCCGTAATCATCTAAAATTTTACTAATCTTAGATTGATTTCGATCAAGTGCAGCTTGAATCATTTCCATCCGATCTTTATCTTTTTTTCTCACTGCGACAGAAATATTAAATTGTGTTTTACCTTTTTCGGAATCAAATGAATTTCTTTCTGATTTAAACTCAGGAAGCGGGACAATCACTAAAGGCTCCTTAGCTAGTTTTGCAAAATAGCCTCCTATGGGACCCCACATGATGGCAATATCAATTTTTCCTGAAACCAAATCGTCAATCATGTGGCCTGGAGATAAATTCAGATCTCTTTGTAATCGGTAAGGGCGAGCATTTGCCATAAGATCATTGTCGCGGAGTGCAATGGTGGGTGGGCTTTCACCTACAATACCAATAGTCCCTTTTCTAAGGTCTTCTGAATTCCAATCTTTAATATTGTAGTTACTTGATTTGCGATATACGAACACATAGCCAGAACGATAATAAGGTTTAGAAGTACGTAAGTTATCGACATCACTCCCCATACCAATAATAACATCACAACGTTGTGCGTTAATTGTATTTCTCAAGTAGCCTTGACGATCAAACCAAAACTCATAGGATAATTCTTTGCCGAGGTCCTTGGCTAATAGTGCCGCGATCTTGTTTTCAAAGCCCTCTTCTTTCTCGTTAGAATAAGGTAAGTTTCCAGGGTCAGCACACACTCTGAACTCGTTTTCAGCTGGAATTCGATAAGGCATTCCAGGCAAACCATCTTCACGATCTTGTCCAACAGCAAAAGCCACACCAGATTGGATCAAATTTAAAACACATAAAGCAAATATTATTTTTTTAAACATTTTTTTCCTTACCAGTTAAATACCATGGGCCCTACAAAAAAACACCCCACTCGAAAGTGAGGTGTTTGTAGGACATACTAACTAACAGTTAGTTCTATAAAAAATCTTTCGATTAATTATAGGCTAAATACTGTTAAAGCACCGCCGCCAGGAGCAGCATTGTACTTAGTAAGTTCAGCATAACCACCAGCAGCGCCAAGAGCGTCTGT
>SXGQ01684438.1_pt1 | contig 20765 bp, 19 predicted proteins | sample 3178371 | NCBI WGS metagenome assembly SXGQ01 (sample SAMN11356859, study PRJNA531348) | freshwater metagenome | isolation source: freshwater sample F1-20 | place: China: Fuxian Lake, Yuxi | collected 2017-12-25 | reverse complement strand
CGCGCGCCAGACGAAGTCGACGTCCTCGCCGTAGCGAAGTGATTCATCGAAGCCGCCGAGGGATTCGAAAACCGCACGTCGAACGAGGAGTGCCGCCGAAGGCACGTACGACACGCGTGAACCGGCGCGCACGCGTGCGGGTTCGGGGCCGAGATCGAGTGGCGAGTCGGTGATCTCGTAACGCGCCACCAGATCGGTACCGGGACGACTCGCCACACGTGGCGCGACGATTCCGACCTGCTCGTCGTCGAAGTGACCGAGCACGGTGGTCCAGCAAGCCGGATCCCATTCGGTGTCGGCATCGAGGAAGAGCACGATCTCGGTCGTGGCCCGCGCCGTGCCCGTGTTGCGCGCCACCGCCGGCCCGCCGGCCGCATCGCGTCGTATCACCTCGGCACCTTCGATCGGACCGAGAGGCCGGGCCGAGCCGTCATCGACCACGATCACTCGCGCCGCGGCGTTCACCTGCTGCACGAGCGCAGCGATGATCGCGGGTTCTTCGTCATGGGCGGGAATCACCACGGTGACGGCGATTGGTGAGAGAGCGGAGTCGGTCACGATCGGGTGGATCGCACCGGCATCGAGGAATCTTTCGGCGAGTGATTCGGTGCCCGAGGGCACGCCGCCATCGGTCTCGAGCACATCGGCGAGACGTGACCCTTCCGCGCCGAGTCGGAAGAGCCGCACCGGCGAACCGGCCACGAGCGTGTCACCCGCTGTTGAGCGATGGCGCCACCACGACGAATCGATTCGGAAGCGACGCGTCGAGATGTTCATCAGTTCCGCCAGGATCGGATGGCGGCGTCGAGTTCGCCGAGCCAACGCTCGAACAATCGCCAACCGTGATCGGCCGAGGCAGTCCGCGGATCACCGAGCACTCCGTTGGGACTCACCGACTTCACGCCACCGTTGCGCAGAGCCGGGGCGATCTCCGCGACCGGCTGCGTATTACCGGACTCGAGACGATCGAGATCGACGACCTTCGGGTCGAGGTACAGCAGAACCGACGTCTCGGTGCGTCCGGCGTGCAGATCGTCGTCGGCCGCCGCGGTGGGCGACCAGAACAGAGCGCGTCGACCTTCGTCGGCGATGATCGCGCGCGCGGCAGCGATCGCTTCGGCGTTGCCACCATGACCGTTCACGAACACCACACCATCGGACCAGTCGGCCGAGCGGGAGATCTCGACGAAGGTTCGAATGGTGACATCGGTCCCGACCGACACCGTGCCCGGGAATCCGTCGTGCTCGCCGCTGGCACTCGCGGTGATCGTCGGGCCGAGGATCGCGCGCGGGGCGAAGGCCTCCACGATGCGGGCCGAGAGAGCGTGGGCGATGCGCGTGTCGGTGTCGAGGGGGAGATGTGGACCGTGTTGTTCGAATGAACCGACCGGAATCACGAGGATCGGCGACTCGATCGCGGCCACCGATGTCCACGTCATGTCAGATATCCCCAGTCGCGCAGTGCGTCGAGGATCCGGCGCGCGGCCGCCGCCGGTTCGAGCACGACGGTCTCGGTCCGGCTCGGGGCGGCACCGGTGTCGGTGAGGGCCCGCACACGGTCGAGCGCGTTGGCGCTGGCTGGCGCCGGCAACACGCGCGCACGTGGTCGGTACGGGACGAGATCCGCCGCCGAGATGTCGGGAGATTCGAGCGGACGAACGGTGATCGACGCCGCGTCGGCGGTGATCACCGAACGGAGGGGAGCGCGACGCAGACGCGCGGTCGATCCTTCCACCGACAACACGGCCCGACCGGTGACACTGAGAACTTCGCGGCGACCGCCGTCGAGTCGGCGGACGGCGCGGATGTGCGAGCCGTTGCCGTTGATCTCGATGTCGATGAGACCGAGCGCTTGGTCGATACCGAGCCGCGCGGCGAGGAAGGCAGGCACCGATCCCGATCCGCGGTCGGCCGAGTAGTCGCCGCACCACACCACATCGGCGGCGTCGACTTCGGCCGCCAATGCAGTGGCCGTGCGCAGACTGCTCACGCCGGGTTCGGTGGCGATGCGCACGGCACGGGTGGCGCCACACGCGAGGGCATCTCGTAACGCGCGTTCGGCGCCCACCGGGCCGACCGTGACAGCCAGCACTTCGTCGCCGCGAGCCTCGGCAGTACGCAGCGCGAGTTCGAGGGCCGATTGATCGGCGGCCGAGATGCCGGCGAAGCGGTCATCGGCCGCGCCGTGCGGTTGGACCCACTTGAGGCAGACGGCGATCATGGCGATCTCAGGTCCGGTGGAAGACGACGCCGTAGCCGCCCTCGGGATAGTTCCAGGAGATCGCGCCTTCCTTGTTGCACACGAGATAACAGGTTCCGCATTCGAAACAGTTCTCGTAGTTGAACAAGATGCCGCCGTCGCTGGTTGGCACGAAGAGATTGGCCGGGCAGGCCACCACGCATTCGCGCGTGGAGCAACCCCGACACGTGTCGCCGTCGACCACGATGTGGGCGCGCTCGTGAATCCGGAACTCGGCGGTGCCGATGCGTTCCTCGAAGGAGATCTCGGGCCAGGTGTCGTCGCGTGCGATCTTGAAATCCATCAGCCGAACCCTCGCATTCCCTTCCAGCCGTCCCGAAGGAGGTCGCCGAGTTTGATGCCGGCGCGTTTGCGTTCTTCGCGCACGATGCGACGCAGTCCGGGCTTCGGGTTGGGGTTGTCGACCCGGAAGACGCGCTCGATCACCGACGTGACGAAACCCGGGTACTTCTGTTGCACGCGATCGGAGAGCACCAAGCCCGGGATGTCCTTCAACTTGCGGTGGTCGGCGAGCACGAAGGATTCCTCGAGGAGCTTCGTGTAGCCGGCGAGTCCCTTGGCGCTCACGTCTCCTTGGTCGATCGCCGCTGCCGCCGCGCGCCCGGCGTACATGCCGCTCGCCATGGCGAAGTTGACACCTTCGAGCCAGATACCGGCCGCGAGACACAACGCAGCGGCGTCGCCGGCCACGAGCATTCCGTCGGTGACCATGGTCGGCATCATCGAGAGACCTGCCTCGGGAATCACGTGGGCCGAGTACTCCTGTACGGTCGCGCCTTCGATGAGCGGTGCGATGGCCGGATGACGTTTGAGCCCGGCGATGATCTCCTCAGGTCGCTTCGACTGCGCCGTGAGTTTGGGGAGTTTCAACACCACACCGAGCGAGACCGTCTCGAGGTTGGTGTAGATGAATCCGCCGCCGTTCACACCGGACGTGCCACCGAGGATCTCGATGTCCACGCCGTGGTCGTCGCGCACACCGAAACGTTCTTCGATCACCGACCTAGGGAGGGCGAGGGTTTCCTTCACACCGACCGTGAAGTTCGCGGCGTCGGTTGCCGTGTAGAGACCGGCTTCCTTGGCCAGAAAACTGTTCACGCCATCGCAGGCGATGACGATCGGTGCGCTGAGATCTCCGTCGGGTCGATCGGTGCGGACGCCGTTCACCCGTCCGGCCGGATCGCGCAGCAAGCCGGTGACGGTGGTGGAAGTGACGAGAGTGGCGCCGGCGGCCACGGCCTGTCGAGACAACCAGTGATCGAAGTCGGGTCGGTACGCGGTGGCGCCGTTGTAGGGCGGGCGACCCCACGAAGGTGTGCGGTAGTCGATCGTGAACGCGTTGTCGTCGGCGAGGATCATGGTCGATCGCCGTACGACCCAACGTTGAACGGGAGCGGTTTCCCACCAGTTGGGGACGAGTTCGTCGAGGATGCGCGGGTACACCACGCCGCCGTACATGTTCTTCGAGCCGGCGAACGGGCCGCGCTCCACGAGGATCACGTTCTTGCCGGCGCGGGCGAGTGCAAGCGCGGCGCACGATCCGGCCGGACCGGCACCCACCACGATCGCATCGGCATCGAAGCGACTCATGACGGACTCACCGGGGTGACTTCGTGGGCGAGAGCGACGAGAACTTCATTGGCGTCGGCGACGATCGCGAGGTCGGCCATCTGCATCATCGGGCAGTGCGGATCGGTGTTCACACTGATGATGTGCGCCGGCTGACCGAGGCCACTCGTGTGCTGCACGGCGCCACTGATGCCGAACGCGATGTAAAGCCGCGGATCCACGACGACGCCGGTGGTTCCGATCTGACGTTCGTGCGTGGCCCAGCCGCGATCGGTGATGACGCGCGTGACACCCATCGACGCGTCGAGCGAGGCCGCAACCTCGGCGAGCATCGCGAATCGCGCATCGCTGTCGAGTCCGGCGCCACCACCGACGATACGGGGTGCTTCGGCGAGGTCCATGGTGGATGCGTCGGGGGGACGAACCTCCACCGACACCACCGAATGCCCGGTCGTCGGAGCGCTGATGGAGAGGGGCGCGTGCTCGAGAGTCGTGTCGGCGACGAAATCGACACCGCGAATGCCGGGCTGCAACGTGGCGACGAAGGGACCTTCCACTCGCACCGGTGCGATGGCGAGTCCACCCTGGCGCGCGAGTCGGACTTCGTCGGCGCGGATTTCGATGGCTCCCGAATGCAGCGGACGACCGAGAGCGAGCGCGAGATGCGGGGCCAGATCGCGTCCGTCGGGCGAGGCCGGCACCACCACCGAATGATCGGGGAGCGATCGACGGATCGCTTCGGCGGCGACCCGACCGAGAATCGCGGGAGATTGGTCGGTGGCTTCGACCGTGAACACCCGTCGGGCGACGCCCCGCGCGGACTCCACGGCGGCGGGGCAATCCGACCCGATCAGTAGCGCGATCCCACGGGCTTCGGAGATCGATTCGAGTCCGCCGGCCGGCAGGATTCCGTCGCGTACGGGCACGACGGCGATCAGGGCGGGGACCGCGTTCATCGTGGTCAGGCTACGCCGGTCAGCGACAGCCGAGCCATCCGAACCGACTCAAACTGCGGTGCGTTCGGCGGCTTCGCGGACTCGGCGTTTGCGGACCCAGCGCACGAATTCGATGAGCACGGTGATTCCGAGCGCAGCGGCGAAGGCCAGCACGAATGCGGTGGTGTGGTTGTCCTGGAAGCGCTCTCCGAACACGTAGCCGAGGATCGATGCGTAGGCGGCCCACAACGAGGCCGCGACCGCCACCCACGTGGAGAACCAACGCTGTGACTGACGCGTGATACCGCACGACAGCGTGAGGACCGTGCGTCCGCCCGGAATGAAGCGGGCGGTGATGAGAAGGAGTCCGCCGCGTTCTTCGATCTGGTCGGCGGCCCAGGCGAGTCGTTCGGCGGTCTTGGGTCGGCGCTCGGCGCGTCGTTCGACGCGCGCGCTGAATCGTCGTCCGATCTGGTACGAGAAGTTGTCGCCGAGGAACGCGCCGATGGCGCCGGCGATGATCACGAAATACACGGGATACGGCGCATCGCCGGCCGCGCTGGCCGCCACGCCACCGATGATCACCGTGGTCTCACTCGGCACCACGGGGATCACCGAGTCGAGAAAGGCGATCACGAGGATGACGGCGAGGAACCACCAGTTGCCCGAAATGTCCTTCAGCCACTCGGTGAGATTCTCGATCGGACCCCAAGCAGCGAGCACGAAGAGATCCTACTGCTCGGCGATGCAGCGGATCAGAGCGACGAGCCGACGCGTTCGCCGTCGACCACGGCCGCGTGCGCACGACGCGGCGCGACGCAATCTCCGACGCGCTCGACACTCCAACCGGCGTTCTTCAGGTCGTTGTACAACCACTCGACCGGATTCGGCGGCACCGCGAGCACCACCCAGTCGGGTCGGCGCGTCTGGTTCACGCCGGTGGGATGGTGCAACAGAGTGAGTTCGCCGCCGGCGTACCCCATCGGTACGAGATCGGTGGACTGCACGATGCCCTTGGCGCCGGCACGGATCCACCAGTTCTCCATGTCGAGTGTGATGCCGAGGTCCTGACCCACGACCATGCCCGGTGTGGTGATCTCCACGGCGCAGCCGCGATCGGCGAGGAGTTCGGCCACCGACGTGGCGTGATGGAATCCGATTTCGTCGACCACCACGACCGATTCGCCCGACTGCGGACCACCGAGTGGAGCCGATCCGTCGAGGATGGCGCGCACATCGACGACGCGACGCGCGGTTTCGTCGGCATCGGGGTCGGCGACCCACCACGGCCGCTGTGGTTCGGCGCCGGTGGCCACGACGATGTGATCGGGCTGTTTCTCTTCGACGAAACCGGGCCACACGCCGGTGCCGGTGACGACCTCGACGCCGAGACGCCGGCATTCATTGATCTGGTTGCGGATCATGTCGCCGAACTCGGCGCGGTTCGGGACCGAGGCCGCCAACCGCACTTGACCGCCGACCTTCTCGTCCTTCTCGTAAACCGTGACCCGGTGGCCGTTGCGCGCGGCGGCGATGGCGGCCTGGAGTCCGGCCGGTCCGGCCCCGACCACCATGACGTTCTTGGGTTTGTTGGTGAGCGACACGTGGCCATCGACGGCCCACTCGTGTTCGCGGCCGGTACGTGGATTCTCGATGCAGCCGAGCCAGCGATTGAGACCCATGCGACCCACGCACTCTTGGTTGCACGAGAGGCACAGCCGGATCTCGTCGGTCGCGCCGGCGCGGGCCTTGGCTGCGAAGTCGGGATCGGCGATCTGACCGCGCACCACGCCCACGAGATCGCAGTGACCTTCGGCGAGTGCGCGTTCGGCCTGCAACGGATCCTTGAAGCGACCGACGCCCACCACCGGCAGATCGACGGCCTTGCGAATGGCGCTCGGGATGAACATCGCGTAGCCCGGCGGGATGTGCATGCTCGCCTCGATCATGAAGAGGCTCGCGGTGGCGACGCCGATCGAGGTGTTGATGTAATCGACGTGTCCGGTGGCTTCCACGATGCGCGCGACCTCGACGGCTTCGTCGATCGTGGTTCCGTTCTCGATGAGTTCGTCACCACAGAGGCGCACACCGAGGGCGAGACGGTTTCCGATCACACGGCGGACGGCGGCGACGATCTCCACGAGGAGCCGCGCCCGGTTGGCAAGGGATCCTCCGTACTCGTCGGTGCGCTTGTTGGTGGCCGGTGAGAGGAACCCGCGAACGATCGAGGAGTGACTGCACTGCAGTTCGATGCCATCGAATCCGCCTTCGGCGCAATGCTCGGCGACGAGCGCGTAGCCGGCGACGATCTCGTCGATCTCGGCATGCGACACCGCTTTGGGCACTTCGCGAAAGAGGGGGTCGGCCACCGGCGACGGCGCCCACACCGGCAGACGACTGAACATGCTGCTCGCCTGACCGCCGTTGTGGTTGATCTGGGCGAAGATCGGCGTGCGATGACGATGCACGGCGTCGGTGATGCGCTTGTAACCGGGGATCACATCCTGATGGAAGCCGTGGATGAGTTTCTCGTAGGGCCAATCAGTGGGGTGAGTGGAATGTTCCTCGGTGATGATGAGCCCGGCACCACCCGCGGCCCGAGCCGCGTAGTACGCCGCGTGTTGTTCGGTGGGCTTGCCGTCGCGGGCGTAATTGGTGAGGTGTGCCGAGAACACGATGCGATTACGAGCAGCCACGGGCCCCAACTGGAGCGGAGTCCACAGGTACTTGTAGGCCATCACCCCCGACCCTACGGGGCGCATAGGGTGGCTGGCTATGCGGGATCTACAGGGCAAAGTTGCGGTGGTCACCGGCGCGGCGAGCGGGATCGGTCGGGCGCTGACCGATCGGTTCGTGGCCGCGGGGATGAAGGTGGTCCTGGCCGATGTGGACGAGGTCAAGCTCCGCGCCGCCGAGGCTGAACTGACCGAGGGTGGGGCCGACGTGCATCCGGTGGTGGCCGATGTGTCGCTCGGCGAGAGCATGGAAGAACTCGCTCGTCGGACACTCGAGAAATACGGCGCCGCGCACGTGCTGTGCAACAACGCCGGTGTGGCCGGGGTGGGCGATCAGTGGACCGGACCCATGAGCGTGTGGGAGTGGGTCGTGAACATCAATCTCTACGGAGTGGTGCATGGAATCCGCTCGTTTCTGCCGATCATGCTCGATCAGAACGAGGGTCACATCGTGAACACGGCCTCGATGGCCGGTCTCGTGGCCATGCCGGGCTTCGGTCCGTACAACGCGACCAAGCACGCCGTGGTGGCGATCAGTGAAGGCTTGTTTCTCGAGTTGGCGGCCAAGGGCGTGAACGTGAGCTGCAGTTGCCTGTGCCCGGGCTTCGTGAAGACCAACCTCATGACCGACATCAAGTGGAGCGATCGTTTGGGCGACAAGCCACGCGACATCGTGGATCCGATCAGCGCCATGATGAACGAGGCGTTGCACGTGGGCGTGGAGACCGGCATCCCGGCCACCGACGTGGCCGAACAGGTGCACGACGCCATCGTCACGAATCGCTTCTGGATCCTGACGCATCCCGACTTCCGGTCGGCGCCGCTGGAACGCATGCAGCGCGCCGCCGCGCAGGAGAATCCGGCGCTCGGCTGACTAGCGCGACTTCATCGACAACTCGTCACCTTTGACGAGTCGTTTCAGATTGGGCCAGTGGCGCCAGATCACGAAGGCGGCGAGTCCGACGGTGGTGAGTACTTCGGCGGCCGGACGTCCGACGATCAGGAGTCCGATCGGCAGACCAATCGTGATGGCGAGCGAGGCCAGCGACGCTTTCTTGGTGAGCTTCACGGTGGTGAGCCAGATGGCGAGAAGCACGACGCTCACGATCGGGTAGAGCGCGAGCATCGATCCGCCGGCGGTGGCCACACCTTTACCTCCCTTGAACTTGCGCGTGATCGGGAAGACATGGCCGACCACCGCGGCACAGGCGAGCGCGAGCGCGCCGGCGTACTCGAAGGCGATGAATCCGGCGGCGACCGAGAGCGCGCCCTTGAGTCCGTCGAGGACGAAGACGAGGATGCCGAGTTTGCGACCGAGAACGCGGCTCACGTTCGATGCGCCGGGGTTACCCGAACCCGACGTGGTGATGTCGATACCCCGCGTGCGCGCGACGAGCAGGGCACTCGGAAAGGTCCCGAGCAGGTACGCGAAGGGAATCATCACGAAGACGGCGGCCACGTCTCCATCTTTACCGACTCGTCGGTACCCTGCCCGTGATGGCTGAGGAATCCCCGCGCGTTCGTCGCACTACTGCGACATCGCCCTTCGGCGCCTCGCGACGCGAGGGTCACGACGCGTCGGCGTTCTACGCGCGCTTCCGTGCTCCGGAGATCTCGGCCGACGACACCTTGGCCGATCGCAGCGCAGTCGACGCGGTACGCGACCGGATCTTCGTGGGTGATTCGCGCGACATGAGTGCGATTCCGTCGAACTCGGTGGGTCTGGTGGTCACTTCGCCGCCGTACTTCGCCGGCAAGGCGTACGAAGAGGCGATGGGTGAAGGGCACATCCCGTCGGACTACATGGACTACCTCGGCATGTTGCGCGAGGTTCTCGCCGAGTGCCGGCGCGTGCTCGAACCGGGTGGACGAATCGTGGTGAACGTGGCCAACCTCGGACGCCGACCTTTCCGTTCACTCGCCGCCGACGTGACCGACATCTTGCAGGACGACCTCGGAATGTTGATGCGCGGTGAAATCGTGTGGCTGAAGCAACGTGGCCAGTCGGGTAGTTGTGCGTGGGGCTCGTATCGCTCGCCCACGAACCCCGTACTGCGTGACACGACCGAACGACTCGTGGTGGCGAGCAAGGGTCGCTTCGATCGGGCGTTGAGCGCGGCCCGTCGGACGCGGGCCGGACTTCCCTCGGAGTCCACCATTCCGGCCGACGAGTTCCTCGAGGCCACCATCGACGTGTGGGAGATCGCGCCCCAGAGTGCGATCCGTGTCAATCACCCGGCACCGTTCCCGGTGTCGCTCGTGGAGCGTTGCATTCACCTCTACTCGTTCGCCGGCGATCTCGTGCTGGATCCGTTCATGGGTTCGGGCAGTACGGCGGTGGCGGCGCGCCGAACGGGTCGGAGTTTCGTGGGCTTCGACACCGATCCCGTGTACGTGAGCACGGCGATCGAACGGGTGGCCACTGAAGGCGACTGTGACTCGATGCCCGACGTGCGTTCGTTGCACGACATCGTGGAGGCGCTGCTTCTCTCGGCCGGTTGGTCGAACGTGCAATGGGGGATTCGCGTCGCGCCCGGGCTCGAGATCAGTGGGCGAGCGACCGACCCCGCGGGTCGCGTCGTGCACTTCGATCTGGCCGGCGGCAACACCGCGGTGCGCCCCGGATTGCTACGTGGTGATGTGTTGTGGCGAGCGTTCGGTCGATCGGCGGCGGCGAAATCGGCTCTTGGTCAGCCGATCGTTGTTTTCACGGCCGGGATGCCCGAACGGGCGAGCGGAGGCGCGCTGCTCGAAAGTCTGGTGGCGGACGGCTCGATCCTCGACGTGATCGACGTGACGAGCACCGATGTGTTCGAGCGTCTGCGCCGACTCTGATCAGATCGCGAGCGCGGCGCGGCGTGCTTCGAGAACCGCTTCGAGGATCGTGCGCGGTGCGACGCAGTCACCGATCGCGACTCCGATTGATCCACCGCTCGCATCACTGACGAGTTCGTTGGGCAGGCGGAAACCGGCGTCCACTACTGCAGCGGCCTCGATCTGTTTCGTCTCACCCGAGAAACGGTCTTGTATCCGAACGTGAGCTCCGTTGACAGTCGCTTCGACGGTCCGCACGATGGCCCGCCGCTCCACGACGACACCACGTTGTGCGAGCCGCACGTTGGCCGGAGCGAGATCGCCGGTGCGCGAGAGTTCGTTACCGGCGATGTTGTCGGGCGTGACGAGGACGGCCCGTTCGCCCAATTCCTCGGCAAGCGCGACGCCGATCGGGCCGCCGATCGGGTCGAGAATCACGACCGTGCCCGCGGCGGGAAGCGAAGTGGTTCCTCGCCGAACATCGGCGACATCGATCACCGTCGCGCCCGACTCGATCGAGTAGTCGGGAACACCTCGACGACTACCCGTGGCCTGAACGACCGATTGGTGGGCGGCGACGAGTTCGGCGAGTCGATCCGGGGTCACGTCGGTCAGCACGGTGACTCCGAGTCCGCGGACCTCGTTCTCGAGCCAGTCGACGAACGTCCGACCCGGTCCGGCGTGGCGCGCGACGCCACCGACTTCCGAGGTCGCCTCGGCGATCGTCACCTGATGGCCCCGTGTGGCGGCCACTCGCGCCGCTTCGAGTCCGGCCGGTCCGCCACCGATCACGAGAACTTTCCGCGGCATCGTCGTGGCGTCGTACCAGTGAGGGTCGTTCTTCTCGTGCCCCGACGACGGCTCCACCACACACGACACGATCGGATTGCGTGCATCGCGAACCTGACAGGCCTGATTGCAGCGAATGCACGGACGAATGCGATCGGTCTTGTCCCACTGCACCTTCACGGCGATTTCGGGATCGGCGATGTGAGCGCGGGTCATCTCCACGCCATCGCACACGCCATCGCCGATCGCCCACTCGGCCTGACCTACGTCGATCACCGATCCCTGGAGGAATACGGCCACCGAATCGGGCACCGCGGCCTTCACGGCGCGGCAGACATCGATGTTGAATCCGGTGGGCTCGTGGAAGTCAGGCCGCGTCTTCTCGGCCGAGAAGATCGAGCCGCGCACGACCACCAAGTAGTCGACTCCGGCCGCGCCGAGATCGGCTGCGATTCCCGGTGCCATCTCGGGTGTGATGCCGGCCCACGGAGCGAGTTCGTCACACGAGAGTCGGAGTCCGAGGATCGGCCGCGGTGTGCCCGAGAGATCGAGGCGTTGGCGCACGGTGGCGATCACGGTGCGGGCGAACAACAACTTGTCGGCTCCCCACTGGTCGCCGCGATGGTTGGTGAGTCCCGACATGAATTGGCGAACGAGAGAGTGTTGGCCGGCGTTGATCTCCACGCCGTCGAGGCCGGCGGCCACGGCGGCCGCAGCGGCCTCACCGAAACCATCGATCACGGCCGCGATGTCGGCTTCTTCCATCCACTTCGGAACTTCACGCGTGTTGACCTCGGGTACGCGCGATGGCGCCCACAGTGGACGTTGCGAATACGCCGACGACCCTTGGCCACCCGCATGATCGAGAGCGGCGATGGCGAGCGCACCGTGTTCGTGCACGGCCGCGCCAACGGCTTTCCATCCTTCACCACAGCGGTTGGCGAGTGGCGCGCGCTCGTAGGGCCAGTCGCTCTCGTGCACACTCGCGCCTTCGATCACGATCACTCCGCAGCCACCACGCGCGCGGGCTGCGTAGTAGGCGACGTGGCGCTCGGTGATCGAGCGATCGTCATCACCCAGGTTGGTCACGTGCGGGCCGAACATGAGTCGTGATGGCGACCGACGAGCGCCGATCTCGAGCGGCTGGAGAATCTGCATCAGCGGCGGACGAGTGGCTTGGCGGTGAGGCGCACCGGCTTGGTGTGGTCCATGGCCGGCTTGGGTGCCGACCCGGGGATCACCGACTGCAGCGCGTGTTCACCATCTCCACCGACGCATTCGGGGTCGGGCCCGTCGAGCGGGAGACCGGTGAAGAACTTGGCTGCCATACAGCCGCCCTGGCACGCGTCGAATGCCCCGCACGATGCGCACGCACCGGCCGATTGCGGTTCGCGCAACGAGACGAAGAGATCGCTTTCCTTCCAGACCTTGGCGAAGCCGCCGGCCTCGCGCACGTTGCCGGCTCGAAACTCGTCGTGGATCACGAACGGACACGCGTACACATCACCAATGGGGTCGATCAGGCACACCACCCGGCCGGCCCCGCACATGTTGAGTCCGGGGAGCGGATCGCCGAGCGCGTTCAGATGGAAGAACGAGTCGCCGGTGAGGACGTTCTCTCCGTTGGCCATGAGCCAGTCGTAGATCTCGCGCTGCTGACCGAGTGTCGGATGCAGTTCGTGCCACGAGTCGGCACCGCGCCCGGCCGGGCGCAGGCGCGTGACGCGAAGTTGCGCACCGTAGGAGTCGGCGAGTCTCTTGAAGTCGTCGAGTTGTGGCACGTTCTGGCGCGTGACGACGACCGAGATCTTGAAGGGTCCGAAACCGGCGGCCGCGAGGTTGTCCATGGCCGTACGCGCCATGCGGTACGAGCCGATACCGCGTACCGCATCGTTGGTGGCTTCGTCGGCACCATCGAGACTGATCTGGATGTCGAGGTAGTCCATGGCTGCGAGCCGACGTGCCTTGTCGGTGTCGATGAACGCGCCGTTGGTCGAGAACTTCACACCGATGCCGTTGCCGACCGAGTACTCGACGAGTTCGAAGAAGTCGCGGCGGACCATCGGCTCGCCCCCACCGATGTTGATGTAGAACACCTGGAGATCGCGGAGTTCGTCGATCACTCGCTTGGCTTCGTCGGTGCTGAGTTCGCGCGGGTCGCGTTGGCCGCTCGACGACAAGCAGTGGATGCACTGCAGGTTGCAGGCATACGTGAGTTCCCACGTGAGGCAGATGGGCGCGTCGAGTCCGCGCTTCAGTTGGTCAACGAGCGCGCTCACGGACGATCTCCGATGATTCGAGGGACGTGAGGGCCGACACGAACGACGGCCACCGATCGGCGCTCACGCCACAGGCGTCGAGCGTGTCGCGGAGCGACTCGTGGGCGCCGAGGGTCTCGACCACCCGCACGACGTCGGGATGCTTCAAGAAGATCAGGCGTCGGTTGCCGTAGTGGTACGCGAGGGCTCCGAAGGGTTCGGGACGCACGGCCACCTGGGGGTGCAGTTCGAGGGCGGAGTCGAGCGCAACCGACACGGGGACTCGCCGATCCGGGGAGTGGGGCTCAGTAGACGCCGCACATGCCGTCGATCGAGATCTCTTCGATGAGGAGCTCGTCGGCGGGGGCGGGGGTGGACGCGGCGACGGGGGCGGCCTCGGCCTCCGACTCGTCGGTCACGATGGGGGTCGCGGTGGTGTCCATGCGAGAAGCGTACAACTGAACCTCGGCGAGGGGGCTACCGTTCTCGGTGTTGTGTGGTCGTCATGGGGGCGGCCACCCGGTCGAACAGGGGAGACCATGAAGACCAAGGCCGCAGTTCTATGGGAAGTCGGCAAGCCGTGGAGTGTCGAGGAGATCGAACTCGATCCCCCCAAGGCCGGCGAGGTTCTGGTCGAGTTGAAGGCGTCGGGGATGTGCCATTCCGACGAGCACCTCATGACCGGCGATCTGCCCTTCGCCCTCCCGATCATCGGTGGTCACGAGGGCGCCGGTGTCGTGAAGGAAGTCGGGCCGGGCGTGAGTTGGCTGGCGCCCGGCGACCACGTGGTGTTCGGCTTCATTCCGTCGTGCGGACGTTGCGCGAGTTGCTCCACGGGTCATCAGAACCTGTGCGACCTCGGCGCGCTCATGGGTGGCGGACGTCAGATCACCGACGGTGGCGCGCGTCATCATGCGCGCGGTCAGGACCTCGGCCTCATGTGCCTGCTCGGAACCTTCGCGCATCACACGGTGGTCAACGAGGCGAGCTGCATCAAGGTCGACAACGATCTGCCGCTCGACAAGATGTGCCTTCTCGGATGTGGTGTGGTCACCGGCTGGGGTTCGGCTGTGTACGCGGCGCAATCGAAGCCCGGTGACACCGTGGTGGTCGTGGGCGTGGGCGGTATCGGCGCCAATGCGATCCAGGGTGCGCGCCTCGCGGGCGCCAAGCGCATCGTGGCCATCGATCCGATCGAGTTCAAGCGCGAGAAGGCCATGGAGTTCGGTGCCACGCACACGGCGTCGTCGATGACCGAAGCCCTTCCGCTCCTGCAGGACATCACGTGGGGCACCATGGCCAACAAGGTGATCATGACCATGGGTGTGGGCGACGGTCAGGTTCTGGCCGAGGCGATGGCGCTGGCGTCCAAGCGTGGTCGCGTGGTGGTGACCAACATCCACCCGGCGCTCGAAATGACCGCCAACATCAACCTGCTGGATGTGACCCTCATGGAGAAGCAGGTCGTCGGATCGCTGTTCGGTTCGGGCAACCCCCGCGCCGACATCCCGAAGTTGGCCGGTCTGTATCGCGAGGGTCAGCTCGACCTCGATGGTCTGGTGACCCGCACCTACCCGCTCGAGGGCATCAACGACGGCTACGAGGCGATGCGCAAGGGCGAGAACATCCGCGGTGTCCTCGTCTACGACTGACCCCACCGGCTCCGGACCGTTTTCTGGTGTCAGATCTTGACCCATGCGGTGAAAAATCATTACCAGAACAACGGGGGTGAGGGGGTTCGGAACGGGGTTGGCTAGCGTTTCGGGCGTGAGCCCCGAAGGGTCGGGGCCGAACCGGGGGTGACCACCATGTCGGGAGTCCGTAAGAGCAAGGCCGCCGTTCTGTGGGGCATGAATCAGCCGTGGAGCGTCGAGGAGATCGAAGTCCATCCGCCCAAGGCCGGCGAAGTTCTCGTGCATTGGCGGGCCGCTGGCATGTGCCACTCCGACGAGCATCTCGTCACCGGTGACATGGTTCCGCCCAAGGAGGCGTGGGAGCTCATGGGCATCACCGACTTCTTCCCGATCATCGGTGGCCACGAAGGCGCCGGTGTGGTCGTGGAAGTCGGACCTGGTGTCACCTCGGTTCAGGTGGGCGATCACGTGTCGGCCTCGTTCGTTCCGTCGTGCGGTCGTTGCCGCTACTGCTCGACTGGTCGCCAGAACCTCTGTGACAACGGCGCCAAGACCTTCATCGGCGGCATGATCACCGACGACACTCACCGCCACTTCGCCAAGGGCAAGCCCGTGACCCTCATGGCCAAGCTCGGCACGTTCTCCGAATACGCGTGTGTCTCGGAGCAGTCGATCATCAAGGTCGAAAAGGACATCCCGCTCGAGTGCGTCGCGCTCGTGTCGTGCGGTGTGGCCACCGGATGGGGCTCGGCCGCCAATCGCGCCGGCACGCAGGCCGGTGACACCGTCGTGGTCGTGGGTTGCGGCGGCATCGGCATGAACGCCGTGCAGGGCGCCAAGATGGCCGGCGCCAAGCGCGTCATCGCCGTCGATCCGCTCGAGTTCAAGCGTGAGAAGGCCATGGAGTTCGGCGCCACGCACACGTACGCATCGATGGCCGAAGCCATGCTGCCGGTCATGGAGATGACGTACGGCCAGATGGCCGACCGCGTGATCATGACCCCGGGTGTGTTGCACGGCGAGATGATGGCCGAGGGCATGAACCTCGCCGGCAAGGGCGGCACGATCGTCGTCACCGCCATCTCGCCCATGACCTCCGAGACCGCGTCGGTCAACCTCTTCCAGTTGGCCATGTGGAACAAGGAGATCAAGGGAACGATCTTCGGCTCGCTCAACCCGCGCGCCGACATCCCCGCCCTCCTCGACATGTACCGCGCCGGTCAGTTGAAGCTCGACGAGCTCATCACCAAGACCTACACCCTCGATCAGATCAACGAGGGTTACGAGGCGATGCGCGAGGGCACCAACATCCGTGGTGTGATCGTCAACAAGTGAGTCGTCCTCGATGAGCAACTCCGACCGGGGCTCTCTGTTCGCGTCCCTCGACGACGCGGTGGTCGGTCGTCGTCGCGAAGTCGAACTCGTGGTGGCCGCGCTCGACGCCGGCCGACACGTGCTCCTCGAAGGCCCGCCGGGCACCGGCAAGAGCACGCTTCTGCGCGCCGTGGCCAACGGGCTCGGCATCGGCTTCGTGTTCGTGGAGGGCAACGCCGAACTCACGCCCGCGCGACTCGTCGGTCACTTCGATCCGGCCCGCGTACTGAACGAGGGTTACGACGCCGATGTCTTCGTGGACGGTCCGCTCGTGACTGCACTGCGCGATGGTGCGTTGCTCTACGTGGAAGAGATCAATCGCATCCCGGAGGAGACCCTCAACGTTCTCATCACGGTGATGAGCGAAGGTGAACTCAATGTCCCGCGCTACGGCCGGGTGGCCGCGGCGTCTGGTTTCCGTTTGGTTGCCGCCATGAACCCGTTCGACGCCGTGGGCACCGCGCGCATCTCGGGCGCGGTCTACGACCGTGTGTGCCGGGTGTCGATGGGTTACCAGTCGGCGGCCGACGAAGAGCGCATCGCGGGTCGCGATGGTCGTGACCTACCCGCCGGCTGGCTGACCAAGGTCGTCGATCTCGTCCGTCGCACTCGAGCGCACTCCGACCTGCGCGTCGGGTCGTCGGTACGCGGCGCGATCGACATGGCCGCCGTTGCGTCGTCGCTCGCTGGTGTGCGTGGTTCGTCGGTGACCGACAAGTCGGTGTCACTCGACGCCGCCCTGGTGGCGTTGTCGGGTCGGGTGCGCGTCCGTGAAGGCAGCACTCGCACCTCCGAAGACGTGATCACCGAATTGTGGAGCGAGGTGTTCGAGCCCGCGGCCACTGGTGGCGCGGGAAAAGCGAACGCCCCGACGGGGGCGACCCGCTAGCCAAGGAAGGTGCGGCCGCCGATGACGCGGTGGCCGAGGCGTCGAAGCGCACGATCTCGCGACGTGAACTCGCGCAGAACCCGCAGTTCGAACAGGTGTCTCCCGAAGTGGGTGAACTCGACGAAGCCGCCGTGGAAGAAGGGCTCGATGACGACCCCGACGCGATGCTCGCGCTGCTCGCCGATCTCACCGGCGCCACCGATCAGAAGTTGCGCGAACTCGCCAAGCGACTGGCCGGCCGCCTCTTTCTCGACGTCTCGCGGCGCGGGCCGGTGCGCCCAAGAGGAATCGGCAAGATGGCCACCATGCCGTATCGACCCGACGCCGGCGATGTGGATCTCGATGCGTCGCTCGGTGCGATCGTCGACGCTCGCGCCGCGCGTTCGGCCGTGGATCCCGAAGGCCTGAAGATTCGCTCGTGGGTGCGGCCCGGTACCGCGTTGTCGTTGCTCGTGGACCGCAGTGGTTCGATGGGTGGCAAACCACTCGCCACATCGGCCATGGCCGCCGCCGCCGTTGCGTGGCGGAGTCCGGCCGACTACAGCGTGGTCACCTTCGGCAAGGACGTCGTGGTCGCCAAGAGCCAGGATTCGAGCAAAGGCGGCGAAACGGTGGTCAACGATGTGCTCGCACTGCGTGGTTTCGGCACGACTGATCTAGCCGGAGCACTTCGAGCCGCCGGCGATCAGTTGTCGCGATCACGGGCCGGACGACGTATCACGATCGTGCTCAGTGATTGTCGGGCCAATGTGGAAGGTGACGTGGAAGCGGCCGCACGATCACTCGACGAAGTCGTGATCGTCGCACCGGCCGGCGACGATCTGGAAGCACGGGCACTCGCCTCGCGCATCGGTGCCCGGATCACCACAGTGGAAGGTCCGAGCGACGTACCCGCCGCCATTCAGACGGTTCTGGGCGACTAGCGACAGGCCGGGTCGTCGGTCGGCAGGATGCCGATCTCATCGGACTCCACGTACACCGGCGGAAGGCTCGACGTCGACGACGTGCTCACGGCAGCAGTCGATGTGGTCACGGCCGACGCAGTGCCCGCCACCGTCGTCGTGGTCTTGGCGCGCGGGCTCGTAGTGGACGTGGTGGTCGTCTCGACTTGCAGGAGTTGCTCGGGGGCGTCGACCAAACGGGCCTGACCCTGGAACACCGAGAGAACGGCCTTCATGTTGTCGGAGGTGAGTTTGGGCTCGATCACCGACTGGCCGTTGATCATCTTGCCGAGGCCCTCGATTTGGTAGGTCTTCATGGTGGCCGGGTCGAGGTCGCGCATGGCTTGCGCGAGTTCGAGCAGACGTCCCGGGGTGAGCTGATCGTCGAGGATCACGTACTGCAACGCCGCGTCGATGAGTTGTTTGGCGACGGTGGGATTGCCGGCCCCCTTGTCGAGGGCTTTCTGCAACGCGCGCCGCAAGAAGTCCTGCTGACGAGAGATGCGACCGCGATCGGAGGCCGGATCTTCCTTCCACGACTTCGACTTGCTGTCGTAGTAATGAAGTTTGCGGGAACGCACGTAGGCGAGGCCCTCTTCACCGCCGAAGGTGTGGCAACCCGGGTTCTCGATGAGCAGGTTCGTGTTGCGGTCGCGAATGGGAGTGGCGAACGGAACCCGCACGCCACCGACGGCATCGACGATCTGCTTGAACGCACAGAAGTCGACGTTCACGTAGTGGTCGACCGGGATCTTGAAGTTGTCCCAGATGGTGAGCACCAGTGTGTTGGGATCGTCGCGGTTGAACGCGCTGTTGATCCGACTGCGCGAGGTCTTGCCGTTGATCTTGACCCAGAGGTCGCGCGGGAACGAAAGAACCGCGGCGGCGTTGGTCGTGGGGTCGAGCCGCAGGATCATGATCGTGTCGGCGCGCTCACCGAGACCGCTGCGGTTACCGAAGGCCGCGGCATAGGGAGAATCGGCGTCGACACACGCGCCGTTGTCGCTGCCGGTGATGAGGAAGTTCCGCGCGGTCATGTCGACCGGACCGGCCACGAGAGTTTCGTCGGGGCTCGAATCGGGCGTGATCCCGGGGACGCTCGAGCCGGGCACCGTGAGTTTGGTGACGTTGGCGAGACTCACGACCTTGCGGTCGTTGGCCTTCTCGCTGCCGTAATACAGCACACCGGCGGCGACGAAGCACGACATGATCACCACGAGGTTGACCACGAGCACGATGCGTTGTGGCCACGTGCGGCGTCGACGTGTGGGGGAGTCGCTCACAGACTGATCAAACTACCGGTACGAAGGTGACGGGGGAGATCAGGTGTTCGGCTCGTCGTCGGCGAGAGCCGTCACCACGGCCGGCGCACTCGCACTCTCATCGGCTGTGAACGACCATGTGCGCACGCTGCCGGCATCGGAGAGATCGGGCTGGGCCGTGCGGATCGCGTCGATGTGTGCAGTCGTCGCCGTGACGTTCGCTTCGGCGACGACCGTCTTCTGCGAACGTTTGGCTTCGGTCTTGCTACGCCGGATCTGGGCGAGTACTTCGCCGATCGCGTCGATCGTGGACGCATCGCCGACGTCGCCGAGTTCGGAGCGCTGGGGCCACGACGCGCGGTGTACCGATCCGTTCTGCCACCAGCTCCACACTTCCTCGGTGGCAAAGGGGATGAACGGCGCGAGTAAACGCTGCAGGGCCGACAGTGCGAGACGCAGTGCGGCCTGGGCTGATGCCGTGCCGTCTTCACCCTGCGCGCCGTAAGCGCGACCTTTCACGAGTTCCACGTAGTCGTCGCAGAACCACCAGAAGAGCGACTCGGTTCGTTCGAGGGCCCGCGCGTAGTCGTAGGCCTCGAAGGCAGCCGTTGCCTCGTCGATCGTGTCGGCGACGCGGGCGAGCATCGCGCGGTCGAGGTCGGAGGTCGGTCGTGCACCGGCCGGTGGCTCACCGAACCCCAGCACGAACTTGCTCGCGTTGAGCAACTTGGTGGCCAACTTGCGGCCGACCTTCATCTGCTCCTCGCTGAACGCGGTGTCGACTCCCGGTCGGGCCGATGCGGCCCAATAGCGCACGGCATCGGAGCCGAACTTGTCGAAGAGATCGAGCGGTGTGACGACGTTGCCCTTCGACTTCGACCTCTTCGTGCGATCGGGATCGAGGATCCAGCCCGAGAGTGCCGTGTTGGTCCAGGGGAGCGAGTCGTGCTCGAAGTTCGAGCGAACCACGGTGCTGAAGAGCCACGTGCGGATGATGTCGTGACCTTGCGGGCGCAGATCCATGGGGAACACGCGCGCCATGAGGTCACCGGACTCGCCCCAACGCGCGGCGATCTGCGGCGACAGTGACGACGTGGCCCAGGTGTCCATCACGTCGGGATCGCCGATGAATCCGTTGGGTGCTCCGCGCTGGTCGGCGGTGTAGCCGGGTGGAACGTCGGACGACGGGTCGATCGGCAACGAGTCTTCGGACGGGATGATCGGATGGTCGTAGTCGGTGTCGCCCGCGGCATCGACCTGGTACCACACCGGCACCGGAACGCCGAAGTAACGCTGACGACTGAT
>SXGQ01885561.1_pt1 | contig 20770 bp, 27 predicted proteins | sample 3178371 | NCBI WGS metagenome assembly SXGQ01 (sample SAMN11356859, study PRJNA531348) | freshwater metagenome | isolation source: freshwater sample F1-20 | place: China: Fuxian Lake, Yuxi | collected 2017-12-25 | reverse complement strand
GTCAAGAGCTGGATTTGGCTCATAGCCTGCACTGGAATATAGCATTTGTTTGTGTTCCTGGTCAAGCAGTTCTATGGCGGCCACAAAACGATCTAGAAATTCCAATAAGCCGTCCCAAAACTGTGCAGTGCCCACAAAGTAGTTGGCAGCACAATAGGTGCTACGATCCATGGGCAAGTAAACAAGATCCGGATTCTCGCCCATGAGCTCTAGTATTTTTCTACCAAGTACCACGATGTATGGATGACTCCATGCTCCCTGTTCCCAGACATTATAGGCCACCAGTTCGTCATATGGGTAAGCATTGAAAATCAACACTTCTGAATCCTGAGCTTGTTCGGTGATACCAATCACGGCAGCTGGTTCAATGTGCTGTAGTTTTTTTCTCCATTGCCAACTGAACACACCCCAACGATTCACTCCCTCTGCCAGCGCACGTTTGCGCACTTCATGATAGATATAGTGTTCGTATAGATTCTTTACTGGGTTGGCAGTGTTATCAAATGGTTCAAATTCTGGATCCAAATGAGTTTTTTGATCTTCACGATAATAGGCTTGATAAATTTTTATGTGCATACTAGACTCCAGGAATATTTAGTAGTATAATACATCATGTTTGATAACTTCAACCTTATTGTAATAGGCAGTGGACTGTTTGGCAGTGTGGTAGCGGAACAGGCCAGTAGAGCAGGATATCGTGTGGCAGTGATTGAAAAAAGATCGCATGTTGCAGGCAACTGCTATACCGAAAACGATGCTGAAACCGGCATCAATGTGCATAGATATGGTCCCCATATCTTTCACACCAGCAACAGAGAAATCTGGGACTATGTGAATCAGTTCACAGAATTCAATCATTATCGGCACAAGTGCTTGAGCTCGCATAAAGATAAACTGTACAGCATGCCAATCAATCTTGGTACCATTAACAGTTTCTTTAACAGCAACCTCACACCCGAGCAGGCTGGCGATCTTTTGAATCGCATGACAGAGAACCATAAACACAAAACTCCTGAGAACTTCCAAGAACAGGCCATGGCCTTGATTGGTCCAGAACTGTATCATGCGTTTGTGAAAGGGTACACTTGCAAGCAATGGGAAACAGATCCTCGCGAGTTGCCGGCTAGTTATGCAAGACGCTTGCCTGTGCGCACAGACTACAATGATCGTTATTACAATGATCTCTATGAAGGCATACCAGTTGACGGATACACACCTATCTTTGAACGCATGCTGGATCATGAGAACATACAGGTGTTTCTCAACACAGACTGGTTTGAAGTACAAGATCGAGTGAAAGATCAATTGGTTGTGTACACTGGCCCAATTGATCGTTTTTACAATTATCAATTTGGCAGACTGAATTGGCGCACCATTGACATAGACTTTCAGGTCAAACCAGTCAAGGACTATCAAGGGGTCACACAGGTAAACTTTCCAGATGACCATGTGAAACACACTCGTATCATAGAACACAGACATTTTCATCCTGAGCGCAAATATCCAGAAGATAAAACTGTGATTGGCATAGAGTTTTCACGTGCTGCACAGGGCGATGACACTGTGTACTATCCTGTGAATACCCCTGCAGACAAGGAAACATACGCAAAATATAGAGCACTTGCAGATGCCGAACCTAGGACCATAATTGGCGGCAGACTGGGTGAATACATGTATTATGACATGCATCAAGTGATTGGTGCTGCTCTCTCTTGCTACAAAAACAAAATACAAGTAAAATTGCAACAATAAATACGCTATCAATTACTCATTGGAGAATTCAAATTGTCTAAGAATGTCTTAATTACCGGCAGCGCCGGATTCATTGCCCACCATGTGATTGACCGTATTCTCAGTACCACAGACTGGAACGTGGTATGTTTGGATCGGTTGGATTTCAGTGGCAACCTAAATCGTCTTGCGGACATGATGCAGGATCACGACCCAGAAGTTAGAAAACGTGTGCGAGTGGTATGGCACGATCTCAAAGCAGAAATTTCACCACTCACAGCAGGCATGATTGGGGAAGTACACTATGTGCTGCATTTGGCAGCCGGCTCACATGTGGATCGCTCAATTGAGTATCCCATGGAGTTCGTGATGGACAATGTGGTAGGCACAGTGAACCTGTTACAGTGGAGTCGCAGTCTCAAACAGCTGGAACGTTTTGTGTACTTCTCCACAGATGAAGTGTTTGGGCCAGCACCACATGGTGTGAACTACAAAGAGTACGATCGTTATAACAGTACCAATCCATACTCTGCCAGCAAAGCAGCCGCTGAAGAGCTGTGTGTGGCTTTTGAAAATACCTATAATCTGCCCATTGTGGTCACGCATACCATGAATGTGTTTGGCGAACGTCAACACCCAGAAAAATACATTCCCATGGTGATTCAGAAGGTACGTGATGGCGAAGTGGTCACTGTACACAGCGATCCAACTCGTACACAAGCAGGCAGTCGTCACTATATTCATGCCAAGGATGTGGCCGATGGACTCATGTTTATTCTTGACAATCTGCAAGATTACAAACACTCAGGCGACTATGGTCATGCCAAGTGTCCCAAGTTCAATCTTGTGGGTCCAGAAGAGATTGACAATCTTGAACTGGCACAGATCATTGCACGAGCACAAGGCAAAGAACTTCGTTACGAAATGGTTGATTTCCACAGTTCACGCCCAGGACATGATCTGCGATATGCACTAGACGGCGGCCTGCTGGAAAGTCTGGGTTGGATTCCCAAGATCAAACTCAGCGAGCGTGTGAAGGAAGTGGTAGACTGGACTCTGGCCAACGATCGGTGGTTACGCAAATGAAAACATTGGTAATTGTTACCAGTGCCGTGGAAAGTAGATTTGGCATTTACACTGCTGATCAAAGACTCACCATGACTCTGGACACCATGAGAAATCTAAGAGCTCGCATACCGGATGTGAAAATTGTGGTGAACGAAGTGAGTGGTAATGGAATTTCAAAAGCTCGCGAGGATGCTCTAGTGGAGCACTGCGATATCTTTTTAGATTTCACTACCAATCATGAAGTAAACTGGATCTATAACAATTCAGCCTGGTACAACAACTGGGACGTGGTGAAAAATCTAACCGAGCTCACCACGTTTCCATTATCTCTGCATACCTTGCTGGACGCTCAAGAGCTAGACGGTATAGACCGCGTGTTCAAAATGTCAGGTAGATACCAGTTGAATGAAAAGTTTAATTTGGATCTATATCGCACAGATGCTGCCAAAGACAAGATTGTTATTGGTCGTAGATGCGCCAGTCAGTTTCCATATGAAGTCACACTGCTACGAGAACAGTACATGGCAAGACTGCTCAGCTGGCCTGCCAGCATGCAAAAGGACATGGCCAACTACTATGTGACTGCCAGAGATTACATGCGAGCTCGTATGAAAGCCGGCGGATATGCAGACATTGAACACTGTTTGTTCTATGCACTGCCGCCGGAGCGTGTGCTGGAAGTAGACGAAGTAGGAGTGTTTGGAACCATTGCGCCCAATGGGCAGCCCATAGTCAACTAGAATGAAAAATTTCTTAACAAGCAGAAATTGGAGAGCATTGCAGGATGAGTTTTTGTCTGCTGAGCCATTTGATCATGTGGTGATTGATGATTTTTTCTTGCCAGAAGTGGTTGAACAATTGCTCAAGGATTTTCCTGCATACAACAGTGATGTATGGAATGCTCATTATAACAATGCCATAGAAAACAAAAAGGCATGCAATCATTGGGACAAATTTCCTGCCATGACCTATGCTGTGATGCATTATCTGTGCAGCACAGGATTTGAAAACACAGTGTCAGAAATCACAGGCAAGCAAGGTGTACAAGCAGATATTGGTTTGCATGGTGGTGGTTGGCATGCGCATGCCACAGCTGGAAAGTTGAACATACATCTTGACTACAGCATACATCCCAAGCTACAATTAGAACGTCACTACAATCTCATTATCTATCTTACTCCCGACTGGAATCCTGCCTGGGGAGGTGGTCTTGAGCTTTGGAGTCATGATCTGGACACAAACACAGCCAAAGAATGTGTGGTTACCATTGAAAATAAATTCAATCGTGCAGTGCTGTTTGATACCACTCAATATTCGTGGCATGGCTTACCTCAGGACCTTTCGTGCCCAGAAGGAGTGATACGACAGAGTCTAGCTGTATACTATGTGACCGAGCCAGCACAAGATGCCAGCTCTAGAGGCAAAGCCTTGTTTGTTCCAAGACAGGATCAACAACATGATCCAGCGATCTTGGAACTTATCAAGATGCGCAGTCAAGTGGCCACAGCAGAAAGTGTTTACAAAGGAATAAAATGAAAATCAAAATTTATGTACATCTAAACGATTTACCAGGAGCATTTGATCTCATGAGCGAACAAATGACTCTGGCCAGCGAAACCGGCTTGCTAGATGCAGCCGATCAAGTGGTATTGTGTACCAATGGACAGGAGTCCAGCTTTGCAGCAGCCAAAGAAATTCTCAATCCAACAGAATTTCCCAATGTGAAATTTGTACACACTGGAAACAACGTGAAGCATTGGGAATACCCTACTTTGAATCAATTGAAAAATGATTGCGACAGCACAGATGAAGAATTTTATGTATGCTATTTTCATTTGAAGGGGTTGAGTCGACCAGGAGACGCAAGAGTACTTGACTGGCGCAACTACATGCAGTACTGGCAGATAGAACGCTGGGAAGACAATGTTGCCAAACTAGACGAAGGCATGGACACAGTGGGCACCAATTTTATTGAAGCACCGTGGCCACACTATAGTGGAAACTTTTGGTGGGCTAGAGCCAGTTATATTCGTCGGCTGGATGCCATGGTACATCCTGATAACTTGCCATGGGGTCAGCCCAGTCGCTATATCAATGCCACATTGGATGATGGAAACTTTCGCTATGAACACGAAGCCTGGATTGGCAGCAAGAATCCAGTGTGGGCAGAATTACATTCCACTCCAGGCAAACTAGTGCCGGGTTGGCATTTTGAAAACACTTATCCAAGAGACCTATATGCAACTGAAACCAGCGAAATTACAGATTGATCGTCCTATTAGGATTTTGGTAGATCGCAGAAAAGCCGTGGGCGATGTGATCATGATCACCCCGGTGTTGAGAGAACTCCGCAAGCGATATGGACCAGATGCATTCATTCAGGTGGTCACAGAAGAAACCATTGTGTTAGAAAATCATCCTGACATAAATGCAGTGGCAGCTCCGGCTGATATGAAAAAAGAAGATCCATGGGACATGTATTTCAATCTCAATGATGCCTATGAATACAATATCAAATCGCACTATGTGGATGCTTACTTGTACAGAGCATTTGGCAATGACATAGAGCACATTGACAGACAACTGCATATCAGCAGCAGCAGTGAAGAAATTGCAGCAGTGGACGAGGCCATTGCCAGCATTGGTTCACCTTATGTGGTATTTCACATGCGTCGCTGGGCCTGGGAAAACAAAAACATGGATCCACAGATGTGGACCATGCTCATGGCCTGGATGGAAGGTGCATTCCCCGATGTAAAAATAGTCACGGTTGGTGCCCAATATGACATGCGAGCTCCAAGCGCAGTGGGCAACAGGTATATTGATCTTGTGGATCAATTGAGCATAGGTGAAATACGACACTTGATTGCAAATGCTCAGGCATTTGTAGGTGGTGACAGCGGACCATATCATATAGCATGCACCACAGATACGCCTATTGTGGCACTGCTCAGTCATCTTGATCCTGAACAGATATTGCCATGGCGTAGCGGAGAATTTGGCAAAGACGTGCATGTGGTCAAGAGTCGTGTGCCATGCACCGGCTGCTATGCAAGACAAGTGGCTCCAGTAAGAAATCTTGTGTGCGAACAACCCAAGGACCAAGAGTGGTTGTGCAATCGTAGTTTTGATTTTCAGGAAATCAGTAACGCTCTAACACAAGCCATAAATTCAAAAAACAAACATGATGAAATCTCAAGTAACTGAAATAACTGCATGCTTGGCCTGTGGATCAGACACACTGGTCCCAATTCTAGATCTCAATGATCAACCTTTGGCCAATGCATTCAAAAAAGAAAGCACAGACACTGAACCGTATTTTCCTTTGTCAGTGAACATGTGTACAGGCTGTCATCATCTACAGTTGACACATGCTGTGGATCCAAAATTGATCTACAAGCACTATCTGTATGTAAGCGGCACCAGTCAGACCTATCTACACTACATGCACTGGTACAGTAAATTTGTGCAGGAAACATTCTTGACCATGGCAGGTCAACTGCCACGTTCGGTACTGGACATTGGATGCAATGACGGCAGTCAGTTGAATTTTTTTGCAGATGATGGCCTCAAGACCTTTGGTGTTGATCCTGCACTGAATCTACATGCTATCAGTTCGCGCAGCGGCCATCATGTGGTAGTGGATTTTTGGAACAAGGATGCACAAAGCAGTGTGTTGCAAGCATCCAACAGCAAGGGCATTGATATTATTACCAGTCAGAATGCCTTTGCACACATACCAGATCCATTGGCATATCTCAAACTGGTTAGAGAAACCATGCATGACAACAGTCTAATGTTTATTAGTACCAGTCAAGCTGACATGATTTTGAACAACGAATTTGACACTATCTATCATGAGCATATTAGTTTTTTCAATGTAAACAGCATGCGAGCTCTTGCCGAACGAGCTGGATTGTACTTGATAGACACAATCAAAACACCCATACATGGTGTGAGTTATATTTTCATACTAGGACGTAGACCAAGACCGCAACGAATCAAGAACATCATAGCCATGGAACGTGCAGCAGGGTTATACACAGATGAAACCTATGCTGCCTGGGCTGCTAACACACTGAAACTGGTAGCGGATCTCAAGGTATTTGTGGAACTGTATCGTAACAAGGGTTATGTGTTAGGCGGATATGGTGCAGCAGCCAAAGGCAACACTTTGTTGAACTTTAGCAAAATCAAACTGGATTTCATCATTGATGACAATGAGCTCAAACAGAATCATTACAGTCCAGGCATGAGCATACCAGTGGTACCCATTGATCATTTGGATACCTATACTGATACCAGCAAGATACTGTTTGTGCCACTGGCATGGAACTATTTTGATGACATACAAAAGAAAATTCTAAACAAACGCAGTAATCCCAATGATAAGTTTTTAAAATATTTTCCAAAGGTTGAAATACAATGAGTTCATTAAACGATGTAACACTGGTAACCATTGAAACACACTATCACGATCTTGCTGCCCGTGCGCTGCAAGAAACTGTCAAGCGATTGCCAGTGGGTCGTGTGGTCACGTTCAGTGATCGCGAGCTGCTGCCAGGCGCCAAAAACGTGCCAGTCACACCAATTGGCAGTTTGAGAGACTACTGCGACATCATGCTCAAAGGATTCTGGCCCTATATAGAAACCGAGTTTATTATATTTGCACAATGGGATGCCATGGTACATGATGGCTCGCAATGGTCCAATGATTTTTTAAACTATGATTACATTGGTGCTATTTGGCCCTGGAGACCACCAGGACAAAACGTGGGCAATGGTGGATTCAGTTTGCGCAGCATGAAGCTGTTACAGGCCTTGCGCTATCCAGTGATACAAATGGTTGAGGACAGTGAACATGGCGTACAGGAAGACAACTATATTGCTATCGTGCATAGACAACTGTTAGAACAAAAATTTGGCATCCGTTTTGCTCCGCAGTCATTGGCCAAACAGTTTAGTTATGAACTTGGTGCATATGAATCCAGCATGGCCTTTCACGGCTTTTGGAATGTTATCAACTTCATGCCCAAAGATGTAGTGGACTTTTTTGTAACCAATCGTCCACCGGGAATGTTTGATGAACTGCACCGAGCGCATCATATCATAGTGGCCTTGGCTACAACTGATCGTTTGGATCTGCTGGAACAGTGTGCAGAGCAAATACGCACCAGTACTGTACAACAAAATTTGTACACATGGCTCAGTCAAGAAAACTTTGAAAAAAAGCAACAGGTACTAGACTTAATAAAAAGCTAATTTGCAAAAAAACAACAAAAATACCCTAGCAAATGCTAGGGTTTTTTAATGGTTGACCATATTGGGCCCATTTGCTATACTTGTTCTGTTGTTAACCACTTAGGAGCATGTATGTCCAAACTGTTTACTTTTGCTGGTACCTGTACAGAAAACGGTGCCACTGTTTACAAATTTGCTAACGATGCCAAACGTGCTAAAGCACTAGAGCGTTTTGGTTGCACAAATGTTAACATGATTGAGCTGCCCAAAGCCATGGACAAAGAAGCTGCCGTGGCGTATCTTGCTCAGGTGGGCATGACTGCCGGCAAGGCACCAAAAGTTGCTAAAACTGCAAAGCCTGCTAAAACTGCAACAGTCAAGGTGACCAAAACCAAAAGCCAAGCTCGTGTTAGCAAAACCAAAACTACTGTCACTGATCCGCTGGGACGCGATGAATATGACAAAGCAGTGCTGAACTGGGAAGCAAATGAAATGCCTGTGCGTTCTTTTGCAGAGTGGAAGCGTGATGTAGCAGCAGCCGACAAGTTCTTTGCCAAGTGCAAGGACAAGTTGGCAGCGAAAATTGCAGCAGGTGCATGGTACACGGAGGCATAAACTTATGAAAACAGCAGAACAACGGCGGTTAGAACACCGCCTGTTCTGCGTTCGCGAAGCTCGTAGTCGCGGACGCAGTTCTTGGTCCAGAGACTTTTGGAGCCTGGTTGAAAAAAATCTTGTGCGGCGCTATAATCTGCAACAAGGAGTGAAAAATGTCTGATCCAAATCTCATGACAATGATACGGCAGTGTGGAGCCAGAGTGTCTGGTGGTTCGCAGTATCAATGGCATTGCTATGGTCCAAATGCTCGCTACATGGATTTCACAGATGTGGCTGGCAACGAATATGCACACATAGTGCATGATGCTGTGACTAGCACCGTGTATGAAATCGCAGTGTTTGTGCCTGGTCAAGAACAGGCGTTTGCTTGGTATAATAGAGAGTATCATGAACACTATCTTAATGAATGCAAAGAACGTGATATTCTTGCTTATGAAGCCTGGGATAATCTAAAATACACTGTGGTAGATGCACCAACAATTTTGCAGTATGCTAAAGATGTAGGCGAGCTCTACTACGACGATTTACCTGTACCTGAGAATGCGTGAGACTTATTATAAAAAACGTGGGCGTCGCTATGTGCCGGTAGCAGAATACGACAGCGATCTCATGGACAGTTTTCCAAAAGGCACACACCTGGTGCAATGTTATCCAGGCGGGCAGTTGCGCAAGTTCAATATAGATCCTGCCTATGCACCTATGATTGCAGCAGGGCGTGTGGCAGAAGATGCCATATGCGAAGCACTACGCAAGGCCAGTGACCTACGTCCAAGTCGGGCTCCGCTGACTGACGCCGAACATCAAGCATGGGAAACTTTAAAACAAGCATTTGGAGACTCCACACATGCTCTGCAATGGCCCGCGGCCCGCGAAGCCTGCGACCAGGCTGTAAAAGCCATGGCACAAGAAGCAGAGAAACTGCTGAATAATCCTGCTGTGAAGCAGGCATATGACCATTTTATTTTAATGTGTGAACTTACAAAATCTCATGAACGAACATGATGAACTGATACAACACCTCAAGGGTGTGCGTAAGATTGTGATCAACGATCAATATGGCGGCTTTGGATTAAGTCACGAAGCTGTGATGCGATATCTTGAACTCACAGGACAGGACGTATGGCCAGAGGAGCACGATAAATTTTACCGTTTGGTTGGCCCTACCTATTGGCTGGTTTCGCCAGACAGTGCGCGAGTGCCTGCTCAGCCAGATGACTGGCACGATATGACCTTGCAGGAACGTGCAGCTCATAATGCTGCCTATGATACCCAAGTGTTCACACCTCGCGAAGTTGCTCGTGACGATCCGTATCTTGTGCAAGTGGTAGAAGAGCTAGGCGGCAAAGCAGCCGGAGGTTCGCATGCCACACTAAAAGTTGTAGTAATACCTGCAGACGTTGATTGGACTATTGAAGAATATGATGGGTCAGAATGGGTAGCAGAGCGGCACAGAACCTGGCGCTAATAACAGAATAACAACAAATGTTGCAAAAAAGCAACAAAAATCGCCCATGTTTGCTAGGGTTTGCAGCCCTATTTTTCAGTTGACCAATTATTCCATTTTCTATATAATACGAAGTATATTAACTAATAAGGAGCTCAAGTATGTCAACTGCATTTGTTCGTGTTCGCGCTGGCGCTTATCGTAACTTTGATGCCAGCGGCAAAGTGTTCCAACTGGTGGAACAGTTCAAGCAAACAGCCAAAGGCGGCTATGTGACTGTTAAAAACGGTGGCAAGTTTCCTGGCTTTCCTGAAGACATTCGTATCAAAGTAGACAGCATGAGTGCCTACGAGTTTGTGGGTGCTGACGAGTTTGATGGCGACATCATGCCTGTGGACGCAGATGTGCAAAGTGCTATCAACGACAGCAAGACTGATGCAGAACGCATTGCAGAAATTGCCGAACGTTTTGAAATTCTTACGGACATGACCAAGGCATGTGTGAACGGCGACATTCGCGCCATGATCGTAAGCGGCCCTCCTGGTGTGGGCAAGTCCTTTGGTGTTGAGCAAGAGATTGAAAAAGTGCAGATGATGCAGATGTTGGGCAGCCAGCGTCTACGTGCTGAAGTGGTCAAAGGCTCTGCTTCGCCCATTGGCCTGTATCAGACGCTGTACAAGTTTTCTGACCCTAACTGTGTGGTTGTGTTTGACGACTGCGACAGCATCTTGCTTGATGACGTTTCGCTGAACCTGCTCAAGGGTGCCCTGGACTCTGGCAAGAAGCGCAAGATCTCTTGGTTGAGTGAGAGCCGTGTGCTCAAGGACGAAGGCATTCCGGACAGTTTTGAGTTCAAGGGTTCGGTTATCTTTATTACCAACCTTAAGTTTGACAAGATGAAGAGTCAGAAGCTGAAAGATCACTTGGACGCATTGCAGAGTCGCTGCCACTATCTGGACCTGACCCTGGACACCATGCGCGACAAGATCCTGCGTATTAAACAAATTGCAGCATCAGGTGAACTGTTCAAAGACATGGACATTGGCGATGTTGGTTCGGACGAGATTGTTGAGTTCATGGACGAGCACAAAAACTCCTTGCGTGAAGTGAGCTTGCGTATGGCTATCAAGGTAGCTCAATTGTACAAGAGCTTTCCTATGCGTTGGAAGGCCATGGCAGCTACCACTTGCATGAAGATGGCTTAAGAATCCAGCGGGCACTGTCCCGCTTGATGATTGTGGTTTGTTAGCTCCTTTCCACAATCAACTTTACAGCCCTGTCTAAATGGCAGGGCTTTTTTTGACTGTAAATACCAAATAGCATACACTGTGCATATGACTTCCTACCCACACGTTGAAGATTATCTTGAAATCATAGCCGGCAAAAAGAGTCTGCCTGGTGCAGTGGCCATCTCAAATTATTTGTGGCAGGCCTACGCACCAATTATCAATTTGGCCAGATACGATAATTCGTTTCTTGACAATGTCACAGACCAGACCATGTCAGGCATGGCACTCACGGACCGCCAGGCCGAGCTGGCTGTGAAATTGGTAACCAAGTATCGTAGACAATTGCATGCGCACAACATAGAAGTGCCGGACATGACTACTCCTGTGTTCAGACGTGCGCTGCGCAAAGTGGATCGTAGCAAGTCAGCTGGAGTAAAAGACAACAAGATCTTTCTTAAGTTTCCATATGACTCTAAAACCATTGACGTGATTCGCGCCATAGCCAAGCAGAGTCAAGGTAGCATGCGGTTTGATCGCGAAGACAAGATCTGGTATCTAGCTTTGACCGAATACAACATCAATTGGGTCTATGAATGGGCTAGACAAAATGAATTCAGTATTGATCAAACTCTTACAGATCTCATGAAGGAGATTGTGGCAGTAGAGCAACAAGGCTATGCAATCAGTCTTGTGCAACAGTCAGATCAACTCACAATCAACAATGCACATGCAACACTGCTAGACTATCTTGTGCGCAAGATTGGTTCATTTGATTTACACAAACGCGATCAATTGATAGATCATGCCAGCGTGTGTGGCTTTACTGTAAGTGATGATCTTTTGGTAGCAGCCGAAAGCGATCTAGGCGGTAGCACACTGCTGCTTATGACCAACAGAGATTATGATTTCAATCTAAGCATAGACATGATTGAGCGCATAGTCAAGTATGCTCACACAGTTGATAGATATCCAATCGTGGTATTCAATCCCACAGCACAACAGTGTGCTCAAGAATGGACTCAGCATTTTGATTCAACACAGGTGCAAGTGATTGCCAATGCCAAGGATGTGGCGATAGATCCATCTGCCAAATTGATCTACACTCAAAAAGCTCTCAAGCACATGAATCCAATTCCAATATTGGTATCATATGTAGGCATGATGATTGGTGCTGACAAACAGCTGATGAGTGGTGCAGCGGAAAAGATCTTTTTTGCAGCCAAAAGATTAAAGTAGTGGTTGCAAGTGTGCTAGCAAGGATGTTATACTGCTGGCATGTTTGCAAAACTATTAATCAAAGATGAAGTGAATGTCAAAATAGAAGGACTAGAACTTCGTGATAGAAAGGCCCTGGTAGACAAATACAAATACGAAATACCAGGCGCCAGATACCTACCAGCAGTGAGATTGGGACGCTGGGATGGCAAAGTCAGTTACTTTCAATTGGGTGGCAGCACATACATAAATCTGCTGCCTGAAGTTCTGGAGTATTTGAATCAACGTGGCTATGATATTGATCTGGTGGATACCAGAGACTATCGCACCAGTTTTGAATTCACGCCTGTGAACGAAAACAGTTACAATCATGTGGCCTGGCCCAAAGGTCATCCCAAAGCTGGCGAACCCATGGTACTAAGAGACTATCAACCCGAAATCATCAATAGGTTTTTTGCCAATCCACAAAGTGTACAAGAAGTAGCCACTGGCGCAGGCAAAACTGTTATCACTGCTGCACTTAGTGACGCAGTGAGTGCTTATGGACGCTCCATAGTGATTGTGCCTAACAAGAGTCTGGTCACACAAACACATGCAGATTACATGAACATGGGACTGGATGTTGGGGTATACTTTGGTGATCTCAAAGAGTTTGGACGTCAACACACCATATGCACCTGGCAAAGTTTGAATGTGCTGCTCAAGAATACCAAGAATCATGATGCCGACATTACCATCCAGGAGTTTTTAGAGGGTGTGGTATGTGTGATTGTGGATGAGGTACACATGGCCAAGGCAGATGCTCTCAAGAGCTTGCTCACAGGAGTAATGGCGCAGGTGCCCATACGCTGGGGGCTTACAGGAACCATTCCCAAAGAAGAATACGAACGCATGGCACTCAAGTGTAGCATAGGCGAAGTGGTAGGCAATCTCAAGGCAGCTGAACTGCAACAAGCCGGACATCTTGCACAGTGTCATGTGAACATTGTGCAGTTGATTGATCATGTGGAATACAACAACTATCAAAGCGAACTGAAATATTTGTTAGAAACAGATGGACGATTGGACTATATAAGTAGGTTGGTTGAAACCGTGAGAGACAGTGGTAACACACTCATACTGGTAGACCGCGTGGCAGCAGGACAAGCACTGGTGTCTAGAATTCAAGATGCTGTGTTTGTGAGCGGCGCTACCAAGGCCAAGGATAGGAAAACCGAGTACGATGAAATTGCAACAAGTGATAACAAGGTTATTGTGGCGACTTATGGTGTGGCCGCTGTGGGTATTAATATTCCTAGGATTTTTAATCTGGTTCTTCTGGAGCCCGGAAAGAGCTTTGTTAGGGTTATACAAAGCATTGGACGAGGTATTAGAAAAGCTGAAGATAAAGACTTCGTACAGATCTGGGATATCACATCCTCCTGCAAGTTCGCCAAACGACATCTAACCAAAAGAAAAGCCTTCTATAAAGAAGCCAACTACCCGTTCGCGGTAGAGAAAGCAGAGTGGCAATGAATTTTACAATTGAAGATCGCGGCAATGGTATCAAATGGGTAAGACCTATGGATCTTGAAGCCAGGCGACAGTTCAGCACCTATGGCAAATGGTGTTGGCAGACCGGCTGCGGCAAACAGGTGAGCATCAATGCCATCTGTTTCAAAGACGATGCAGAGCTCACTGCGTTTTTATTAAGGTGGCAAGCATAAGAATGAGAATACTAACATTAGAAAACACTGCATTTGAAATGAATGAAATACCAGACGAAGTGGATGATCTTCGCTTCTGTGTGTTTGATAACAGTGACCCAAAAGACCCAGACTACTTCTTCATACCCTTGATCTTTCTAGAGAGCTTTAACAGTCCCGCACTGGTTCTGCGCATAGGAGAACATACCATACGCATGCCAGTGGACTGGCAAATACTCATAGGTGAACCAGACCTAGGGGATCTAGAAGTGGTTCCGCTCACATCAATAAATGATCGTGGGTTCAGTGTGTTCACGTTCAATCCACGCAGCAGTTTTCGTCCTGAGTTTCATCCTGTGGAAATCGTGGACATCTATCAGGATGTGAAGTGGTATTTTCCCAAACTAAAGCCTGGACAGATGTTGGCAGTGCCACTCAGTACCGGCGATGATCCTGTGTGCGCATATTTTATCAAAGACGTAAGCAGACAAAGTGAAGTGGTAGACTACGGCAAAGTATGGTAGAAAGGTTAGGTCATGCAAATCAAATTTAACAAAGCCGACGTAGGCGGCGAAGTGGTCAAAGACAACGAAACCTATGTGCTCAAAGACAACAAGACATTGAACAACCTGGTTCTCAGCAGCACCAAATTATATCGTGAACAGCAGACCAGAGGACACAGGCATGCAGGTCAAGAAGAAGTTTACTTTTTTGTCAGTGGGTATGGACAGATGATTGTGGGTGAAGAAACCGATGAACCTTTTGATATAAGAGCAGGAGACATAGTGCTGATTCCGGATGGCGCATTTCATCGTGTGATAAACACAGGAGACATGGACATGCTGTTTAACTGTGTGTTTGATGGCAAGAGAAATCACTAATGGGCACACTGACTGCAGGTGCTGCTTATGTGTACGAACGCGAGGGCGGGCGCATCTATGCTCGCCGAGTGGGCGAACTGGATAGAGTGTTGATAGGCCAAGACTACTCAGCAGAAATGAATCGCCGTAGTATGCAAATAGCTGATGAATGGGTTCCAATTGTGCAAGCAGGTGAGCATAATCCTGCTTTACAACAAGCATTGGAGCATGCTAGAATGCTGTACCTATTAAGCAAAGACCATGAGCGAGAAACTTAACATCACAAATGAAATGGCACAGTTGGATCGTAAGAACCGGGGGTTCTACGATGAGCTCACAGATGAAGAACGTAAAAAGTTCAGCACCTATCTCATGCTGCGCTGGGGTAGCAGTGTGCAAGCGGACAATGACATACAGGCATACTATGTGATGAGTTGCAATGAGAATCTCAACAAGCATTTTTTCAACATAGCCAAGCATCCTAAACTGCAATGGCTGTGTGCCACAGCAGTGAGCCCTGGCATAGGCACGTTCCGGCATCAGTGGATCGCTCCTAAAAAGCGTGAAGGCACAGACAACAAGGCCACCAAGTTTTTACGAGAACTGTACCCATTGGCCAAGGACGACGAAATTGAATTACTCAGACAGCTCCATACTAAAGACGATCTTAAACAGTTGGCAAAACAGCATGGATGGGATGACAAACGAATCAAGTCCGACTTATAAATGCAAGTATTGCGATAAACCATTCCGTAAAGAGTCCACTCTTGCGGCGCATCTTTGCGAGCCCAAGCGTCGTTGGCAGCAGGAAAAGGACACAGGGGTACAGCTAGGACTACGTGCCTATTTGCAATTTTATGAAACCACACAAGGCAGCGCCAAGCTGAAGTCATATGAAGATTTTGTTGACAGCCCTTATTATAATGCTTTCGTTCGTTACGGCAGACATCTGGTTGCTATTCGCGCTATCAATAGCCATAGTTTTACTGCATGGCTTTTGAAACAGAATAAAAAGTTGGACCACTGGTGCAAGGACAGTTTCTATGACGAATGGCTACAGGACTATATAAAGAAAGAGGCCGTACAAGATGCACTGGAACGTGGCCTCAAGGAGATGCAAGAATATGCAGAACATAATAGAGACCTTAGAAACGGTTTCACTGATTATTTTCGCTATGGCAACGCTAATCGTATTTGTCATCACATCACTAGTGGTAGGATTAGTGCTTGGGTCGTGTTTAACTGTGATAGCGGCGTATCTTTTCTTGAAGGACTGGATAGTGGGCAGGTGGAAATGATCATGCCCTACATTGATCCAGATCATTGGCAGCGCAAGTTTCGTGACTATCTTGCAGACGCAGAATGGTGCAAACATGTGTTGCGTGAAGCAGGACTATGAAACTAAACAGTGACATTGACATTGACTTTGCTGACCGCGGCCAAGTGCTCAAGGTCATTGATCATGTGCAGGCCAGTCAGCGCCGTGATGATCAATTGATAGCACATAACACCGGAGTGTATGTTACCAACATACCTCAAGATCCTTTGACAAACCGTGCCAGCATTGACTATCAAGCAGCAGAAGCTCGAGGTTATGTTAAGTTGGATTTTTTAAACGTAGGCGTGTATCAACAGGTACGCAATGAAGCACATCTAGAGCAGTTGATGCACTCTGAACCAGATTGGAATCGTTTCAACACAGATCAAGCGTTTTTTGAACAGCTGATACATGTGAACAATCACTGGCAAGTGCTCAAACGCATGCCCGAACCAGTGAACAATATTCCTAGACTGGCCATGTTTTTGGCAATCATACGTCCAGCCAAGCGACACCTGATTGGGGAAACTTGGAAAACAGTAGGCGAAACTGTGTGGGACAAAACCGAAGATGGGTATGCTTTCAAACGATCACATGCAGTGGCCTATGCACACTTGGTTGCAGTGAACATGAATCTGCTAACCAATCTTGCGAACCAGAGTGATTGATCTGCGCTTGCTTTTTTTGCTGGCAATTTCTTTGAGACTGATATAAGGTCCAAACTTGATGGTTACGTCGCGACTGTTGAGTGTTTTCAAACAGTATTTGAATGGCATCCATTCGTGTCTAAGGAACACATTAATGGGTATCAGTCTGTTGCTTTCCCACCACCAAACATCACCAAGTTGTAAAAAGTGTGCTTTTTCTTCTTCGGTGCGCAAGCAGCCAAAGTCGTAAACAGAGGTGAGATAGTCATCAACATTTTGAACGATACCAATGTACTCTGAACCTCCATAGCCAATGTAGCTGATGAAGGGATATTTTGCCAATAACAGTTTGTGAAATTCTGTTAGTTCTGGTGCTATTTTTTTGGATGCCATACGGATTATTTATAATTTGGACACTTTGACTTTACAAATCATTGTGTGTATACTAGCAAGGTCATGAATATCATACAAAACGAAGTAAATGGCTTGCTGCCTGCACAGCGCAAGACTGCAAACAAATGGATCAGTTTCAATGCTCCATGTTGTACACACACTGGCGAAACTCAAGATCGCCGCCGTCGTGGCGGAGTGCTGTATGCGCCTGATGGTGGTATCAGTTATCATTGTTTCAACTGCGGATTCAAAACCAGTTATCGTCCTGGGCGAGCTCTCAGCTACAAGTTCAAACGTTGGTTAGAATGGATGGGAGCAGATGAAAATCTAGTGCAACGCATGATCGTGGAAGCCTTGAGAGTAAAGGAACAACTGCCTGTAGAACACACAGAGGACAAAACCAAGCAGATATCTTTTGAACCTAGAAGCTTGCCCGAGCACAGTGCCACGTTGAAACAGTTGGGGCTGAATGTTGCACTCAAAGCAGACTGGACCAGCGACAGCAAAATAATCTGGCTTGATAGTCTGGTGTCAAAAGATGTTTTAGACATCATAGATTATGTAGGATCAAGATTACCGCAAGATGCAAATACCAAAAAATATGATTTTTATTATACAGAAACCACAGCATATAATCTGCATCGTAGATTGATCATACCTTTTTATTGGCAACAGCAGATAGTTGGCTACACTGCAAGAGCTGTCAAAGATGATATCAAACCCAGATATCATTCTAATCATCCAGCTGACTATGTGTTCAACATAAACATGCAAACCGCTGATCGGCAGTTTGTGATTGTGGTTGAAGGTCCTTTTGATGCCATGGCAGTGGACGGTGTGGCAGTGCTCAGCAGTGAAGTCAGCGAGCAGCAGGCAGATATCATAAACAGTCTAGGTCGTGAAGTGATTGTGGTGCCTGACTTTGATGCCAAGATCAATCCAACCACCGGCAAGAAAGTCTGGAGCGGGCGCAGTCTAATTGAAGCTGCCTTGGAATATGAGTGGAGTGTGAGCTTTCCAATCTGGAATGAACAATACAAAGACACAGCAGAAGCTGCTAGACAACTGGGCCAATTGTTTGTGCTCAAAAGCATACTGCAAGCCAAACAAACAAATCCGTTAAAGATTGAACTGCAAGCAAAACAAATATATAATAAACTATGACCACAGAATACAATACAGAAATACAACGACTGTTTCTTGAAATGATGCTGCATGATGCGGAATGCTATATTCGTGTGCAAAATATCTACAACGATGAAAACTTTGATCGCAGTCTAAGAAGTGCAGCACGTTTTGTAAAACAACACACAGACGAACACAAGAGTCTGCCCACACTGTCACAGGTACGAGCAGTGACTGGCGTGGATCTCAAAGAAATTCCTGAGCAAGGCGAAGGTCAGAACAGTTGGTTCATGAAAGAGTTTGAACAGTTCACCAAGCAGAAAGAACTGGAACGTGCTATACTCAAGGCAGCTGACTTGATTGAAAAAGGTGATTTTAATCCTGTGGAGAAGTTGATCAAGGATGCGGTGCAAATCAGCGTGACCAAGGATTTAGGCACAGACTTCTGGGCCGATCCTGAAGGCATGTTTGCCAAGTATTTTGATGCAGGTGGACAGGTAAGCACAGGTTGGCCACAGATGGACAAGCTGCTGTATGGTGGATTCAGTCGCGGCGAACTCAACATCTTTGCAGGAGGCTCTGGATCAGGTAAAAGTCTGGTGATGATGAACATTGCCTTGAACTGGGTGCAGCAGGGTCTGCATGGTGTGTATGTGACCCTGGAACTCAGCGAAGAACTCACAGGACTGCGCACAGCGGCCATGCTGGCCAACATGAGCACAAAAGACATTCGCAAGGACAAGCAAACAGCAGCCCTCAAGGTCAAGATGGTGGGCAAGAAGGCAGGTAGCTATCAGTTGAAAGTGTTGCCAGCACAGAGTAACATCAATGACATTCGTGCTTATCTCAAAGAGTATCAGATACAAACCAATCGCAAGATAGACTTTATCATGATTGACTACTTGGATCTGCTCATGCCAGTGAGTGCCAAGGTCTCGCCCAACGATCTGTTTGTGAAAGACAAGTACGTGAGTGAAGAACTGCGTAATCTGGCCAAGGAACTGGGCATACTCATGGTCACAGCCAGTCAGTTGAATCGCAGTGCAGTGGAAGAAATAGAGTATGATCACAGTCATATATCAGGTGGCATCAGCAAGATCAACACAGCTGATAATGTGTTTGGTATCTTCACTTCTCGGGCCATGAAAGAGCGTGGACGCTATCAAATACAATGTATGAAAAGCCGCAGCAGCACAGGTGTGGGCATGAAAGTGGATCTAGAATACAACATTGAAACCATGAGAATCACGGACCCTGGCGAAGATGCTAGTCCGGGTACCAATCATCCAGAAAGCATCATGAACAAGATAAAGGCCACAGCAAGACCAGCGGAAACAGCCAATGCTGATGTTGACGACACAGCCCCTATACGTGCAGATGCCAATGGTAGTAAACTCAAGAGCATGCTAGCAGGTATCAAGGCCAAGAGTGTGTGAATGGATCCAGTTAAGCCAGTCAGGTGCTAAATATACTAAGATCTGGAGTAAATCTTGCTTAAACGCACCCGCAGCATCTTAGATGAACTAGACAGTCATTTGATCAGCAAAGATCGTGAACACCTGTTGGAAAGCCGTGCTGGACACGTGATTCAAGGTGCTATCAATCTCATAAAAATGATTAGAGAAAACTATGATGCAGAAGCAGCAGCCGAGCTGGAGCGTCGACTGTTGAACAGTATTCGTGCGCGAGACCCTGCAAAATTTACCCGAGGCGTACGGAGACTAAAAAGTGAAAATTCAGCACCTGACAATTAATGACCAACTGTATCAAAGCCCGGTATTCAAAGAATTTTACGAAGAAGCACAACGAGCCAATCGTGTGATTGCAGAAGCTAGACGTTATCTGCTCACAGAAGAAAAACTCAATGCACAGCAGATTGATCAAATTTTCCGTCTGGTAGCAGATGGTGCTGCTGCTGGTAAAAACACAGACAGCGGCGAAGTGGACATGGGCAGCAACAAGACTGCTCTAGGCAAGGTCACAGGTGCAGTGGGCGATGCACTCAAAGGTTTAAAAAGCAAATGGGACTCACTGAAAGATTGGGTCAGCAAGAGTGGACCAGTACAAGGTTTTGATGTAGCGTTTGATCAGTTGCAAGGCAGTTTGCTTAATGCCATGGGCGGCGATAATGGCAAAGTTGCAACAGCCATGCAAAAGTATAGAGAGTTTGCAGTCAAGCATCCGGTAGCACAAGGT